>Ga0209690_1000318_pt1 | contig 25415 bp, 25 predicted proteins | sample GraSoiAngelo_150_FD_186164 | JGI IMG/M metagenome (GOLD analysis project Ga0209690, IMG submission 186164) | Grasslands soil microbial communities from the Angelo Coastal Reserve, California, USA - 14_1009_09_40cm (SPAdes) (version 2) | ecosystem: Environmental > Terrestrial > Soil > Grasslands ... | reverse complement strand
GATCGCCGGCGCACGGCGGCCGCTCTGCCGGGGATCATCGCCGACGCGCACGAGGCGGGATACGTCTTCCACTCGCTCACCGAGCTCGCATCGTGACGGCGCACCGCTGGCGCTGGCGCTGGCTCTGGTGGCCGGTGGGGCTGATTGGTGTGGCGCTGGCACTCAAGTTCCTCGCCGGCTTTCCCTGGCGTGTGACCGTCGCCGCCCTGTTCGCGGCGGACCCGTGGCTCCTGGCCGTCGCCCTGGTCGTCAATCTTTCCTCGCTCGCCGCGAAGGGCTGGGCGTGGCATCTGATCCTCAAGCCGGTGGCTCCGCACAGCTGGCGCGCGGCCCAGGAGGCGAACCTCGTCGGCTCCGCCGTCAACGATCTCTCGGTCGCGGTCGCGGGAGAGGCGGCGCGGGTGCACCTGATCGCCCGGGAGGCGGGCGTGCCGGTCGGCGTGGCGGTCTCCTCGGTGGTATGGACGCGGGTGGCCGAGGCGCTCGCGCTGGCCGTGTTCCTGGTGATGGCGCCGAGCGTGCTCGAGCTTGAACCGTGGCTGCGGGCGGGACAGGTCGGCGTGGGGCTCGCGTTGGGCGTCGTGCTGCTGCGCGTGTGGGCGCGGGGCTGGGGGTGGCTCATCGCGCAGCTTCCCGCCACGCTCGGCTCGCGGCTGGCGGTGCTCGCCAGCATGGGATCCGGCGGGCGGCTCTTCGTGCCGACGCTGCTCGGCATGTGGAACTGGGGCACGCAGTGGGCGACGTACCACCTGGTGCTCGAGGCGACGCACTTGCCGGTCAGCGTCGCGGCGTCCTTCACCGCACTGATCGCCGCGAACTTGAGCGGGTTGCTGCGGCCTACCCCGGCCAACGTCGGGGTCGTGCAGGCGGCGCTCGTCGTCGCGCTCTTGCCCTTTGGCGTCGCGCCCGAGCAGGCCGTCGCGGCCGGGCTCGCGCTGCAGGGGCTCCAGGTGCTGCCGGTGCTGCTACTCGGCGCCATGGTGACGGGGTGGCGGCTGCTGCGGGTGAAGCGCGAGGTGGAGGAGGCGGCGTAACGACCAACCGGCGTCGCGAACAAACGTCACGAAACTGCGTCACGGGGCGGCGTCGCGGAAAGGCGTACCCGCCTGGGAAAATAGGGTCCCGGTGGGGCGCTGCCGTCTCCTACTTTCTGAGATCATGGCACCTACGTATCGGATGCCGGATCCGCAGCGCCGGTGCGACGAGGCTACAACGGCGGAAATTCACGATGCGCTGTCCGCCGCACGCTGCTCGGCCGAGCTGGCCGGGATGGCGACCGAGGAGTTCGTCGTGCGCGAGCTCCTGCTCACCGTGATTCAACAAATCGATCGGGCGGCGGCGGCCGCGCGGCGCCTCTCTTAGACCTTTGCTCGCTCAGGCAGAGGGGCGGAGCCGGGGCAGCTCGGTGTCCTGCTCGTGGCTCTTGTGGAAGGGTGGTCGCGGCCCGCGCAGCGGCAACAAATGTGCGATCGAGTTGGCGTAGAACTCGAGCAGGGGACGGCCCGCGGGCAGGACGACGAGGCTGTCCCCATCGTTCACCACGAGCCGGCGCAGGCGGAGCATCCGCCAGGCGCGGTCCCACACGTCGCGGATGCGGGCGTCGCCGCGCACCACCTTGGCGTTGACGTCGTGTAGCCGGTCGCGCAGCTGGTCCATCCGCTCGAGCAGCGCCGCTTTCGGGATCACGGTCTGTTCGAAGGAGAGCAGCGCGGCGGCGGCGAGGGGCACGGCGGTCACGGGGACGATGGCGCCGATGCGGCCCATCAGCTCGCGGGCGAGCCCCTCGAGCGCCGCGAGCCGCTGCGCTTTGGGGAGCTCGAGCAGCCCGGGCGGTGCGCCCGCGAGCCATGCCTTAAGCGATAATGGCGTGCCGAAGTTCGCCGCCGCCCGGCCGTAGCGCTGCAGCCGGCCCGTCACGAGACGGACCAGGTTGCTCGAGACATAGCTCGCCACCGTCCACAACTGCCACCACCGGCCGGGGCGGTCGCGCACGTCCACCAGCTCGCGGATCAGCGCCCGATCCTCCAGCACCCGGTCGAAATTGATGGCCACCGGCACGAACCAGATGTCGCGCGTGAAGTCCGGGTCGAGCAGCGTGCGGCACACGTAATCGAGCAGGCCGAGCTTGGGCGGTCCGAGCCGGCCGTCGCGCGCCAGCCGGCCCTCCGGGAAGAACCCCTGTGTCACGCCGTTCCGGGTGATCAGCTGGACGTAGCGCTCCAGCACGGCGTGGTACAGCGGCTCGCGGAAGCCGCGCCGCACGAAGTACGATCCGAACGATTTGAAGACGTACTCGAGCGGCCACACCCGCGCCCACTCACCCACGGCGTAGCTCACGTGCGCGCCGTACGCCAAGATGTACGCGACGACCACGTAGTCGACGTTGGAGCGGTGGTTCATGACGTACACCACGACGTCCTTCTTGGGGATCCGCTCGAGCGCGGCCTCGTCCTGGTAGTCGACGGTCACCCGGTACAACAGGTTGAGCACGAGCTTGGCGAGGTTGTAGCCGATCTTGTAATACGACAGGACGTTGAGCTGGGGGACGATCTCGTCGATGTAGCGCGCGACGCGCGCCTGCACCTGGGCGTCGGCGATGTCGTGCTCGCGGGCGTGGTGTTGTGCAGCGGACCGCACGACGGGGTCGGCGGCGAGCGCGGCTTTGGCGACCTTGCGTTGCTGGAGGTGGTAACGCGCGAGGCGGGCGCGGAACTCGTGGATCGTGCGGAGGGCCCGGCGACCGAGCCACCCGGTCATGAGATGGCGCCTCCCTCCTTCTTGAGCTGCGCGTACCCCATCCCCTTGAGAATCGCGATCCGCTTCGCCATCGGCGGGTGAGTCGCGAGCGCGTCCGCGAACAGTCCCTCGTGCTCCGTGAGCCGCCGCCCCAGCGGATCCGCGATGCAGAGGTGCGCCGCGCCGCGCTTGATGTGCGTGGTCGGCGCCTCGGCCCCCTCGATTTTCTGCAGGGCGCTCGCGAGCGCGAGCGGGTTGCGGGTGAATTGCGCGCTCATCGCGTCCGCCAGGTATTCCCGTTTGCGGCTCACGCCGAGCGCGAGCAGCTGGGCGATGATCGGCGCCAGGATCCACGAGACGATCCAGACCACGAGGAGGGCGAGGACGAGCGGGCTGGCCTTGCGCCCTTCGTCGCGCGACCCGCCGCCCGGCCGGAACATGCGGCTCGCTCCGTCGTGCATCAGTGCCACCGCCCCCACCAGCGCCGCCAGCGTGGTCATGAGGCGTACGTCGAGGTTCTTCACGTGGCCGAGCTCGTGGGCGATCACGCCTTGCAGCTCGTCGCGGGTGCAGAGGTCGAGCAGCCCCCGGGTCACGGCGACGTGGGAGTGCAGCGGGTCCGTGCCGGTGGCGAACGCGTTCGGGTCGGGATCATCCACGATCCAGATGCGCGGCCGCGGGACGCCGGCCGCGATCGCCATCTCCTCCACCACGTTGACGAGCTGTTGCTCCTTGGCATCCGTTGGATCGATCAGCTCGCGCGCGCCGGTCGACCATAACACCTTGTTGGGGCCGGTCTTGTAGGCATACCACGCGAGCGCGAGCGCGACCAGCGACAGCCCGATTCCGAGCCACGGAAAGTCGTGGTGGTAAGCCCGGCGGGGCGCCCCCAGCGTGTACAGGTGGTAGATGTAATCGCCGCCGAACCCGAGCCAGGCGAAAAAAACGACGAAGCCAACCATCAGCCAAAAGGTGCGCCGGCGGTTGGCTTCCTGCTGCTGAAACAGGTTGAGGGAAGGCTCGTCCGTCACGCCTTAGGCTTCGTCGAGAGGTCGACCTGGGGCACCGCGCGCTCCGCCTGGTCCTCGAGCTCCCACAAGTCGGCGGTCTGGGCTTTGGCCACCCCGGCCACGAGGTTCGTCGGGAACTGCTGCTGCTTGGTGTTGTATAGCGTCGCCGTGTCGTTGTAGAGCTGGCGCGCGAACGCGATGCGGTTCTCGGTGGACGTGAGCTCTTCCTGGAGCTGCGAGATGTTCCCCGTCGCCTTGAGCTGGGGATATTGCTCGACCACCACCATCAGGCGCGACAGGGCGCTCGACAGGGCGTTCTCCGCCTGGCTGATCTGTTTGATCGCCTCCGGCCCGGCGGCGTTCACCTTCACCGCCTGGTTGCGCGCCTGGATCACCGCTTCCAGGGTCGACTTCTCGAAGTCCATCGCGCCCTTCACCGAATTCACGAGGTTGGGGATCAAATCGTGGCGGCGCTTCAGCTGGACGTCGATCTGCTTGAACGCATTGAGGGTCTGATTCTTGAGCGAGACGAGCCCGTTGTACGCCCCGATGAGCCAGCCGGCGGCGACGACGAGCAGAGCAAGGAGTATCAGCGAGCCCATGGACGCTCCCAGTTCGAGATGGGGATGCCCGACCCTTACGCACCGCCGTGGGGCATGAGTTTCGCCAGCGCCTGCCGCACCGCGTCGGCCACGTCCGCTTCGGCGGGCCCTAGTCGGGCGAGCGGGTGGGCCGCCTCCACGTGCAGCTCGATCCCGCGGCCCACGGGGATTCGGCGCCACGAGCTCGGCACGTCCGGCTCCCGCTCGGCGTCGCGCGCGATCCAGGCGGTGAGCGCCCGACCGGATTTGCCGCGCGGCGCCACGCCCTTGGTGCGGAGCGGCAGGCGGTCGGGCACGGGCAGCGATGCGCCGAGCGCCTGCGCCGCCCGCCGCTCCAGCACGTCGCCCGTTTGGTCCTGCATCTCCTTGGTGATCGTGGCGAGCGTCGCGCCTTCCATCTGACGCAGTTTGATCCAGAGCAGTTGCAGGAAGTGGCGGTACGAATAGGTGGCGGCCGTTCCCCGTCCTTCGGGCGGGCTCACGAGGCCCTTCGTCACGTAGAACCGGATCGTGCGCTCGCTGGGTTGCGCCTTGGCGGCCGCGTTGATCGGCGTGATCGCCGAGGCGTCGAGGATCGCGCCCACGAGCGACGCGAGGTCGCGCAGGTTCCACGGCGCGAGCGTGCGGTATTCTCGCAGGTTGTGCAGCGGGTCCTGGTGCGTCGACCCGGTTCCGCCTCCCGTCACGCCTGGGCTCCCTCCTGCTCGCGGCGTTGCTGCTGCAGCTCGATCACGGCCGCGACCCAATCGGAGACTTCCCTGAGATCAAACGGCTTCCGGATCAACGGGCAGCGGTGGCGCTCGAGCCAGGTGCGCACGTCGTCCGCGTCCGCGTCGCCCGTCATGATGGCGATGCATCCCTCGAACGCCGGCCAGCGATGGATGATCGCGAGATACAGCGCCAGCCCCGACATGGTGGGGAGCTGGATATCGAGCAGCACGGCGTTCGCTTGCGCGGTCGCCAACAGCTCGTACGCCGTCTCCGCGCTCGCCGCGCTCACGACGCGGTACCCGGCCCGGGTGAGCGAGCGTTCCAGGACGCGCCGCAACGGCGCTTCATCGTCCACGATCAAGACGGTATAGGGCTGGGGGGTCATGGGGCGTGCGGAAGTGGCGAGGAATGTCGCAAAAGCGCCCTATCGTGCCGCAAAAACACCCTAAAACATGGGCTCCTCCGCAACCAACTTGCGTGGCTCAGCGCAGTAACCCCGACCCTAGATGCGGAGGTATCCATGTCCCACCGAATTCGCGCGCTCGTCGCGCTCGCCCTAATGTCGTTCGCGCTCACGGCCGCCGCCTGTACCGACGTCAGCGGCCCCCGGCCGGACACGAAGCCCTGCGACACGCAGAACAGCAACACCTGTCACTAACCCCGTCAGCCCACGAGCTGCGCCAGCGAGGCTGACACCTCGCGCAGCTCCTGGGTGTCGAACACCGGCTCCGCGGCCGCGGTCGGCTCCTGAAGGAGCGTCTCGCAGTCGTGGAGTCCGTTTTTTATCCGCTCGATCCGAAACTCAAATTCGTGGAGACCGGCGCCGCCGGCGATCTCGAGCGCCCGCTGCATCAAAGCCTCGGCCTTCCTAAACTGTCCAAAGCGAGCCTGCCCGATCCCCTGCTTCAAATGGAAGTCCGCAGCAATGTTGGGCGGCATGTCTGCGAGCTGGGCCTCGCAGCGCTCGCGCCACCGCGCGAACCCGACGCGGTCACGCCGGAATGAAGCGCAGTGCATCAGCTCGATCAGGGCGTTGCTTGTGCTGTCCCGCGTGCCGCCGCGGCGCACGACCTCGGAAAGCGCGCGCTCTGCTCCGACGCTATCGCCGACCGAGAGCAGCATGATTCCGACGTCGTTAAGGGCGCGCAGGCGCGATTCTTCATCCTCGTACAGCTCGAACCCGCGCCACACGTGCGGGATCGCATCCGCCGGCTGCCCCATGTGAACCAGGGCCACGCCGATGCCGTGCTCGGCGCGGGCTTCGGCATCTTGCTGACCCGCCGCGCGCGCGTCCGCCAGGATGGTCTGGAGACACCGTTCCGCCTCGGGCAGGTTACCGCGGCCGAGCAGCGTGTTCGCCCGCCCGATCCGGCTGAGCAGCTCGGAGTAGCGGTCCCCCGCCGCCGCCGCGAGCTCGCCCGCCTCCGCGTACGCCGCCTCCGCTTCGTCGAACCGGTTCTGTTTGCGGTTCACGCGCGCCAGGCGCAGCCGCACGGCGACCGCATCGGGGGAGGACAGCTGCGCCCCCCCCACCTGCACCAGCGTCCACAGCACGTCCAGCCCCTCGTCCAGGCGCATCGCGTCTTCGAGGTAATGGGCGTATGCCAGCAACGCGGGCGCAATCATGCGCCGGTCGTTCAGCCGGTGGGCATCGGAAGCGCTCGCGGCGATCCCGTGGACGTGCGCGCCTTCAGTCGCGGCGGCGCGCAGCTCGCGGCAGAAGCGCTCCGTCGCGATCCATTGATAGTGGAAGGCGTCGGAAGAAACGGGCTCCCGGTCGGCGGCGAGCAAGTCCACGAGCCGCAGCGCCAGAAAGGCTCCCTGGCCCAGCCGCGCTTCCAGCGAGGTCGCCGGCGTTTGGGCCGTGACCCGTTGCAGGAAGATCGCGTGGGGAAGGGATTCGAACTTCAACCGCGAAACCGGCATTGCCCGGTGCACTCCGGTGTTGGGGCCTGTGATGTACGCCACCCCTGCTATGGGCAGGCGCCGTGCCTGGGTGCAAGTCCAACGGGCCCACAACATAGCTCTTTCCAACTAGGTCCGTTAGCCCGCAATTTCCGCGTTTTTTGGCTTTTCGCCGAAAAACTCAGATGCCGCGATTGCGGTGTTGTCGCCGCTAATTGTGGTCCATGCGACGAGGCTTCTCGCTTGCCGAACTGGCAGTGGTGCTCGCCATCGTGGGTGTCATCACCGCACTCGCGCTCCCGCGCTGGAAGGAGCTGCTCGATTGGGTGGCAGTCGATCGAACCGCCGTCGAGGTCTCGACGGCCCTGGCGGTGACGCGCAACGCGGCCGTGCTGGGCAGCACGCGCGCCCGACTGCGGATCGCCGACGACTCCCTGCGCATCGACCGCCGGGAATCGGGAACCTGGCAGCCGTACACCCGCTGGGCCGGGCCCGCCGCGCGCGGCGTCGCGCTCGAAGTTTCGAACCCCGACATCGTCTTCCTCCCCACCGGGCTCGCGTGGGGCCTCTCGAATACGCGCGTGACCCTGCGGCGGGGCGTCCGGAGCGCCGTGGTCACGGTGTCCCGGGTGGGCAGAGTGAAACGTTGGTGAGAGTGCAACCCTTTGGGGGGGGTATGCGTCTAAGTAGGCGGGTAGGGGACGAAACCTTCTGGGGTCGATCCCGTACAACAGTCAGACGATGTGGGTCGCGGCCGAAGTGTGACGGCCACTTCGCCCGACCGCCAGCCCGGGGAGCTATCAGCCCCGGGTTTGGTTTTTCTGCAACGTCACAAGAACCGCTTCAACCCTTCCTCGAACGCCACCGATCTTATCCCGAACACCGACTCGATGGCGTTCGCCGGCGTGGCGCTTCCCTCGACGAGCATCTGCAGTTGATCGCTGGTCATGGGAGCGCGCGCGCCGAGCCAGTCGAACGCCCCCGCGGCCGCCTGCGCCAACCCGAGCGGGACATGGATCAGCGGACGAGAGTGCCCCGTGGCCCGGCCGATGGTGAGCAAGAACTCCTCGTAGGTCAGCACCTGCGGCCCTCCCAGCTCGAACACCCCCACCGTGTCGGGCCGCTCGGTAGCGAGCGCGAACGCCAGCGCGACATCGTCGATCCACACCGGCTGCGTCGGGAACCGGCCGTCTCCAAACACCGGCACGACGGGGGACCAGCGGTGCAGCCGGACCAGCAGCTGGATGGGTGCACTCTCGGGGCCATTGATGATCGACGGCCGGAAGATCGCGTGCGACAGCCCTGAGTCACGGACCAACTGCTCGGCCCGTCGCTTGGTGCGGTGATAGGGAGTGGCGCCGGGCTCGTCCCGCGCTCCCACGGCGCTCATGTGGACGAAGCGTCGCACGCCCGCGTGTCGCGCGGCGGCGAGCAACGCCTCGGTGCCGGCGACGTGGACGGCCGTGAACGTCTGGACGCCCTGCTCGACGATGATGCCGACCAAATGGATGAGTGCGTCGGCGCCCGAGGCCAGCCGATCCAGGGCCGCTCTGTCGGCGAGGCCTCCAGCTACTACCTCCACATTCCGGTCGGACAGGAACCGCGCCCGCGCTGGATCGCGCGCCAGCACCCGGACGCGGTGTCCCCGTGCGACCAGCGTGGCCGCAATGTGGCGGCCGACAAAGCCCGTTCCTCCCGTCAGTGCCACCAGCATGAGATAGGGGCCGCTTCAGCGGCAGGGCCGAGCCGCGGCTTCAGCCGCGACCTAGGTCGGGGTGCCGCCGCCCTCGTCGAGGAACACCAGTGTCCCGCGGCGCCCTACGATCGTCGCGAGGGCGTCGTACACGGCCGGGTCGAGCACCGTCCCCGAAAGGTCGGCCATGCGCTGCACGGCGTGATCGGCAGTCATCTTCTCTTGGTAGGCCCGCGACGTGCTGAGGGCGTCGTAGACCTCGGCGGCGGCGAGGATGCGGGCGGGGATGGGGATCGCCTCGCCGCGCAGCCCGTCCGGGTAGCCGGTGCCGTCCCACCGCTCGTGGTGTCCGCGCACTGCCGGGATGATGTCGCCAAGGTGTGAGAGTGGTGCAAGGATCTGGGAGCCGATCAGGACGTGCTGTTTGACGTGCTCGAACTCCTCGGGCGTGAGGGCCCCTTCCTTGTTCAGCACCGACTCACGGGTGCCGATCTTGCCGATGTCGTGCAGCCGGCCGGCGACGCGCACGTGCTCGACCTGCTCGTCCGGGAGGCCGAGCTGGTGGGCGATCGTGGCAGCCAGATCGGCGACTCGAGCCGAATGCCCGCGCATGTAGGGATCCTTCGCCTCGAGGGCGTTCACCAGCGCCTCGAGCGTGGCGACGGAAATGCGCTCGAGCTTCTGGCGCTCGCGGTGCAGCTCGGCCGTGCGGGTCGTGACCTCTTCCTTGAGCCACTGGTTGAGCTGCCGGTTCTCGAGCAGCATCTCGCGCCGCTTGAGGGCGCGCTGCACCGCCCGGCCCAGGTCGGCGAGCTCGATCGGCTTGGTGAGGTAATCCATCGCGCCGCGTTGCATGCACAGCGCGGCGCTGGTGGCGTCGTTGACGGCCGTGAGCATCAGGATGGCGAGCTCGGGTTCGATCTCGAGAGCTTGGGGCACGAGGTCGACGCCGCTGGTGCCCGGCATGCGGATGTCGCACAGCATGAGCGACACGCGATGCCGCCGCAGCTGCTGGAGGGCCTCTTCCCCGGACCCGGCCGCGTACACCTCGAACTGCTGCTGGGCGAGGAATTTCTTGAGGGCGTTGCGGATCGGCTCCTCGTCGTCCACCACCAGCACCTGAACGGGTCCCGTGCTCTCGGCCACGATACCTCCTTGTCTGGGCCTAACCTTCCACGAACGTGACGTCCACTGGCCCCGGGAGCAACCCCGCGCGCTGCGCGCGTCCCAGCAACTCGGTCACGGCGCGCCGCCCCTGCGGGCCGTAGTCGATGGAGTACGCGTTCACGTACATGCCGACGAACCGATCCGCGCGGACGTCATCCAGCCCGCGGCCGAAGCGCTTCGCGTGGGCGAGGGCCTCCGCACGGTGCTCGAGCCCGTACTGGATGCTCGCTTTCAGGTCGCGCGCAATGTCGCGCATCAGCGCGGCGCCGAGGTCGCGCCGCACCACGTTGCCGCCCAATGGGAGCGGCAGGCCGTGCGTCTCTTCGTACCACCACTCGCCCATGTCGACCCACAAGTGCAGCCCCCGGTCGCCGTACGTCAGCTGTCCCTCGTGGATGAGGAGACCTGCGTCGGCGCGCCCCGCCAGGACGTAATCCTCGATCTCGTCGAACGGCACGACGACGTGACGGGCCGCCGGCTGGTACAGCTGGAGCGTCAGAAACGCCGTGGTGAGCTCGCCCGGCACCGCCACGACGGCCCCGGGCGCAGCCAGCGCGGCGCGGGGATCGGCCGGCCGCGGGGTGCGGGCCACGATGCGCGGCCCGTACCGGTCGCCGATGCTCGCCCCGTGGGCCAGCAGCGCGTAGCGGTCGGCGAGGTGCGCGTAGGCGTGCAGCGACACGGCCGTCACCTCGAGCTCGCCTTTCAGTGCACGGCGGTTCAACGTCTCGATATCGGCGAGCTCATGCTTGTAGCGTCGGGTGCCGGTGTCGATCTTGCCGGCGGCGAGCGCCCAGAACATGAAGGCATCGTCCGCATCGGGGCTGTGCGCGAGGCGGATGGTGCGCCTAGCGGGCACGTGTGCGTCCGGCGGCGACCTGGGTCGCTTGAGTGTGGAAGGCGTCGAGGTTGTCCTTGTGCTCGGCGTACTCGGGCCGCCGGCGGGCGCGCTCCGCCGCCTCGTTCCGGAGGAACTCGGCGTACGCCCGGCGCGCCCCCGCCGCGTCGCGCCGCAGCTCGAGCGCCCGGGCCCGCAGCATCGCTGCGAAGAGATGCGTCGGGACGGCGCGGCGGATCGAGTCCGCCTGGGCGAGGGCGCCGGCGTCATCATCGCCGGTGAGATCGAGCACGCCGATGTGATAACGCCCGTCGACGTCCAGGGCGGGGAGCATGGCGTACGCCTGCAGCGCCATCGGCAGGAAGAACTCCGCGCTGTCGGCCTTCCCCTGCGAGTGGAGGATCATGACCCGGTTGTAGAGCCGGGTGGCGCGCTCCTCGGGAGACATCTGCGAAATGTCGGGAGGCGAGAGACGGGAGGCGGGAGCTGCGGCGTCTCCCGTCTCCCGCCTCCCGTCTCCCGTCCATGTCCCGAGCCGGAACAGGACCACCGTGAGGAGCGCCCCCAGCGCCGCGCCCGCCACGCCCCACGGCAGCCCTACCCGCCACGCCGCCGTCTGGCCGCCGCCCACCTGAGCGCCGCATTTGTGACAGAACTTCGCCGTGGCCGCGAGAGGGGCTCCGCACGCGTGACAGGTCATCGAGGCCGGAATCTAACTGGCAGGAATCCCCGAGGCAGCGTAGTCTTTCCGCATGAGCGCCCCCTTCCCCGGCCAAGAGCGCGCGAAGCACATGGGCGAGCTGAAGCGCGGCGATGAGCACTGGGACGTCTACATCGAGATGCAGCCGGATGTGGACGTCGGGGGCGGCGCGGTGCGGGGTCGCGTCCACTTCGTGAGCGGCGAGCGCCGCCGCACCACGAGCTGGATTTTTCTGGAGTGGTCCGAGCGCGAGATCCAGGATCGCTTCGGGGAATTTTCGGCTGTGGAGCTGTGGCACTTCGTCGCGGCGCTGGATGGCTGAACCAGCGTGTGGAGAACCGTGCAAAATTTGCACGATTTGCACGACGGAATGGCGCGAAAGCGCGTATCACGAGCACGTCAGCCAGAATGTTGTTGCGTTTCGGACACAGAACGGTTGACACCACGCAACGACGCTCTTACCTTCCCGCATGCCTAGGGTCAGCCCAACCGTGAGATCAGCGAGAGCCTGTCGCTCGCAGCCCGGAGCCGGGCTCTCGTCGTTCCTGGCATCGACCGTGCACAGCCCCGACTCACCAGACCGCTTGAGGAGAGCGACCCCATGACCGCGACGTTGGAGCCCACCACCTCGACCACGGGAGCGAAGCCGGGCGCCGGCGCCTCGCCCGTCGACGTGATCCGCAAGGCGAAGGAGGCCGGTGTCCAGGTAGTCGATTTGAAGTTCACCGACCTGCCGGGCACCTGGCAGCACTTTTCGATCCCGCTCAAGGAGCTCACGGACGAGTTGTTCAAGGAAGGGATCGGGTTCGACGGGTCCTCGATTCGCGGGTTCCAGGCGATCAACGAGAGCGACATGCTGCTGTTTCCGGACCCGGCGAGCGCCTTCGTGGATCCCTGTCTCGAGGTGCCGACGCTGTCGCTCACCTGTGACGTGGCCGACCCCGTGACCGGCGAGCGCTACAGCCGCGACCCGCGCTACGTGGCGCAGAAGGCGGAGCAGTACCTCGTGAAGACGGGGATCGCCACGACCGCCTACTACGGCCCGGAGGCCGAGTTCTACATCTTCAACTCCGTGCGCTTCGACCAGAATGCGCACGAAGGCTACTACCACATCGACTCGGAAGAGGGGATCTGGAACTCGGGGACCAACGGCGGTGCGGCGAACCTGGGCCACCGGCCGCGGCACAAGGAAGGTTACTTCCCGGTGCCTCCCGTGGACCGGCTTCAGGACCTGCGGTCCAAGATCATGCTCGCCATGATCGCGTCGGGGATCGACGTCGAAGTGCATCACCACGAGGTGGGCACGGCCGGCCAGACCGAGATCGACATGCGGTTCACCACGCTGACGCGCATGGCCGATCAGCTCATGATGTACAAGTACATCGTCAAGAACATCTGCCACCAGAACGGCTACACGGCGACGTTCATGCCGAAGCCGATGTTCGGGGACAACGGCTCCGGGATGCACGTGCACATGAGCCTGTGGAAGGACGCCAAGAACCTGTTCTTCGACGCGAACGGCTACGGCTTGATCTCGGAAACGGCGCGCTGGTACATCGGCGGGCTGATCAAGCACGCGCCGGCGGTGCTCGCGTTCGCCGCGCCGACGACCAACAGCTACCGGCGGCTGGTGCCGGGCTACGAGGCGCCGATCAACCTCATCTACTCGCAACGCAACCGGTCGGCGATCTGCCGCATCCCGGTGTACTCCAAGTCGCCGAAGGCGAAGCGGATCGAGTTCCGGGCGCCCGATCCGTCGAGCAACGGGTACCTCACGTTCGCCGCGCTGCTCATGGCGGGCCTGGACGGCGTCAAGAACAAGATCGAGCCGCCCAAGCCGATGGATGTGGATCTCTACGAGCTCGAGCCGGACGAGCGCAAGCACGTCAAGAACACGCCCGGCTCGCTCTCCGAATCGCTGGCCGCTCTCGAGGCGGACCACGACTTCCTGCTCCAGGGGAGCGTGTTCACCAAGGACGTGATCGAGACGTGGCTGTCCTACAAGCGGGCCAAGGAGGTCGATCCGGTCGCGCTGCGACCGCATCCCTACGAGTTCTTCCTGTACTACGACGTGTGATGCGGTAAGGGGCGGTAAGGGGCGGTAAGGGTCTGTACAACACCCTTACCGCCCCTTACCGTCTCTACCGCCCCTATGTCCGAAACCCGCGAGATCATCGACGACCTGAAGAAGCGGCACGTGCGGTTCCTGCTGCTGCAATTCACCGATCTGTTGGGGGTGAACAAGGCGGTGGAGGTGCCGGCCTCCCAGTTCGACAAGGCGCTGGCCGGCGAGGTGAGCTTCGACGGGTCGGCGCTCGAGGGGTTCGCCCGCGTGGAGGAGGCGGATGCGTTGCTGGTACCGGACCTCGCCAGCTTCCGGGTGTTCCCGTGGGAGAGCGGAGGCGACGACGGCGACCACGGCGAGGGCGTGGCGCGGCTGATCTGCGACATCCGGTACCCCGACGGCCGCTCGTTCGAAGGGTGCCCGCGTACCGCGTTGAAGCGGCAGGTCGAGCGCGCCGCCGCGCTGGGCTTCACCATGCATGTCGGGTGCGAGGTGGAGTTCTTCATCTTCGAGCAGAACGAGCGCGGGGAGCCGACGACGCGCACCCTCGACGCGGGCAGCTATTTCGACCTGGTTCCGGTCGATCGGGGGGAGAAGGCGCGCCGGGTGATCGTGTCGGCCCTGGAAGAGATGAAACTCAGCTCGGAGGCCTCGCATCACGAAGTCGCCCGCGGCCAGCACGAGATCGACCTCGGCGCCGGGGACCCGCTGACGCTGGCCGACCATCTGGCCACGCTGCGGTTCGTCGTGCGGACCATCGCCGTCCGGCACGGCCTGGTCGCCACCTTCATGCCCAAGCCGATCTACGGTCGCAACGGCTCGGGGATGCACACGCATCAATCGCTGTTCGCCAAGGGGAAGAACGCGTTCTTCGACCCCAAGGGTCCGATCCAGCTTTCCGAAGTGGGCCGCCGGTACATCGGCGGGCTGCTGCGGCATGCGCGCGGCTACTGCGCGATCACCAATCCGTTGGTGAATTCGTACAAGCGCCTCGTGCCGGGATTCGAGGCCCCGGTCAACGTGTCGTGGTCGACGCAGAACGTGTCGCCGTTGATCCGCCTACCGGCGCAGCGTGGCGAGGCGACGCGCTGCGAAAACCGCATGCCGGACCCGTCGGCGAACCCCTATCTCGCGCTCGCGGTCCAGCTGGCCGCGGGCGTGGACGGCGTGCAGGAAAAAATCGACCCCGGGGAGCCCGTCAACAAGAACATCGCGCGCATGTCGTACCGCGAGCGGCGTCGTTTCCGCATCGACGACCTGCCGCGGGACCTGCACGAGGCGCTGGACTACCTCGAAAAGGACACGGTGGTGCGCGAGGCGCTGGGCGACCACATCTACGAGCGCTACCTCGATGCCAAGCGCGAGGAGTGGCAGGAGTACATCGGGCAGGTGAGTGAGTGGGAGCTTAATAGATACTTGGGGCAATACTGAAGGCGTAGCACAAAGGCGTAGCACGAAGGCGTAGCACGAAGGCGTAGCACAAAGGCGTAGCACAAAGGCGTAGCACAAAGGCGTAGCACAAGGGCGTAGCACAAAGGCGTAGCACGAGGTCGTCAACGGTCCGGCGGCGGGTGGGCGATCAGACGGCCGAGCATCTTCAGCACGAGCGCGACCCGGCTCTCGAGCGCGTGAAAGGCCTGGGCGTTCGCCGGGTCGAGCGCCGCCGCTACTCGCAGCTGCGTCAGGGTCTCCTGCGCAGATCCCCTTGCGTAAATTAGAAAGCGACGGAACTCCGTCACTGTGCCCCGACCACAGGCCTCCGCTATGTTGGAGCTGACGGACAGGGCGGCGCGAACGAGCTGATCCGCCCGACCTGCGGCACCGGGTCCCGAGAGTGTGCGGCTCAAACGGGCCGCCTGCACCGAAATACCCACAGCGAGCTCGTGTACCTGCAAGCGTCGCGCAAAGGCACGCAGAACCATGCCCAACAGTAGGAGCGTACGGTGGTAAAGGCGGTACCCGTTTCACGCCTCTGCGCGACGTTTTCGCGCGCCGTCGTCGCGAGACGCCTGTGCTTGACGCTCCTAGTGTTGTCCGCTTGCGACCCAGCCTCACGGCTTGACGATACGTTAGGCCAGCAGTCGTACGGCCGCTGGGAATGGCACGGCCGCATCGTGGCCGAGGCCGACCCCAGGCTCACCATCGCCCGGCTGCGCATGGACACGAGCCAGGGCGGCGGGGACGTCGTCCTGGCGCGCTACGACTTCAACCCGGCGGTGGGCGAGGGGGACGAGTACTCCCTGACGCTCGCCCTCGACCTCGGCCGGGCGCACGACTTGGTGCCGGGGAGGCCGTATGCGTTCGGCGCCGGGCCGGGGCAGATCGCGGCACACGCCACCGTCGCCTGCCTGTGCCGGCCGCTCCGGCCCGATTCGGTGGGCGGCACCTACCTGCTGGCGACGCGCGGCCTGCGCCAGCTCACCGGCCGGGTCGACGCCACGCTGTACTTTACCGAGTGGAACGACGCGTCCCGGCACGTCACCTATTCGTTGCACCAGCGCATTGACGCGATCAAGTAGGGCGGCCGTCCTGGCCCTGACGCTGCTATCCCTCTGTCCGTCCATCCGTCTATCCGCCCAGACCATCGACACCATCGTGGTCGTCAACCACAACATCTTCGACCTCGAGGGCGACGCCCCCGGGTTTCTGGCGCGGCTCGCCAACCGGCTGCACGTGACGACGCGCGCGGGTGTGATCCGGCGCACGCTGCTCGTCAACCCCGGTGACCGCTACGACTCGGCGCGGGTCGCCGAGAGCGAGCGGGCGTTGCGATCGCTGTACGTGTTCAGCCGCGTGCGGCTGGACACCGCGCGCATCGCCGGCCGGCTGGCGCTGCGGGTGACGACGTCGGACGGGTGGAGCACCAAACCCCAGCTCGGCTACTCATCGGCCGGCGGGGACGCGACGTGGCTCGCCGGGCTGGTGGAGGAAAACGTGCTCGGCACCGCCACCGCGCTGTCCGCCGTGTACAACAAGACCCCCGACCGCACCATTCTCGATTTTCGTCACGTCAACCCGCATTTCTTCGGGCGGCGCACCCGGCTCGCGGCGGAGTACGCGAGCAAGTCGGACGGCAAGCACGGGATCTGGTTCATGGGGCTGCCGTTCTTCGAGACGGGGGCGTCGCGGGCGTTCGCGACGGACGGCGAGGCGGCCTCCGAGCGGGTGCTGGTGTTTCGGGACGGCGTCGCCGACACGGTCGAGCGCCGGGCGCTGCGCTTCGGCGTGGCCGCCGGCTTCGCTCCGCACGCGACGAGCCGCGATTTCGTGCGGTTGTGGGCCAGCGCCCAGTGGCGGCGGGAAGATTTCGACTCGCTGGGCCACACCCCGTTTCCCCGCTCGACGTTCGGCACCGTGGGCGGAGGGGTGGACGTCGGGCATGTGCGGTTTCACGTGCTCGAGCGCTTCAACTCGTACGCCCGGCGGGAGGACGTCGATCTCTCGCAGCTGCTGCACGCCGGCGTGTGGGCGGCGCCGCGCGCGTGGGGCTATCCGTCGGACCGGGCCGGCGTGGGCGCCGAGCTGAGCGGTCAGGCCAGCGCCATCTGGCCGGGTGGCTTCGTCGTGCTGCGCGGCGCTGCGAACGGCGTGTACGCGCCGGAGGTGGGCGGCCTCGACAGCGGGCGGGTGAGCGGCGGCGTCACGGTCGCGAGCCAGAACCTCCAGGGCCAGACGCTGATCCTGCACGCCGAAGCCGGCGCGCTCAAGCGACCCAAGCCGGGCGCCGAGTTCGACCTGTGGGTGCTGCAAAAAGGACCGCGCGTGTTCGGCATCCATCAGCTCACCGGCTCGCGCATGGCGTGGCTCGCACTGGAGGACCGGATCCTGGTGCGTGACGAGTTGTGGGGCTTGGTGGGCCTCGGGATCGCCCCGTTCTTCGACTACGGCGGCGCCTGGTATGCGGACGAGCCGGCCCGGCTGGGGGGCGATGTGGGGCTCGCGCTGCGCATGGGCCCGACCCGCTCGGTGCACGGCGACGTGGCCGAGTTCGCCGTGGGGTATCGGTTCGGGCAGGCGTGGACCGGCAGTCGCTGGGCGATCGCCGTGCGCAACGGCGTGGTGTTCTAGCCATGACCCCCGAGCAGTTCCGTGACGCCGGGCGGCAGACGATCGACTGGATCGCCCGGTACCTGGAACAGATCGAGCGCTACCCCGTGCTGGCCCAGGTCGCCCCGGGCGACGTGCGGCGCCGCCTCCCGGCGCAGCCGCCGGAACGGGGTGAGTCGTTCGAGGCGATCCTCCATGATCTGGACGACGTGATCCTGCCCGGGGTCACGCACTGGCAGTCACCCAACTTCTTCGCGTACTTCCCGGGGAACGCGTCGCCCCCGGCAATGCTCGGCGACCTGGTCTCTTCCGGGTTGGGCGTGCAGGGGATGCTGTGGGCGACGAGCCCCGCCTGCACGGAGCTCGAGACGCACGTGCTCGACTGGCTGGTGGACATGCTCGGCCTTCCCGACCGGTTCAAGTCGAGCGGGCAGGGCGGCGGGGTGATCCAGGACACCGCTTCGAGCGCCTCGTTGTGCGCGCTGCTGGCGGCGCGCGAGCGCGCCACGGCGTTCCGCACCAACGCCACGGGCGTGGACTGCGTCCTCACCGCGTATACCTCGACCCAGGCACATTCGTCGCTCGAGAAGGCGGCCGGGATCGCCGGTATCGGCCGGCGTAACGTGCGGTTGATCGAGCGCGCCATCGAGGAGGACCGGCGCGCGGGGCATACGCCGTGCTTCGTGTGCGCCACCGTCGGCACCACCTCCTCGACCGCGATCGATCCGATCCCCGCCATTGCCGACGTGTGCCGTCGCTCCGGCGTGTGGCTGCACGTGGACGCGGCCCACGCCGGCAGTGCGGCGCTCTGCCCGGAGCTGCGCTGGATCCACACGGGCGTCGAGCACGCCGACAGCTACTGCTTCAACCCTCACAAGTGGATGCTCACCAACTTCGACTGCGACTGCTTCTACGTGGCCGACCGGCGCGCGCTGATCTCGACGCTCAGCGTGACCCCCGAGTACCTGCGCAACCCCGCCAGCGAGTCGGGCGCGGTGTTCGACTATCGTGACTGGCACGTCCCGCTGGGCCGCCGTTTCCGGGCGCTCAAGCTGTGGTTCGTGATCCGGCACTACGGGGTCGAGGGGCTGCGCGCGCACATCCGGCGGCACGTGGCGCTCGCGCAGGAATTCGCGTCGTGGGTGCAGGCCGACGACCGCTTCGAGCTGGCGGCGCCCGCGCCGCTCAACCTCGTCTGCTTCCGCCTCGTCACCGGCGACGAGGCGACCCAGCGCCTCATGGACGACCTCAACGGGTCGGGGCGCCTTTACTTGACGCACACGCGCCTGGCGGGGCGGCTGGTTCTGCGGCTGGCGATCGGCGGGACCTACACGGAGCGCCGCCACGTCGAGGCGGCCTGGCAGCTGATCCGGACACGGGCCTAGATTCCCGTCATGCCACCACCCCGTCACCCCCGGCGCGAAGGCGTGCTGCTCGGACTCGTGGTGGCGACGAGCATCTGGGTCTGGCTGGCCGTCGTGGACGCGATCGCGGGTCAACCGTTCCGGACCTTTGCGGTGCTCGGCGGCATCGCATCGTTCACCCTGCTCCACTACACACTGTGCCTGGCCTACGGTCTGGCCGCGGTGGCGGTGGTGCAGGGCGCGGCGCGCGAACCGAGCCTGTTGTTGGGTGCGTCGTTCTTCTTTTTCATCCTCGAGTTCGGATTCGTGATGTTGACGGTGATTCTGTCGCATACCGGTCTGGGGCAGCTCGCCTGGGTCCGGATCCTCGGCGGCAACCTCGTGGGTGCCGTGATCACCTTCGTCATGCTGTGGCGGCGCCATCCGCTGCGGCGGGAGATGTTGGAGGCGGAGGCCGGGGAGGTAGAGTAAGGGGGGGTCCCGCGCGGGATTCCCCCCGTGTAGTCTTCGGATGGCGCACGGCGGCTCGCGCCCCCCGCTGGGAGCGGCCCACCATCTCCGGTGGACCGAGGCGTTTCCCAAACGGCCCCTCAGCGGCGGTACCTCTACCAATGGGAGCGTCGTACGCGTCACCCTCATCCGACTGACCTGATCGCGGAAATCCAGGAGTTGAAGGCGAAGCGCCGGGCGGCCATCCTGGCGCACAATTACCAGCGGCCCGAGGTGCAGGACGTGGCGGACGTGGTCGCCGATTCGCTCCGCATGGCGCGCCGGGCCACCGAGCTGGACGCGCCGGTGCTCGTGATCTGCGGCGTGCACTTCATGGCCGAGACGGCGGCGATCGCGAACCCCGGGAAGCGGGTGCTCATCCCTGATCGCGACGCGGGGTGCTCGCTCGCCGACACGATCCGGCCGGACGACGTGCGGGCCTGGCGCGCCATCCACCCGGACGGCCTGGTGGTGGCGTACGTGAACTGCAGCGCGGCGGTGAAAGCCGAAGCGGACTACTGCTGCACGTCCGGGAACGCCGTGGCGGTGGTACAGGCGCTCCCCCCCGATGTGCCGGTGCTGTTCGTGCCGGACTTCTTCCTCGGCAGCCACGTGCGGCGCATCACCGGGCGCGCCATGGAGGTGTGGATGGGGGAGTGCCACGTCCACGCCGCGCTCACGCCCGCCGACGTGGCGGCAAAGCGCCGCGAGTATCCGGACGCCGAGTTTCTGGTCCATCCCGAGTGCGGCTGCACCACCAGCGCGATGTACTACGCGGCGGCCGACGGCGATGTGGCCGCGGGGAGCGCCCACATCGTGTCGACGGAGCAGATGACCGTGCGGGCGCGCACCTCTCCCGCCCGCCGCTTCGTCGTGGCCACGGAGACCGGCGTGCTGCACCGCTTGCGGCGTGAGAATCCGGAGAAGCAGTTCCACGCGCTGGCCGAATCTGCCGAGTGCCGCTTCATGAAGCTGATCACGCTCGAGAAGCTGCGCGACTGCCTGCGGGACATGCGCCCCGAGGTCACCGTGCCCTCCGACGTCGCGGCGCGAGCGCGGCGCGCCATCGATCGGATGCTGGCGATTGGCTGACCCGTTGGGCCTCGCGGAGGTGCGGCGCGCCCTGGAAGAAGATCGGGCGCCCGAGGACGTCACGACCCGGCTGCTCGGCGCCGCCGCGGGACGACCCGCGAGCGCCGCGTTCATAGCCGAGGGTCACTTCGCCGTCGCGGGTCTGCCGATTGTCGGGCGCGTGTACGCCGAGCTCGATCGCGACGCCTGTCTCGAGCCGGTCGCCCGGGAGGGCGCCTGGGTCGAGCCCGGCGCGGTGCTCGCCCGCGTGCGGGCGCCGGCCGCCACACTGCTCGCCGGCGAGCGCGTTGCGCTCAACTTTCTGCAGCGGTTGTGCGGAATCGCGACGCTGACGCGGCGGGCTGTGGAGGCGGTGGCGGGGACGGCCGCGCGGATCACGCACACACGCAAGACCACGCCCGGCCTGCGGGCGCTCGAGCGCTACGCCGTGACCGTGGGAGGCGGCGTCGCGAACCGGGGCTCGCTCGCCGAAGCCGTGCTGTGGAAGGACAACCACTGGGCGCTGCTCGGCGCCGGCGACCTCGCCGCCGCCCTCGCGGCTGCACCGCCCGGCGTGCCGGTCGTGGTCGAGGTGGAAGACGAGGCCCAGCTCGAGCGCGCGCTCGCGGCCGGCGTGCGGCATATCCTGGCCGACAATCAGACGCCCGAGCGCGTGGCGGCGTGGGTGCGGCGCGCTGGCCCCGGCGTCACGGTGCAGGCGTCGGGGGGTATCACGCCCGAGAGCGCGCGCCACTACGCGCAGGCGGGGGCGGCGCTGATCTCGATCGGCGCGCTGACGCATTCGGCGCCCGCGGCGCCGATCCGGTGCGACATCCACGAGGCATGATGAAGGTCGATTTGGTCGGGTGGCTCGCGACGGTGCTGTTCGCCGTGTCGTACTTCTGCCGCAAGCCGGCGACGCTGCGGCGCGTGCAGGGCGTGGGGGCGCTTACGTGGATGGTGTACGGAGCGTTGATCCATTCCCTGCCGGTGGTCGTCGCCAACATCATCGTTGCTAGCCTGGCACTGTGGTCGTCATTCGCGCGGCCGCAGCGAGCTCAGACCCCTCCGGAATCGACCTTGCAGCCTACCCCACGCGACTAGTGTCGCGTGACCGCCTCACCCGGTTGTCCCGGCCTGCCGGAGGTTTGCCTGGCACGCTGGATGCCACATCCCTACTGTTGATTCTGGGACGCCCTTGGTCCGCGCTGAGTAGCGCATCAAGAGGGGGTGGCGCCCGGTGCCGCGCAGGCATGACTAACACATTGTCGCACGCGCTCGAGCAGCGGTGGCAGGAAATCCTCCGCCGGGCGGCGCTCGCCCTCAACGGGCGTAGCGTGGGTGTTTGGGAAGCCGACGCGCGCGGGCGCCCCCAGCTCCTCGTCGCGAGTCCCGCGGAGGACGTGTCTCCCCTCGCCGCGGCAGAGCTCGAGGCCACGCTCCGCGAGGTGGGCGAGCTGCCAGCCGCGGGTCCGAGCCGCCGCTGGGTGGCGAGTCGCCTCGAGCCGGAGCGCTGGTGCATCGCCCCAGTCAGGAGCGAGCCGCCACAGCCACCGCCGGCCGGAGTGGAGCGCCGTGGGCCGGAGCGGCTGCTGCTCGAGCTCGCAGGCGTGTGTATCGGCCTGATCGAGCGCCGGCTGGCCGAGCAGCCCCTGCCGTTCAAGGCCGTCGCGGAACTTGCCGAGGAAAAGCTGGTGCACCAGGCGCTGCACGACGCGCTCACCGACCTGCCCAACCGCGCCTACTTCGTCGAGCGGGTGTCGCAGGCCCAGGCACGCGTGCGGCGCGATCCCGACTACCGGTTTGCCGTCCTGTTCATCGACTTCGACGACTTCAAGGCGGTGAACGACAATCTGGGCCACGCCGCGGGCGACCGTCTGTTGATGGAGATCGCCGGACGGCTGCGGACGTGTGTGCGGCCGGGCGACGTGGTAGCGCGGCTCGGGGGTGACGAGTTCACCCTGCTGCTCGAGGAGATCAGCGGACTGCCCGACGCGGAGCACGCGGCGCGGCGCATCCAGGCGGCGCTCGTCGCCCCGATTGCGATCGAAGGTCGGGAGATCGTCGCGACCGCCAGCATCGGCGTGGCCCTGAGCGAGCCCGACTACGGGCAGGTCCAAGACCTACTGCGTGACGCGGACCTCGCGATGTACCACGCCAAAGAGCAGGGGCGCGCCCGCTACCAGGTGTTCGACGTCGCCATGCGCGACTCGGCCCAGGCCCGCTTCGGGATGGAGGCGGACCTGCGGACGGCGCTCGAGCACGGCGAGCTGCACTTGGTGTTCCAGCCCATCGTGGAGCTCCAGACCGGCGGCGTGCACGGGTTCGAGGCGCTGCTGCGCTGGCATCGCCCCAAGCGGGGCGTGATCCTGCCGCCCGAATTCGTGCCCCTCGCCGAGCAGACCGGCCTCATCATCCCGATCGGCCGGTGGGTGCTGCAGGAGGCCTGCCGGCAAGCACGCGGCTGGCACGATGCGTTCCCCGCGGCCGGCCCGGTGCGGATCAGCGTAAACCTCTCCGGCAAGCAACTCGCGCACCCGGGCCTCGCGGACGACGTGCGCGCGGCGCTGCAGGACGCGGGCCTCTCGCCCAGCCGCCTGATACTCGAGATCGGGGAGAATGTGCTCATGGAGAGCGCGGAGTCGTCGACTGACGTGCTACACCAGCTGCGGGAGCTCAAGGTCGAGCTGCACATCGACGACTTCGGCACCGGGCACTCCTCGCTCAGCTCGCTGCCGCGCTTCCCGATCCATGGGATCAAGATCGATCGCGCGTTCGTGCACCGCATGGGGTCGCGCCGCACCGACCTGGAGATCGTGCGCTCGATCGTCGAGCTGGCGGGGAATCTCAGCCTGGGGGTGATCGCCGAGGGGGTCGAGACCGTCACCCAGCGGGCGCGACTGATCGCGTTCGGGTGCGAGCTGGGGCAGGGCCACCTGTTTGCGAAGCCGCTGGAGGCGCAGGCGGCGGGCGCCCTGCTCGCCGGACCGGAAGAGCCGGGGCGGCGCATCGCGTGAAACGGGGTGACGGGGGAGAGTCGGTTAGCGCTCGGTGAGTGAGTTCCAGAACTCCAGCGTGCGCGGATTGATCGACCGGCCGGCGCGGAGCCGCGCTCTCACCTGGAGCGCCACGATCTCGCGCAGCACGCCATCGCGGTCGCGCGGCACCCGTTTGGCGAGCTTGGCGCGCTGCTTGCGGCGACTGCGGCGTCCCGGCTCGAGGAAGTCGGCGAGGTAGAGCATCTTCCCCACGTCGTCCCAGCCGGCATAGCCGACGCTGTGGTAGCGCACGGCATCCAGCACGCCGCGGTCGGACTCCCCGTCCTGCGCGGCGCGATCGGCCGCGGCGCCGCCGTGCGTCGTGCCTCGGGTCGCGGGCGCATCTCGCAGGGCGTCATGCAGCCACGCGGCCTTTAGCCAGCGGCTGCGCTCCTCGCGCGATACCGCCATCTCGTCGGCCCATTCGTCCACCAGCGCCGCGACCCGTTGGATGTGGGCGCGGCGTCGCTTGCCCGCCCGCGCCCACGCCGGTAGCTGGTCTGGCGCGAGCTCGCGCCGGCGGCCGGGCCGGGGCGCGACCAGACGGGCGAGCGCCCTCCAGGCTTGACGTGCGAACTTCGGGACGAACGCGAAAATGGGCTGGCGATTACCGGACGTCGGCACGGATTGTTCCCAATTGAAACCGGCGTATTGTGGCATCGTTCGTCGGTCCCGGCGCGCACCGGCTGCCACTAACGTAGCGACACACCAGCGGCGAGGCATATGGTCGCAACACGAGACTCCATAACGGAATTGGTGGCGCGGCGCCAATGGGAGCTGCTGCGGGAAGCGGTGCTGCCGCTGCACCCGTCGGACGTCGCGGACATCATCATCGAGCACCCCACCGACACGGAAGGGATCATTTTCCGCCTGCTTCCCAAGGAAAAGGCGGGGCGAGTGTTCTCGTACCTGCCCGCACCGGAGCAGCGCCAATTGCTCGAGGCGCTAGGGAACGAGCAGGTGCGCCGCTTGCTCGACGAGATGACCCCTGACGACCGCACTCGGCTGCTCGAGGAGATGCCGGCCGAGGTCACGCGGGAGTTGCTGTTGCAGCTCGAGCCGCGCGAGCTCGAGGCCGCGCGCAAGCTCCTGGGCTATCCCGAAAACACCGCGGGTCGCTATATGACGCCGGAGTACGCCTGGATCTATCCGGACATGACCGCCGCGCGGGCGCTTGCAAAAATTCGGGAGACCGGCCGTGGCAAGGAGACGCTCAACTGGGTCTACGTCATCGAACCCGGCGGCAAGCTGTTGGAGGATGTCCGCCTGGCGAACCTGGTGCTCGCTGACGCCGACACCAAGGTTCTGGAGATCGACGATCCTGAGCTCGTATCGGTTCGAGCGACGGACGGTCGTGACGCGGTGCTGAAGGCGTTCGAAAAGTACGACCGCACGGCGCTTCCCGTCACGGATGACCGCGGCTACCTGCTCGGCATCATCACGGCGGACGACGTGCTCGACATCGCGGAGCAGCGAGCTACGGAAGACATCCAGAGGCTCGGCGGATCGCAGGCGCTGAGAGCGTCCTACCTCGACGTCAGCCTGGCGACCATGTTGCGCAAGCGCGGGGGATGGCTCGCCGCGCTGTTTATCGGAGAGATGCTGACGGCCACGGCGATGGGGTTCTTCGAGGCTGAGATTGCGCGGGCGGTCGTGCTGGCGCTGTTCGTTCCACTGATCATCAGCAGCGGCGGCAACTCGGGATCACAGGCGACGTCGTTGATCATCCGGGCGCTCGCGCTGCGCGAGCTCAGGCTGCGAGACTGGTGGAAGGTGTTCGGGAGAGAAATCCTTGCTGGGGTCGCGCTCGGTGCGTTTCTGGGATCGATCGGCTTCCTGCGGATCGTGCTGTGGCAGCATTTGCACTTCACCGATTACGGCCCGCACTACGTGCTCGTCGCCGTCACCGTGTTCGGGGCACTGATCGGCGTAGTCGCCTTCGGCACGCTCACCGGCAGCATGTTGCCGTTCATCCTGCG
>Ga0209690_1000317_pt1 | contig 25455 bp, 23 predicted proteins | sample GraSoiAngelo_150_FD_186164 | JGI IMG/M metagenome (GOLD analysis project Ga0209690, IMG submission 186164) | Grasslands soil microbial communities from the Angelo Coastal Reserve, California, USA - 14_1009_09_40cm (SPAdes) (version 2) | ecosystem: Environmental > Terrestrial > Soil > Grasslands ... | reverse complement strand
GATGAGGGCGAAAAACGCCGAACGCACCTGGCCGTGCAGATCAATGACGAGGTCGTATTTGGCGCTGCGAATTTGTTGGAGCAGATTGAAAAACGCGCCAACCGCCTGCCATCTACGACCACCTCTAGCAAAGTCACCACGCGCAAAAAGCACGACGTTCGATAGCGCCGGGTGACAGCGGACAATCTCCGCATTTTCCGGCGTGATCAGCCAATCGATCCGCGCGCGCGGATAGCGCGCGCGCAGCTTCACGAGCACTGGCAGCGTGTGCACGACGTCGCCAAGCGCCGAAGGCTTGATCAACAGGATGCGCGAGAAACTTGCCGCGCGGAGCGACGCGTTCTTTGTTTGGGCCATGTCGAATCGGCCGTTCCGGCGCTGCATACTACGCCGCGGCTTTTGCGTCCGAAAACGGACCGCGCAACTTTTTGAGCCATGAAGAAAGCCGATGCCGGTTCTGCTCGCGGCGCACCACCGCCTCGCTCGTGACCCAATTGAACTGAATCACCCGGCGGGGCCCAGAGAACGGCTTATGCCCGTGCCACGAATTATTACTACGCCGGAATGCGAGCAGCGTCCCGCCCGCCGGGGGCACTTCAAGGATCATGTCTTCGAGGTCAGTGCCGGAACGCAGCAGCCGGAGCCGGCCACCCGAGGATTCCCACGCTCGGTTCATGTAAATGAGGATTGTGATGATCTTCGTCTCGGAGTCAGTGTGAATCTTGCCATCTTTCTCGCTGCAACATCCCCGCACAGTGATCATGTCCGGGCGGGTGGTCAGATCGATATTGAATTTTTCTTCAAACGCTTTGCGAACCTCGTCGCTGCGCATTTCCTCGATAAGCCTCGCAAAGGCCGGCCCGTAACTGACCTCGCGCAGCGGAAAGCTGCCGGGGCGGCCGACCTCGGGATAATCCTTGTCAATTAACGCGCGCGCCTCGGCTTTTACAAACTCAGGAACAATCAGAAAATCAAACGGCTCGCGAGTGAGCGGCGTGCTCAGGAACCTCTCCAGATCGAGTGTCGAAAGCATGAGCGACGCTACACAATCGGCCGCGAATCGCCAGATTGAATTTGCGGCAACGCTACTGCGACACAGGCCCAGCCTCTTGCCTTGCGCGGTGCTCTATCGCGTCACGAGCCCGAATTCGCCTTCTTCTCCGCTGCGATGCGCAGAAGAGTCGCGATGATACGCGCCCCGGCGAGAAATGTCCCGCGCAATGTGCCTGAGACTTTCGATTCTCCGCCGGCACGACGGCGATGATTGACGGGAATTTCTAGAATGCGCAGCCCGACGCGTGCTGCTTTCATCTGCATTTCGACATTCCAGCCGTAGGTTTGCTCGCGCATACCGAGCTTTTCAAGCGCGTCGCGTCGGATCGCACGAAACGGGCACATGTCGGTATAACGAACGCCGTAGAGCAGCCGCAGGATCCGCCCGGCAATTCGTCCGGCAACGATCTGCTGAAAATTCATGCTCCCCGGTTCGCGCTGTCCGCGCGTACGCGAGCCGATCACGAAATCGTGTGTGCCGGCCGCGATGGGATCGACAAGTTGATTCATTAACTCAGGGCAATCGCTGCCATCGCCGTCGAGAAAAACGACAATGTCGCATTCCGGCGACAGCGCCGCCACTCCGGCGGCGCACGCGCGTCCGTATCCACGCGGAGCCTTGACGACGCGGGCCCCCGCTTCGCGAGCGCGTTCCGCGGTTCCATCGGTGCTGCCGTTGTCCACGACGATGATCTCGACCGGAATCTTTGTAGCTGCGACTTCGCGAACAACGCGGGCAATCGGTTCCTCTTCGTTAAGCGCCGGAATGATCACCGAAACAGCGCTCATCGCAGCACCACCCACGCACTCGTGAAATAAATAACGAGCGCAAAAATATCCGCAAGCGCGAGCGTGACTGGGCCGGCTGCAATTTTTGGATCGAGTTTCAACCGATGCAGCAACGACGGCACCCCGAGGCCGATCACACATGCGCTGATTAACGAGAGGGCAATGCTTCCGCCGATGACAAACGCGCCGCGTCCGTCAGCGCGCCAGATCCAAACGATGGCGCCCACTAGCATGCCGCAAGCAAGCCCGAGCAGAAGCGCGGTGGTGATTTCCCGCCGGAAAGCAGCTTTAAACCATTGCCAGCTGACCCGTGCGGAGCGCAGCGCCTGAGTCGTCACGCTCATCGATTGTGCGCTCACACTTTCATTCAATCCCAGAACCATGATGAGAAAAAACGCGATCACCAGACTGTGTGCGAGCGTAGCTTCAAAGAGGCCGGCGAGCAGCGCGCAGATAGTGCCTCCAGTCACGCTTACGAGTAGCCACGGAAAACGGTAACGAAAAACCCGCCAGGGCGATGCATCGCGCACCTGCGCAAGATGAAAACCGAGCGCCTCAAAAAAATCATCGCGCACGCCTTCACGCTCCGGTTCATCACTCTCGAGTACGCTCTCCATGAAAACATCCATGTCCACAATTCCAATGAGGCGACGCTCCTCATCGACCACCGGAAACGCGAGAAACTTGTAGAGCACAAAAAATTCGCACGCTTCCAACACGGTCGCTTCCGCAGGCAAAGCGATTACGCGCGGCACCATGATCTGGCACAATCGCGTGTCCGGGGCGGCTGTGAGCAAACGCCGGGTGGGAACAACACCAACCAGCCGCTTGCGCTCATCGACGGCGTAAAAATAAATGACGCGTTCACCAATGCCCTCGCGCCGGATAGTTTCGAGTGCTTTCTGAACGCTCGCATCCGCTTCAAGCAGCGGGAAATCCTTGCGCGCGTAATTCAGCGCCGGCGCGTCAAAATCAATCGCGCCGGAAATCTTCATCGTTCTGTTTTTTGCACCTTGTGCACGATACCTTTATCGCGCAGAATCGCCGCCGCTTCGGTAAAATAATCGCGCACATCGCGCTGTGTGCGGATCCAATCAAGATACCGCCCGATTCCAATGGCAAGATCGACACGTGGCTCGTAGCCAGCCGCGCGAATCCGCGTGGTGTCGCTTGTGAGATGGCGCATCTCGCCGGGACGAAATTCGCCGTTCACTTCTGGCGCGATGTCGATCTTCAGGACGTCGGAAATGTGCTGCGCGATCTCGCGAATGCTTGTCCCTCTGCCGCTGCCAGCGTTCACCGGAAACCCGTCCAGCTTGTCGGTTTCAGCGGCGAGCAGATTCGCCCGTGCGATGTCTTCCACAAACGAAAAGTCACGTGTCTGCTCGCCGTCCTCATAGAGGATCGGCGACAGGTTATTCAGCAACCGTGTGCAAAAAATCGCGATCACGCCAGTGTATGGATTAAAGATCGATTGGCGCGGTCCGTACGTGCACGAGTAACGCAGTGCCACTGTAGGGATCCCGATCTGTTTTCCCCAGAGCAGCACTAATCTTTCCTGATCTACTTTCGTCAGGCCATAAACGGTTTCGCCACTGACAGGTGCGCTTTCTGGTGTCGGAACGCTTTTTGTGATCGCGCCGCAGATTGGGCAATGCACTTCCCAATCGCCCTTACGCATCTGTTCTATCGGCCGCACAGACGGGAAAACCAAGCCATGTTCGGGACATTCGCCGGCGCCTTCGCTGTAAACGGCTTGCGAGCTTGCGACGATGATTTTTTTTATCGGCAGATTGTTCTCGCGGATAGCTTCGAGCATTTGCGCTGTCCCGAGCGAATTCACGTGCACAAATTTGGCGACTTCCGGCATGTAACCACCATAGGCAGCTTCGTGAAAGACGATGTCGACCTTGTCCAGAGCGGCGGTGATCGTGTCGCGATCTCGCAAATCGCCCTCGATGAATTCCGCGCTTTCATTAATCCAGTCTGGCTTGCCGCGCTTGTGCGTGTTCGGCTCGAGATTATCGAGCACGCGCACTTTCCAGCCTTCGCGCACTAGCAGATCGGTGACATGCGAGCCGATCAGGCCCGCGCCACCGGTCACTAGAGCGTGTTTAGCCATGCTTTCTTGTAGCACAAGCGTCCCGCTTGTGGCCTCCTAATTTCGCCAGCCGGAGGCTTGCGCTACACCTACACTGGCCAGATGCGGCCGCGGCCTTCACGCGAGACGATCTCGGCTAGGAATTTTTGGGTATTCGGCGCGATCCCGCAATTGCGGGACGCGTTTTCCCCAAGTAATTCACTGCACAATCGCTCCAATGTTGCCCGATCATCGACATCGTAACCGGCTGGCAACAACTTTACTTCCGCGCCAATATCGGCCGCACGTTGCAATGTCTGATCGAGCACATGCTCTGTGCTCCAGTCGATTCGTTCGAATATTTCGCGATGCAGTTTTTTGAACCCGATCAGATAATAGCCGCCGTCGTCACAAGGACCGAGAACGATGCGATCCCCGGGCAATCGCAAAAGGTCCGCCGCTTGCGTGAAAGTTTCTGCAGGAACCGTCGGACTATCGGAGTTAATCAGACAAACAGAAGCAAACCCGACTTTGAACAAATCCTCCGCTGCAAAAATTAGACGATCGCCAAAATGATCGCCCCGCTGCGGGATGAGAAAGAAGTCTTCCGGCAAAATATCTCCGTATGCCGCTTCGGCGCCCCGCGGAGTGTAAACGCCAACGCCGCGCGCGATTCTCCCTGTTGTCTGTCGCGGCGCTCCGCGAGCATCGGAAATTCGCGACGGTCGTACGACGCCGCTGCTGCAGGAAGCGGTTAAGATGGCAGCGCTTACGTCGCGCAAAAGGGAGCTGTTAAACTCAGCGGCTTCGTCGTGTGTGAGCGGCGGGACAAGGCGCGTTTTCACCTGTCCGGCTCGCGGCGCTTTGGTCATCACAGCCAACGCGCAGACGCAGTCAGCGATCTTGGCCCGCGTGTCTGGATTAAGAACGTGATGAATCGTCTTCATCTCGCGGTGCTGACTGCAAGTTCAACCCTTCTCACACAGCGCGTATTGGTAACGCCCTTCCTGCCAGATCCTAATATTTTTCCATGGCTGTGTTGGGAACAGATTCTCGAACGCGGTCGTCGAAAATACGGTTGCTTTGTATGGTTCACAATAACCGTTTCGGAACCGGATTAACCAACCCAGCAACCACATCGCAAAAAGTGGAATCGATGCCCAAAAGGCATAACGCGGTTCAGCTATGAGGCAGCGACCTCCCGGCTTCAAAACGCGGTACACTTCCGCGATAACACGATTTTGTTCTGGCAAGATGGTAAAGAGTCTCGAAGCAATAACGATATCGAAATTGGCATCGACGCACGAAAGCTCGAGCGCATTAATCCGTTTAAAGCAGCAATTGCTCAGACCAAGGGCGTCGGCTCGCTCTCGGGCCCGTCGCAATTGACTCTCGGAGCGATCAGCGCCTGTGACCGAAATGTTGCGAAACCGTTCCGCGAGTTGGCGCGAGTAAAACCCGGGCCCGCAACCAAGCTCAATCAATTGCACACCAGCATCTGGCCCTGCGTTCGGCCAAAGTGCTGCAATTATTCGTTCGGTGTCGTCACGGAAAAGATGCTCGCGACAGAACGCATATACCCACCCAACATGTTCAAAAAGGCTATCGTGGTCGTGCTCGTGGAGCTGCAGGACCGGAACGGTGTGCGATATTGATTTTCTAGTCTTATCGGGGCTGAAGGTTATTACATCCGGCGGCATTTTTCTTTAGCTCCGATGAAGTGAACGATTAATCTGGGCGGCTGAAAAAGTTTTTCACAGCGCGGCATGATGATTTGGACATTTAATTCCAGTCTTGTCTTCTTCTTCTTCGCGCGAATAACGGCCTCCGGCCGCTTCAAGCACCAGTGCAAACGCCGTTAAAGCGAGCTGTTGATAACATCTATAACGGGCACTGGTAAAATCGCGGTTCTCTTGAGGAAGACGAAACTTATTCGAACTTATTCAAACATGTTGGCTTCCTTACCACACCATGGTTTAACAAGTCGGAATGGTCATCCTTAATCGCGTTTCCGCAGTGACAATCGCGTTTGGGTTCGCAACGATTAATTCCATAGCAAGTGCCGGAGACAACCCAACACTCTGGAAACTTCAGAAAACGCTAGCTTCGAAGAAATATGTCGATCTCACGCACGTGTTTGCCCCCGGTATCCCACGCTGGCCAGGCTTTCCGGACGAGACGCGTAAGACAATTTACTGGTACGACAAACGACCCGACACTGCGGGCACAGCTTTTTCACTGAGCTATTTACACATGTTGGCCAATGGGGCACCCATGTCGATCCGCCTGCACATTTCATCAAAGGTTTGCGTACGGTGGATCAGATTGATCTCAAGGAGATGATCCTGCCGCTCGTCATTATCGATGTGCATGAAGACGCCGCGAAGAATCCGGACTACAGGCTTTCGATCGAGCGTTTGAAGAAAATGGGAAAAAGAACATGGGCTGATTCCGGCTGGCGCTTTTGGCGCGATGCGAACCGATTGGGTCAAAGCGCTGGCCCGATCCCGCGAAGATGGAAAACAAAGACGCGAACGGCGTCGCACATTATCCGGGCTGGAGCTTGCCCGCCCTAAAATATCTCTATGCGGAGCGTAAGATCACCGCGTCAGGTCACGAAACAACGGATACCGATCCTGGAATGGCCACGACAAAGGATAATTACTCCCTCGAAACTTACATTCTGAGCACGAACCATTATCAGATCGAGCTGCTCACCAATCTCGATCGAGTTCCCGAATCCCAAAGGCGGCTCAGGATTCCCTGCGCGGGTATTTGCGATTCTGCCGTAATTTGACGCACACGCGGCGCGACGCTAATCGCAGACTCGATGGATTTGCTCGATGAACTAGAAAGTCGCGTTGTCTGCGGCCACGGGGCGAATGGGAACATTACTGCTCGATCGCGGTGTGCTGGTACCGAAATGTAAAATGCTATGCTGGCGCAGGCTTTTCGAGTTTAGACTCGACCCCTTTCCTGGTCGAAAATGTGCTCGGTCAGTTGACCGAAAGTCGCGGCGCGAACGAAGATAGGCTTTGAATCATGCACATCACGGACATCATGCGGGGGGATTCTCCTACGTTTTCGTTCGAGTTCTTTCCTCCGAAAACGCCGGAGGCGGCGGAGATTCTCTACCAAACGATTCGCGATCTCGAATCGTACATGCCGCACTTTATCAGCGTGACTTACGGTGCCGGTGGTTCAACGCGAGATTTAACCCACGACCTTGTCGAGCGCATTCAACAGACAACAAAACTGGACCCGATCCCCCACCTGACGTGCATCTGCCACAATGAAGATGAGATCGAAGCGATTTTACTTCGATACGCGAGGTCGGCGATTGGAAATATCCTCGCGCTCGGGGGCGATCGGCCGCGCGACATCCCCTACGATAAATCACGCGATTCGTTCCAACACGCGGTCGATTTGGTTAAGTTCATTCGCCGATTTAACGAATCCGGCGCGCATCCGGATCGCCGTGGTTTCGGGATCGGCGTCGCCGGTTTCCCCGAAGGACATCCCGCGACGCCGAATCGATTAGTCGAAATGGATCATCTCAAAGCCAAAGTGGACGCCGGCGCCGACTATATGGTCACACAACTTTTTTTCGACAATCGCGACTTTCTCGATTTCCGCGAACGCTGTGCGCTCGCCGACATCCGCGTCCCCATTATCGCCGGCATCATGCCTGTTACCTCCTTGAACGGATTCAAACGCATCGCCGAGCTCGCCGGCGGCGCGCGGTTCCCGGCCAAGCTTCTGCGTGCTCTTCAACGATGCGAGAACGATCCTGAAATGGTCAGGCGCGTCGGCGTTCACTTCGCCTTGGAACAATGTCACGATCTCTTGGATAACAACGTGGCCGGCATTCACTTTTACACGCTCAATCGCTCCGACGCCACGCGGGTAATTTTTGACAGCCTCGGCATTCCGCGTCGGCGGAAACGCACAGGTCCCGACCGTTTAGTCGAGCGATACCACGTCTAACACGCGTACGATTCATACGGTCTGCGATGCGGTGGTTGGAAGGAGCTTACAAGGACCATTCCGCTGTCAAAGTCGGTCTATGACGTGGCGTGGATCGAGTTAATCTCGATCATCAAACACTGAACGCCGGATACAGCAAGGCCGGCAACCCGTTGAAAGCGAAGACCAATTTGTCATCGGCTGCACTTTTAACCCGTAGCGCAAATGCAGCGGCTCGAACGCAAAGTTGCCGCAGGGGCGCAGTTTTTTATGACACAGCCGGTCTTCGATGTCGATCTTGTCCGAGAGATGCAGCGTCGAAGCAGCATTTGCGCGTGCCACTTTTTACAGGCGTATGGCCGTTATTTAGTTCACGCCAGGCAGAATTTCTGCATCATGAAGTGCCGGGAATTATTGTTCCTGATTCGGTGCGCGCTAAGTTGGCAGTACTGGATGACAATCACGAGCGCGCATACGGGATGCAAGTTGCCGAAAAGATTATTGCTGCAGCACTCCGATATTTCCCTGGCCTCTACTTGATCACACCGTTTCTCCATTATAAAGCCACGACAGAGCTGGCGAAATTTGCGTGGAGCTTATGAAACGGGCACAATCTCAAGATGCTCGAAATCCGTCGTGCGATCTACTGGCAACTGGCGGGATTGGCGATTGCAGTCGCACTGGTTTCCATGCTTTCAGGCTTTTTTCCGGTAGTCGATTTTGTCGAGGCGCTCCAAGAGCGGGTGATGCGTTGGGGCGCGTTGGGCGCGATCTGCTATCCGCTGCTTTTTGCTGTTTGTAACATTCTCCTGCTCCCCGGCGGCGTCCTAGCCGTCGGCGGTGGCTTTTTTTTTGGGCTGTGGTGGGGTTTTCTCGTCGTGTTCGCGGGCAACATCATTGGCGCGGCAATTTCGTTTGCCTTGAGCCGGTGGGTGACCGGGCAATGGTTTCGGCGAAAGCTTTCGCAGAGCCCCACGTTGCGCGCGTTGGAGCCGGCCGTGCAGCGTGAGAGTTGGAAGATCGTTCTCTTGAGTCAGTTGCATCCGCTTTTCCCAACCAGCTTGTTGAACTACTTTTATGGATTAACGCGAATTCCGTTTCGCACTTACATGATTTGGGCCTCACTCGGGCGAGTGCCGGGGCTTTTTTTATATGCGTACGTCGGAACCTTGGGCCAACTTGGACTTAGAATCATACGAGGGAAGAGTGAGCCGCGCATGATCGAGTACTGGACGTGGGGAGGCGCGTTTCTAACGACAGCGTTGCTCTTACTGGTTCTGGGCCGCATTGCATCTCGAGCCGTGCATGCGGGACATGAGAATGAAAAGCCAGCAGCGTCCGAGAATGAAAAGAGCCAAGGAAAAGAGAGTGTTGAACACCGTGCTATATTATAAGTGATTCTATCTAAATTACTTATGTTATGAACCGTTTTACTGCCGAGCCTCAAAGCGCACATGACGGTGCTTGCCTTTGAACAACGGCTAAAAACTATTGGAGCAAATTGGAAAATGTTTAGACTGCCGACCAAATACGACGTCGTAGTGGTGGGGAGTGGCCACGCTGGAATTGAAGCGGCGTTGGCGGCGGCGCGCCTCGGGTGCCGCACGTTGATGTTGACGCAAAATCTGGATACAATTGGCCAAATGTCGTGCAATCCGGCCGTTGGGGGCTTGGCGAAAGGGCACATTGTTCGCGAGATCGATGCCATGGGCGGCGCAATGGGACTAAACGCAGATGCAACGGGAATCCAGTTTCGCATGCTCAATAGGGCGAAGGGCCCCTCCGTGCGAGCGCCACGGGTCCAATGCGACAAAAAAGCTTATCAATTTCGCATGAAAGCCGTTTTGGAGTCCGCAGAGAACTTGGATCTGAAGCAGGCGACAGTGGCGAACGTACTGACAAGTGATGGCAGGGTGCTGGGGGTCGAAACAGACCTCGGGTTAAGCATTGCTGCGCAGAGCGTTATAATTACATCCGGCACTTTCTTGCGCGGACTGCTACATGTAGGCGAAAACAGCAAGCCTGGCGGACGCATGGCTGACACGAGTTCAGGATTAAGTGAAAATCTTCGACAACTGGGATTTACGGTAGGCAGATTCAAGACCGGAACACCATGTCGGATCAATAGGCGCTCGATCGACTTCTGGCAGTGTGAAATTCAGGTGGGAGATGAGCCGCCTCCTCGTTTCGCGTTTTACTCCGAGGATAGAAAATCCAAAGACGCCATATTTACTCTAAATTTCGACGAACGGGGCGAGTTCCATGTGGAACAAATCCCGTGCTGGATTACCCACACGACGCGGAAAACGCATGAGATAATTAGAGCCAATTTGCATCGGTCACCGCTTTATTCCGGCCAGATAAAGGGAACCGGACCACGATATTGCCCATCCATCGAGGATAAGGTCGTAAGGTTCTCAGATAAAGCTTCCCACCAGCTTTTTTTAGAGCCTGAAGGCCGCCACACGGAAGAGTATTATGTCAACGGAATTTCAACGAGCCTACCATACGATGCGCAGCTGGAATTTTTGCATTCGATACCTGGTTTGGAGGGTGCTGAGATCATGCGACCGGGATATGCGGTGGAATATGATTTTTTCCCTCCTACTCAGCTTTTTCCGACTTTAGAAACCAAGTTGATCAAGGGGCTCTATTTTGCTGGCCAGGTAAATGGCACGTCGGGGTACGAAGAGGCGGCGGCGCAAGGCCTGATCGCGGGCTCCAACGCTGGACTGAAAGTGCAGGATCGCTCGCCGATTGTCTTGGATAGAAGCCAAGCGTACGCTGGAGTCCTTATCGACGATCTTGTCACAAAGGGCACCGAAGAACCGTATCGAATGTTCACAAGCCGGGCTGAGGACCGCTTGTTTCTGCGGCAGGACAACGCTGATCAACGATTGACGAAACTGGCATTCGAAGCAGGGCTGATAACCAACGGACGCTGGATGCAATTTCAGCGGAAACTGCACCTTCTGAATTACCTGTGGCAATTGGCAATCGAGACGAAGCTTCAAGGTATCCCCCTTTGCCAACTACTAAAGAGGCCGGGTTTCGGTGTCCGGCATATGCCTGAGGAAATCCGGAGCCTGGCCCCAACCGAGATTTGGGAATTGGTTGAGACCGACGTGAAGTGCCGGGGTTATGCGGTGCGGCAGACGGGACAAAATCGAGAGATTGCTCGCCGAAGTTTTCAGCGCATCCCAGACGCGCTTGACTACGCGAAAATAGCCGGCTTACGCTCCGAGACGCGCCAGAAGTTAGCAGCCATCCGCCCGTCCTCATTAGGCCAAGCGGCCCGGATCAGCGGAATAACCCCTGCTGACATTGCAATAATATCTATTTGGTTGAATAAGAACGTATTACAGTGCAGTGAAGCAAAGGACGGCCGAATCTCTTTGGCCAAGGAGGCCGAAGCTTCGAGTTGACCGCGATGCTAAGATTCGCCGCCGTCGCTCTCGTAAGTTACCTGCTCGGATCGATTCCTGCAGGCTACTTGGTCGGCCGCATCGCCGGAATCGACATCCGTAAGGTCGGAAGTGGCAATATCGGGGCAACGAACGTGACCCGGACATTGGGACGGCGATATGGCTATCTTGTGTTCGTCGTGGATTTTGCGAAAGGTGCGGTCGCAGTTTGCATCTCGATCTTATTAAACCAGCATGTCGAGCCCAAACCAAGATCTACCGAAATATATGGGATAGTCGGCGCGGTTTTTTGTGTGCTGGGACATGTGTTTCCGATTTGGTTGAAGTTAAAGGGAGGAAAGGGCGTTGCCACTTCAGCAGGGGTACTCTTTGGCTTGATGCCTTTGGCGGCGCTAATCGGTGGTGTAGTTTGGGTGTTTACATTTGAGGTGACCCGCTATGTTTCGGTCGCGTCCGTTACGACTGCAGTGATATTGCCGGTGGCTGTGCTTGGCCTGATGCACGCAAGACATACCAACGGAATGGAGATGTTCTATTTCTCTCTCTGCTTGGCTGCGGTTGTGGTCTTTCGTCATCGCTCCAATCTCTCTCGTCTGGTGCATGGCACCGAGCCACGGTTCAAACGAAAGTGAACATCGACAAAACCGCTATCATTGGAGCGGGTAGCTGGGGAACAGCTTTGGCGTGGTTATGGGGAAGAGACGGGCGACAAATTTCTCTGTGGGGCAACAGCGCCGGACGTGTCAAGCGCATGCGAAAGACGCGCGAAAATAGCGATTATCTTCCAAACCTTAAATTACCCGATTCGGTAACGGTTACACACGAATTGCGGGACTGCGTCCATGCTGACCTGCTCGTTTTTGTGACGCCTTCGACCGTCTTGCGTACAATTGCGATGCGTTTGAAAGGAGCGCTCGGCACAGGTCAAGCTGTGTTGCTCAGTTGCACGAAAGGGATCGAGCACGGCACTGGGATGCGCATGAGCGAAATTCTCGGGAAAATTTTTCCGGACCATGCAGTGGCGGTGTTATCGGGACCAAATCTCGCCGCGGAAGTAGTGCGCAATGTGCCGACTGCGACGGTAATAGCCTGTCGGAACCCTGAATGCGCCGCAGATCTGCAAGGTTTTCTCGGGAGTTCGCGTTTTCGAATATATACTACTGAGGACGTCACCAGCGTTGAGCTGGGCGGCGCGTTGAAAAATGTTTTCGCGATCGCAGCTGGCGCGAGCGATGGGCTTGGTTTGGGCGATAACACTAAGGCGGCATTAGTCACTCGTTCACTCGCCGAGCTGATTCGGCTCGGAAGCGCGATGGGTGGAAATTTCAGAACATTCTATGGTTTGAGCGGCGTCGGCGATTTAATTGCGACCTGTTTTAGCAGGCACAGCCGCAATCGGCGCGTTGGCGAACATCTTGGTCGCGGGCAAACGCTCGAGCAAATCACGTCGGCGATGCAAATGGTGGCGGAAGGAATTCCAACGGCGAGGAGCGCTTTCGAATGCGCACGAAAACTCAACATCGACACGCCGATCACCGACGAAGTTTACGCTTTGCTTTACGAGGGAAAAACGCCAGTCCAAGCGATGCAGGATCTTCTCGAGCGCGACCAAAAAGCGGAGCAAGCCTAAGAAATGGACAATTGCCGGCAGACGTGGCCGATCGCCGTCGGATACAATTCATGCTCCGCGGTCTGAATGCGCGCATGAAGGCGTTCAGCAGTATCGTTAGGTAAAATCGGCACCTCGCGTTGCTCGATAACATCGCCATGATCGATTTTTTCATCCACGTAGTGGACGGTGCAACCAGTCACTCTTTCCCCCGCAACGAGCGCCTGTTTCCACGCCTCGAGCCCGGGAAATTTCGGCAAAAGAGATGGATGAATGTTTACAATGCGACGCGGAAACGCATCCAGTATCGCTGATTTTAGAACGCGCATGAAACCCGCCAGAGCTACGAGCTCAACGTCGGCATCGCGAAGCATTCGAACAGCTTGGACCTCGGCTTGCGGTTCGAGTCGCGTGCGGAATCTGCCCGGCGGCAAGTAAGCGTTTGGAACCGAAAATTCCCGCGCGATGTCGAGGATCGGTGCGTCGAATACATCTGAGATGACGACGCGCGCCTCAGCCGCCAAGGCGCCGCTTTTGATACTTTCGAGAATTGCCCGGCAGTTCGTTCCTTTTCCTGAACCAAGAATGCCAAGCCGAACCGATCTCATCTTCCGGTCTTTCGGAGTTTTTCCAGCAAGAGTGACGTGGAGTAACCTTTTTCAAATGGAATGATACGAATTTCCGCGCCGATTTTTCCCAGAATTGCGCTCTCATCCGCATTCAACGTTTCGGAAGTGTAGTCTCCGCCTTTGACATAAACAGCGGGCATGCTTGCGGAGATAAATTGAGTCGCGCGCATCTCTGGAAAAATCGTGACGAGGTCGACGCATTCCAGCGCCGCAAGCACCTCCGCGCGGTCTCTCTCAGTATTAATGGGACGCCCGATTCCTTTCAGTTCGCCGACTGAACGATCCCCATTTAAGCCAACTGCTAATAAATCACCGAGCGCGCGCGCAGCTTGCAAGTAACGCACATGACCCACATGGAGCAAATCAAAACAGCCATTCGTGGCGACGAGTTTTTTTCCCGAAGCACGCAACTGCTTTGCGCGCTTAGCCAGTTCATCCATATCCATGATTTTTGTGTTCATCGCTTGCTGACGACAAAGTCTAACGCGCGAGGAAGAATTTGGAAAACGGTTGGCTCATTGCCGACCAGTTCACCGTCGGCATTGAACCACATTCCCGGCTCCGACCGAACTGAGATCTTCTTTGCACGCCGAAAAGTGACGGAATCACCGGAGAGATGCTTGCCCAAGAGCATTTCCGCAGCCAGCAGCGCCGTTTCCGCCGCGGAGCGTTTCGGTACCAGAACAACATCGAGCAATCCATCGCTAAGATCTGCTTGAGGCGCGATTGGTAGTCCGCCAGCAACGAATCTTCCATTCGCAATGATGACATTGTAAAGGTCGAGCACGAGCTTTTCTGAGTCGTCACAAATCACTGTGGTACGGTAGGCATGCAATTCCGCCAGCGCCGCTGCGGCGCTGCGCAAATAAGCAAGCGGGCCCCAGGCTGATTTGACTGCAGGAGTTAACTTCTCATCAACGACACCGCTGAAGCCGCCAGATGAAGCATTCACGAAGTACCGTGTGCGCTCACTCGTCATGCGGACGAGATCGATCCCCTCGGTCATTTTAGCTCGCAAGATGTCGATGGTAGCGTCGACGTCTCCCGTCAGTCCAATTAACCGCGCAAAATCATTTGCGGTACCCAGTGGCACAATTCCCACGCAGACCTGGTGCCGCTGGCGTGACGCGGTAATTCCGTTGATGACTTCGTTCAGCGTTCCATCACCACCCGCCGCGATGACGTACTTGCATCCGGCGCGGACCGCCTGCCGCGCAAGCGTTTTTGCTTCGCCTGCGCGTTGAGTTACGCGCACTTCCTTCGCATCGAGTGGGGCAAGCTGTTTTAACCGAGCGTTCAAATTCCCAATTGAGCCCGCGATTGGATTGACGATGACGTACGGTTTCACGGTTTCGGGTGGGCTGAACTTTCTTCATCAACCAAGATTCACTTTTGTCTTTCGCCGATTTGCGCCAAGTTGCGAATCGGAATCGCTATGCTCAGAAGAAATTCCAAACAGCGCCGGGGCAAATCTAAATTCACAGGTGGTTTTTGTATTTCGAACGGACCAATCATCTCCCAGGATAACGAGCGCGAAAGAGACGTGGGCGAGTTCGATGATGTCGGGCTTCCGCGGGTTCACGGGGCGTCGATGTTATTCGCGATCGCGCGAGACCCACGAACAATCTTCACCTGTTGGAGCATCGATTGGCCAACGATCTTTGCGAAGACGATGCCGGTAGATCGGCAGGTGCATCTTCGCGTGTATCGCGCAGACGCTGTGGAGGAAAAGAGCTTGGCCGTCGAACCTATGGCCGGTTATTGTTACATCTCAGTTTCGCGACCGAGCGGCTCGTATCACGTCGGGATTGGATATTATCAACCGGCAGATGTTTGGCATTCAGTAGCGGTATCCGCTGATGTAAGCATGCCGCCCGACAAAGTCACAGAAGGTGTAGATGTCGATCTTGCCACGATTCCATTTCACTTCAGGTTCCAGCGGCTTCTCGATTTGTTCGGAGCAGCGAATGGCGATGCATTGGCCACGGTCATCTCGCGATTTCAAACGCGCGCATTGAGTAGCGGAAGGTACGAGAAGTTGAGCCCCGAACAGCGCAAAATTCTCCGGCTGGGAGATGTTGCACTCTCCGAAATCGCCGACGCACGGCGCGCCTTCAATCAGATCGATAGCGAAAAGCTCGCAAGGCGCACCCGTGCGCTCCTCGGCCTCGGCTCGATCAGTTCATCACGCGGATTCGAAGGCGACTGGGCCTCAGCTGGCTCGTAAGTCTAAATAGATGACCCTCGCCGTCCTCCCCTTAAATTCGCGAAGCGCTTTTGCCGTCGCTAATGATCCGCCTAAACGCGCGGCTGAGCGAGTTTGCTGCGGCGGACGTCGCCCCACTGGGCGCGCTGTCGGCGCTTTATTTGATGGTCTCTCTCCCGTTCCCATGTTCGCCACGGGAGAGAGACCATCAAATAAAGCGCCGACAGCGCGCCCAGTGGGGCGACGATCCACACTGCCGGTGTTTTAAATGTACGCGGCAGATCCGGCTCGCGAATCCGCAGCACGAGCACCCCAATTGAGACGATCACGAACGCCAGCAACGTGCCGATGGAAACGAGGCTACCTGCTTCGCGCACGGTGAACAGCGCCGCAAAGAAAGCGACGACAACGCCAGTCACTATCGTCGTGATCCACGGAGTGCGGAATTTTGGATGAACCCTGCTCACGAACTTTGGTAGCAAACCGTCATCAGCCATCGTCCAGAAAATTCGCGACTGGCCCAGCAGCATCACCAGGATGACCGAGCTGAGGCCTGCGATGGCGCCCAATTTGATCGCGCCAGCCATCCAGCCCATTCCACCGTGGTCGGCGGCCACGGCAATCGGGTCCGGGACATCTAGTTGCGGGTACGGCACGATGCCGGTGGCCAGCGCCGACACCGCGATGTAGAGCACGGTGCAGATCAAGAGCGAGCCGATGATGCCGATCGGCATGTCGTGCTGGGGATTCTTTGCTTCTTGCGCTGCCGTACTGACAGCGTCGAAACCAATGTACGCGAAAAACACAATCCCAGCGCCCTGCATGACGCCGCTCCAGCCGAAATGCCCGCGCGCGCCGGTGCTCGGGGGGATGAACGGATGCCAGTTGGCGGGATTCACTGCGTGAGCTGCGCCGATGATGAACACCAGCACGACCGCCACTTTAACAAACACAATGACATTATTGACTGTCGCCGATTCGCGAATGCCGATCACTAGCAGCAGCGTGACGACGGCGATAATGATGACCGCTGGCAGATTGAAGATGGCCGCGACCTGCGTTCCATCGGCCAAAGTAATGAGCGTCCCACGCGCCGCCGATAACTCGGGCGGGATGTGAATGCCGATATCGCGCAGAAACGAGACAACGTAGCCCGACCAACCGATAGAGACTGTGACCGCACCGAGGGCATATTCCAAAATTAAGTCCCAGCCGATAATCCACGCGAAAAGTTCGCCGAGGGTAGCGTAGCCGTAAGTGTACGCGCTGCCGGCCATCGGCACCAGGGACGCGAACTCGCTATAGCAGAGCGCCGCGAAGATCGAGGCCACGCCTGCGAACACGAACGATAAAACCACGGCCGGCCCCGCGTTCTGCGCCGCCACAGTGCCGGTGAGCACGAAAATGCCGGTTCCAATGATCGCGCCGATGCCGAGCGCCGTCAGGTTGGTCGCGCCGAGCGCCCGTTTTAGGCGATTGTCCGTGAGCGCATCTGCTTGCAGTTGGGTGACACTTTTTCGTCGAAGTAGATTCATTGAGCGAAATTGTTTTGCGCTGTGCTAATCGGGATCGCCCTGGAAAGTCAAGCCGCCGGTGATTTTTTGCCCAGAAATTTCCAGAGAAAATAGATCGGCACGCCGCTGATCACGATCAACAATCCCGGCCACGTTGTTTGTACTCTGTAGGCGAGCAGGACGAGCATGATCGCCGTGGCGCCCACAATGTAGAGAGCGGGCAGAATCGGGTACCCCAGCGCGCGGTACGGCCGTTCCGCCTCTGGCCGCGTTCGACGGAGCACGAACACGCCTGCAATCGTCAACACATAAAAAATCAGCGCGGCGAAGATAATGTAATCCAGCAGGTTGCTGTAAAGATTACCGTAGGTGACCGCGCCCGTTGCTGCGTCAACGTTTCGCGTACGCGGCAGCACGAGCAACGCCGTCCAGATCCCCTGAAGCACCAGCGCGATTGCCGGCACGTGTTTCGAATTGAGTCGAGCTGTCGCTCTAAAAAACAAACCATCCTGTGCCATTGCGTAATACACCCGCGCGCCGGCGAGAATCAGCCCGTTGCAACAACCGAACGTGGAGATCATGATCGCCACAGCCATGATGCCGGCTCCCGCGCCACCGAACATCACTTCCATTGCCGCTGTGCCGACGCGATCATCGGGCGCGTGCTGGATTTTGTCCAGCGGCAGTACGCAGAGATAAGCCACGTTGGCGAGCAGGTACAACGTGATTACCAATCCGGTGCCGAACAAAAGTGAGAGCGGAATGTTTCGCCGGGGTTCGCGGACTTCACCGGCAGTAAACGTAATGTTGTTCCAAGCGTCCGCGGAAAAGAGCGAGCCGACCTGGCCAACGCAAATTGCGATCAACATCCCTAGCGCACCGCCCGTCGCAGAAACCGCTCCAATGAACGGGAGATCCGATGTGACTGGAGAAACCGCGGTCGGCGTCCAGAAATTCGCGAAATTCGCATGGAGCGCGCCAGCATTGCGCCCGAGGAAAATTCCAAGCACGACCAACGCGAAAAGCGAAAGCGTTTTCGCCGACGTGAAAACGTTCTGGATGAGCTTGCCTAACGAAAGGCCGCGCGTGTTCACGAATGTCAAGAGAACGATGATCACGATCGCGACCAACTGCTGGGTCGAAAGGCTGATCGCGTAGCGCTGCGAGAGCATGATCGGCGGAACAATCCATTGCGTCGGCGACACTGTGCTGGTGAACACGCCGAGAAAGCGCGCGAACGCCACCGCCACGGCGGCGATTGTTCCGGTCTGAATCACGAGGAACAGCGTCCAGCCGTAAAGAAATCCCCACAGCGGACTGTACGCCTCGCGCAGGTAAACGTATTGGCCGCCGGCGCGGGGCATCATTGCGGCGAGCTCGCCGTAGCTGAGGGCGGCAACCATCGTGAGCACGCCGGTCACCGCCCACACGACAAGCAACCATCCGGCAGACCCAACGAGCCGCGCAATGTCGGCCGACACAATGAAAATTCCCGAGCCGATCATCGAGCCAGCCACGAGCATGGTTGAATCGAGTAAGCCCAGTCCCCTGACGAGTTTTTGCTCGGCTACAGGTGTCTCAGTTATCGCGCTTGTCATTCGAGCCCGTTGGATTTGGCGGAGAGTTAATCATCAGTCAGGCGGATGAAGCAACGCCAAAGATTTGGTCGCCTCATTTTCTCCTTGAAGCGGTCGAAGCGCGAAAGCGCTTTCACGTTTTGTGAACCATGTTAATCTCCGCCGCGTGACGTTCTTCGACCATCTTCCCTCTGCCCGAAAGTTTTTGTCGATTTTGTGCACCAGCGCGGCGCTTGTTGCCGAATTGCCCGCTGCGCCGCAGCAATCTTCGGCACGAGCGACTCCGCAATTTGAGGCGCTGCCGTTGGTGCGTTCACGGCAAAATCATCTAATCGTGCGCGCTTTTATCAATGGCAAACGAGCGTGGCTTGGCGTCGACAGCGGTGCTCCCGTGAGCGCAATCGCTTTAGACCGCCGCGAGCATTTTCAGCTCAGGCCAATTACTGCAAAGTCGAACCTGCCGGCGCGCATTCAGATTAATGGCGCGTTCAATAATGTGGCGATCGCTCGTGAGCTACGACTCGGCGCGCTAAGTCTCGTAGATGAGCCGGTCGTTACCGTCAATCTTGGCAACTCTAGCGCCGTGGCGCGAATACGGCACGAGCAGGAAATCGACGGAATTATCGGGGCCGATATTCTTTTCCCAACCAAAGCGGTGCTGGATTGTCAACGGCAACTGCTGATCTTAAAAGTTGATCCAGATGTCGCTGGCAACGCACCGGGTTTCGACCGCCGTGGATTGCAGGCTGTGCCCATTCAAGTCAGTGACGGTTTCAATTTGTATGTGAATGGCTCTATTAACGGCAAACCCGCTAAACTCATGGTCGATACGGGTTCCTTTGCCACGCTGCTACATCGCTCTTTCGTTCGGCAAATGCGAATTCCGACTCACGAGACACAGTTTAGTTCTTCCGCCGTGAATTTGAGAGAGCGTGGGGTGTGGGTGGCGCGGATTCGCAAATTATCGGTGGGGTCGGTGGAGATCATTGGCAAGGAAGTGGGTGTCGTCGATCTGGAAGGCTTGATTCATGGCAGATTGTTGCAGGGTTCACCGCCCGTCGCTGGCCTACTGGGCGCGGAAATCCTCAATCGGCATCACGGCATTATCGATTTCGGTACGCGTACGCTTTATTTGAAAAGGTAGGGGACGGACCGCCGGGCTGGCCGGGATTGCACGCCTTGTACGTCAACGGCTTGGACAAAGTAGCGGATGAGGAAACTGTGAAGCAAAGGTAAAGCGCCCGCAGCATTTTAAATGGGAGCAAACATTACTCACGGAGGTTGTCTGTGCGGCGCAGTCCGCTATGAAGCAAGCGGCAAGCCTTGTAATATCACCCATTGCCATTGCGCGGATTGTCGCAAGATCACACCTGGATAGAGGATCGATTGCCGTGGATTCAACTTGTTGACGACTTGCCGCGATATGGGCGAACCAGAAACAAATGATCTTGTCCCGACGCGTCCGACGCGTCTTGGCGCATTGGCGATCGGAGCACAAGGCATTGGAGCTTTAGCCGTCGGCGCGCTCGCGCTTGGCGCACTTGCTTTGGGTGCAGTTGCAATTGGCCGGCTCGCGATTGGCCGGTCAAGAATCAAAAGGCTCGAGATCGACGAACTCGTAGTACATAAGCTTCTCGTCACTGACTCGCTGGAAATACCTGGCGACCGCCAGGCTAGATCCGGGTAGAAGATCGAAAGATTCGCGCCATCACCGTGTATCCCATCACACAAAGTTTCGTCTTAGGCGCGGGGCTCGGCATCCGACTAAAGCCACTGACGGACGATTTGCCCAAACCGCTCGTCCCAATTTTTCAAAAACCGCTCATCACCTTCGCGCTCGATCATTTGATCGAGCTCGGAGTGAGCAGATTCATCATTAACACGCACAGGCTCCCGGAAGTGTTTCAAAACTCTTTTGGCGAGAACGGCTATGCCGGCCATTCGGTCACATTGGTTCATGAGCCCGTCCTGCTTCAAACCGGTGGCGGTATCAAGAATGTGGAACGCTATCTTGGCAGCGAGCCGTTCGTTACTTACAGCGGTGACATCTTAACGGATATGGATCTGCAACCGTTGATCGACGAACATTTTCGTCGCGGAAATGACGTCACCCTTGCATTGCGCCAAACCCGTTTCGCTCCGGGTGTGGCTTTCCGCGATCACCGCGTCGTCGATATTTCGAGCAGGTACGGCGTAGCCGGGAATTACGATTTTGCCAACATCGCCATTTGGAATCGGGAGATTTTCCAGCGAATCCCGCCGCACCGAAAAATTTCTTTCATTCCAATTATTGGGGATTGGATTGGGCAGGGCGGCAAGATTGGCGGCCTGGTGATGAATGACGGAAAGTGGTTCAACATCGGTTCTCGCGCTGAATATCTTGAAGTCCACCGCACGATTTTCCACGAGCGATGGAACCCGCACCACGTGAAGACGCCGGACTGGCGATTATCGATCCATAAGACCGCAATTGTCGATCCAAGCGCGCAGTTGCGTGGCTGGACAGTCGTCGGGCGGGATTGTCGAGTTGGAGCGGGAGCGATTCTGGAAGACACAATTTTGTGGCCCGGTGCAGAAATTGCTTTCAAAAGTTACCTTCAGGGTTGTATTGTCCGCTCCAAAAAAAAAGCCAGCGGCATCCATCGCAACATCGACATCTAACTTATGAGAACCGACCTTCTTCTTCGGCGAACGCGGATGCATTTCCCGCGCTTGGATGTCGATCAGATAAGAATCAGGCCAATCGAAAAAGGAGGATCGGATCGAAAATTTTATCGAATTCGCTGCTCCCCGGAGCAGACCCTGATTCTGGTTAAATATAATCTGGAACGCGATGAAAATCGGCATTACGTCCAGATCGCGAGATTTCTCGATGAGCGCGGAATTCGAGTGCCCAAGATTTATTTTGACGATCCAGCAGAGGGCCTCGTCTGGATCGAAGACCTGGGCGAAAGCGATCTTTACAGTTATCGCCGCGAAAACTGGCTCGTCCGCCGCGCGTTTTACGACTCGGCGCTCGATCAAATTGCGACGCTACACAGTTTGCCGGAGTCGACCTGCGTCGAAATGAAAGAGTATTTGCCCGCAGAGTTCAACGCCGCGCTTTACGTTTGGGAGCAGAAGTACTTTTTCGAGAACTGTCTCGGTCGCTATTTCGGCGTAGACGACGGAAAGCTTGCTTCGCTGGCTACGTTGCCGGCGCTAAATCAAATCGCGGAGCAGCTTGCCGGCTTGCCGCGCGTTCTGGTCCACCGCGATTTTCAATCGCAAAACATCATCATCCGGAACGGGCAGGCTTATCTGATCGATTTTCAGGGAATGCGGCCCGGTTTGGCGGAATACGATCTTGCTTCATTGCTCTACGATCCGTATGTCGATCTAACGGAAGCGGAGCGCGCCGAGTTAATCGCGTACTATCGCGAGGAGCAGATCAAGAATGGAACGACAGTTAACGGCGAGTTCGATTCCAAGTTGCGGCTTTGCGCAATGCAACGTCTGATGCAGGCGCTAGGCGCTTATGGTTTTCTGGGACTCGTTAAGGGCCACAAACATTTCCTTAAACATCTGCCCGCCGCGATGAAATTATTGCGTTCCATTGTCGCCGAGCTCACCGGTCTCGATAAACTCGAGCGGACCCTCGAGGAATTGTTGGCGAGGTAAGGCGCGAAGACCGACGCGCCCAAATTCGGACGGTCTTCTTCGACTTTGCTCAGAGCGGCCTCACGTCCGTCCATCTTTTACCTCAGGAACGGATTAGTTTTACGCTCGGTGCCGATCTTTGTCGGTGGGCCGTGACCGGGAAGCACCGTCACATCGTCGCCGAGCGGAAATAATTTTTTCCTGATTCCTTCCAGCAACAGATCGATGTCTCCACCGGGCAGATCGCCCCGGCCCACGCTTCCCGCGAAAAGGACATCGCCGCCGACGAGCAAGTGATCTTTGCGCGAAAAAAAGCAAAGGCTGCCAGGGCAATGTCCCGGAACTTCCAGCGCGTGCATTTCCAAACCGAGAAATTTTCTCTCTCGCGTCTCTTCAATGAAAAAATCCGGTTCAACCGGCTCGATTTCCAGTTGAAATCCAAAACTGCGAAAGAATTCGCGATCGGAAATCATCGGCGCAGTGAGCCGGTGGCAACCGATTGGACAATCAAACTGTCGCTTGATCCTGGCGACATCCTGGACGTGATCGACGTGTCCGTGGGTCAGCAGGAGAAGTTTAAGATCTATCATGTGTGATTCGAGCCAATCGCAAGCGCCGTCGGGCGCATCGAACAGAATCCAGCCCTCTGGAGCCCTTAAAAGATAGCAATTCGTTTCAAAAATTCCGCCGCAAAAGCTCTCGTAAGTCATCGTGATTCACAGTATCTAACCCTGGCTACGGCTGAAGATGGGAGTTTTTACGAATAATTGAATGTTCCCAGTTCTCGATTGTCTCATTCCTACTCATATGTCGATCTTGTTTCACCATCTTGCGTTTCATCTTGAACTCTGCCAAGGTGGGAAACTGCAGAATTACCGATGAAATCACCGTTTCAGCGATCACTGGCGTATTGCGCCATCCTTTTAACAGCCACCATCGCGGCCCCACCAGCCGTAGCGACGTCGAAAGAAACGATCGCCATGTCGGTCGGGCGGCTTTTGGAGGAAGGCCATTACACCCGTCAGAAACTGAATGAGGAGATCTCGAAGAAATTCCTTCAGACGTATCTTGAGCTGCTCGATTACAGTCATCTGTTTTTTACCCAAAAAGATGTCGACGAGCTCAATGCGAAATATGGCAACTCAATCGCAGGCGACGTTCTTCTCGGCACGCTGAAACCGGCTTACGAAATTTACGACCTCTACGCGAAGCGCGTTGACGACCGCGTCGCTAACATTAAAGAGCTGCTGAAGCAGCCGCTCGACTTTAAAACCGACGCGACCATTGAGCTTAGTCGCCAAAAATCGCCGTGGCCGAAAGATGAGGCGGAAGCCGATCAACTCTGGCGCGGTCGGGTCGCAAACGAGCTGTTACAGGAAAAACTAAGCGAGCATCCGATTGAGCCTGCTCCGCAACTGGTTGCGCGCCGCTACGATCGCCTCGCCCGAAATGTTCACGAGCAAGACAAGGACGAGCAAATGAAGCTTTTTCTCGACGCGCTCGCCCAAACGTACGACCCGCACTCCGAATATCTGAGCAAGGCAGACATGAAAAATTTCAGTATTAATATGGGCCTCTCGCTCGTGGGCATCGGTGCCATGCTTCGCTCGGAGGATGGCTACGCGAAAATTGAGAGCCTTGTCCCTGGCGGGCCGGCCCAAGTGGATGGACGGCTGAAAGTAGGCGACCGGATTACCGCCGTGGCGCAGGCTCAGAGTGACTATGTCGATGTTCGCGAGATGCGGCTCGACAAAGTCGTCGAGATGATCCGCGGCAAAAAAGGCACACGTGTGCGCCTCCTCGTGATTCCGTCGGATGCAACCGATCCTTCCCGCCGGAAAAATGTCGAGCTCGTGCGCGATGAAATTAAGCTGAAAGATCAAGAGGCGCGCGCGGACATCATTATCAGGAAAGATGAGAACGGTAATCCTATAAAACTCGGCTGGCTTACGCTTCCGTCGTTCTACGCCGACATGGACAAGCACCAGAAGAGCACGACGCGCGATGTGCAGGCACTGCTCAAACGGCTGAAGAAAGAAAACATCGCCGGGCTTGTGATCGATCTTCGGCGAAATGGCGGCGGCTCGCTCGAAGAAGCTCTCTCCCTCACCGGCTTGTTTTTGAAATCCGGGCCGATCGTTCAGACAAAAGATTATAACGGAAGCATCAGAATTTCGTCCGATCCGGACCCTGGCATCGCCTATTCCGGGCCGCTGGTGGTTTTGACCAGCCGCCAAAGCGCGTCGGCCAGCGAAATTTTTGCGGCTGCGCTGCAGGACTACGGGCGCGCAGTGATTGTCGGTGACAAGAATACGTTCGGGAAAGGGACGGTGCAGACAATTCTTCCAATTGGCCGGTTCGCTTCGCTGCTTGGCAGCCATTCTGATGAAGACGGCGCGTTGAAGTTAACTATCCAGAAATTTTATCGAGTCGCTGGTGGCTCGACACAACTGCATGGTGTGACCTCCGATATTGTGCTGCCGAGCTTGAGTGATCTTCCCGAATTTGGCGAAGGCGCGCTAAAGAACGCCCTGCCATATGATGAAGTGCCCAAGGCGAAATACACGAAATGGTCCGACACGCATTCCCTGTTTGTCGACCAATTGAGGCGACGCTCAGAGGAGCGAATCAAAAACGATCCCGAGTTTCACTACGTAATGGATGACATCGATCGTTTGCGTCGCAAGCTCGATGAAAATCGAATTTCGCTGAACGAAGATGTCCGAAAGAAAGAACTTGCGGACGATAAGCTGCGCAAAGAAATGCGTTCGAAAGAACGCCTGGCGCGGAACCAGGAAGAACCGCGCATTTATCGTCTGACGCTCGACACTGTCGACAAGCCGAATCTTCAATTGATCATGTATCCCGGAAAACTGGCCGAGGCGAAGAAGAACGGAGTTTTGCCGAAAGTTGACGCAGAAGCGGCCCCGGATGCGGATACGGATCTAATCGCTGGCGTGGCGCTGGA
>Ga0209690_1000316_pt1 | contig 25584 bp, 29 predicted proteins | sample GraSoiAngelo_150_FD_186164 | JGI IMG/M metagenome (GOLD analysis project Ga0209690, IMG submission 186164) | Grasslands soil microbial communities from the Angelo Coastal Reserve, California, USA - 14_1009_09_40cm (SPAdes) (version 2) | ecosystem: Environmental > Terrestrial > Soil > Grasslands ... | reverse complement strand
GGTCTTCAGCTCCTCGCGCGATCCGAAAGCGATCCAAATGACCGCTCATGAAATCCGAGCTGTGGGTTCCTTCGCCGCCGACATGTCCAGGGAAGGCGACCCGGAGAAGCTGGTCGAGACCGCGGCCAGGACTCTTGATGGGCTCGACATCCTGGTCGCCAACGCCGGAGGCCCGCCGCCCGGGACTTTTCAGAGCACCACGATCGCCGCATGGGAGGCGGGGTTCCAGTTGACGCTAATGAGTGCGGTCCGTCTGGTGAAGGCGGCCCTGCCACAGCTGAAGCAGTCGGACCATGGGCGCATCGTCTTTATCACGTCGATCTCAGTCCGCCAGCCGATTCCGAACATCGTCATCTCCAACGCTCTTCGTGCCGGCGTGACCGGCCTGGCCAAGACCCTCGCGCGCGAGCTGGCGCCGGACAGCATCACGGTCAACTGCCTTGCCCCTGACGCGATCCTCACCGACCGGTTGCGGGAAATCGCCCGGTCGCGAGGCGTCGATCCAGAAGAGCAGATCAAGCAGGCGGCCGAGGCTGCGCCGATGAAGCGACTGGGCGAACCTACCGAGTTTGCGGCGGCCTGCGCGTTCCTTTGCTCGAGCCAGGCCGCGTATATAACGGGCCAGACACTTGGCGTCGACGGCGGCTCCCTCATCGGCGTTCACTAGCAACTACGATTCGGTTGAGATGAGCAGCACCGCGGTTCGTTTTGCCGAACGCATGTCACGTCTCGGCACGGAAGGGGCGTTCGAGGTGCTCGCCCGCGCGCGCAACCTCGAGGCCGAGGGCAAGCGCATCGTCCACCTCGAGATCGGCGAGCCCGACTTCGCGACGCCGGACAACATCGTCGAAGCGGCGATCGGTGCGATGCAGAATGGCTACACGCACTACACACCGGCGAGCGGGATCTTCGAAGCGCGTGAAGCAGTCGCAAGTTTCGTGAGCCGGATGCTTTCCACCGAGGTCGACCCGGCCGACGTCGTGCTCGTTCCCGGTTCGAAGAACGTCTTGCTGTTCACGCTGCTCGCCTGCGTCGAGCCTGGCGATGAGGTGATCCTGCCCGACCCCGGCTATCCCGCCTATGCGTCGCAGGTGAGCTTCATCGGCGCGGTGCCGAAGATGGTCACTCTGCGCGAGGAATCCGGATTCCGTATGGACCTCGACGAGCTGGCCTCCTTGGTCACTCCGAAGACGCGGATGCTCATCATCAACACTCCGCAAAACCCGACCGGCGGCGTGCTCACCGCCGAGGACATCGAATTCGTATGCGAACTCGCGCACAAGCACGACCTCCTGGTCGTGTCGGACGAGATCTACAGCCAGCTCGTGTACGGGTTTCACCACGTCTCGCCCTTGTCCAGGCCCGGCATGCGCGAGCGCACGGTCTTGATGGATGGGCTGTCGAAGTCCTACGCGATGACTGGGTGGCGCCTTGGTTACGCGGTCGCTCCGCGCGCGCTGGCCGCCAAGCTCGACACGTTGATGATCAACTCGTCGTCGTGCGCCGCGGCGTTCACGCAGATCGCGGCCATCGAGGCGCTGGGGTCTCCGGAATCGGAGCACGCGGTGCGCCGGATGGTCAAGGTCTTCGAGCGCCGGCGCGACCTGGTGGTCGACGGCATGAACGAGATTCCAGGCATCCGCTGCGCGCGCCCACAGGGTTCCTTCTACGTGTTCCCGAACATCGAGGGTACGGGATTCGACGAGCACGAGCTGGCAAGCCGCTTGCTCAACGAAGCCGGCGTCGCGGTTCTGCCCGGGACGGCGTTCGGCCTCGCGGGCAAGGGATTCATCCGCCTCGCCTACACGCAGTCGGAGGACGAGCTGAAGCTCGGCCTGGGGCGGATCAAGGAGTTCGTCGCCGCCCACAAGTCGTAGGCGCGATACATATAGTGGTGCCATGCACGACGGGCTTCGCCGTCTGTCCGAGCCGCTGGTCAGGGAGGGCGGAGACCTGCGCCCCGCGTCCTGGGAAGAGGCCCTGACGAGGGCCGCCGCGGGATTCGAGGCGGCCCGCCGGCAAGGACCGCATGCATTCGGCATGTTCAGCTGCTCGAAGACGACCAACGAGATGAACTTCATGGCGCAGAAGTTCACTCGTGCCGTCATGCACAGCAACAACATCGACAGCTGCAACCGGACTTGACACGCGCCGAGCGTCGCCGGTCTGGCGACAGTGTTCGGAGCCGGGGGAGGGACGTCTTCCTACCAGGAGGCTGAGGAAACGGACCTGATCATCTTGTGGGGCTCCAACGCGCGGGAGACTCACCCGATCTTCTTCCACCACCTCCTGCGCGGGGTGCGCGGCGGAGCGAAGCTCATCGCGGTCGATCCCCGGCGCACAAGCTCGGCCGAGTGGGCCGACATATGGCTCGGCATCGATGTGGGGAGCGACATCGCGCTCGCCAACGCGATGGCGCGCGAGATCATCCACGCCGGGCTTGCGCACACGGAGTTCATCTCGCGGGCGACCACCGGTTACGAGGAGTTCGCGCGCTGCGTCGAGGCGTACACGCTCGAACGTGCCGAGGCGGAGACCGGCGTGCCGGCCGCGGCGATCAAAGAGGTCGCGCTCGCGTATGCGCGGGCCGAGAAGGGAATGATCTGCTGGACGCTAGGCATCACCGAGCACCACAACGCAACCGACAACGTGCTCGCGCTGATCAACCTGGGTCTGCTCACCGGCAAAGTCGGCAGGTATGGGAGCGGGCTCAATCCGCTGCGCGGGCAGAACAACGTCCAGGGCGGCGGCGACATGGGCGCGATTCCGGCGCGCCTGCCCGGTTTCCAAGACCTCGAAGACCCGGAGATCCACGACAAGTTCGCGCGCGCCTGGGGTGGCGCGACCTTTCCAGGCAGGAAGGGGTGGCATCTGAGCGAGATGTTCGAGGCGATGGATCGCGGCGACCTCAGCTCGCTCTACATCGTCGGCGAGAACCCGGCGCGCAGCGAGGCGGACCAGGGTCGCGCTGTCCGTCTTTTGGGCGGCCTCGATCACCTGGTGGTGCAGGACATCTTCCTCACCCACACCGCGCAGATGGCGCACGTCGTGCTGCCGGCGGCTGCCGGTTGGGCGGAGTCGGAAGGCACGGTGACCAACAGCGAGCGGCGCGTCCAGCGCGTCCGTCGCGCGCTCGAGCCGCCCGCGGGCGCGAGGGACGACATCGACATCATCTGCGAACTCGCTCGCCGTCTCGGCTCAGACTGGGGCCATCCGACCGCCGAGCAAGTCTGGGATGAGTGCCGCAGCCTGTCCCCGATGCATGCGGGTATGGCGTATCGCCGGCTCGAGGAGCTCGGTGGGATCCAGTGGCCCTGTCCGGACGAATCGCATCGGGGCACGCAGTTCCTGCACGCTCGGCTCTGGAAGCATCCCGTCGAGGGCCCCCGCGCTCCGTTCCACGCCGTGGAGCACGATCCGCCTGTCGATCGCCTGAGCGAAGAGTTTCCGATCCGACTGACCACCGGTCGCAGGCTCGACTCCTTCAACACGGGTGTTCAGACCAACGAGTACACGTCGCCGCTCCGAAAGGGCGAGGCGCTGCTCATCTCGCCCGAGGATGCTCAGCGCATCGGTGTGGAGGACGGCGAGTGCGTCCGCGTCAGCTCGCGCCGCGGCTCCGTGGATGTGAACGTGCGAATCGAGCCCACCCTGCGACCTGGTCTCGCGTTCATGACGCTTCACTTTCCCGACCAGGTCTCGACAAACATCCTGACCATTGACGCCACGGACCCAAAGTCCGGCACGGCCGAGTTCAAGGCAAGCGCGATCCGGATTGACAAGATCCCCGCTCAGGTCCCCGCCTCTTAGTTGGACATACGCACCACAGGGGGGCCCGCGACCGCCGAGGAGATGGCGGCGGTCGACGGTCTGCTTGGCGAGCCGGAGTCGCTTTGGGAGGGGGGCGAGCGGCGCGGGTCTGACGACCACCTCGCGTATGGCGGGCGCGCGACGCGGTCGCGGCGCCACCTTCTTCTGCCCGTGCTTCACGCGATCCAGGACCGCTCCGGCTGGGTGAGCCGCGGCGCGCTCGAGTATGCGTGCAGGCGGCTGTCCATCCCGCCGGCCGAGGCGTACGGAGTGGTCAGCTTCTACGCCCGCTTCGGGCTCCAGCCGCGCGGCGCTCTGTCGCTTCATGTTTGTGACGACATCGCTTGCAAATGCGCCGGCGCGGAAGAGCTGTGCGCGGCACTCGAAAACGCACATGGGCCGTCGGGGGTGGTGTGGCACCGCAGCCCCTGTCTCGGCCTGTGCGACCGCGCGCCCGCGGCGCTTGTCGAGCGAGCCGGCATGCAGCACAAAGACCGACAGATCGCGCCGTTCACGCTGGCACAGGCGGAGTCGATCCTCGGCGGAGGCGCCTGGCCCGAGCCGGCGACGTACTCGATGCCTCGGCAGGCCCAGCCGAAGCTGCTGCGCCGGATCGGCGCGGTCGACCCCGAGAGCCTCGAAAGCTACCGCCTGCATGGCGGCTTCACCGCCCTTGGTCGCGCTGAGGTGATCGGATCGGATGCGGTCATCCGCGAGATCACCGAATCCCGACTGCTGGGCAGGGGCGGAGCCGCGTTTCCAACCGGCCGCAAGTGGGAGTCGGTGGCGAAGGCGGCGGCCCGTCCCCACTACCTCGTGTGCAACGCCGACGAGTCGGAGCCGGGCACGTTCAAGGATCGCGTCTTGATGGAGAACGATCCCTTCGCGATCGTCGAAGGGATGGCCATCGCCGCGCTTGCGACCAGTTGCGAGAAGGGGTTCCTCTACGTCCGCACCGAGTATCCGCTCGCGCGAAGGCGGATCGAGAACGCCATTGCCCAGGCCCGCGCGCAAGGAATCCTCAAGTTGGAGATCGAGGTGCGGCGCGGGGCGGGCGCTTACATCTGCGGCGAGGAAACGGCTCTCTTCAACTCGATCGAAGGGAAGAGGGGAGAGCCGCGCAACAAGCCGCCTTTTCCGGTCGATGTGGGCCTCTTCGGCAAGCCGACGCTGGTCAACAACGTCGAGACGCTTCTGAACGTGGTCGACATCGTTGTCGAAGGAGGCGCGTCATTCGCGGCGACAGGGACAAAGGACTCCACGGGGACGCGCCTTTTCTGCGCGTCGGGACATGTCACGCGCCCGGGGATCTACGAAGTCGCGATGGGGACTCCTCTGCGCGCGCTGCTCGACACGGCCGGGGCGCGCAAAGTCCAGGCGGTCCTTCTTGGTGGGGCGGCCGGATCCTTTCTCACTCCGGACCAGATCGACGTCCCGCTGAGCTTCGAGGGGACGCGCGCCATCGGTGCCACGCTCGGCTCCGGTGCGGTCCTCGTCTTCGACGACACCGCGGACATGAAGCAGGTTCTGCTTCGCATCGCCCGCTTCTTCCGCGACGAATCGTGCGGCCAATGCGTGCCTTGCCGCGTCGGCACCAAGCGCCAGGAGGAGATCCTCGAGCGGATGTTGGGTGGACGCGACGGCGACGGTCGCTCCGATGTTCTGCTGCTGAGCGACATCGCACAGGCGATGCGAGATGCGTCGATCTGCGGTCTCGGCCAGACGGCGGCCAATGCGATCGCGTCAGGCCTGACGCAGCTGAAGGTGCTCAATGTCTGAGGCGGTTTTCGTCGGCCTGCCACGACGCCTGGTCAAGCTGACGATCGACGGCCGCGAATTCGAGGTCGCCGAAGGTTCGACCATCCTCGACGCGTGCCGCCGGATGCAGATCGACACACCAACCCTGTGCCAGCTGGACAACCTGACGCCTGTCAACGTGTGCAGGGTCTGCGTGGTCGAGGTCGAGGGATCGCGCGTCCTCGTCCCCGCGTGCTCGCGCAAGGTCGAAGCCGGGATGAAGGTCCAGACCGACTCCGATCGTGTCCGGCACAGCCGCCGTCTCGTCCTCGAGCTGCTTGCGTCGTCGGTCGACATGTCGCTCTGCTCGCCCCAGGTCCATGCATGGATGGGTCGATATGGCGCAACACCGTCGCGCTTCGGCGATCAGGTCGCGACCGCGGCACAGCCGGTAAAGATCGACAATGACCTCTACGTGCGCGACTACTCGCGCTGCATCCTCTGCTACAAGTGCGTGGAAGCTTGTGGCGTTGACGCGCAGAACACCTTTGCCATCGGGGTCGTGGGTCGAGGCTTCGACGCGCATATCTCGACCGAGTTCGATACGCCGCTTCCAGATTCGGCCTGCGTCTACTGTGGCAACTGCATCGGCGTGTGCCCGACTGGAGCGTTGATGTTCAAGAGCGAGCACGAAATGCGCGCCGCCGGCACGTGGGATGAGTCTCGTCAGAAAGTGACGGAAACCGTGTGCCCCTACTGCGGCGTGGGCTGCATGCTCGAGCTGCATGTCCAGGACAACTCGATCGTAAAAGTGACGTCGCCCCTTGATCACAGCGTGACCTCGGGTCACCTGTGCGTCAAGGGGCGATTCGGTTTTGAGTTCGTGCAGCGCCGGGAAGCTAAGCGCTAGTCGTCGCCGCCCCCACCGCCACCGCCGTTGTCGCCACCGTCGTCGTGGTTGCCTGAGCCGGCGTGCTCGACCGCATCGTTGTCGTCGTTGTCATTGTCGTTCTCGTTCTCAGCAGGCTCGTTCTCGGCCGGCTCAGCCGTCGCCGCGGGTTCCGGGCGTTCAGCCGGCTCGGCCGTCGGCGTGGCCTCTGGGCTTGCCTCTGGCTCTGGCGACTGGACACGTGCAGCTGTGGCCTCGTCGCCGAACAAGTCCGAACGCGTCCCCACGCTCGTCGCCAGGTTGATCGCGGTGTGAGCGGAAGCGCCTACCCCGGCGACCAGAAGGGCTCCCGCTGCAGCGCCGACGATCATCACGACTGGTCTTTTCATGCCCCTACTAACGCTGACTGTCCTCCGAGTCGGAAGTCAGTCGTCGTCGGACGGGGTGGCAGAAGTTGGGGACGAGTCGGCCGAGGAACCCGATCCGGAATCGCTGGAGCCTGAGCCCGTGCCCGTGCCCGAGTGATCATTCGACGGCTCGGGCGATTCGTGGGCCTCTGGTGACCCCGATGGTTCCGGCGATTGCCCCGATTCCGGCTTCTCCGTTGGCGCGGGAGAGGCCTTGTGCTCGGGGTTATGAGCGGGTGTCGTCGCGGGACCACTCTCATGCTCGCCCGGCGACCGTCCGGGGGCCGGCGACGCAGTGTTCGGATGCACCACGGTGACGACGCGCTCCGTCCAGACGACCGGGTTTGGGCTCCCGGTTTTGACATAGCCGCTCAGCCCGAGGATGCCTAGGACGCCGACCACGAGCGCCGCCGGCGCCACGCGCCAGATGATGGGGCGTCTGCTCGCGGCGACGTAGCGGGGCGAAGAGTAGCGAGGCTGGACGCGATCTAGCTCGCCTCGCAGGCGCTCTTCGAGCTCGGGGCCGAGCTGGTCGTCGTCAGCGTTTGGCATATGACTCCTGCTGATCTGAAGGAAACGCCTCAGCGGCTTCAAGTGAGAAGGCTGGCTCGAGCGACTTGCGCAGCAGCTCGGCCGCCTGGCGCAGGCGCGTGCCGACCGTGCGCTCCGAGACTCCCAGCGCTGCCGCGATCTCGCGGTTGGTGTAGCCGTGGTAGTGGCGCAGGACGATCGCAGCCGCCAGCTTCGGCGGGATCCCGCGCAGCGCGGTCAGCAGGTCGGGACGTGTTGCCGCTTCGGCAGGATTGGTCGCGGCGGCTGGGCGGCCGAGGCGGCGAAGCAGCTCGCCGACGCCGCGCAACCTGGCGCTCCGCCGGTAAGAGATCGCGCGGTTGACCGCGATGCGATGGATCCAGGCTTCAGCAGGGCCGTCGGGGCGCCAGCGGCTCCATGCCTGGAACGCCTGCACGAAAGCATCCTGGGCGCAGTCCTCGGCAGCTTGGGGATCGGCGAGGATGGCCGACAGGGTGCGGAACACGCGCGGGTACGCGGTGCGGTAGAGACGATCGAAGTCCTCTCGCGAGCCGGGTCGGTAGGCCTCGGACACGAAAGGTATAACGGGCCAGGCAACGCGGGTGGTTCATCGGGAAGGGTTTCACCTCCCCATACACAGGGACGTGGCGTAGGAGCCGCCGGAGGGGGCGAGCGGCCGCGTAAGCGCCTACAGTTTCCAATCATGCCGATCGTGTGGACGCAGGATCCCGCCGCCAACGAGCTCCTCGAGACCGATCCGCTCGCGCTGTTGATCGGCATGGTGCTCGATCAGCAGGTAAAGATGGAGAAGGCGTTCGCTGGGCCCTACGAGCTGAAGCGGCGGCTCGGTCATCTCGGCGCGCGCGAGATCGCGAGCATGGACCCGGAGCGCTTGGACCAGGTGTTTCGCGAGCGACCGGCGCTCCACCGTTTCCCGGGCAACATGGCACGGCGCGTGCAGGCGATGTGTGCGGCGGTCGTGAACGATTACGGCGGCGACGCCGAATCGGTGTGGCGCGATGCGCGCGACGGGGATGAGATGGCGGCGCGGATCTCCCGGCTGCCTGGATTTGGCGAGATGAAGACTCGAATCCTCATCGCGGTCCTGGCGAAGAAGTTCGGCGTCAAGCCCCCTGGATGGGAGAAGCATGCTGCGACCTGGCACTCCGTGGCGGACGTCGATTCGCCGGAGTCGATGGCTCAAGCCCGCGACGTAAAGCGGGAGATGAAGGCAAAGGCCAAGCACTAGACGCCGGCGGGCTATCTGATAAGGTTTGCCATCCGGCCTCGCCATAGAGAGCGAGGCGGAACAGAGGAAACAAGAACGAGATGAGAGAGTGCACCCCCTCCCGACAGGATGCTCGGGCGCTTGCCGCGGATCACGCCCTGATCCCGGTCTACGGAGAAGTCCTCGCCGACATGCTGACTCCCGTCCGCGCGTACACCTTGCTCTGCCCGCCCGGCGAGCCGGGCTTCCTGCTCGAGAGCGTCGAGGGCGGCGAGCGTCTCGCCCGCTACTCGTTCATCGGATTCCAGCCTCGGCCGCTCGAGCTCGGCGGCGGCAACCCGCTCGACGCGCTGGCATCGGTCGCCGGCGAAGAGACCGCTCCGGTTCCGGGCATCCCTCGGTTTCACGGCGGCGCGGTCGGCTATCTCGGGTACGAGGTTGCGCGCCATTTCGAGCGGCTGCCCGTGGCCAAGGGCGCTCCTCCTCCGATGCCTGAGAGCGCCTTCCTGCGCGCCGAGGACCTCGCGGTGTTCGACCACGTCACCCGCCGGCTCCAGCTGCTGACGATTCACCGCCCGGACCGCGAGGACTACGACGCCGCGCTCGCGCGCATCGACGCGATGGAGAAGCGCCTCGCGGGGGACCCGCCTTCAGCTTTCCCGCGCGGGGTCGATGGTGCGCGGTGGGAGCCGAACGTGACCAAAGGCCAATTCCACGCCATGGTCGACGCCGCCCGCGAGTACATCATCGACGGCGACGCATTCCAGATCGTTCCTTCGCAAAGATTCCACAAGCCGCTCGCGGCAAGCCCGTTCGACGTCTACCGCTGCCTGCGGGCGATCAACCCGTCGCCCTACATGTTCTTCCTGGCGCTTGGTGGCGACAGGCACGTCGTGGGCACGTCGCCCGAGAAGCTCGTCCAGGTCGAGGGCCGGCGTGTGGAGACACGGCCGCTTGCCGGCACGCGCCGCCGCGGCGCCGACCCCGCGGAGGACAAGCGCCTCGAGAAAGAGCTGCTGAGCGACCTCAAGGAGCGCGCGGAGCACGTGATGCTTGTCGACCTCGGGCGCAACGACGTCGGCAGGGTCGCCCAGCCCGGCACGGTCGCGGTCGATCGTCTGATGGAGATCGAGCGCTACTCGCACGTGATGCACATCTCCTCGACGGTGACCGGGCAGCTGCGTGACGGCAAGACATCGCTGGACGCACTTCGCGCTGCGTTCCCGGCGGGTACGGTTTCCGGCGCACCAAAGATCCGCGCGATGGAGGTGATCGCCGAGCTCGAGCCCGATCAGCGCGGCGTGTATGCCGGATCGCTCGGCTATGTGAGCTTCGGCGGCAACCTGGACATGGCGATCACACTGCGCACGGTCGTGGCTGCCGAAGGCACCGCCTACGTGCAGGCCGGCTGCGGCGTGGTCGCGGACTCGAAACCGGAGCGCGAGTATGAAGAGACGTTCGAGAAGGCCGGCGCCATGTTCAAGGCCATCGAGATGGCCGAGGCGATGTGATGACCATCGCCATGATCGACAACTACGACTCGTTCACCTACAACCTCGTCCAGTACATGGCCGAGCTCGGCGCCGAACCTCAGGTGTTTCGCAACGATGAGGTCACCGTCGACGAGCTGGCGAAGTTCGACGGGATCGTGATCTCACCTGGACCAGGGACGCCGGACGACGCAGGCGTGTCGAACGACGCGGTCCGCGCGCTCAGCGGAAAGTTGGCGATCCTCGGGGTATGCCTGGGCCATCAATGCATCGGCCAGGTTTTCGGCGGCGAGGTGGTCCGCAACGAGCCTGCGCACGGCAAGACCGCGTGGATCCATCACGACAACTCTGGTGTGCTGGCGGGTGTCAGCGAGCCATTCGAGGCGACGCGCTACCACTCGCTGATCGTCCGCCGTTCCAGCATGCCCGCTGAGCTTGTGGTCACGGCATGGACACACGACGGCGTGGTGATGGGTCTGCGTCACGTCAAGCATCCGACCTTCGGCGTGCAGTTCCATCCCGAGTCGGTGCTGACCAAGGAGGGGAAGAAGATCCTGGGGAACTTCGTCCGCCGGGCCACGAAGGTGGAAGCGTGATCGAAGCACTGGGGAAGCTCGTCAAATGCGAGAACCTGACCGAGGAGGAGGCGGCGTCGGCCTTCGAGGTGATCATGCGCGGCGACGCAACGCCCTCGCAGATCGCCGGCTTCATGGTCGCGCTGCGGATGAAGGGCGAGACGCCAGAGGAGCTGACCGGCTTTGCGCGCACCGCTCGTGCGGTCGCGACCCCCATCGAAGTCGATGGCGCGCTGCTCGATACGTGCGGAACCGGCGGCGACGGCCTGGCCACCTTCAACATCTCGACTCTCGCGGCGATCGTTGCCGCCGCGTGCGGGGCGCGCGTCGCGAAGCACGGCAACCGAGCCGCCTCCTCGCTGTGCGGGTCTGCCGACGTGCTGGAGAAGCTGGGCGTGAAGATCGACCTTGTCCCCGAAGGGGTAGCGCGATGCATCGATCAGGCGGGCATCGGCTTCCTATTCGCTCCGGTGTTCCACCCTTCGTTCCGTTTCGCGGCGGTTCCGCGTCGCGAGCTCGCGGTGCGCTCGGTGTTCAACATCCTCGGCCCCCTGTGCAACCCGGCGGGGGCCAAGTACCAGGCCCTCGGAGTCGCGGACCAGAAGCTCGCGGCCAAGATGGCCGATGTGCTCCTTCGGCTCGGGGTCGAGCGGGCGATCGTGTTCCACGCGAGCGACGGCATGGATGAGCTCTCGGTGGCCTCGCCTTCCTTTGTGATCGAGATCGACGGCCACCGAAAGGAATATCAGCTGGACCCGGCCGAGCTCGGACTTCAGAGGGCGCCGGTGGAAGCGATGCGTGGCGGCGGGCCCGACGACAACGCGCGGATCGCCCACGAGGTGCTCGACGGCGCGAAAGGTGCGCGCCGAGACGTCGTGCTCCTGAACGCGGCCGCTGCGCTGCGAGCCGCCGGCCTGGCGGGCGACTGGAAGGAGGGCCTCGGCCTGGCGGCGGAGGCGATCGATGCGGGAAGGGCCGGCGACGTGCTGCAGCGGTGGGCCGGAATCTCGCAGGAGTGATGCCCGAAGCCGAACGGGAAAACGAAGACGTGATCTCCCGTCTGGTCCTCGAAGCGAGGCAAGACCTTCAACGCCGCCGGTACCTGATGGCCTCCGACCAGTTCGAGCAAGCGGTGGCGGCCTACGCGCCCAAAGACTTCCTGATTGCCCTTCGCGGCCCGAAGCTTGCCGTCGTAGCAGAGATGAAGCAGCGCACGCCGAGCATGGGCGTGCTGGCCCAGGACTACAGGCCGGCCGACCTGGCGCACGCGTACACGGAGGGCGGCGCGGCCGCGATCTCGGTGCTGACGCACATGGCCGGGTTCGGCGGGCGCGCGGAGCACATCAGGATGGTTCGCGCGGCCACCACGCTGCCGATCCTGCGCAAGGACTTCATCACGGATCCATACGAGGTGGCGGAGGCCCGCGCTTGCGGCGCCGACGCGGTGCTGCTCATCGTCGCGGCGCTCGAGGCGCAGCAGCTCAAGGACCTGGTGGCGGTGGCGAAGAGCCGGGGGATCGCGGCCCTGGTCGAGGTCCACGACGAGCACCAGACCGCAGCCGCGCTCGAGGCAGGCGCTCAGGCGATCGGGGTGAACCATCGCGACCTGCGCACCTTCGCCGTCGACCTTGGCCTGACCGAAAAGCTGCGCGGATTGGTTCCGCGCGACGTCGTGCTCGTAGCCGAGAGCGGCATCCACGGGCGGGAAGACGCGAAGCGGATGCGGGAGGCCGGCGCCGACGCGATCCTGGTCGGCGAGCTCTTGATGCGGTCAGCCGACCCCGCGGCGCAGATCCGGGAGCTGAATTCATGGTCAGGGTGAAAATTTGTGGCATCTGCGATCTCGAGGCCGCCCGGACCGCGGTGGAGGCGGGCGCGGACCTGATCGGATTTCACTTCTGCCGCAGTGACCGGAGCGTCTCGCCTGACGAGGCGAAGGCCATCATCGACGAGCTGTCGGTGCGGCCGAAGATCGTCGGTGTGTTCATCGATGAATCGGCAGCCGGGGTACGCCGGATCGCGGACTACCTCGACCTCGACATGGTCCAGCTCCACGGCTCCGAGGCACCTGGGTTTGACGCCGGCCGGCCGGTCATGAAAGTCCTGAAGGTGAGGGATGGGAGGGTGCCGGCAGCCGGCGATTGGCCCGACCCGATCATGCTCGACTCCTGGTCGGCCGACCAGCGCGGAGGCACGGGCCGCGCATGGGACTGGGAGGCCGCCCGCTCGCTGCTCGCCACTCGGCGCGTGTTCGTCGCCGGCGGTCTCCAACCGGGTAACGTGGGCAAGGTCGTGAGCAGGTTCAAGCCCTACGGCGTGGACGTGTCGAGCGGGGTCGAGGCGCGTGTGCGCGTCAAGGACCCGGTCAAGGTGCGCGAGTTCGTCTACGCGGTCCGGAGGGCGGAGGGAATGGCGTGACGTCGCGCGCGGCTCTGACCCATCCGGTCGACGGCCGGTTTGGGGCATTCGGAGGCCAGTACGTCCCGGAGACGCTGATGAGCGCGCTGAGGGAGCTGGAGGACATGTGGCACGAGGCCAAGGCCGACCCCCAGTTCCAGCTCGAGCTGGCCGGCCACCGGCGTGCCTTCATCGGGCGGCCGACTCCTCTGTACGCCGCGACCCGTCTCAGCGAGCATTTTGGCGGCACGCACATCCACTTCAAGCGCGAGGACCTCTGCCACACCGGCGCGCACAAGCTCAACAACGCCGTCGGCCAGGCGCTGCTCGCGCTCCGCATGGGCAAGAAGCGGGTCATCGCCGAGACCGGGGCCGGCCAGCACGGGGTCGCGACCGCCACCGTGTGCGCGCGCTTCGGTCTGGATTGCACGGTCTACATGGGCACCGAGGACATGCACCGCCAGTCGATGAACGTGCGCCGGATGAAGCTTCTCGGCGCCGAGGTGGTCGAGGTCACGAGCGGCACCAAGACGCTCAAGGACGCAACGACCGAAGCCATCCGCGATTGGGTGACGAACGTCCGCACGACTCACTACATAATCGGTTCGGTCGTGGGGCCCCATCCGTATCCGGAGATGGTCCGTGACCTGCAGCGGGTCATCGGAGACGAGGCGCGCGAGCAGTATCTGTCCCTCGACGGCAAGCTGCCGGACGTGGTTGTCGCGTGCGTGGGGGGAGGGTCGAATGCAATCGGCATCTTCACGGCGTTCCTGGATGACCACGACGTGACGCTCGTCGGCGTCGAGGCGGCGGGGAAGGGAATCCGGACCGGTGAGCACGCCGCCTCGCTGGTTGCCGGGCGCCCAGGCGTGCTCCACGGCACCTACTCCTACTTGCTCCAGGACGGCGACGGGCAGATCTTGACCACGCACTCGATCTCCGCGGGACTCGACTACCCAGGCGTCGGCCCGGAGCACGCGTTCCTGCGCGACATCGAGCGCGTCGAATATGTCGCGGTCGCGGACAAGGACGCCCTTGCGGCGTTCAGGCTGTGCACGCGACTCGAAGGGATCATGCCCGCGCTCGAGCCGTCGCACGCCATCCACCAGGCCGGCCTGATCGCGCGCGACCTTGGACCGGGCGGCCGGATCCTCGTCTGCCTCTCGGGGCGCGGGGACAAAGACATGGACTCGGTGGATGCTGGCTGACACCACATCGCGGCTCGAAACCGCGCTCAAGGCCAAGGGCGACCTGAAGCTGGTCGCCTACATCATGGCGGGGCACCCGTCCAAGAAACGTTCGATCGAGGTGGGGAAGAGGCTCGCCGGCTCGGGCATCGCCGCGCTCGAGATCGGGATCCCTCATTCCGATCCGCTTGCCGATGGCCCGGTCATCCAGCACGCGGGCCAGGTGGCGCTTCAGCACGGGATGACGGTCGAGGGCGCGCTCGAAGTCGCACAGCAGGTAGCGGTCGAGGGCGTACCGGTCGTGCTTATGACCTACATCAACCCGGTCCTGGCCTACGACCCGCGCAAGTTTGCGGCCGAGGCGGCGCAGGCGGGCGTGGCGGGTGTGATCGTGCCCGACCTGCCGATCGAGGAGGCGGAACCGGTTGCCGCTTGGCTGCGCGCGGCTTCGCTCGACACAGTCTTCATGGTTGCGCCGACCACGCCTCCGGATCGCATCGGCGACATTTGCTCCCATTCGAGCGGGTTTATCTACTGCGTCACCGTGACTGGAATCACGGGAGCGCGGAAAGAGCTGCCGGAGGGAATTGTCGAGCTGCTCGCCGAGGTCAAGAAACAGACAACGCTGCCCGTCGCTGCCGGTTTCGGCATCTCGCGGCAAGACCACCTCAAGGCGCTGCGAGGAAAGCTTGATGCGGCGGTGGTCGGGAGTGCGATCGTCGACGAGATCAACCGCGCGGGCGACGCCACGGCGCTGGTCAGGGAGCTCCTCAAGGCTTGCCGGTAAGGGGTATCCGTGGAGCGACGACGGCGAGCGCAAACACGGCGGAGGCGATCACGGAAGCCACCGAGGAACTGCTGCGCGAGCTCGTCCACCTCAACGACCTGGATCCGTCCGAGATCGCGTTCGCGTACTTCACCACGACGCCGGACCTTACGGCTGAATTTCCGGCGCTTGCCGCACGCAGGCTGGGCTGGCTCGACGTCCCCCTGCTCTGCGGTCACGACATGAACGTCCAGCAGCCGAACCCTCGTGGCGTTCCGATGTGCGTGCGGATCCTGCTGCTCTACAACACGCCGCGACCACAGTCCACGATTCGCTTCGCCTACCTTCGCGGGGCGGAGGCGATCAAAGCCGACCTGGACTACATGCGAGGCATAGGAGGAATCACCCGATGAGATCGCCGGATCTTCGGCGCCCAGGCGTCCGGGTGCGGTGCCGCTTGCGCTCCGGTCCTCGCGCATCGACGGGATGCACTCCGGTCCGGTGCTCGCGGCGCCTTCGACTCGGTCACCTGTGCATCCGAATCTCTCGTCGAGCTATCGTGCGGGTCCTCCGCAGACCGTGATCATCGTCATGTCGCATACCGCGACCAAAGCCGAGATCGACGCCGTCGTCGACCGGATTGAGGAGATCGGCCTCAAGGCCGAGCTGTCACGCGGAGAGGAGCGGACCCTCGTCGGCGTGATCGGCGGCAACGCCTACGCCTACAAGGACGCGTTCTCGCATCTCGGCGGCATCCACGAGATCATCCCGATCACCAAGCCTTTCAAGCTCGCAAGCCGCGAGTTCCGGCGCCACGACACAGTCGTCGACGTCGACGGCGTGAAGATCGGGAACGACGAGGTCGTGGTCATGGCCGGCCCATGCTCGGTCGAAGGTGAGGAGATGCTGCTCGAGACGGCGCGGCACGTCGCCGCGCAGGGCGCTCGGGTGCTGCGCGGGGGAGCGTTCAAGCCGCGCACATCGCCGTACTCGTTCCAGGGTCTGGGAGAGTCGGCGCTGAAGATGATGGCCGCCGCGCGAGCCGAGACCGGGCTCAAGGTCGTGACGGAGGTCGTATCACCCGGGGACGTGGCGCTGGTCGCAAAGTACGCCGACATTTTGCAGCTGGGCACCCGCAACATGCAGAACTACGCGCTGCTGCAAGAGGCAGGCCGCTCCGGTAAGCCCGTGCTGCTGAAGCGGGGAATGTCCTCGACCATCGAAGAATGGTTGCTGGCCGCCGAGTACATCCTGTCCCAGGGCAACCGCGACGTCATCCTGTGCGAGCGCGGCATCCGCACCTTCGAGACGGCGACGCGATTCACGCTGGACCTCAACGCGGTGCCGTTGGTGCGCGAGCTGTCGCATCTGCCTGTCATCGTCGATCCATCGCAGGCGACGGGGCGCTGGTCTCTTGTCGGACCGATGTCGCTGGCCGCAGTGGCCGCCGGAGCCAACGGCCTGATCATCGAGGTCCATCCGACGCCCAACCAGGCGCTCTCGGACGGCGCGCAGTCGCTCGACTTCGATGCGTTCGACCATCTGATGGCGGACGTGAAGCGGTTGCTGGGCGCGATGCAGAAGCAGCTGGCGTAGAACGCCGTGGCGACAGTTGCCGTCGTGGGCCTCGGCCTCATGGGCTCATCATTCGCGCTTGCGCTGAGGAAGACCCGCCCGGAGACCGTCGTCGTCGGCAGCGATCGCGATCCGGCCGTGGCGCGCAAGGCGCTCGACCGCGACGTCGTCGCGACGGCGAACACCGACCTCGGCATGGTCGACATGGCGGACGTAGTCGTGATCGGGGCGCCGATCAGCGCCATGCGCGAGCTGTTCGCGCAGCTGGCCGGCAAGGTGAAAGGCAAGGCCGTCACCGACATGGCCAGCACCAAGGCGAGCGTGATGGAGTGGGCGGCTGCGGCGGGGCTCGATCTGGTCGGCGGCCATCCGATGTGCGGCAAGGAGAGCTCGGGCATCGACGCCGCTGACCCCACCATGTTCGAGGGCGCGCCCTGGGTGTTGACGCGCGACGACCCGCGGATCGTCGATCTGGTGGAGGCGGTCGGCGCACACCCGGTCGTGCTTGACGCCGAGGCTCACGACCGCCTTGTCGCCGGCGTGAGCCACGCGGCGTTTCTGCTCTCGGTCGGTTACGTGCTTGCGCTGTCGCGGCGCAAGGACTGGCCCGAAGCCTCACGGCTTGCCGCCGGCGGGTTTCGGGACTTGAGCCGGCTCGCCGGTGGCGACCCAGACCTCTACGCCGGCGTTGCCCACACGAACCGCCAGAACCTCTTGGACATGCTCGACGCCGTGAGCAAGGAGCTCGCGCGTCTCCGCCGCCACCTGGAGGCGGATGACCCGAGGTTGGTCGAGCTATTCGAGGAGGCCCGCTCCGTCCGCCGGCGTTGGGCCCAGGAATGATCGCCACCATCCGAGGCACGCGGCGACTCACCGGCGAGATCAAGGTTCCGGGAGACAAATCGATCTCCCACAGGGCTCTGATTCTGGGTTCGGTGGCGTCCGGGGAAAGTCACGTTCGTGGCCTGTCTGGCGGCGCCGACGTCGAATCGACCGCCGCCTGCATGCGAGCTCTGGGCGTGGAGATAGAAGGCTCGAGGGTCGTCGGAGGCGGGATGGCCGGACTTCGACGGGCAGCCGGGGCGCTCGACTGCGGCAACTCCGGCACCACGATGCGGCTGCTGGCGGGCCTGCTCGCCGCCCAGCCCTTCAAGAGCAGGCTGGTCGGCGACGACTCGCTGTCCCGACGGCCGATGGACCGTGTCGTCGAGCCCCTGCGCGAGATGGGCGCGGCAGCCGCGTGGGACTTCGATGAAGTAGGCGCTGCTCGGGCCCCGCAATTCCGAGTCGGCGGGAGGAATCGACTGACCGGCGTCGAATTCCGATCGCCGGTCCCAAGCGCGCAGGTCAAGTCCGCCATCCTCCTGGCCGGGCTGTACGCAGAAGGAAAGACCGCGGTCGTCGAGCCGATCAAGACCAGAGACCACACCGAGGTCATGCTCGCCGCGATGGGCGCCGACGTGAAGGTGGCCGGCCTGCGCGTCGAGGTGGGACGTACCGAGTCCCTCGACCCGGTGGACATCGACATACCGGGAGACTTCAGCGCGGCCGCGTTCTGGCTGGTCGCGGCCGGGCTGGTCGACGGCAGCCGCGTTCGTCTGCTGGGCGTGGGTGTCAACCCGACCAGGACGGCCTTCGCGGAGACGCTGACGTCGTTGGGGTTCGCCATCAAGCGGTCGAAGCCTCGCCTCGAAGCCGGCGAACCAGTCGCGGATCTCGAGGTCGGGGGCAGCGACCTGGGACGCCCGCTCCAGTTGAACGGCGGAGCCGCTGCCGCGATGATCGATGAGCTGCCCGTGCTGGCGGTGCTCGCCACCCAGCTTGCAGGCAGGAGCGTGATCGCGGGCGCGGACGAGCTGCGAGTCAAGGAGTCGGACCGCCTGGCTGCGATGGCGGACGGGCTGAGCGCGATGGGCGCCGACATCGAGCTCGACGACGACGGTTGGCTTATCACGGGGCCACGAAGGCTCGAAGGCGCGCGGGTGGATTCGCGTGGCGATCATCGAATCGCGATGGCCCTGGCGGTCGCGGCCTTGATCGCCGACGGCAAGACCGAGATCGAGGGCGCGGAGTGCGTAAACATCTCGTACCCGGATTTCTTCGACCACCTGGAATATCTCGCGTGAAGGTCCGCTGCGAGATTCCGGTCGAGCTCATCGCGCTCGAGCTGTACGAGCTGGAGGTCACGCCACCGCGTGAGGACTTCGCACTCGAGGTCAAGCGCGCGATGCAGGCTGTGCGGTCGGGTGAGGTCGGGCCGATCGACCGTGCGCGCGAGCTGTACCGGCGTTTCGGCACCGACCCGACGCGCATGCGTCCGTCTTCTGAAGCGCTCTTGCGGCGCATGAAAAAGGGCGAGCCGCTGCCGCGCATAAACTCGCTGGTCGATGTGGCCAACACCCTCTCGGTGCAGCTACAGGTGCCGGTAGGTCTCTACGACCTGGACAAGGTGAAGGGCGAGGAGCTCGTCGTCCGGCTCGGCAAGAAAGGCGAGGGCTACGATGGCATCGGCAAGGAGCGGGTCAACATCGAGGGCCGGATCTGCGTCGCCGATGGCGATGGTCCGTGTGGCAACCCGAGCGCCGACTCGGCCCGAACCATGATCACCACATCCACCGAACGCGCGGGATGGATCTACTTCCTGCCCATCGGCGACGATGAGATCGATCGCACCGCGGAGTTGATCGCGGTGTTCGGCCGCGGCCTCGTCCGCATGCTTCCGACATGAGAGCCGCCGCCGAGGAAGTGCTCTGCGTCCGCAGCGAGGACATGTTTCCCGACGGCGCGTGGCACGGTTTTGTTACGGAGAATCTCGACCGCCATCAGTCGGTGATCCGCGAGCGTCACTTCTTCAAGCCGCGGGCCGAGGTTGAGAACGACCCCAGCTTCCAGCAAATCATCCCCTACGTCGTTTTCCGGCACGCCGGACGCTACTTGCTGACGCATCGCCTGCGTGCGTCGTCGGAGAGACGGCTGCGCAAGCAGTACTCCCTGGGAGTGGGCGGCCACATCAACCCGGGCGACCTGGACGCCGGCGATCCGATCCTCGACGGCCTGAAGAGAGAGTGGCAGGAAGAGGTTGTGTACGACGGCCGGTTCGAGGCCACGCTGCTGGGCTTCCTCAACGAAGACTCGTCCCCGGTGTCGAAGGTGCACCTGGGCGTCGTTTTTCTCGTCGAGGGCGACACGCCGAACATCCGCATCCGCGAAACCGACAAGCTCGCCGGTGAGCTCCTCACGCTGGAAGAGATGCGCATGTACTTCCTGGCCATGGAGTCGTGGTCGCAGATCGTGTACGAGCGCCTCGCATCGGGCGAATCGTGAGGTACGCCGAGGTCGGCGGCGCGCGCTTGTCCGTGATCGGGCTCGGCACCTGGCAGTTCGGCTCGACCGAGTGGGGCTATGGGCGCGAATACAGCACAAGGGTCGCGGGCGAGATCGTGCGCCGCGCCCTCGAGCTCGGCATCAACCTGATCGACACCGCCGAGGTCTATGGCTTGGGCCGCTCGGAACGAATCGTCGGCGGATCGATTCGGGGCCGGCGGGAAGGTGTATTTCTCGCCACCAAACTATTTCCGGTCGGGCTGCCATTCATGACCCGGCGCCGGGCGCGGGCGAGCGCGCTCAGGCTGGACGTCGAGCAGATCGATCTCTACCAGCAGCACTGGCAGAGCCCGCTCTTTCCGCCCAACGCGACGATGCCACGTTTCCGCAAACTGGTCGAGGAAGGCCTCGTGCGGCACGTGGGTGTGAGCAATCACAGCCTCGCGGCCTGGCAGAATTGCGAGCGCGCGTACGGCGGACGGGTTCTCTCCAACCAGGTGCGGTTCAGCCTGGCCCATCGCGAGCCGGAGCGCGAGCTCCTGCCGTGGGCCCAGCGGGAGGGCCGAATCGTCATCGCCTACAGCCCGCTTGGACAGGGCGCGCTCTCGGGCAATTATCAGTCTTCGTCGCCAACCAACTTCCGGCGCTTCCGAGGAGATTTCAGCGCCGAGGCGCGTGCGGGCCGCGAACCGCTCGTGGCGGCGCTGCGTGAGATCGCATCAGCGCACCAGGCGACGGCGGCGCAGATCGCGCTCGCGTGGCTGGTCCAGAAGCCGAACGTGGTCGCGATACCCGGTGCGTCACACGTCAAGCAGGTGGAGGAGAATGCCGCCGCCGCCGACATCGATCTGACCGCCGACGACGTGAGGCGACTGGATACGCTGGCAGGATGAAGTTGCAGGCGGTCGAGCTGCGGCGGATCAGACTTCCGCTGGTCGCGCCTTTTGAGACGTCGTTCGGTGTGCAGACCGAGCGCGACGTCCTCCTGCTCAAGGCGGTCACGGACGCAGGCGACGGCTGGGGAGAATGCGTCGTCGGCGAAGAGCCGACGTACTCGCCCGAGTACGTGAACGGCGCGCAGCACGTGTTGATCCATCACCTGATCCCGAGGCTGCTGGACCGTGCGCTCACGACCGGCGAAGTCTCCAAGCTCCTGCGCCCGGTGCACGGGCACCAGATGGCGAAGGCGGCGGTCGAGATGGCGGTGCTGGACGCGGAGCTCCGCGACCAGGGCCAGTCGTTCGCGCGCTTCTTAGGCGCCGTGCGAGACGAGGTCGACTGTGGGGTGTCGGTCGGGATCCAGCCGTCGATCGCCGCGCTGTTGAGCACCGTGGGCGGGTACCTCGACCAGGGCTATCGCCGGATCAAGCTCAAGATCAAACCGGGATGGGATGTCGAGCCCGTGCGCGCGGTGCGCGAGCGTTTTGGCGACATCCCGCTGCAGGTCGACGCCAACACCGCCTACACGCTGGCCGACGCCACGCACCTGGCGAAGCTCGATCCCTTCGCCTTGCTGCTCATCGAGCAGCCCATGCCCGAGGAGCAGGTGCTCGCTCACGCAGAGCTGGCGAAGACCGTTCGCACGCCGATCTGCCTCGACGAGTCGATCCATTCCTTGCAGGCGGCCAGCGACGCGATCGAGCTGGGCGCGTGCCGGATCATCAACCTCAAGCCAGGGCGCGTCGGCGGCTATCTGGAGGCGCGCAGGATCCACGACCTGTGCGCAGCACGCGGCCTGCCGGTGTGGATGGGCGGGATGCTCGAGACCGGCATCGGGCGGGCGGGCAACGTGGCCATGGCGGCGATGCCGAACTTCACACTGCCTGGTGACACTTCCGCGTCAAACCGCTACTTCCACCGCGACATCACGGAGCCCTTCGTGCTTCGCGATGGCCGATTGAAGGTACCGGCCGGCCCTGGCCTCGGGGTGAACGTCGATGAGGAATTCGTCAATTCGATCACGCACTGGCAGGGCACGGTGGGCCGCGCCGGGATTCGGACCGTCAGCTAGGCGCGGGCATCAGGTCCGTCATGGGCTGCGCATTTGCGGCCTCGCCCAGGCGCGGCACGCCGAGCCGGTCCTCGATCGCGGCGAGCAGCGAGTAGTGGTTGTATGCCACTTTGCTCGTGCGCGCCAATGCGTCGGGTTGGATGACCAGCGTCAGCACCGAGTTGGTGCTGTCCTCTCCCTCGTCCCAGGTGACGAACAGCACGCCGCCATCCTTCCATGCCGTGGTGGCCAGGATCGTCGGCACCGTCTTCGCCAGCCATCCGTCGGCGACTGACGTCGAACAGTCGTGGCCGTCGTTGCAAAGGCCGGGCGTGATCCACACGAAGCGCGGGATATCACCCGTCAGGTCGCCCGCAAACTTGGTGAAGGGAACGACCTCTGGTGGGCAGGCGCTCCCGTAGTAGGCGAAAGGGTTGTGCTTGAGGGCGTACGGGTATCCGCTGCGAAAGCAACCGTTGCTCATGCCCTCCATGTAGGCGCGCCAGGAAACGCTTGCCTTGGTGAGCTCCGCACCCAGTCCGCCCGCGGGCAAATCGTGAAATCCGTCGTCGGTGACCCCCCACGTGCTGCCGGACGTCATCGCCAGGTAGTTCGGCAGGCTCGGATGCGTGATGCCGTGGTAGTTGGTGGCGAGGCCGTACCGCCTGGCCAGCTGCGATGTGTAGCGCCCGGCCAGCGCCTGGCTGTACGAGCGGTTTTCCATGACGATCACGAACACATGCGACGGCGCCGGAGTTGGCGAGGGTTCGGCGCTGGGTGCGGGCGAGGTCTGGATCGCGGCGAGCGGGGTGGGGCTCCGGTGCATCCGGACCGCCGACGCGGGCCCGCAAGCAGCCGCGATCACGACCGCTAGCATCGGCGCGGCGATGAAGCTGGTTTCGAAGCGCTGGGAGATGGATATCCGACCCGAGCGCGGAGGCCGCATCACGTCGCTCCGCCTCGACGGCGAGGAGATCCTGGACCAGGGCATCGGAGTCGACCAGCCTACCGCGAAAAGCTTTGTCGAGAGCGGTGCGTGGGGCTGGGATGAGATGGTGCCGAACGTCGAGGCGACCGACACTCTTCCCGACCACGGCGAGGCGTGGCGGCTGCCGTGGGACGTGCATGACGCCGGGCTGATGAGCTGTCGAGGCAGGCTGCTGCCCTGGGAGCTGGAGCGCCGGATCCGTCTCGGCGACGCGGTCAGGGTGACGTATCGCTACAGGAACGCCGGCCTCGAGCCGCAGCTCGCGTACTGGTGCGCGCACCCGCTCTTTCGATTCGAGCCGGGTATGGAGATCGACGCGCCCGTGCGGCACCCTGCGGAAGGTGCGAGCGCGAAGTTCTTCCTCCCCAAAGCCTCGGTCGACCGGGTCCGTATGCGATGGACCTCCGGTGCGAACGTCGAGATGAGCTGGGACGCCGGGCTCACGCCATACGTGGCGATCTGGGTGTGCAACGGCGACCTAGGCGGCTACCGGCAGCTCGCGATCGAACCCGCGACAGGCGGCGGCGATCGGCCAGATGCGTCGGTGCCCCCGCCGCTGCTCGCGCCCGGTGAGACGTTCGAATGGTGGCTGCAGATAGCGGCTCTCTAAACTGAGCCGCGTGCCCAAGGTCATCGGGCTGCGCTGTCGCGAGTGCGGCGCGGAGTACGAGCTCCAGGCGACTCACGTCTGCGAGATGTGCTTCGGCCCGCTCGATGCGGTCTACGACCGGGCCGCGCTCAAGAAGGTGGTCAGCCGCCAGCGCATCGAGCAGGGACCGAAGTCGATGTGGCGGTATCGCGATCTGCTGCCCATCGAGGACTCGGTCAACGTCGTCACCCTCGGTGAAGGTTTGACCCCGCTGGTCAAGGCAGATCGTTTGGGCGCCGAGCTCGGACTGCGCAACCTCTACCTGAAGAACGACAGCATGAACCCGACCAACTCGTTCAAAGATCGGGTCGTGTCGGTGGCGATCAGCTGGGCGCGGGCCCACGGTTTCGAGACGATCGCATGCGCGTCCACGGGCAACCTCGCGAACGCGGTCGCGGCATACGCGGCTCGTGCCGGTCTCGAGTGCTTTGTCTTCATCCCTGTCGACCTCGAACCAGCCAAGGTGGCAAGCATCAGCGTGTTCGACCCCAACGTCGTCGCGGTGCGTGGGAACTACGACGACGTCAACCGTTTGTGCAGCCAGCTGATCGAGTCGACGCCGTGGGCGTTTTGCAACATCAACATCAGGCCCTTCTACGCAGAGGGCTCGAAGACGCTCACGTTCGAGACCGCCGAACAGCTGGGCTGGGAGCTACCCGACGAGATCATCATCCCGATCGCGAGCGGTTGCCAGTTCGTCCGCCACCGGCAGGCCGCGGGTGAGCTCCTCGAGTTCGGGCTGGTTCGCGGCGACCGCGTCCCAGCTTTCACGGGAGCACAGGCCCTGGGTTGCGCGCCGGTCTACAACGCGTTTCACTCCGATACGCCAGACCGCGTCCTGCCCGTCAAACCGGACACCATCGCGCGCTCGATCGCGATCGGGAATCCGTCGGACGGGGTGTACGTCAACCGGATCGCGCGTGATACGGGCGGCGTGGTAGAGGCTGTGACCGAAGACGAGATCGTGGACGCGATGCGCCTGCTCGCTCGGACCGAGGGTATCTTCACCGAGACCGCGGGCGGGGTCACGATCGGTGTCCTCGCCAAGCTCGCACGAGCCGGACGCTGGAGGGGCGACGAGGTGGTGGTCGCCTACGTGACGGGGCATGGCCTGAAGACCGCGGACGTGCTCGCCTCGGCGAACGGCCACGCGCGGCGAGTGGAGATAGAACCGACCATGAAGTCGTTTCGCGAAAAGGTGACTATCTAGGTATGGCCCAGTTTCGAATCCCGGGGCCGCTGCGCAGGCTCTCCGACGGAGAGGTCACGGTCGACGTCGAAGCCCACGACCTTGCCTCCGCGATCGAGGCTCTGGACGCACGCTATCCGGGCTTTCGCGACCGACTGCTCGACGAGAACGGTGATCTCCGCCAGTTCGTGAACGTGTACCTGAACGACGAGGACGTGCGCCTGGGCTCTGGCTTGCAGGCGAAGGTCGGAGACATGGACGAGATCTCGATCGTGCCGGCGGTAGCCGGCGGCACTTAAACTCGCGCCGATGGCGCGACGGCGGCTCAGGCTGATCTTCGGCCCGGCCCTGGTCAAGGAGCCCGTGATCTATCAGCTCGGCCGCAAGTTCGAGATCGTGACGAACATCCGCCGCGCGGACGTGACCAAAGATCAAGGGTGGGTGCTTCTCGAGGTTTCAGGCGAGCCTGACGAGCTGGATCAGGGTGTCGCGTTTCTCGAATCCCAGGGCGTGAAAGTCGAGCCGGCGGAAGGTGACCTGGTTGAGTAGTAGGGTGGCCAGGCACGACCGGCACTGAATAGCTGCCGGACCAATCCCTGGTCTACCTGCATTGCGGGAAAACCTCGCTGATTGGATCATTCGACTGAGCGACGATCTGAATTCCGATGGACTGGCGGGATTGCTGAGGTCGGCCTTGGTTCCCTCGGAGGTCGCACAGAGTCGATTAGCGTGTCGTCATGACGAGGCGAGCGCCGGGAACGGGTACTCCACGATGCGGCCGCGGACGTCGCTGAGCGGCGCTGGGTTCGGAGCTTGGCTCCGTGTCCCCCTCCCTGCACGCCGGGGAGGTGA
>Ga0209690_1000315_pt1 | contig 25586 bp, 20 predicted proteins | sample GraSoiAngelo_150_FD_186164 | JGI IMG/M metagenome (GOLD analysis project Ga0209690, IMG submission 186164) | Grasslands soil microbial communities from the Angelo Coastal Reserve, California, USA - 14_1009_09_40cm (SPAdes) (version 2) | ecosystem: Environmental > Terrestrial > Soil > Grasslands ... | reverse complement strand
ACCCCCGCCGAACGACGGAACGGCTGGACGGGGCCCGTCACGCGGTCGATGAACTCGGGCCAGTGGTCAATTGCGTCCAGCAGGCCGTTGCCGTCCTTGTCCTCGGCAAAGTCTTTCGTGCCGAAACCCTTGGCGTTCGTGTTACCCGCTTCCAGTTCCAGGTCCTTGAAAGATACCGTCGACGACTTGTCGGTGGTAGCGTTCAGGAAGTCGAAGTGCACGGCCAGCTCTTGGTTGCACGGACTGTTGATAAGGCCGAGCGTGGCAAGGGCGTCCAGCTGCCCCACCGGCTCGCCGATGGGTATCTTATCGCCCCGTACAATGCCCCAGTCGGGCGGGATGAAGGAGACGACACCGCCGAAGTTGACGTCTTTGGGGTCTCTGATCCCGAAGTCTATCTTGAAATCGCTGGGCGTTTCCGGCTGGGTGCTTGTCACGGTAAGCGTAAGCGCGGGCTTGAAATCTGCGCTGGCCTTGTCCGTGCTTGCGAGAACGAGCAGAAAAGACAGCACTCCTGCTACCACTCCCCACAGTAGAAGCTGTTTTGCTCTCACGTCCTTCCTCTCCTTTCTTGGACTGGCACCAGCCAGTTTCCTGGCCGCGTTCTTAGTCTGGCGCTCGCCGCTTCAAGGTGGCCGCCGGCTCCCTGTTGTCTTTATTACCCGTCCGTGTGGGCGTAGTTATTTATCACGCCGTGCCTCGATCAGGCGAGAGGCTACTGTGCCAAGCGAGCCGATAATTCCGGCTGACCCTAGGCCGGCCGCGACAAGCGCCCAAGCCGGCACGCCCCTCCCAGCGGGCGATAGACTACCAACGCCCGTGACCGGCCCTGCCGCCCCCCCGGCTGCAGCGCCGGCAGCGCCTACACCAGCGCGGGTGCCAGCGGCACCGCTCGCGGCGCCTGCAGAAGCGCCGGCTGCAGCGCCTATTGCGCTTGTCACGGGAACTCCTCCTACAACTGGAGGGAGCGTCGTCTGGCAGGGGCTGAATGCCACGTTCGCGTCTCCGCCGCTTGTGATCGAACCTACCTTGATGCAGACGATCTCCTCTCCGTCCGGCACGTCCGGCCCTTTACCGGCGACGGTCCGAGGAGGAATGGGGCGTCCCGCTGAGTCCGTCCCGGCGTCTAGGCCCGGAGTGTCACAGGCATCGCCGATGCCATCCCTGTCTGTGTCCTTCTGGTCCGGGTTGGAAATCAGAGGACAGTTGTCGCCGCGGTTCGGAAAGCCATCCCCGTCGTGGTCTGACGGCTGGTTCGCAGGCGGCCCGGCTGTCGCTTCCGTGGGCGTCGGGTCACAACTATCCGGAATACCGTCGGGGTACGAGGTGCCGCTGAATTGGTCGCTGTCGCCTTGTCCTCCCTTGCGCGCATCCCAGATCGTGTCTGTATTAAAGGGACAGGGGTCCAACGAGTTCTCGAAGCCATCGCCATCAGGGTCCCGCTGGCTCGCGTTGTAACCGACGCTGATGATTTGAGTGCCCGCCTCCGGCATTGTCCGGATCGGTATGCCTCCCTCGTCCACTGGCGTATCAGGGTTGTCCTGGGTCATCCCGTACATGACATTGACTGTCTTCAGCGGCGTGCAGAAGTCGGTGACCGCGCTCGGTGCGGGAGGCGTTGCCGAGCCCGCGGCGGAAGACGTTTGAAGGACGACTACGCTCGGATACCCGTATGCAGGATCAAAGGCTGGGAGGTTCGGTAGCTTTGTGCCCCTGTCGAACACAACCAACTGCAGGATCACCCACAGGTTGCTCGCTGACGGGATGGATGTGACGCCGACTGCGCGGAAAACAGGCTTGATGGGCGACCTTGGCCCACTGTACGTGTCGTCTGCATTCCCCGCGATCTTGTCCGGGCCGTAGTCCACCCAATTGGGATCAAAGATTGCGTTCAGGAAGGAGGGGTATTTCGTAGCGGCGGGAGGAGGCGTCACATCGGGGTGCCCGTCATAGGGCGGATTGTCCCCGGCCATAATCGCCAGATCATTTTCTGAGCCGAAGGGCTGTGGCTCCACGGTGTTGTTGATGTCTGTCGTTCCCTTCACGAACGTGAACGAGACACGTAGCTGGCTGTTATTGCATGGGTTGTTGAGAAGGCCGAGGGTCGGCTGTGACCCCAGCTTGCCCAGAATAGCGCCGACGGGTATTGCCGAATCATCGGGCACCGAGGGCGAGAGGCCGACGACGCCGCCGAAGTTGTAGTCGCCGGCGGGCAGGTCGAAACTGCTCACGATGTCCGGGTGGCTGCCCGAGGTAGTGTCCGGCGTGCAGCCAGTGGTGAGCTGTTGATCGTCTATAGCGCCGCTCCCAGCCAGGCAATACTGAGATGAGTTCTCCGGGTTGAAACTGCCTGCGGCACGCGCTCCATCCCCACCCACCAGAACTGTGAGCAGCGCTGTGAGGATAACGGCGACCAGCCGCACGATGGTGAACAGCTTCAAGCGGCCGGTAATTGGTCGACTCTCCTTTGCGGGCCCGGGGTTGGCTTGATGTTGGCGCGACGGAGATCTCGGTCGGTTAAACCTATTTCCACGTCCCTGCAGGCCGATCCCAGAAAACTACAGTGCGCAGCTTGTCTGAGCGCCGGAGGGAATGCATGAAATTTGGGCATTTTCTTCGTGAAAGGGGCGTGAATTTCTCCAAGCGGGAGCCCTAAGGCTACGCGCAAGAGAGGCGAAGTACGCGGTGCTGTAATTCTCAGCTAAGCGTTTGAAGGAGGAACAGTAGGAACGCGAAGAGTAGTTTCACCAAGGAAACAAAACTTAGCGGCTGCCGCAGGCGCGTAACGGAAAGGCGCGACGCCGCCCTCGTTTGGGGCGCGCATCGTCACCTACCCGGGCGTCTATCCGGCGGTTGGGCCGACGCTTACTCGCCCTTCGCCGCCGAATACCGCGTACTGTCCCTTGCCGCGGGCCTTCGCCGCATACATTGCCGCATCTGCCCTGCGGAGAAGCTCTTCTGGACCGCAGCTGCCGTCGCTCACCACCGCGAGGCCAATGCTCGCCTGGGCAGGCAGCGGATGGCCGGTCACATCAACCGGCGGCGCCAGCGTCTGGAGTATGCGCTTGGCGGCTGCTTCAGCCTGCGGTCCGTCGGTGTCCTCAAACAGGGCTGCGAACTCGTCGCCTCCTAAGCGCGCTGCGAGATCGGACTCTCGCATGCACCCGCGCAGCCGATTCGCGACGGCGACCAGCACTGCGTCCCCCGCTGAATGGCCGAGGCTGTCGTTAACTGCCTTAAAGTCGTCCAGGTCCAGGAAGAGGATGGAGACCGGCTCGCCGTGCCGGCGGGCTCGGGCCAGTGAGTGCTCAAGCCGGTCGCGGAAGAGCGCGCGGTTGGCGAGGCCTGTGAGGGCGTCGTGGGAGGCCTGGTGGGCAAGCTGCCCTTCCAGAAGCTTTCGCTCCGTAATATCGCGATAGTTCCCGACGATGCCCATCACGTTCGGGTCGTCCAGCACATTCGATGCGGTTATTTCCAGCCATCGCCAGTGCCCGTCGGCGTGCATCGCGCGACACTCGAGCGTCCGGAACTCTCCTGGATGTTGCGTGACGTAGGCGAGAATTTCGGTCACGCGGGCTGCTTCGTCGGGATGTATGGTGGCGAGCGCGTTGGTCCCTACGCGGTAATCGGGCTTGTAACCCAGGACGCGTTCGACGGCTGGACTTTCGTAGAGGATGTTTCCCGTGGCATCGGTAACGATGATCACGTCGGAGGCGTTCTGCACGAGCGAACGGAAGCGGGCCTCGTTGCGCCCCAGTTCCTCCGCGAGGCTTGTCGTGCGCCGCAGCAAGTGCGTGTTCTCGGTGAGCGATGTGATCTGGCGTGCCAGCACGACCGCCGTGAGACCGACAGCCGCGATCGTCAGGCCACCTATCGCTGTCTCGAATTCACCGCGTTCAAGGATTAGCAGCAGGCCGAAGCTCATGATTACCGCCGCCGGCGGTAGCAAGCTGAAGCCGAGGCCCTGGGCTTCTTCCGGCTGTTCCTCCTGCGCTGGCTTCCGCGCCGTCCAACACTGGTATTGGGCGGCGAGAACCATCAGCAACTGCCCGCCCAGCCAGAGCATGTCCGGCCAGTCGCCGGTGTCATATTGTTCCTGGATCGACATGTAGCCAAAGGCAACGTCGGCAATGACAAACAGGAGCAGTCCCGAGGCGAGGACCGCAAGCGCCCGTCCGCTACGTGCGAGCGGTCTCCGCAGTACGATGTTGGTGATGCCGAAGAGCAGGACGAGGTCTCCGACGGGGTAGGCGAGGGAGAGGGTCGTCAAGAGCGGACTGCTGTCCTCCGCCTGGGCGATGGGGCGCAGGAGGAGGTACCAGATCACCATGCCACCGCCCAGGAGCACGGTCATGGAGTCCAGCCAGAATTTCAGCACCTGACCGCCGCGTCGAGGCGCCGCCGGGAATAGCAGGAGGCCTAGAAAGACTAGCGGGTAGTAGGAGAGGTAACCAGCATCCGCCAGGGAAGGGAATGGCGCCGTGCCGAGGATGTTCTCGTAGTAGAGCCACAGGACGTCACCCAGCCAGAACGAAGCAAAGCCGATGCCGAGAACCAGCCAGGCACGCCTCGTGCGGCGGTCGAGCTTGCGTTGCGAGGCGGCCCGCCACGCCAGAATGGCGCCCGCGATGCTCATCGGCAGGAACCCGATGTTGTCGATCAACACCACCTGATCGCCGAAGGGCCAGCGTACGAACAGCCAGGCGATAAACACGACAACGTAGGCGGTAAGTGCGAGTGCGAGTAGACCACCCCAGTCGCGCGCCCAGCCGCTCAGCATTCTTGTCAAGTCCGCCAGCTGGTCGCGTAGCTTCGACCGTACCTCGGTCTCCGCCCGCGGGGTTCCGTAGTCTGTTATGAACGACATCGTTTCGTGCTGAAAAGGGAAGGAGTAGGCAAGTGCCTGGATTCTTCCTTTGTCTTAGATGCCCGCGCTACTCGCTTTATTACATTTCGCGCGAGGAAACCGTCGCTTCTCGGAGAACAAAGGTCGTCAAGATAACGACCGAAGGTGTTCTTTCGCAGAGCGCGAGTTAGCTACTTGTCAGTGGAAGCGGGCCTGACTGATCCTCGTAAGTGCGATCAGCCGTTTCCTGTGGCTCCATCGCTCACCGGGTTTGCAGGCCGGGCGTCTTGCGGGTTTGCGATCAGCCCGCAAACCGGCGCCGGCTCGCCCGCGCACCCAAGGGTCTTGGCGTCACGAAGACTTAACTGTCAAACCAGAACTTACGCCTCGATGCGGCGAACTCCTGCTTCTCCTCAGCTCCCTGGAGCGAGGCTTCGGTAAATGGAGCGGTTACCGATGGTCCGCTAAGGAAATCGACGTCAACACGTCCGACCCTGTGATCTCCAAATTCGATGAAGCAGGACCCGGCGCCGTCGTACGGTTTGGCCGCGCCTGATTCGCGTAGCTGCACGATGAGATGCTCGGCCACTGCCCGCCCAGCGCTTTCGGCGAAGATGCCCGCCTTGGGCACGGGCGCGCTCGTCACATCGCCGATCGCGTAAACGTCCGGAAACTGCGTCGAGAGGTTTGCCTTGTTCACCGGAATCCAGCCGTCGACGGCCAGGCCGGACGCTTGGACTACTTCGGGCACGCGATGGATCGGGATGCCCAAGAACAAGTCGTACGGCAGTGTGCTTCCATCTCGCAGGTGCAGCGTTTTGGTTGCCGGATCGAGCGCCTTTACCCCCTGTTTCGGGACCCAGCCGATGTTCCGCTCACGGAACCGCTCGAGGATCGCGTCCGACGCTGGGCCGGATGCCGGGATGGGGATACCCCACGGGGACACGACGCTGAGGTCGATGCTGGACCGCACACCGCGCTCTGAGAAGTATTCGTCGAGCAGCATCGCCGCCTCACAGGGCGCAGGCGGGCACTTGAAGGGCTCGCTGACCACGGCGACGATCACATTGCCGGATCTGACGTTCGGAAGCACATCTCGCAGCTGGACGGCGCCGTCTACGGTGTAGAACTCGTGGCCGCCTTCGACGAAGCCGGGCGTCGCGCCGAAGTCGTAGTCCGCGCCCAGGGCAACGACGAGAATGTCAGCATCGTACGTGTTTCTGTCAGTGACCACCCGGCGGGCCTCGGGATCGATTGTGGTGATGAGCTCCTGGCGCACGGTAACGCCCGGCTTCGAGATATTGGCGTAGTACGAGCTTACGTCTTCGCGCCGCTGACGCCCGAACATGATCTCGAACTTCGAGAAGCCGAAGACGAAAGCGTTGTTTTTGTCTATCAGTGTGATGTCGATCTCACTACCGAACGCGGCCGAGAGCCTGGCCGCCAGCTCGAGACCGCCGAAGCCGGCGCCGCAGATAACGATTTGTGGGCTCATGCTAACTACCTCATCGTAGTGCGCTCCGGCCTCGAACGCCGGGCTATGTCGGGGGCAACTCGGGCTGGCCTCCGCCAGCTTGGTGTCCTACAAATCGAGGTCCGTGATGAGGCTCCGTCCAACCAGCGTAGTCGTGGGATCGGGTGAGCCAGCGACTCTCGCCTGGAACGCCTGCCACTCGGAGTCTGCCTGCGCCTTCTGCGTGAAGGCAGCGTACGCGGCCATGTCGGCAAACTCTAACGAAACGACGAGATTCCCGGTGTTGGGGCCGCCGATCGTTGTGTCTCCAATCCGCCACCGCGCTCCGAGCCGCTCCAGGATCTTCTTCGCCGCCACTGCATCGTTTAAGAACTCCTGTCGCCTCCCCGGGTGCGGCCGAAAAATGGAAACGTTGCGAACTGCCATGTGAGAACTCCTTCTAGTGCGGGCCATGGGCGCCACAACCGCGCCCAGTCTAGCACTTACGTCAGCGGAATGGGAGCTTAAGGTAGTACAAATGGGTATTGCCGGCGCGGCGCCCCTTGGCCGGCCGTCCCATACCCAATGTCCACCCCATCGCTAGTCTTCACATACTGAATGCGCGGCTCCATCACGCCTCCCCTTGACCACCGCCCACACACGCACCGCCTCCCCCACGCCCTTCAGCGCCTGCTCGCCTCGGTCCTCGAACGAAACGCCGGCAGACGTCCGCGCCAGCGAGCGCACCGTGCCCTCGCCGGTCAGACAGCAGGCTTAATGTTCTGGTTGTGACGGAAGAGGTTCTGCGGGTCGTACTTCGCCTTGATTGACGCCAGCCGGTCGTAGCTGGCGCCGTAGGCGGCCTTGATCTGGTCGGCGCCCTCCTCCGCTTCCTGGCCCAGCTCGTTCACGTAGCTTGCGCCCGTCGTATACGGCGCCACCGCGTCGCTGACCCCGCGGACCCAGGCGATATGTCGGGCTGAATCGTCGGTCGGCTCCCAGCCGCCCGCGATAACCAAGTTATAGGATGCCGCTCGGTGCGGGAACGCGGTCTCCCCGCGCGCCATTGCGCCGCCCAGCTGCTGGAGGACCAGCGCGCTCAGCGGCGAGGTCGCCTGGGCGAACTGATCCACAAGGACATCGATAAGCTCGTCGCTGATCTCCCGGACCATAGGCCCCCGCACATAGTAGTTGTTGCCGGGCGGGAACGCATCGTCGAGCATCGCCTGCACTGCCGTGTAGGGCATCGGGCCGATCACATCCATGACCGGCGGCCCAAACGTGCGCAGGGGCGCGAGTACCTGCTCTCCCTTCTCCATTGGCCCGTTGTAGCAGACGGCGACGGCGACGACCGGACCGGCCTCTGGATTCGTCAGGAGTGCGGGGTAGCAACGCAGCTCGTCCGGCATTCGGCGTTCCCATTCCTTGTAGAAGGTCAGAACCTTCTTCGCCTCTGCCGCCGGATGCGCGAGAAGCCCGGCCAGCAGCGGCCCGACGGAGTGAAGCCTGTACGTGAACGACGTGACGATGCCGAAGTTGCCTCCGCCTCCCCGCACGGCCCAGAAGAGGTCTTGATTCTCTTCGGCGCTCACGCGTATCAGGCGGCCGTCGGCCGTGACTACATCGGCGGAGAGGAGGTTGTCCAGGGCGAGGCCGTACTTGCCGCCTAGCCAGCCGATGCCGCCGCCAGTGGTGAGACCCCCGATCCCGGTGTCTGTGTTGGTGCCACCAGTCGTGGCGAGGCCGTGAGCCTGGGTGGCTGCGTCGAACTCCCCCCACTTGACGCCCGGTTCGGCGGTGGCCGTCCGCGCCTGAGGGTCGACGCTGATCGCCTTCATCTCCGAAAAGTCGATCGCCATTCCGCCGTCGCAGACTGAGTTGCCCGCGACGTTATGGCCGCCGCTGCGCACCGAAACGATGAGCGCGTTGTCGCGCGCGAAGTTGACCGCCGCGACTACGTCTGCGGCGACGGCGGGGCGGACGATTAGTGCCGGGCGGCGGTCGATCATCCCATTCCAGACACGGCGGGCCTCATCGTAATCGCCGTCGGCTGGGCGGATGATCCGGCCGCGGAGGCTCGACCCCAGCCCACTGATGGCACGGTCGCTGACGGTTGCTTCTACCATCGTGCTCCTCCTGATTCAGCTCGATGAGCAAAATGTGCGGCCAGATTATAAGCGATCGGACGTCGAGCTGTGCGGTCCGTCACAACCAATCCGTCAACGTTGGCGTTTAGGCGGTTGAAATGAGCGAAGTCACGGCGCCGTGCTGATTCCTGCGCACCATGTCCAAACGTAGGGGGAGTAGGCGAGCCCTGGACGTACACCTACCCCGAAATGGCCCCTTCCACGGCCACCACCCACACCCGCACCGGCTCGGCGATGCCCTTCAGCGACTGCTCGCCGCGGTCCTCGAACGTCACGCCCGCCGACGTGCGGGCCAGCGAGCGCACCGTCTCCGAGACTAGCACCTCACCGGGTGCCGAGAGCCCGCTGATGCGCGCAGCGATGTTGACGGCGCCGCCGTAGACGTTGTTCTCCTCGCGGATCACGTCACCGGCGTGGAGGCCGAGGTGCAGCGGCAGGCCGCCGGCCTCGCCCGCCTTCGCGCAGCGCAGCGCCGCCGCGATCGCCTGGCGGGCACTGGTGAAGACGGCGAGAACGCCGTCGCCGAGGAGCTTGCCTTCCACGGCAGTGCCGACATGTTCGCGGATGATGGCGCGGAGAGCGGCGTCAAGGTCACGGGCCTTCGCGCGGAAGGCGGTATCGCCGAGGCGCTCGGTGAGGGCGGTGGAGTCGGCGATGTCGGCGAACATGATCACGGCGGTGCCAGAAGGGCCTTCGGCCCGCTCAGGATGATCAGCCGCCAGCGGGCGTCGCACAGTTCGGCCGAGCACGAACTCAGCGGCCAGTTCGTCGGGCAGCGCGGGTGCTGCGAAGCCCGTCCCGGTGGTCGTCAGTCGAGCACCCGGGATACCTATCGCGACTTCCTGCGCGAACCTGCTCTGAACAACCCCCAGCCCGCCGCCACTTGGGCTGAGTATCAGGGTCGGCGAGCGCACTTCTGTCAGAAGGGGCCTCACGTCTTGAGTTTGCACTTCGACGAAGTAGCGGCGAAGCGTATCTGGCGTAGTACACTTCCTCATCAAGTCCGCCAGCCGCTTGGGGTCCTCACCTGGCTGCATACCGACAAGCATCGAGGCGTGCGTGAAGGTGTAGAGCTCCCAATGCGGGTCAGCCATTCCGCGGAGGGTCTCCAGACCCTGTAACGTTGGGACCGTCCGGTAAAAGTCGCCGCCGTTGGCGAACGGAATGCTGAGGACGAGGTGTGAGACGCGTTCAGGGTGATGCGCTGCGTAGGCGATGGATACAAGCGAGCCAAAGACGTTACCGTAGAGCGCGAACCGGTCGAGAGAGAGGCGCGTCGCCAACGCGTCGATGTCGGCCATCTGGCTATCGAGTGAGAAGTCTTTGACGTCGCGCTCAGACATACCCATCCCACGCATGTCGTAAGGGGCGATCATGATGCCTTCGTCGGCCATGCGCTGCCAGGCCCCACGGAAGTCGCGAGTAAGCTGCATCTCGAGATGGCACCAGATGTTCGGCGCAAAGATCATTGGCACGCCGTCGCGCTCGCCGATTACCGAGTAAGCAATGTTCGTGCCGTCGCCGCTCCGGACGTACTGAACGTGCGGCTCCATCACCCACCGCCCTCCACCACCGCCCACACCCGCACTGGCTCGCCGACGCCTTTGAGAGCCTGCTCGCCGCGGTCCTCGAACCGCACGCCCGCCGACGTCCGCGCCAGACCACGAACAGTGTCCGAGACCAGTACCTCGCCGGGCTCCGACAGCCCGCTGATGCGCGAGGCGATGTTGACGGCGCCGCCGTAGACGTTGTTCTCCTCGCGGATGACGTCGCCGGCGTGGACGCCGAGGTGCAGCGGCAATCCGCCGGATGCCCCGGCCGCTCCGCAGGCGAGCGCGGCCTCGATCGCCTGGCGGGCGCTCGTGAACACGGCGAGCACGCCATCACCAAGAAGCTTCCCCTCGATCGCCGTGCCGCCATCCTCGCGAATGACGCCTCGGAGGGCGCCGTCCAGCTCGCGGGCCTTCGCGCGGAAGGCGGCGTCGCCGAGGCGTTCGGTGAGGGCGGTGGAGTCGGCGATGTCGGCGAACAGGATTACGGCGGTGCCGGAGCGGAGTGGGGAGACCTCTTCTCGGGGAGCCACCCACTCGTCAACCAAGAACGGAATAATTGCCGTCGCCGCTTGCGCAAACCTCTCCTGGCGCGACGCGCCGTCCAAGATAGCCACGCGGGCATCGGGGATCATGGTCGCGAGCTCTCGCGCGACATCCGGACCAATCTGTTTGTCCGCCTTTTCGTGAACCAGGAGCGTCGGAGCAATGACCTGATGCAGCAGACTCGTCACGTTCCATTCCTGTGACTGCCGCCAGAACTCCAGCAACGTGTCTCGCACGACCGACTCACGAAAGGTGGCAGCCGCTGGCCCAGACATCTCATCCGACCAGCCCATGCCCAACCTCATCAGGGACTCTGTGACGAACTCCCATTGCGACGCGTCCAGGGCCAGCAACTTCCCGATTGGTTCCGTGAAAGTCTCAGGCAGCCTGGCAAAGCCGGACCAGAGGACGAGCTTCAATACGCGGTCCGGCTGCGCTGCTGCAAAAGCGATCGCCAGCGGCGGCGACACGCCGTACGCCACTAGGTTGAAGCTTTTCAGCTCCAACCTGTCCACCACCGCCTGCAAGTCGCGGAGCAGGGCCTCGATCGAGAAGTCGCTCACGTCGCGGTCGGACAGGCCAAACCCGCGATGGTCGTATCGGACGAGCGTGCCTAGGCGCGCCGTAGTTTCGAATCCCTGTCGCACATCGCTCATCTGCCATTCCATCTGAAGGTGCGAGTTGGGTAAATTCATGCAGACAAACGGCGTGCCGTGGCCCATGGCATAGTAGGCGATGCTGACGCCATCGCTCGTCTTCGCGTACTGAATGCGCGGCTCCATCACACGGCCTCTCGCACGGCCCACACCCGAACCGGCTCGCCGACGCCCTTAAGCGATTGCTCGCCGCGGTCTTCGAAACGCACCCCCGCCGATGTCCGCGCCAGCGAGCGCACCGTCTCCGACACCAGCACCTCACCCGGCGCGGACAGCCCGCTGATGCGGGAGGCGATGTTGACCGCGCCGCCGTAGACGTTGTTGTCCTCACGGATCACATCTCCCGCGTGAAGGCCGAGGTGCAGGGGTAGGCCTGCGCCCTCGCGCTCAGTCGCACACGCGAGCGCAGCCTCGATCGCCTGGCGGGCGCTCGTGAACACGGCGAGGACGCCGTCGCCGAGGAGCTTGCCCTCAATCGCCGTTCCGGCGTGCTCGCGGATGACGGTGCGGAGGGCGGCGTCGAGGTCGCGAGCCTTCGCGCGGAAGGCGGCGTCGCCGAGGCGCTCGGTGAGGGCGGTGGAGTCGGCAATGTCGGCGAAGAGGATGGCCGTCATGCCCGTTTCGCTCGTCGCGGACTCGGGCATCGTCCCGGATCCAACGTCCGGTGCACCAAAGAACGATCGGATAGCCTGGACCTCGGCAGGACCCGCATACTCCCCTGGATCCGAACGCTCGACAACGACCACCCGGGCGTCCGGCATCACGCTCGCCAGCTCGCGTCCATGCTGAGGGCCGAAACGTGGAGAATCTCGCCCGTACAACAGGAGGGTAGGCGTCGTGACTTGAGGTAGCAGGGCCGTGACATCCCATTTCCCCATCTCCCGCCAGATGCTCTTGAATGCATCCATCTCGACAGAGGCCCTGAGAAAAGCTGCTGAGCGTTTGGCGTCCTCCTGCCTCTCCCACCCCCGGACGTATTGCGCGAAGGACTCGGTAAACGAGCGCCAGTCGCCCCGGAAGGTCTTGAGGAGTTGGCTGGCCCGGTCGTGCCAATCTGCTGGAATGCGAGTGGCCGCGCTATATAGCGCCATTCGGACCACTTGCTCTGGATGGCGGTTTGCATAGTTGATGGCGATCAGCGATCCGTGGACTAAATCCGCGACGATGTAAAACCGTCTCAATCCCAGGCTCGCGACAACCGCCTCAAGGTCGAGGCACATCGCGTCGAGCGAGAAGTCTGGCGCAGCTCGGTCAGAGAGCCCGAAGCCACGGTGATCATAGCGAACGACCGTTGAAATGCGAGAGGCGTCCCTCCACCCCGGCGCTTCTATTCCTAAAGTCAGCTCAGCTGTCAAGTGGGAAAACATCACCCGAACGCGGACGAGCGGTGGTCCCTGTCCCCGCGTGTAATAAGCGATGCGTACACCATCCGCGGTCGTCGCGTAATGGATTTCTGGTTGCAGAGCGCCCACCTCCATTACGCTTGCGCCTCTCGCACCGCCCACACCCGCATCGGCTCACCAACTCCCTTGAGCCTGCGCTTGCCTCGGTCCTCGAACGACACGCCGCCCGAGGTGCGTGCGAGGCCGCGGACGATGTCCGAGACGAGGACTTCGCCGGGCGCCGACAGCCCACTGATTCGCGAGGCGATGTTCACCGTGCCACCGTAAACGTTCCCCTCCTCCCGGATCACATCGCCCGCGTGCAAGCCCAAGTGTAGGGGCAGCCCTGCGTGGCTGCCCGCGACCCCGCACGCGAGCGCCGCCTCAATCGCCTGGCGGGCGCTGGTGAAGACGGCGAGGACGCCGTCGCCGAGGAGCTTGCCTTCGATGGCGGTGCCGGAGTGGTCGCGGATGACGGTGCGGAGCGAGGTGTCGAGGTCGCGGGCCTTTGTGCGGAACGCGGCGTCGCCAAGCCGCTCGGTGAGGGCGGTGGAGTCGACGATGTCGGCGAAGAGGATGATTGCGGTGCCGGAGGGGGCGCTTGTAGGTGGCTTAGGCGATTCTGCTGGTCGTGCCGGTCGCGTCGGCACCAGTCCGCCGTCTCGCAGAAACTCGTCGATGACCTTCGCCACGTCATCCGTCTCTACGAACTGGGCGTTGGGAATGAGCGGGGCGAGGCGTTGTGTCACTACCCCTACCCTGTCAGTACCGAGAGTCCTTGAGTGGATCACGATCGTCGGCGCACTGATCTGCGCGAGGAGATCTTTCACGTCTATCTTTTCCATCGCATTACCAGCCGCTGTGTAGCCTTTGGCTGTCACGCCGGTTCGGAGCGCTTCCGCGATCCTGCGCGCCAGCCTGCTGTCCGCGTATCCGGTGAGGGCGTTCGCCAACGTCAGGGTGGCAAATTCCCATTCGTTTTCCGCGTCCGGCATCGTCTGGCGGCTGAGGCGCGGAGCAGGTATTACCTCGAACCAGTCTGAGCCGGTGGCAAACGTGTTGTTCAGCACCAGATAAGCAACTCTGTCCGGGTGCTTGACGGCGTAGCTGATAGCGGTTGGCCCAGCCATGAGGGTGCCGTAAACGGCAAAGCGATCAGGTGCCGCCCGATTAACGACGGCCTCCAGATCGCCCAGTTTGCTTTCCAGCGTCCAGTCGTCCGTGTGGCGGTCCGACGAACCCGACCCTCTGCCGTCGTATGTGATGACTGACCAGCCCCGTGAAACGAGATCGTCGGTGATTCTGTTAACGGCCACACCGTTCTTGTACAGGTGTAGACTTCCGAAGTTGATGCTGGGAAACACGATCGCTGGCCCCGTCCCGAACACCGCGTAGGCAATGCTCACCCCATCACTCGTCTTCGCATACTGAATGCGGGGTTCCATCACTCCGCCTTCCGCGCAGCCCATACCCTCACCGCCTCCCCAACCCCCTTCAACTCCTGCTCGCCGCGGTCATCGAACTGAACGCCTGCCGACGTGCGCGCCAGCGAGCGCACCGTCTCCGAGACCAGCACCTCCCCCGCCGCCGATAGGCCGCTGATGCGCGAGGCGATGTTGACTGCGCCGCCGTAGACGTTGTTGTCCTCGCGGATGACGTCGCCGGCGTGGAGGCCGAGGTGTAGGGGGAGGCCGCGTCGTCGCCCGAGCGGCCGCAGGCGAGGGCCGCCTCGATCGCCTGGCGGGCGGAGGTGAAGACGGCGAGCACGCCGTCGCCGAGGAGCTTGCCTTCGATGGCAGTACCTGCGTGCTCGCGGATGACGGCCCGGAGTGCGGTATCGAGGTCTCGCGCTTTGTCACGGAAGGCGGCGTCGCCGAGGCGCTCGGTGAGGGCGGTGGAGTCGACGATGTCAGCGAAGAGGATGACCCCGACGGGCGCAGCGGCGGTCCCTGAAGGAAGGGTGGTTACCTGCTCCGTCGGCGGTTCCACTACGCTCAGGAAGTCATCGATTATTGCTGCAACAACCTCCGCATCCTGCAAGTACATGGCCAAAGACGAGCCTTCTAGTATGACCAGCCGTGCGTCGGGTATTTCGGTCACAAGGATTCTGGCTGTATCGACCGGGAAAAGCGGGCTGTCACGGCGCTGAAGGACAAGCGTCGGCGACTTCACCTCTCGCAGGAGTCGACTAACGTCGAAGTCCCAACTGGCTTGGAACGCAGATCTCCATGCCTCCTGCGCCATGCTCGCTCGCATGACCGCCGCCCACCGGTGTGCGGGGGCACCTTCGGCCCAGCCAATCGTCTCGTGTGCTGTGATCTCGGTGTACAAGTCCCAGTCCTTTTCCATGAGGGAGAGAATGGCGTCGCCCCTCGGCGACTGCCGTGAATGCAGAGGCCGGAAATTCGAACACCACAAGATCAGGCTTGATATACGCTGCGGATTACGCGCCGCATAAGCAATGGCCGCCGGCCCCCAATTGAGCTGTCCCAGTAGGGCGAAATTATCGAGGCGCAGTCGATTTACCACGGCATCCAGATCCATCACATGAGCGTCCAGCGAGAAGTCGGTGACATTGCGGTCGGACATTCCACTGCCTCTTCCGTCGTAACGGATGAGCTGGCGCTTCGCTGCCAAGAGCTCGGCCCAGTTGCGCCATTCCGGTATCTGCCACTCCAATCGCACATGGCTGAGCGGCAGCATGAACACAAGCGGCTCGCCCTTTCCCAGCGTCCAAAAGGCGATGTTCACGCCGTCGCTTGTCTTCGCATACTGAATGCGGGGTTCCATGGTGGCACTCATTCTACATCTGGGGGCTGGTCGAGCTGACCGTTCAGTCGGAGGGGGTTGCCGCGCTCACACAGAGCGTGCTGCCGGCTTGCGCCGCCGGCGCAGGCCCTCGAGCAGGCGCTCGATGGCGGCGCCGACTTCGGCGCGGGCTGCCGCCTGGTCCTCAGCGCGGGCGATGAACAGCGCCCCTTCGCTGAGTGCCGCGCGCAGGATGTGGGCGAGCGGTTCGATCGGCTGCGGTTCGATCAGCCGCTGGTCGATCGCGTTCTGAAGGCCCCGCCGGATGAGCGCGAGCCCGTAGCGCGCGATGTGGCCGCGGGCCTCCCAGCCCAGGACCGTCGGCGCTTCGAGCAGAGCGATTCGCTGGACGGCCGGGTGCAGGCTGACATCGAGGAACGCCTGCGACGAGACAAGCACCTGCTGCCAGGCGTCCGATTCGGATGCGGTGCGGGCCTCGATCTCCGAGGCGATCTCGGCGGCAAGCGCCTGCTCGACCTCCTCGTAGACTGCGGCGAAGAGGTCCTGCTTGCTGTCGAAGTAGTGGTAGAGCGGGCCGCGGCTGACCCCCGCGCGCTCCGCGATCTCTTCCATCGAGGCGTCGGCGAAGCCGTGCCGCGTGAACGTCTCCCTGGCGGCGTCGAGGAGGTCGCGGCGGGTCCGCTCGGAGCGCTGCTGTTTGGCGGGCCTTGACATCAGACCCAGGGAATAATATACATGCTGTACGTATATTATCATGCGAAAATGACGAAACGAACTCCGCTCAACCAATGACCAAAGTCGCCTCCGTAGACTGGCTCTCGCAGGCGTTCCTGGCCGACCCGTACTCCCACTACAAGGCGCTGCGCGAATCCGATCCCGTCCATTGGGACGAGACGCGCGGCAGCTGGCTGCTCACCCGTTACCGCGATGTCGCTGCCGCCCTGCGGGACGACGACAATCTCTCGGCCGAGCAGGGTCCGGCCTTCTCGATGCTCGTCACCGACCCGCCCGATCACACGCGCTTGCGCTCGCTGGTGAGCAAGGCCTTCACGGCGCGCACCGTGCGGCGGCTAAGCGGCCGCATCCAGGAGATTATCGACGAGCTGCTCGACGCCGTCGTCGGGCGAGGCGAGATGGAAGTGATCGCCGACTTCGCTTACCCTCTGCCCATCACGGTCATCGCTGAACTGATCGGCGTCGAGCCCGAAAGGCAGGACTTCTTCCGGCAGGCGTCGCAGAAGATCGCCGTCGCGCTCGGGCCGATCACGGACCCGGCCGTCGCGATGCGCGCCTTCGAGGGCCGCACGGAGCTGCTCCAGTACTTCGACGAGCTGATCGCCAAGCGCAGGACCGACCCGCGCGAGGACCTGATCAGCGCGCTGCTCGCGGCCGAGGACCGGGGCGACTTCCTCAGCCATCAGGAGCTGCTCGGAATGCTGCTCCTGCTTCTCGTCGGCGGGCACGAGACGACCGTCAATCTGATCGCCAACGGCCTGCTCGCCCTGCTGCGCAACCCCGACCAGCTCGAACTGCTGCGGACAGACGACGGCATCGGGAAGCGCGCGATCGAGGAACTGCTCCGCTACGACTCCCCTGTGCAGTACAGCGGCCGAGTCGCCAGAAAGGATCTCGAGATAGGCGCGAAGACCATCCGCGCGGGAGACGGCGTGCGCATGATCGTAGCGGCGGCCAATCGCGACCCGGAAGTGTTCGCGGAGCCCGACACGCTGGACCTGCGGCGCGACCCGTGTCCGCACCTGGCGTTCGGGTCGGGCATCCACTTCTGCCTAGGCGCCCAGCTCGCCCGCGTCGAGGGCCAGATCGCGATCTCGACTGCCGTGCGCCGCTTTCCGGCGCTCCGTCAGGCGAGCGAAGACCTGCGCTGGCGGCCGGCGCCGGTCCTGCGCGGCCCCGAAGCGCTGCCCGTGACTTTCTAAGACGAACCGAGAAGGAGGAACAGATGACAGTGCGCTATGAGACCGCTGGCCCGATCGCGATTGTCACGATCGACCGGCTGGACGTCGCTAACGCCGTTGACGCCGAGACGGCGGAGCGGCTCGTCGAGGCGTTCCAGCGTTTCGATGCGGATCCCGAGCTTTCGGTCGCGATTCTCACCGGCGCAGGCGGGAAGTTCTCGGCCGGTGGCGACCTCAAAGCGATGATGGAGGGCCGCGGCATCACCGTCCGCCCCGACGGGCCCGGGCCGCTGGGCCCGACTCGCATGATGCTGTCGAAGCCGGTCATCGCCGCCGTCGAGGGCCACGCGGTCGCCGGAGGGCTCGAGCTGGCGCTCTGGTGCGACCTGCGGGTCGCCGCCCGCGATGCCGTCTTCGGCGTGTATTGCCGCCGCTGGGGCATCCCGCTCTGCGACGGCGGCACCGTACGGCTGCCGCGGCTGATCGGCCAGAGTCACGCCCTCGATATGATCCTCACAGGGCGCGGCGTCGGCGGCGAGGAGGCAGCGCGCATGGGGCTCGTGAACCGGCTTTGCGAGCCGGGCGAGGCGCTCGAGACGACGAGGAGGCTGGCCATGTCTCTCGCGAGACTGCCGCAGGCCTGCCTTCGCTCGGACCGGAGGTCCATGTACGAACAGTGGGAGACCGATCTTATGACGGCGCTCAGGCGCGAAAGCGAGCTGGGGCTCGAAGTGATCGGCTCAGGCGAAGTCGCCAGAGGGCTTACGCACTGGCGCAGCGGCGCCTGGAGTTTCTCGGACTTCTCTGAGGCCTGACCGATCAAGCTACACAGCCAGCTCTCGTGATCGCTGTCCTGCTAGGTGGGGCTTGGTTCCGGTGTCGGTGTCTCTGTGTTTTCAGGAGTGGCAGACGGAGTTGATGACGGCGTTGCGCTTGGTTCCGGTGTCGGAGTTGCGACAGGTCCTGCCGGGGTGGCTGCCGGCGTAGCCGGAGCGGGTGGCGGCGTGGGATTAGGGGTGGGTCCGGGCGAACCGCCGCCGGCGGAGGCCTTGCAGGCGCCCGGCTTGGACGGGTTCTGGCCTTCGCGCACGAAGTCGGTCGATTCGCCGCACTTGATGGGCTTGACGTCGGGCGGGCGATCAAACTGCCGCGCCGGGGCGCCGAGCATTCGATGCGCCTCGAGCATGAAGCGCTTCCAGATCGGGCCGGTGTTGGCTGAGCTGAAGGTGTCGGGCGACATCGGCGAGCCATCTGCGTTGCCCACCCAAACGCCGGCGGCGAGGTCGCGGGTGTAGCCCATAACGACTCCGTCCCTGAACTTTTCGCTCGTCCCGGTCTTGACGGCTGCCGGACGGTCGATCGTCAGGTTCGACCACTTCGCGCCGTCCTTCGAGAGGATATCGGTGAGCATGTAGGCGTACGCGGGCTCGACGGCCTTCCGTTCCTCGGGTTTCGAGTACTCATAAATCACCTGCCCGCTAGCGTCCTGGATCTTAAGCACGGAGACGGGGTCCAGCTGGCGAAAGCCATCGGGCAGTTCTTCGGAGCTGGGGCGCCCGCGCATCATGCCGTTGTTGGCGAGCGCGCTGAAGGCGTAGGTCATGTCGACGAGCTTGACCTCGCAAGAGCCGAGGGTGATCGCCGGGCCGCAGTTGTTCTCCCGTAAATCGGTGATCCCCAGTTGGTGAGCGGTCGCCCGCATGTCGTCAACTCCGACTTCCATCACCGTCCGGACCGCCGCGGTGTTGACCGATTCGGAAAGCGCCTTGCGGACGGTGATCTTGCCGAGGTACTTCGAGTTCCAGTTGTTGACCTGCGTCGATGGGTCTCCGGAGACGAGCTGAAGCGGCTCGTCCTGCACATAGGTCGACGTCGTCCAACCTTTCTCGAACGCCGTCAGATACGTGAACACTTTCATCGCCGAGCCGTGCGACTGTTGCGAGGACGCGATGTCTACCTGGCCGCTGATATCGTCTCGGAAGTAGTTGCGGCTGCCGACGTAAGTGAGGATCTGCCCGCTCTCGGGTTGGATCGCGACGAGCGAGCCGTTATGTCCGCCGGATTTCTCTTCGCTCTTGGCCAGCTCTTCTTCGACAACGCGCTCGCCGAGGGCCTGGAGGTTGAGGTCGAGCGTCGTCGTTATCTTCAGCCCTCCGCGGCCGACGACGCTATCGCAGGCGATGTCTTTCGGCGGCTCGAATAGCCCTGCGGCGCACATTTTCGCCACCTGGTCCTGTACGAAGAACACGAAATGAGGCGCCTTCACGTCGAACTGCGTGGCGACGTAATTCAGCGGCTGGGCCTTCGCCGCATCGAACTCCTCCGGCTTTACGCTGACGATCTCCTCGATCTCGCCGGCATGTTCGCGCATCAGGTCGAGGACCTGGAGCTGCCGCGCTTTCGCCTTGTCCTTATTCTCCGCGACGGCGGGGCTGTACTCTCCGGGCGCCTGGGGCAGTCCGGCGAGCAGCGCCGCCTCTGCCAGGGTGAGGTCCTGGGCGGTCTTGCCGAAATAAAGGCGCGACGCCGCCTCGGCACCGTAGGCCGAATGGCCGTAGTAGACCTGGTTGAGGTACCACTCGAGGATCTGGCGATTGCTGTAGCGTCGCTTGAGCTCGAGGGCGATCGCCGTCTCTTTGAGCTTGCGCGAGAGGCTGCGGTCGGAGCGCTCCGCCGGGTCGACGTAGACGTTGCGGGCAAGCTGCTGCGTGATCGAGCTGCCTCCGCTCCCCGAGAAGAACCCCGGCCCGAACGGAGTGAGGTTTTCGAAGGCCGCCCTCGCGAGGCCACGGAAGTTGACGCCCGGGTTGCTGAAGAAGCTCGGGTCTTCAGTGGCCACAGTCGCCGCCACCAGGAAGGGTGACATGCGGTCTAGCGAGACAGGGTTGCGGACGCCCTGAAGCGGGTCGGTGAACTGGTAGAGCTCCGTGTTCCCGGTGCGGTCATAGGCGGTGCTTGACCCGGCGCCGCTGGCTGCGATCGTCTCGTTAGGCGGCTTGAGGCCGTGTGTGTACGACCAGTACACGAGGAAAAACGAGGCCACCAGCGCGAGAAGGAAGAAGCCGGCTACATGGGCGGTGTCGTGCAAGAGCGCCCGGCCGCTGAAGGGGGACCGGCCCGCCCTGCCGTGGACGGTGACGCCTCTTCCGTCTTCGGCGTCCCAGGCGCCGGACACATTGTCTGCGAGCGATTCTCGCAGACGCTCGATGGGAGGTCTCGGTTGCATATCTATCGCTATCTCGTTACAAGACGAAGGTTAGGTGGAGAGGCATTGCAGCCACGCAAAGAAAACAGGCGCGAACGTTATGTCCTAATCAACTAGTCTTCAGAGTGCATAACGAGAAAGAGGCAGAATCGTAGCGCCTTCAGGAGTCCACGACGGCCTCCCGACGTGCTTCTCGCTAGTTCTTCGGTAAGGCGCGCCGTCGAACGGTCGAGCCGATTACGAGACCGGCCGCGATGAGGACCAGGTTCTTGATGATGAACTCGCCGGTGACAGCGAGAAGGAGTGGATTTCCGTCCTGGAAGGCGCGGCCGGGAAGGATTATTAGGCTGAGGAAGCCAGAAGAGTGCCAATGTCAGGCGCAATGCGACCGGGAAGAGAAGGCCGATGCCGATTATGATCTCCCAGACGCCGATGACGATGAAGAACGTGTCCTGCGGGAGGAAGTAAATCGTGTCTTTCACGAGGTCTTCGACCGGACTGCGGCCGATGACCTTCAGTGTCCCGAACCAGATGAAGACAACCCCGAGCGCGATGCGCAGCGCAGTGATCCCGTAACGCTCGAGGAAGCTCGTGACGGCGCCGTCGATGGTGTCGATTGGGCGCCGTAATCGTGCGGGCAGCCTATCCTCTAGACGGCGTTCGAGGTCCAGGTGGGACGAGGTCATGACGCTCACCTCCGTATCCATGTTAGGGGAAGCGGGCGGCAAGAGGTAGGAAAGAGCGGTGTTGTGAGCGCGGCCGGGCGGGTGTAGAATCGCGGCGCAAGTAGACGAGGACCCTGTGACATCAGACGGCGACAGACCACCGATACCCGATGCTTGGGTCGAGATGCCCAGCGAGGAGACGATCCGCGCGTTCATGCGCTCGGGACACGTTTACGACTTCGGCTTTCTGACCGGGATGCAGCGCCTGGTCATGGCGCACCTTCAAATCGCACCGTTCTTCGGAGCGCTGTTCATGCAAATCATGTTCGCCCCGGAGCCCTGTCGCGCCGTGAACGGGAAATGGTGGCGGCGGTCGCAGCGGCGGCGCAGGACTGCCATTACTGAACGCAGTCTCACGCAGAGTTTCTGCGTGTCGAAGGCGGCCAGCACGCGCTGGTGGAAGCGATTAAGGCAGGCGATTGGCGCCGGGCGGAAGGCCTCTCTGAGCGCGAGCGGGCGCTGTGCACCGTCGCCGAGAAGATGAGCGCGACACCGACGCGCATGGTCGAGGAGGACTGGCAGCCGCTGCGCGCGATAGGGTTCGACGACAAGGCGTGTCTCGAGGTCGGTCACATCGTAGGCATCTTCAACTACCTCACGCGCCTGGCCGACGGCTTCGGTTTAGCTCTTGACGCGGGGACCCGCGCGGCGTCTGAGTCGGGAGTGGCGCTGCAGCCTGCCGAGGACGCTGCTATCGGACGGGAGCTCCGTGAGGAGAAGGAGGTGACGTGATGGCAGAAGAGGTGGAAGTCGGACGCGTGAACGACTACTTCGCGCATATCAATGTCGCAGGGATCGACCTAACGGCGCCGCTGAAGGTGGGCGACCGCATTCGGATAAAGGGCCACACGACGGACATGGAGCTGGTTGTCGAGAGCCTGCAGGTCGAGCACGAGTCGGTCGAAGAGGCGAAAGCAGGCGACAAGATCGGCGTGAAGGTGAGCGACCGCGTGCGCGGCGGGGACCACGTCTACCGGGTCGACTAGAGCAGGCGCCGCCGCGTGCTAAAGGGGCTGCGGCGAAGAAATCGCGAAAGGACGAAGGTGACGGCGGAAACGGCCATCGCAAAAACGAACGCCGCCCAGAAACCGTCGATCTCGAAGTTCACGTTGAACCAATCACCGACTTCCTCGGTCAGCACCACTACCAATGCGTTCACGACGAGAATGAACAGCCCGAGCGTGATGATCTGGAGCGGGCACGTCAGGAAGATCAGGATCGGCCGGAAGATCGCCCGCACTACGACAAAGATCGCCGGTGCGACGAGGTATCCGTCCGTGCCGTGAAGGAAGATCGGCGTCCCGTCCCAGACCCCGTTCACGAACCACTTAGCGACGATGAAGGCGAGGATTGTCATTCCCCAGCGCACGAGCATTCGCACGATCCAGGGCACGTTTCCCTGGTCCCACGGGGGCTCGGTCTCTTCGATGTAGCGGATGAATACGACGCGGTCGATCATGGGCTTGCAATTGGCGTGTAGTCGCGGGGTATTGTAGCAGGTACGATCCCAGCGACTCCGTACAGCGAGTGACATAGCAGAGACCAGGAGCCAAATGGACGCATACAAGGTAGTTGTCACAAAGCGCGATACGCGGACCTACACGGACCAACCGATCCCGGATGAGGTGCTTCAGCGCATCTTGCAGGCCGGGCGGATGGCAGGGAGCAGCAAGAACACGCAGCCGGTGCGTCTCGTCGTTATCCGCGACCGCGAGTGGCTGAAGCAGATCGCAGAGTGTGGGAAGTTCTCGCAGCCATTACTTGGGGCGCAGGCGGGCATCGCCGTCTGCTGCGCACCAGACGGCAGCGACTTCGACGCCGGGCGCGCCGCGCAGAACATGATGGTCGCCGCCTGGAACGAGGGCATCGCTTCGTGCCCGACCTCTGTGCACGACCAGCCGTGCATCATCGAAAAACTCGGGCTGCCGCAGGACGATGTGGGCGAGGCGAGCGGGCGGAAGGGCTGGCGGGTCGTGGTCATCATCGCGCTTGGGTATCCGGAGCCGTCGGTGCCGATGTCGATGGGGAGAGCGCGGGTGCCGGTGGAGGACTACGTGATGTGGGAGAAGTGGGGCGGGTCAGAAGTAAGAGGGAAGAGGTAAGAGGTAAGAGGTCAGATGGCTACGCCGATACGGCTAGTGCCCCTTCGCGTACTTGTGGGAGGCACCCTCTTCGTGCACGGCTTCGCGCGGCTGTTCGGCGGACCGAACCGCAAGGTGCCCGAGGCCGCGCTGAAGTACCTCGGGGATGAGTACCAGGAATGGATGGAGGGTGGCGGCATCGACCGCTTCGCCGAGCAGCTCGGCGACCTCGGCACGCCGAACCCGCGCGCATTCGCGTACGCGCTCGCGGGCACCGAGTGCTTCGGCGGGGCGTTGTTCGCGCTCGGCATCAAGACGCGTCTAACTGGCCTAGCGCTTGCGGGGGAGCTGGGCGCCTCGATCTACCGGGTGTACTGGGGCCACGGGATGGTTGGCGGAGGCGGCTGGGAGCTGCCGATGATGTTGATGATCGGCGCCCTGACGGTAGTTCTCCGCGAAGAAGATGCCCGCAAGACTGAATCAGGCTGAATTTGGCCGGCGCTCTTCTGTATGGCCTATCAGGTCGGGGTCTGAAGACCCCGACCTACATTCCGCTTGTACTGTAGAATAGCGCCCACCTACGGGTGGCGAGCCGCCGAGATTCTTCGCTCCTGCCACAGGTGATGTGCGCTATCAGGCGCTTGAATGCAAGCGAGCGGCTGCGCGCAAACGCCGGCTCAGAATGACAATGGAGGCGGCCTATGACCACAGTTGAACAGCGAATCGCGGGGCCGGAGCGCTCGGGCGGACAGGGCCTCGACCACCACCAGGAGGAGTCCGGCAACCGGGCGATCGTGGCCCTTCTGACCGACCCGGTGCGCGGGGAACAAGTGGACCTCGTCATGACGTCCCGGCGTGAGGCGGATGCCAGTGTGGATCCGCTCAGTCCTTCGATACCTCAGGATGAGCGGAATGAGGGCTCGGATTCCGGCGGGTCGTACGAGGTTTGGGCGAAGCGCGGCATGGTGCGGTTTGTGCGGTTCCTCGACCCGGCGGGTGGGTATGGGTACCGGGTGATCGAGCAAGTGGGGGAGAACCCGATCGCGGACCAGGACCCGACGGCGGTTTCGACGAAGGCGGAAGAGCTCGAGGCGGCCGCGAAATCGGGCTTCTCGGGTGCCGACATGGCGAAGCCGTTCATCGAGCCGGAGCATATGTCGTACCCGCTCGCGTACGAGCGCATCGCGCAGCTCTTCGACAGCCCCAACGCGCCGGATATCGCTATCAGCCCCAAGTCGTTCGCCTTCGGGCGGCAGCCGGGGCAGCACGGCGCGCTGGACGTCGTTCAGTCTCGCGCGCCGCTCATCTTCTCGGGACCCGGCGTTATCTCCGGCGAGACGGACGTTATCTGCTCGCACGTCGACGTGACGCCGACGCTTGCAAAGCTCCTCGGCCTGCCGCTGATCGACGGGAAGGACTCCAGCGGCCGTACATCGAGCGAGCGCGGCGTCCGGCCGGACGTCTACCTCAAGCGGCAGGACGGGCAGGTCATCGAGGATGTTCTAGATGAAGAGACCGGAAAACCCGAGCGCGCCTACATCCTGCTCCTCGATGGGCTGAGCAACACGGAGCTCAAGGAGCGCCTCGAGCACGACCGGGAATCGATCCCGAACCTCGCCCGCATCATAGAGCGCGGAGTGATGTTCCGCTACGGCGTCTTCGCCACCTTCCCGACCATCACGTGGCCCAGCCACAACGCGCTCGGCAGCGGCGCATGGTGCGGGCATCACGATATCGTGAACCCGACGTACTACCTGCGGGAGACCCGCCAGGTGGTCACGCCACAGGGCAGCATCTGGGAGACCGGGAAGTACCTCTCGGAGGAAGTCGAAACGCTGTACGAAGCGCTACACCGGAAATACGGGAAATGGGATCCCGCGACCGGCAAAGGCGTGGTAACGGCCTCGCTGAACGAGCCCTGCGGGCGCGGCGCCCTGCATGCCACGCTCGAACGGCGGCTGCTCGTCGACGGCGAGAAACTGCGGGAAGTCGCGCGCGCGAACCGCGGCGATACGAACCCGCGCTGGAAGGAGGAGGGACAGGAGCAGGTCTACCGCTACTCAGGGACTGACATCCAGGCCTTATCGCAGTCGCTGATGCTCTTCGACAGCGAAACGCAACCGCCGCCGATCTTCACCTTCCACGAGTTCTCGCTGACTGACGCCGTCGGCCACGACTACGGCCCGCACCACGAGGCGATGCTCGACGCGTTGGTCGAGACGGACAAGCGCATCGGGAAGATCCTCTCCGTGCTCGACCGGCGCGGCCTCTTCGAGTCCACGCTTTTCGTGATCAGCGCCGACCACGGAA
>Ga0209690_1000313_pt1 | contig 25672 bp, 28 predicted proteins | sample GraSoiAngelo_150_FD_186164 | JGI IMG/M metagenome (GOLD analysis project Ga0209690, IMG submission 186164) | Grasslands soil microbial communities from the Angelo Coastal Reserve, California, USA - 14_1009_09_40cm (SPAdes) (version 2) | ecosystem: Environmental > Terrestrial > Soil > Grasslands ... | reverse complement strand
GGTCGTACCCGATGCCAGCCAGCATACGACCACGGCTCAGTGGCTGGCCAGCCTTCACAAAGTGATGGGGAGCAAGGAAAAGGCCGACAAGTTCATTCGCGATCTGGCCGCAACGAAGCCCCTGCTAGTAGAATCTTTGACCCCGGCGGGGGAGCGTATTACCACCGGAGAGACTCCAATCGGGATCGCCTTCTTAAAGAACGTGGTCTTTTACGGTAAAAAAGGAGTTCCTTTGGACTACGTTAGACTCGGTAAGTTCATGGGCGATGGTCAGTCTGTCGCGCTCGGCGCCAAGGCCCCACACCCGAATGCCGGCAAAGCTTTTATCGACTTTTTTCTCGGTGAAGAGGGCTTACGCTTGATGGCCGGCATCGGCGAGTTTGTCACCCGCAAAGGAATTTATCCGCCGCTGCCGGATGCGGATAAGATCGAAATGGTCGAGATGGATGAGTTGGACCAAAAAGGATTCGCCGAAAAGATGACGGAGTATAAGAAGATCTTTCTGCAGCAGTAGGTTTAAAGGGCTGGAAGGAGTTTCCCTTGGTCGATCAAGAATGGGATGTCATACTCATCGGCGCGGGGCAAAACAACTTTGCTCTCGGTACCTACCTGGGGATGGCTGGTCTCAAGACTGTGATCTGCGAAAGTCGGCTCGAGAATGGCGGGCGGCTGGCGAGCGAAGAGATCACGATACCGGGCTACTGGCACAATACACTTTCCTACTTTCAGGATAATCGAGAAACCTCCCCGGTATGGAAGGAACTCAATTGGGATAATGGGCACCACGCGGAGTTCGTGTCGCCGCCTGTCATTAGCTCGCTGCTTTTGCCGGACGGATCATCCATTTCGCACCACCAAACCTTAGCGGGCACGATCAAATCCATTGCCAAGTTCTCTCAGCGCGATGCGCAGTCATGGCGTGAGACCTACGACAAATTCAATCCGATCGTTCGCGACGCTTTGATTCCCTACTATTATCGCCTTCCACAAGCGCACGCCGAGTTTGCTCGGCAGCTCGAAAGCAACCCCGCGGGGAAGGAGTTCCAACGTTTGTGCCAATTGTCGCCCAAGCAGGTTGCCGACGAGCTTTTTGAAAGCGAGAGCGTAAAGACCCTCGTGTTGTCGCAGATGGCGATTCCGCGCGGTGTGGCCGCCGATTATGAAGCAGGCGGCGTGGAAGTTTTGAAGCTGATCGCCGGCGATGCGAAGCCGGAGCTTGCGCGGGGCGGATCTCATTCCATCGCCCAAGTCTTGCAGCGCGCCTACGTGCGCAATGGCGGTCAGATCCGCGCCGTGCATCATGTCGAGAAGATCTTGGTAGAGAACGGACGGGCGGCGGGCGTCAGGCTGCGCGACGGTCGGGAATGGAAGGCGAGGCTCGCCATCGTTTCCAACGTGGATCCCTATTCGACCTTCATAGAGATGATGGGCGAGGATAAGTTGCCCAATACTTTCGCTGCCAAGATCAAAAGCATCGAGCCGGACGAGTTTTCTTACTTTCAGGTTCACTTGGCGCTCAAGGCGCCGGTGCGTTACGCGATTCACGAGGCGAACGATGCCGCCGTGGGACAGGCGATGAATGTCAATATCGGACCGGAAAAACCCGACGACTTTGATGAAATGTGGAAAGAGATTCGGGCCGGCGAATTTCCCCAGCACGCCTGTTTGCACGCGATCTGTCCCACCGTGTTTGACCCGCTCCAGGCGCCGTCGGGAAAGCATGCGGCGTCTCTGTTCATGCCGGTGCCGTTTCAGTTGAAAGGAAAGAAACCGGAGGATTGGGTGAAGCTTAAAAACGGTTTCATGGAGTCGGTGCTAAAAATCTGGCGCCGATACGCGACCAATTTAACGGATGCCAATATTGAAATGAAAGTTGCGATGGATCCTTTCTATATTTCCGGGCGTTGGCCGAATATGCGGCGCGGCTCGGTCTGGGTCGCGCGCAAGATCCCGAAGCAGATGGGTAAGAACCGGCCCATCGAAGAATTAGCCGGGTATCGCACGCCGATTGAAGGACTCTACCAAGTCGGCGTCGCGACTCATCCGGCTGACGCCGTGATCGCCGGCTCGGGACGAAACGCTTGGCAGGTCATACAAGAGGATCTCAAGCTTCAGACAACGCAGACGACAGTGTAGTAACCATTTTAAACCGCTTGAACGTATTGAACGGTTTGAACAGTTCAAGCCGCTTAAGTAGTTCAAGCGGTTCAATTTAGATTGAGACTCAAGGGACATCAAAAAGCGCGATGGCTAAGCTTCTCGAATACGACGGCGTCGTCATCGGCGCCGGTCACAACGGCATGATCTGCTCCGCGTATCTGGCCAAGTGCGGCCAGAAGATCATGGTCGTGGAGAAAAACATGGAAGTCGGCGGCGGGCTCGACTCGCATGAGGATCGGAATTATCCCGGCTTCTGGCACAATATTCATTCCGTCTTCCACCGCGGGCTCACGATGTTGCCGTGGTTTAAAGACTTGGAGTTAGAAAACTTTGGCATTCACTATTACCGGCCCGACCCCGGCGTGGTGCACCATTTCCTCGATAAGACCTATCTCGGCTGGTTTGCCGACGTGAAGCGCACGGCGGAGAGCATCGCGCGATTCTCGAAGAAAGACGCCGCGACGTTTCTGGATATCTGGACGCGCTGGCAGCCGGTGGTGAAAAACATCGTGTTCCCTGAAACCTATGCAGTGCCGATTCCCATTGAGGAGAAGCGTCCGCTGCTGGAAAAACTTTCCGCAGGACGGGAGTATCTCAGATACTTCGAAACGACGCCGGAAGAATTTGTTCTCCAGCATTTCGAGCATCCGTGTGTGCAGGCTTTCATCGGCTTTCTTGGTGTGATGCGCGGTTACGAACTGGACGCGCCCAAAACCGGCTATCTGATCCCCGCCATGATCGCCTGGGGAGTTAACCCGCAGCTGTGCCGCGGCACTTCGCACGCTCTGGGAGACAACCTGGCTCACATGATGTCGCACAACGGTGTGGATTACATCGAAGCGAATGGCGCGGAACGAATTTTGGTTAAAAAAGGCCAGGCGACCGCTGTCGTGCTCGAAGACGGGACGGTGATCAAAGCTCGGAAATTCATCGCCTCGAACGTCAATCCGGTGGAGACGTTCATTAAGTTAGTCGGGCGTGAGAATCTAAAGCCCGAATTCGCCGATATGGCGGAAAGTTTCCGGTTCTCCCAGACGACACCGATTTTTGCTACTAATCTGGCTTTAAATGAACGGCCCAAATATATCACTGAAGAGAAGTACCCGGAGGTGGCGGGCTCGTTCATGCACATCGTTGGCCTGGAGGAATACCAGGATCTGAAAGATCTGTTCGAGGACTGCCGTACGGGCCAGCTTCCGCGCAAGCCGTTCATGAACGGGGCAACTCCGTCGCATCATGATCCCACGCAAGCGCCTCCGGGCAAGGCGACAGCGTTCATGTGGCAGCTCGCAACGTACAATCTCTGGGGCAATGCGCTGAACTGGGACAAGGCGCGCGGCGAATGGCTCCAAAAGCAGCTCTCGGTGTGGCAGCGCTTTGCGCCGAATCTGGACGAGAATAATATTTTGTCCATTGACTCCACCACCCCGCTGGATATCGAGCGTCATGATAAGAACATGTACTGCGGCGACTGGATGGTGGGAGAATACTCCGGCGACCAGGCATTAGAGAACCGGCCATTCCCTGGATGGGGCCAGTACCGGACGCCGATCGATAGTCTGTATTTGTGCGGCTCGTCGTGTCATCCCGGCGGCAATATCACGGGCGCGCCCGGTTACAACGCAGCGCGTGTCATCGCCGAATCGTTGGGCCTGAAGCCCTGGTGGACGCCGCTGGACTTTAAGGAACACCTCAAGAGACTAAAATGAGACGAATGAACTGGAGTGTTGGAGTAATGGAGTATTGGAATCGGCCCCATCACTCCACCACTCCATTACTCCAGTCCGGTGGGGTCGTTCTATGAGATTGGCGGGGAAGGTTGCCATCGTCACCGGAGGGGCGCGTCACATCGGCGCGGTCTATTGCCGGAAGCTCGCGGCTGAGGGCGCGGCGGTGATCATCGCGGACGTGTTGGACGGCGATAAGGTCGTCCAGGAGATCACGGCGGCAGGCGGTCGAGCGATGGCGCTCAAAGTCGATGTTTCGAAAGAAGAGGATACGATCCAAATGGCGGCCGAGACCGTGAAGACTTTCGGTCGGATCGACATCCTCGTCAATAACGCGGCGATCTTCATCAACATCCAGCGGCAGCCGTTTTACGAAATAACGGCGGAAGAATGGGATCGGGTCTCGGCGGTCAACATCAAAGGTCCGTTTCTCTGCGCGAAAGCGGTCTTCCCGCAGATGAAAGAGCAACGCAGCGGAAAAATCATAAATATCTCCTCCTCGACTGCCTTTGCAGGCACGCCGCTCTTTCTGCATTACGTCGCGTCGAAAGCTGCGCTCATCGGAATGACGCGGTCGCTCGCGCGCGAAGTCGGCGAGTTCGGTATCTGCGTTAACGCGATTGCTCCCGGTTTGGTACAACACGAAGGACAGACCGCGCCGAAAGAGTTTACCGAATTCCAGCTGAAGGCGCGCTCGATCAAGAGATTGCAAACGCCTGAAGACCTCCTTGGAGTGCTTGTTTATCTCGCGTCCCCGGACAGCGACTTTGTTACCGGCCAAACTATCCTGGTCGATGGGGGTGGTATTTTCCACTGATGTTTTGTGCGTCGGCAAAAAATTGTGGGCGAAGAGAGCAGAATAATTGAGCCGAGGTAAACCCAAATGGCTTATCACGTTTTTGTAGCCATGCCGTTCGGTAACAAGGAAGGGATTGATTTTAATAAGATCTATTCTGATCTCATCAAGCCGGCATTGGAAAGCGTCGGCTTCGAAGTCTTCCGCGCGGACGAGGAGATGCGCGCGGGGGATATCCGTACGGATATGTTTCAAGAGCTGCTGCTTGCCGACTTGGTCGTCGCTGACCTGTCCATCGACAATCCAAATGTTTGGTACGAGCTCGGGGTGCGCCATGCGCTGAGGAGGAGAGGCGTGATTCAAATCACATGCCGTCGCGAGCATGTGCCATTCGATGTCTACACCGACCGCTCGCTCAGTTACCATATCAAGGAGAATCCTCCGAATGGCGCCGTTCCAGATCCCACGCGCCTGGAGGAGGATAGGAAAAAACTGGCTCAATTCGCGACCGAGACGATCAATTCTTGGTATGACCGCAAGGTGAGTCCGGTTTATCACTTGCTCCCCTATCTTAAAGAGCCCGACTGGAAGTCTTTGCGCATCGACGTAGCCCGCAGAAGAAACCGCCCGGGCGACATTTTAGTCCTTGCTGATGAGGCGCCGACAAGAGTCTTTCGTGTCGAGGCTTACCGGACCGCGGGGAAAGCGTTGCTTTCTCTGGGGCAATTCAGACTGGCGCTGACTCAATATGAAAACGCGCTCTCGATTAGACCGAAGGATTTGGAGAGCCAGCGCCAAAAAGGATTGCTTCTCGGACGATTAAAAAAGTACGACGAGGCCAAAGAGTGGATTGACGCGTTGGTCAAAGAATTTCCCGATGATGCCGAGAGCTGGGCGCTATTAGGCCGAATCGAGAAGGATGGCTGGGTAGATATGTGGAGACGGGATGGCAAGACAAGCGAAGAGATGTGTCGTGACGCTGTCCTGGAAGAAGGATCGTTGCGAGAGGCCATTAACGCCTATGCTACCGCAAGGATCCGATGCACTATTACTCAGGAATTAACGCGGTAACTCTTTTGTATGTGCAAAGTCATCTCACTGGCAAAGATGAGCGACCCGGAGTGCGAATGGAAATGGAAGGTGGAGTCCGCTGGGATGTGCGCGGGGCTTTGGAAAAAGATCCGAAGGATTATTGGGCACGCGTCACATTAGCTGATCTTGAGGTGTTACTGAGCACGAAAGATATCGTCGAAGACGCATACAAAAGTGCCGTGGCTGTGGCCGAGAAGGATTGGTTTCAATTGACTTCCTCCCGTCAACAACTCTTGCTGCTCAAAGATCTCGGCTTCCGCACGCAAGAAGTCGCCGCGGGCCTCGCGATTTTCGACCGTGCGTTGACTAGGATCAACCCTCCGGAAAAGGCGTGGACGCCACGACAAGTTTTTCTTTTCAGCGGCCATATGATCGACGTGCCCGACCGCAAAGAGCCGCGGTTTCCGGCAGATAAGGAAAAAATTGCCGCGCTTGCGATCGCGGCTAAGTTGGATGAATTGAAAGCGGGAGCGGAGGACTTAGCACTCTGCGGCGGAGCCTGCGGCGGTGACCTCCTTTTTGCCGAGGCATGCTTGGAACGAGGCGTCCGGCTCGATGTCCGGATTCCCTTCGATGAGCCGACGTTCCTGCAAAAGTCAGTAGCCTTCGCTGGAGGCGGTTGGGCGGAGCGATATTTTAAAATGAAGTCGGATGCGAAGACGCGCGTCTACGTGATGGCCGATGAGCTTGGTCCTCTACCGACCGGCGCCAATCCTTATGCGCGTAACAACCTCTGGCAACTCTACACGGCGCTTGCCTGGGGGCCGGACAAGGTCCGGTTTGTTTGCTTGTGGAATCGTAAAGGCGGAGACGGCGTCGGCGGAACCCAGGACATGGTCGAGACCGTGCAGAAATACTCGGGACGGGTTTACGTTCTGGATACGACGAAACTTTGGTGAGAGGGAGCAAGTATGAGCCTAGAGCGTCATATTGCCGTCAAAACCGACAAACCCCGTAACCAATCGCTTCATCCCCCAGCCCCCTTTGCGTATGCCCCGATATCCAACAGCTTCGCCATCTCCAACGTGCGCCGCGCGCGCTCAACGATCGGCCTGTCGATTAACTGCCCGCCAAAAGCGATCGATCCGTCGCCGCGGGCGTTGGCCTCTTCGAAGGCATTGACGACTCGCTGAGCATAATCGATCTCCTCCGGCGTCGGGCTGAAAAGCGTGTTGATCGGATCAATCTGCGACGGATGAATGAGCGACATTGCCGAAAAGCCGAGTTGGCGCGATTGCCGCGCGAATCCGATGAGTCCTTCCCCATCTTTCAGATCGACCCAGACTCCATCGACGGCTTGAACGTGGGCGGAAGCCGCGGCGATGACCATCGCTGAGCGAGCGTAGATCATGTCGCGTGCTTCGCCTTCGCGCGAAGTCGGCAAGCCCAATTCTCGGCCGAAATCTTCGGCGCCGAACATCAAGCCGCAGACGCGCGCCGAACAAACGGCGATGGGGGCCGCGTTGAGCAAACCTCGTGGGCTTTCGATGGCGACTAAAAGTTTTACGCCGCCGGCCGGCATCTTAAGTTTGGGCTCCCGCTCGGTCAATATCGCATCGACCTTTCGCACCTCGTCAACGGTTTCGACTTTCGGCAAGACGAGACCTTCCAACCCGGGTCGCACGACCGCATCCAAATCGGCATCCATGCGCGCGTGACCGATGGCATTGATGCGCACGAAGCGTGCCGGTGAATTCGGTGCTTTCGCTTGGCCAAGAGCCTCGCCGATGAGATGGCGCGCGGTATCCTTTTCGTTGGGCGCAACTCCGTCTTCGATGTCGAGCATAATCGCGTCGGCGTTCAGCCCCAGCGCCTTATCGATCATTCGCTGCCGGTGCCCCGGCACAAACATCCATGAACGTTTGAGATCCATCAGATTCTCTCCTTGAGCCGTTTCATTACCTGAAGGCGTGGTAAATGTCTATCCGTAGAATTGTTCTCCCTTCGGTTGCGCCTCCGCGATTTTTGGAGAATAAGAAAGGGATATATTTTATTCACCTGACGAAGGTAGATTTGCTTAACTATGAAACTGAAGACCCTGAAGCTTTTGTTGCCCGTGGTCGCAATTACGATCCAAAACAATTCCGCGTCGACGATCATTCCACCGTTTCTCCAAGATCTTCACATTTCCGTTGCGGCCCTAGGGACGCTGATTTCTCTGAATCCGATTCTGGCTCTGGTATCGCGACTGCCGGTCGGCATGGCTTACAATCCACGCGGCGCGCGGCTGCTTATTTCCATAGCGGTTTTGGTCATGGGCATAAGCAATTTTTTCTACAGCTTCGCCAGCGACGGCCTGACATTTGCCATCGTTCACTCCATTAACGGTTTTGCTTACGGCGCCGTCACGACTCTTTACATGGCGTTTTACGTCGATTCTCTTCCGCCGGAAGAAAATCGCAATCATGCCATGGGCTATTACGTCGGTACTTTGGCGCTGGGTTACTCGACGGGAAATGTCTTCGGCGGTTTGATTGCCGATCACTACGGCTATGGCGTTACGTTTCAGCTGGCGGCGGTTCTATCGTTAATCCCCTGTGTTTTGCTTTGGCTGTTTCGTGGCCCAGGCGCGCCGGTTGAAGGCGAGATCAAACCAAAGACAGCGACGCGATTGACCTCGAGAGACTCCTGGAAGGCGTTGCTGGAACCGGAGTTGGCCATAGTCGTAATTACGGCGGTATTTCTCAACTTACTGCACCAGATGGGCGGTGTCTTCATTTCTCTCTATGGTCTGGGGGTCGGAATGAGCCTCACGCAGATCGGCGTCATTCGCGCCGCTTTTGCGGGCTGCAATGCGGTTACCCGCCCGATCAGCGGCCACGTAGTCAGCAAGTTTGGTCATCGCCGCCTCTCTTACGCGGGAATTCCGCTCCAATCCGCCATCTTGACGCTCATTCCGCTTTTCACCGGCTTCGGCACGGTTCTAACGATCTACGTGATGTCCGGCGTCATGCGCGCAATCGTGATTGTGGCGAATGCCGTGGGCCTGGTGCAGGACGTGGACGAGAGCAAAGTGCCGCGCGGGCTGGGCTCAGGAATCTACAATGCGGCGGGAGACCTCGGAAGCTTCCTCGGCCCGACGATCGGAGGAGTCATCGCTCAGGCCACCAGCATCGGCAGCGTTTTTATTATCGGACCGCTCGGAACAACGGCGCTGTTTCTGATTGGGATCTTGGCGGCGCGGCGGCTGCGCAGCCCTGCAACCGCAGTAGTAAATCCGTCTTGATTGAGAAACTGCTTAGTACGATTTCGGCATCCCTAACACGTGTTGCCCCAAATACGCCAGGACCAGATTGTTGCTGATGGGCGCGACAGTCAGAAGCCGCGTCTCGCGGAATTTTCGCTCCACGTCGTATTCCGCGGCGAAACCGTAGCCGCCATGAGTCGTTAGACAGGCGTTGGCCGCTTCCCAGGCCGCCTCCGAGGCAAGCAATTTTGCCATGTTCGCTTCCGCGCCGCATTTTTCCTTGCGGTCAAACTTAGTCGCGGCTTGATAGCGAACGAGGTCCGCGGCTTCAATATTGGCGTAGGCTTTGGCGATGGGAAACTGAATCCCTTGATTGGCGCCGATGGGGCGACCGAAGACGACGCGCTCCGAGGCATACTTGGCGGCCCGTTCGACAAACCATCTGCCGTCACCAATGGCTTCGGCCGCAACCAGAATTCGTTCGGCGTTCCAGCCGTCGATAATGTAACGAAAGCCCATTCCTTCTGCGCCGATTAAATTCGCCGCCGGAACTTCAACTCCGTCGAAGAAGAGCGAGTTGGTGTGATGATTAATCATGAGATCCAGCGGCTTGATCTCAAGCTTTCCTTTAGCTTCTCGCAAATCGACAATGAAGACGGACAAGCCGCTGGTTTTGTCTCTCAGCTCATCGTAAGGCGTCGTCCGCGCGAGCAGGAGCATGAGATCGGACTGGAGAACCCGGGAGATGAAAATTTTCTGACCGGTAATTACATAATGATCGCCTTTGCGCGTCGCCGTAGTTTGAATTCGCGTTGATTCCGATCCTGCATTGGGTTCGGTAACGCCGAAAGCTTGGAGCCGCAGCTCCCCGCTGGCGATCTTCGGCAGATAGCGTCGCTTTTGTTCTTCACTGCCATGACGCAACAGCGTTCCCATCGTGTACATCTGGGCGTGACACGCGGTGGCAACCCCGCCCGAGTGGTTGATTTCTTCCAGGATGATGCTCGCCTCAGTAATACCAAGGCCGGTGCCGCCGTATTCCTCCGGGATTAAAGCCGCAAGCCAGCCCAGCTCCGATAGTTTTCGCACGAACGCTTCAGGATATTTCTTCTCGCCGTCGATCTCGCGCCAGTAGGCGTCGGGAAATTCTTTGCAGACTTTGCGGATCTCCTCGCGGATCTGAAGCTGCTCCTGCGTTAGGTTGAAATCCATTACTTCCTCCTATATTTAGCCACTAGTATATAGCGCAAAGCCTGCATTGCAGAAAGGGAGAGACTTATGGCCGTGAAGCCGGGCTGGGAAGGCCGCTTTTTCGAAGACTTTGAAGTCGGCGATATTTATCGTTGTCGTTTGGGACGAACCGTCACGGAGGCGGATAATATCTGGTTTACCTTGCTGACCAACAACACCAATCAAATTCACTTCAACAATGAGTACGGCAAGCGTACGGAATTCGGCAAATGTCTGATCAACAGCGCCCTGACGTTGGCCATCGTCGCAGGGATGGGCGTCGCTGATGTGAGCGAGAATGGTTTCGCCCTCGGCTGGGATGAGATCAAGCTGCCCAATCCGCTTTTTGCCGGCGACACGCTCTATTCGGAATCCGAAGTTCTGGAGAGGCGCGAATCCAAATCCAAGCCGCAGTGCGGCATCATCAAAGTCCGCACGCGTGGCATTCAGCAAGAAGGCAAGGTCGTGATCGATTATTCACGTAGCGTGATGGTTTGGAAAAAAGCCTACGCGCCGAAGCAAGATCTCTTTCCGGAGATCAAAGAGGAGAAGAAATCGTAGCCAACGTTTGAACGGCTGAACTTATTGAACGGTTTAAACTGTTACTTGAGGTTAGAGTGGCGGCAAATCAACAGACTCAATCAACGCGTGCCTTAGACGGAGTCAAAATACTTGCCTTCGAGCAAGTCCTCTCCGGTCCATTCGCAACATGCCTGCTCGCGGACATGGGCGCGGAGGTGATCAAGGTCGAGCGGCCAGGAGTCGGCGACGTGATCCGCGGCTGGGATTCCGTCGTGCGCGGCCTCTCTTCGGGATACGTTTGGCTCAACCGGAACAAGCGCAGCCTCACTCTCGATGTCAAGCAAGAAAAAGGTAAAGCGATACTTCAAGAATTGGCGAAAAGATCAGATGTCTTTTTTGAAAACTATGCTCCCGGCGTGGCCGGGCGTCTCGGCCTGGGATACGAGAAGCTCAGCGAGCTAAACCCACGGCTGATTTACTGCTCCTTGTCCGGCTACGGTCAAAACGGACCTTACCGCGATGTCAAAGCGTACGATCTCCTCATTCAAGGCGAAGGGGGAATTATCGCCACTACAGGTTATCCCGACAAGCCCGCTCGGGCGGGTCTCGCCATCGTCGATATTGCTGCCGGCATGTACTCGGCCGTCGGCATTCTTCTGGCGCTCTATCAACGTGAAAAGACTGGCCGCGGCCAATTCATCGATGTTTCCATGCTTGATTCCATCGTCTCGTGGCTCGGTTACTTTCCCCATCACTACTGGCATGCGGGCGAGGAACCCGCGCGCGTAGGAATGCGCCATCACTATGTTACGCCCTACGGTCCGTACCTTGCCGGCGATGGCGAATATGTAAACCTGGCCGTTGCCAGCGCTTCGGACTGGGAAATTTTTTGCCGCAAGGTGATCGAGAAGCCCGAGTTACTCGATGATCCGCGTTTCGCCACCGTCGAAGGCCGGCGCAAAAACCGCGCGGTCCTGGAAGAATTGATAGAAAATATTTTTCTTGGGAGAGATCACAATCATTGGTTAGCGCAACTCAAGAAAGCTGAGCTGCCCTACGGTGAAGTGCGTGGTATCGCCCAAGTCCTTGCCCACCCGCAAGTCGCTGCACGCCGATTGATTCGCGAAGCCGACTCGCCCGTTGGAAAAGTCCCGGTCATCGCTAATGCTCTCAAGATGTCCGACAGCGAAGCGCGTTACGAGCGAATTCCCGGTCTAGGAGAAGACAGCGAAACGATTTTGAAGGAGCTCGGTTACGATGCCAACACGATCACTCAGCTGCGCTGTGATAAAGTCATCTGATTCGGGCAGGAGAGTAAAAATTGATGCGCAAACCGGTAGTGGGCGTAATGGGCGCTTCGGAAAATGATGCGCTCACGGAATCAGCAAAGGCGCGCCTTAAAAGGCTTGCGGAAGATCTCGGAGCGGCGCTCGCCAAGCATGAATGCGTCTTGATAACGGGAGCGACGACTGGTCTGCCTGACTTGGTATCACGAGCTTTTCGTGACCACGGCGGGCTTGCGCTGGGGATTTCTCCCGCGGAGAATCGCCAAGAACACCTCACACGGTATGGTTTGCCCGATGATGGCGCGGATGTAATCATTTATACCGGCTTCGGCCTGAAGGGTCGCAATGTCATCAATGTGCGCTCGGCTGACATAGTCGTGCTTTTCGGCGGCGCGACGGGCACGCTCAATGAATTCACCATTGCCTACGATGAAGGAAAGATCATCGGAGTTGTGGAAGGAACCGGCGGCGTTGCCAACCACATCCGGGAGATTATCGATTTCTGCAAAAAGCCCACTCGAGGAATGGTCGTTTTCGACAAGGAGCCGGAGATGCTGATTAGAAAATGCCTCGAGGCATGCCGACCCAAACGCGACGACTAGATCTCACCGATGAATCGGGGTTGCCGACACTCAAAGCTCGTGATGTGGATTGGTAGCAGCAGAGCTAAGGGTACGTGCTATTATTTTACGTTCACAAAAAGTTCGTCGAAGAGTTTTCCGTAATAAACCGTCTTCGCCTCTTCTTCGGGAGGAATCATCCGGATCTTGTCCCGGTCGATGTTTATTCTCGGCGTGACGTCGCCGCGCGCCGGGATTTTTCCGAGGTCTCTAAAGAGCTCCTGGCCTTCTTTGGAAAGCGCATAGTCGACAAATAACCGCGCGGCGTTGGGATGCGGAGCCCCCGCCATGATTCCGACCGGCACGGTTTCACCGTAAAGCGGATCGGCGAGACGCACCCAGTCGATGGGTCCGCCTCTTTGCTTGAAATTCTCAATGTTGTTCTCGTTAATGGAAAATGCCATCGGAAATTCACCTGCCGCGAGCAGCATCGTTAACTGCGTGCCGCCGCCGCGCACTTGAGGGTTTTGCGCCGCGAGCTTCTGCAAAAAATCCATTCCCTTGTCCTTGCCGTAAAAGTTCATGATCGCCGCGAGGAACATGATGTTATTGCCGTTCATGCCCGCCTTGTCTTTCCACTTGGGTAAGAGAAGATCCGTGTATCGGACCGGCAGTTCCGCGACCGCGACCAGTCTCGTGTTATAGGCGATGGTGTGCACGATCGGAATAACATTGGTCCAATACCCCTCGTTATCCTTGAACTGTGGGCCATAGGCTTTCCTCTCGGACGAGTCGAATTTAGCCAGCAGCTTCTGCCTTGTTAGCTCGTAATGAATATAACCAAAGCCCAAAACGACGTCGGCGAAAACCTTTCCGCCGCGGTACTCGGTGAGAATCCTCTGCAACGTCGCGGGCGCCCCGGCCCTGACAAGGTCTATTTTGATCTGAGGAAATTTTTTCTCGAAGCTTGTTTGTACTCTGACAGCATCCGCGGCGTTCATCGCCGCGTAAAATGTGAGTTTCGCTTCTTCCTTCGCCTTCTCAAGCGAAGCGGTTTCGGCAAAGAGACTCGAACAGAGTCCCAGAGCGATTAGTAAAAGAACCGCCGAGCGTGCGGAAACTTTGATTGTCGTCCTCACATCATCGGTCACCGGATTGCGTGGCAGTTTTCTATTTTGTCAGATCGCTTGCTTCGTATCCGCCCGCGGTCGAACTCTTTAACCGCGATTTCCCTTATGCTGCGCAATGTAGTCTTGTGCGAACTTCTTTAATCCTTCGTTGCTTAGCCCGATCTTGGCTGCTTCCTCAAGGGCTTTATTTTCGCTCCAGCCCTGTTCAAGCACACGATAGATCATCATGAACGCGCCGACACGATTGGCGCTGGCGCAGTTAATCAGCATCGGATGATTGGCAGGGTCTTTGACTAGCCGAATGAATTCTTCAGCCTGTTCGGGACGAGGGGCGCTCGACACGACGGGAATATTGAAATACTTCATCTTGCTTTGTTCGACTAAAGAACGCTCTCGAAAAAGATCGACGCCTTCATTGCGGGCTCGCAAGCTCAGCACGGAGTGAAAGCCGTTGGCAGCAGCCTTAGCATAGGCCTGGTCCGTCGGCTGAGCGCCGGTGGCGAAGTCTTTGTCCAGACATAGGATGCGCGGCACATCGCCCTTCAGTGATTGTTCGATTTGATCGAGATGTACTCGGTCGCTTTGTTGGGCCTGGGATACAATAGTGGTGGCGAGCAGAACCGAGGTCGTGATTATGAAGAGAAGCTTCTTAGTTTTAAGTTTGAACATAACGCCTACCTTTCTTTAAAGTAAAAATATATAAACACTAACCCGATCACGAAGCAAAGAAACGTCCCGGACCCGGGGCTCAGGTAACCGCGCTTCCCTACCAACATGCCAGCGAAACCATAAGCGCTTAGAACAAATGCAAGCAAAGCCCCGAATAAATAGTAGCCTTTGGGTTTCTTGTGTTGCATAGTTCGGCGATACTTTCAACTATAGCTGGAAAACCGCCGTTCGTCCCAAACAAAAATATGGCTGCAAAAGAGATCTGATCTCCGATAGCTTATTTTGGGGAAGAAGCCAAATCAGAGCGCAGTGGCAAATTCGAGTAAGGAAACTATTAACTCACGATCCCGGATGAGACGGATCGATCCACCGCACTTCTTCAGGCGACTCGGCCGCGGGAATATTCAGATTTACCACGACGGGTTCTTGGTCGCTGCGGATCACGACGCACATCACGGGCTCGTCACTCCTGGCGTTGATCTCTTGATGCGGCACAAAAGGCGGCACGTAAATGAAATCGCCGGGGCCGGCATCGGCGAAAAATTCTAGCTGTTCACCCCAACGCATTCTGGCTCCACCGCTGATCACATAGATAATGCTTTCCAGCTTGCCGTGATGATGAGGAGCAGTTTTGGCATTGGGCTCGATCTTGACCGTTCCGGCCCAGAGCTTGTGGGCGCCGGCCATTGCCAGGTTGATCGCCGCGGCACGAGTCATTCCCGGCGTCTGCGGAGTATTTGAATCAAGTTGGTCACTGCGAACGATTCGAACGCCGTTGTCCCGCCAATTGGTTTTTGATTCGGCCATTGTTTTCTTCCTCTCTTCCGATTCTTGCCGCGACACAAACGCCGGGACTACGGTACCGAATCGGACAATTCTCTCAGGGATCGGCGACTAAACCGTAGTTAGACTTTGTCTTTGGTCAGCACCGGCGCATTCAGCACTTGGGCTGGCGCCATCGTGGTCGTGGTAATAGTCTCAAAGGCGGGTTCATCGGACCGGCGAGCAGCGACAGCAGCGAGCCGTTGGGCGATAATTTTATAAACGTCCGGAGAGAAACCCAAACCAACGTGTGAGGCCCTTACCTCGATATGCTCCACGTCCGAGGTGTGACGGTCGATGCACGCCTCCCACGCGACCACGGCGTCCAGACGCGAGTATATCGCCGTTATCGGCGTCGTCAGCGAGATTTGATTTCGGGATTCGATCTGGGCCTCGATGACATTCATGTCGATGCCCCGGCGGCGAAACCGGTGCGCCACCACGGTATATTTGGGACCACCGATAACCGGAGTACCAAGGGTAATGACCTGATGGACCAGATCCGGGCGCTCACGGGCGGCTTCCCGCGCAAGATATCCTCCCAGACTCCAGCCGACAATTCGGACTTTCTGCTGATTGTCGCGAGTCAAAGAGATCAGCCGTCTCATTACACGTGTTAGTAGTGCCGGCACTTCGCCTCTACTTGATCGGCGTCCCAAGCCACGAACCCGATAGCCGAGAAATCGCAAGTAACTTTGGAGGAGCGCCGTTGAGATATTGCCGGCACCGTAACCCGGAAGAACGAGAACCGGCTCGCCGCACCCTCGCGGTTGGCGGGCGAGCGTGGGGATGCAAAACAAGAGGCGGGGCAGCTCAAAGACTCCAAGAGCCTCGCGAATAAGGCCTGAGCGAGGCGGAGGCCGGAGAAACTCTGTCAACACTTTCGGAGTGGACTCGTTAGGCACGGGCGATGAACCACAGGGAGCGCGTAACGACCACGCCGCTATAGCTAGGGAGAATGCTTGACTGATTGAAAGCTACCAAACCGGGAATGACAATCACACCTGAAGAATAATCGAATTATCCCATGATAGTCAAACGCATGTCCGTCGCTCGGTGGGCGACCGGGGTAATATTTATGCGAGCATGCAAGAACGTTGTTCGGCTAGCTGGGGGTTCCACTGAGGCGAAAAGAGGTAGAGCCAGTCATCTATCCGGATGCCTTTGATAAATTCGTCGGAGGGGAGCTCCAGACCTTTCTAAAGGGGAAGGGAGCCAAGACTTTGATCATCACCGGTTCATCGACCAATCTTTCGATGATCGCGTTTCACTGAGAGCACATCTGCTGATTTGTGTCGGGATCGGCTAAAGAGCGGTGAGCATTGGTCGACTGGTCCTCGGCGAAGGCCCGGGAACCCGATTTGAAATGCCCTGGAAAACCGATAACGGGGTGGACGGACTCGGGAAAGATGGCTGTTTAGGAAGCTTGCCCGTGGGATCTCTGGAAGTTTTGCCGCATTGAAGCGAAGAGGCTCTTTAATTGATCCTGCTGCGCCGCGGTTAGGACAGATTTGCCATTTTCCAGTGCCTCAATTCGCAGATAGCGCAGATCTGAGCGTAGTTTCTCTGCCTCTTCGATCTTGAGCTTTACCTGGACTAAGTTCGCAGGACTTTGCTGAAGCAGGCTTCTGATTTCTCCTTCAACAGAACGTAGCTGTTCAACGATCGGAGTTGTCTGACTCTGGTACTGAGTTCGTATTTTTTCCAGGGTCGCTACCTGGTCCCCGGTTAGGTTCAGTTCGGTCTGGTGTTTTAGCGCGATGCTGATCAAAGGAGCCTCAGCACCGAACATCCGATGCATTCGGGGTCTCTGGGTGAAAGTTCCTGAGTTACCGGCCTGAGCGTCCGCGTAGACTGCCGTCCGTGAGAAAGCTACCGTAAACGTTGACAAAGCTAACACCGCACCGCCGAAGAGAAATGTTTGGATCCCATTCATTATCGCTCCTTCAGGAAAAAGGTTCTGCAGTATCAGACGATTGTCTAGACAAAAAGTTTATAGACGAATTTCCTCCCCCAAAAATACAGTAAAACCTGTCAAAGCAAGGTAGGCGCAAAGCTCACAGAGATTTAGTAAGCCAACCCAATGTCGTTTTTTTAGCTTTAGCCCTTAAGTTTCTTCGCGAACAGCTCAAGCGTTTTGTTCCATGCCTCCTTCGCCGCCTCCGGATGGAAGCGGTCGGCTGTGGTCTCGTTATAAAAACCGTGCTGGGCACCGGGGTAAACCTTATAGATGTACGTCTTGTGATATTTCTTCATCGCTTCTTCGGTGGAGGGTATGTCCTGGTTGACGCCGGGATCTTTCTCACCGTAATGGGCGAGCACCGGCGCCTCGATATTTTTGACGAGGTCAATGGGCTTCGGGCTGCGACCGTAAAAGACCACGACCGCTTTGAGCCCGGGCACCTGCGTTGCGGAAGAGAATGTCATCTCGCCGCCCCAGCAAAAGCCGATGAGGCCCTGCCGGTCGCCTCGGGCGTCGGTAAGAGTCCGAAGATAAGCAAAGCCCGCATCGGTATCCTCGGCCACGTTCTGCCAGGGGGCGAGCTCACGGATGTTACTTAACCCTTCGCTTTTCGGATTTACTTTGGGCGTTCCGCCTTGGCGGGAAAGATAGTCGGGGGCGAGGGTCACACATCCTTGCTTGGCCAACCGGCGCGCCACGTCACGTATGTGATCGTTCAATCCCTGGTTAGCATGAATAAGCACCAGCCCGGGATATTTGCCCGCCGCCACGGGGCGAGCAAGATAGCCGAAAACGGGGCCAGCCTTGCCGGTGTATTCGATATTGTGCCAGAGAATCGAGGGATCACCCGGGTCAACCTGGGCAACCGCGCGAGATGTCATAAGCCCGGCGATCAATGCGTCAGCCGCGGCGAGGCTGCCGGTGAAAATTACGGCTCGCCCCATAAACTCCCGGCGGTTTATTTTGCCGTCGCGGTAATCTCGGATTAATTCTTTTATCTCTTCTGGCATAGCGTCCTCCTGTCGCTGGCGTCTCCGAATTCCAAATCGCTTCTAGCGGCTCTTTTACTACCTTGCATTAAAAAAGGACAGAGCTTCTCGTACAGGGTTTGGGCAAGCAGATCACCAAAAAAGAACCGGCGAGGAGAGTTTTCAGAAAAATGCCAGAAGCGAATTTTTTAGCGCAGTTTCTGTCGATCGCCCCGACGTTGTGTGATGATGAGACTAAGGCTGCTGTCGCTGGGGAAACTTTACGACGCAATAGAGCCGCCGCGTGAATGCTTCGTCCGAGGCTCGTAGCGCATTGAGGGGCTGAGGATACATAGTAGATCGGGTTGGCACAGTTAGCGGTGATTGAGCGAACAATCGTTGTTCAAGCTTCAATTGATTATTTTTCGACTTCTAGATGGTTGACCACGGTCTCGACTCCGCTTACCTCCCACGCGAGCTTCACGGCTCGCTCCCTAGCATCTAACGAGGCCACGATGCCACTCAGGTAAACTATGCCGCCGTTCGTTTCCACGTCCACGCGCGTCAAATCGGCAGTCTTTTCCGATTTGGTAATAGCCGCCTCCTGGGGATTCTCCACGCGAGTCTTTGCGGTCATGGCTTGACAACCGATCACAATCGGCAAAGTCACCACTATGGCTGCGAATTTAACCCTTCTGAATAGATTCATAAATTCCTCCCGTATGGATTCTCCAATAAACCTTGATTCAGCGGGCCACCTTGGAAATATTTTCTCATCTTTACGTCAAATTGAATAGCACCATGGTTTCAATCGATTGAAGCGTGATTTCGTTGAGTGATGAGCAAACCCGAGATGCTTTTGAAAAGTCATGGTGTCGTGTATGTGCGTTCGGCACGGCGATGCAAGACATTCCGGCTTGATACGCCGCAAGCACACCTTTTTCGGCGTCTTCAATAACGACACATTCCGACGGAACCGCTCCGACGCGACGGGCTGCAGTTAGAAAGATATCGGGAGCGGGTTTCACCCGCGGCACATCCAAGCCGGTTACGATCGCCTTAAAATAGTGAGCGATGTTTAGTCCCTCCAACACGCCGTCCACGGCGTCCTGATAGGAGGAGGAAGCCAGCGCGAGCGTCTTGTTGCCGTATAAAACCTTTAAAAGTTCCAATGCTCCATCCATTGGACGCAAGGACGAAGCCAGCAGTTCGAGATAACGCGCGGATTTCTTAACGCGGAGCGCCAGTGGATCGACGTTTAAGCCGTGAAGTGCCACCCAGTCTGCAATCCCTTTGCCGCTACGAACCCAATGTTCAATATAGTCAGCCTCCGTCAATGAGGCGCCTTCAGACTGCAGCGCGTCTTGATATGCTCGGCAGTGCAAGGGTTCGGTATCGGCAAGGAGGCCGTCCAGATCGAAGATAACGGTCGTAATCATTGTTACCAGCCGATAGGGAATTGAGCAGCCATTTAATTTGAGATCTCAGCGGCGGTAGTCAGGGTGATCTCGCATGACCTCGTAAAGGTTCTTCGTCTGATGTCTGTTAAAGCCGTGGCGAAAACGAAAGTCAATTGCTAGGACAGCCGCGAGGATTTTCTCTGAGCGGTAGAATTTTACCGGGAATCGTCCTGTAGTCTTGTCGAACCGCTCACAGATGCTACCATTTAAACCACGAGTCACATGATTATAGTGCTCATGGGCGTCACGGGTTCCGGTAAAAGCACTGTCGGTAAACTCCTCGCTCAACAGCTCGGCTGGAAGTTTTTCGAGGGAGATGATTTTCATTCTCCGGCGAACATCGAAAAAATGCGACGTGGGATGCCGTTAAGCGACGACGACCGGAGACCTTGGCTGGAAGCTATTCGGGAATCCATCCGCCAAATGGTCGAGCGAAGCGAGAATGCCGTTATCGCTTGTTCCGCGCTCAAACATTCCTACCGGCAGATGCTTCGGATTACGGGCGAAGTGGTTTTTGTTTACCTCAAGGCAAATATTGACATAGTTCGAGAGCGATTGAAGAATCGAACCGGCCATTTCATGAATCCTAATCTGATTCAGAGCCAGTTCGATACTCTTGAAGAGTCGGAGCAGGCGTTGCGAGTCGATGCCTCATTGCCGCCCGGTGAAATCGTCAGGCGGATCAGAACCCAACTACGAATCTAACCGACAATGAGTTGACGACGAACGTGAGTCCAAGGGAAAGTTTGAAAGCATTCTCCGCTCGGCCATGGGCCGCTTTACTTTGCTCTTGCCACCGGGAGGGTCGATCAAATAGACTTTGTTCCATCATCAGAAGCTTTTCAGTTGAAGGAGGCGCGCGTGGAAATAGAGAATAAGCTGAAGGAGATGGGGTTTGAGCTGCCTAATCCGCCAGTGCCGGCGGCAAATTACATCGGCTGCGTGCGAGTCGGTAATCTATTGTTTGTAGGCGGCAATATCGGCCGCATCAATGGAGAACTGCGATACTCAGGCAAAGTAGGGGATAAGGTCACGCTCGAACAGGCCTATGAGGCCGCGCGCAACTGCGCTCTCAATCATCTCGCCATTATCAAGGCAGCCATCGGCGATCTGGACAAGGTGGAGCGCATCGTCAAGGTGCTTGGCTACGTAAACGTAGCTCCGGGATTTCACGACATGCCTAAAGTCGTCAATGGCGAGTCGGACTTGCTGGTTCGGTTATGGAGCGAGAGGGGCCAACATGCCCGCGCGGCGGTGGGTGTTGCCTCTCTCAGCAGAGAAGCGCCTGTCGAGACCGAAGTCATCGTTCAGATTCGCGAGTAAGCCAGGCTTCCTTCCAAAACAAGCGCGGCGGAATCGAGATCGCACCGTTTAAAATTCGGTTCGGCCCTATCGAGCCTCCCAAGAACGGCATCTTGTTTTTTCAAAGAGACAGCGCCGCCGTGCGATAATTGGCGGCTTACTCGATGACTCTCACGGAAATGTCTTGAGCTCTCCGGAAAATTTCTTGGCCGAGATGGTCCAAATAATCTTTCAGTCTCCTCCTCGTCGGTGCCACGGAATTCTTGCAGCGGCTCGACAGGAGACCGATGCGCGCGGAAAAGCGGTTAGTTAATCCGCCAATCACGCTATTGTCACAGCCTCAGGCATCTCTGCCAAAAGTTTTCCATAACCTGATACCGGCTGGCCTATTCCAAGTCGTATGAGCGTTTCCCACCACCCACCTTGCGGGCCCTGGGTGAACGACCGGTAGCCTGAAAGTTCCAGCCGATCGATGATATTCAGAGTCCGCCACGCTGAACCCAGCATGTAAATTCCCTGCGCGTCGGGATGCCGGGCCAGGGTTCTTTTAATGTGATCGAAGATTTGATCCGGCGGCAACTTTGGAACTTCCGTAAACGGTACGTCAATTCCTTCCATTGCCAACACGCTAAAACCGGCTTGGGTGAAATAGCGCCGAAAGATAGAGTTCATCTTCTCGGGGAAGTAGCTGGCTCCGACGAACTGCCTAACGCCTAATGTTCTGAGCGCGCGCACGTGATTTTGTCCTGAGGTAAACATCGGAATGCCGAATTGTTTCTCCCAACTTTGGATGATCTGCCGCTCGCCCTCAAAACCCAACAACATGAAGGGCGGCGCCCCGCTCGGAAGAATAAGGTCGGCGTTCATGGCGGCAAGTTCACGGACTTTTGCCTCGTACACAGGCATCGAGGCGCGAAATTCCTCCTCCGTGCCGCGAGTGAAGTTCGTCGTTACATTTGCGACACGAATATTGGAAGGCATTTTGTCGTCGAGCTGGGTCTCTCTACCATCGGGCCGGTTGGTGGGGCTGATCCAGCCGACGAGATATTCTTGTTTTGTTGCGGCCATAATTCTTCCTCCCTGCGCTACCAAGCCATATCACTAATCGATTGACAAGAAAAAGAACCGATAGTTATTTACCTATCGATGACGCCGGGGCAGATGAAGTTATCGATTAGGGCTTTCTCTCGGCAACTCCCTTGGCTTCGATCAGCGCGGCGAGATAGCCCGATTGGCCGGCACATGGGCGATAGCAACGCGCAAGCCGTTATCCTCTCATGGCTCAAGGAAAGATTGGCCTGAGTGCAGGGAATCGAACCACAGGATAGAGAAAATTGCTTGTTGCGCGTCGGAGCTAATTGAACGGTTGCTAACGGTTCAATCGATTGAGGTCCTGCTGGATCTGGTTTTTCCGCAGCTGATCCTGTAAGAGATCCATTTGCTGCTGGCGCTGTAGTTCCCTGATTTGCTCCTGCTGGCGGGATGGGTTTTGCTCCCGCTGAATCTGGTTGAGTTTCAGCTCGTTCTGGAGCCGGTTGATCTGCTGGTCGTTCTTAAGCTGATCCAGCTGCTGCTGAGTCTGGTTGGCTTGCGGCTGTTTTTGCGATTGCTCATCGACCTTTTGTTGTTTGAGTTGATCTAATTCTTGTTGCGATTGATTTATTTGCTGGTCACGCTTGAGATTCTCGATTTGTTCTCGCTGACGCAACTCCTTCACTTGTTCTTGCTGCCGAGTTTTCGTTTGCTCCTGGCGGATTTCTTCTAGCTGATCGGCTGCAGCCCATAAGTTGCTTGCGAGCCTCAGAAAGAGAGTAAAACCAAGGAGAAGCAGCCAGAGCGATGAGATCTTTTTCATAAGATGGAGTATACCATACCGATGCGCTTTGCTTAATCGCCAAAAAAGTCGGGCCGAAACACCGCACCCAGTTCAATGCTACAGGCTTTTTTACTAGCTGAGCTTCTGATAGAAGATCATTTAGAGCCGAGAAAGGAGCAATCTAATGGGCCTTATGATCGATGGAAAGTGGGACAACGATGCGACCATCCCGAGCGACGCGCGCGGTCATTTTATCCGCGAGGCCTCCAGGTTTCGCCACTGGATCACGCCGGATGGCAAACCGGAACATTCTGGCGAGGGAGGATTCGAGGCGGAAGCGAATCGTTATCATCTATTCGTGTCGCCGTCCTGTCCGTGGGCACATCGAACGATCATCATGCGCAAGTTGAAGCGCCTGGAAGGGATCGTCTCCATGTCCGTCGCCGATCGACCGAAAACCGAAGGCTGGGCTTACTCGGAGGCCATCGATGGTTTCGAGCCATGCGCGGACGGCGTGTTTCGCCTTTTTCAAGTCTACGCCGCGACGGATCCGAAATACACCGGCAAGGTCACGGTGCCGACTTTGTGGGACCTAAAGCGTCGACGAATCGTGAACAACGAATCATCGGAAATTATTCGCATGCTCAATTCCGCATTCAACTCATTCACAGACGTCAGCTACGATTTTTACCCTCAAGCTTTGCGCGACGAGATCGACCGCATCAACGATTTCGTTTACAGCCATCTCAACAACGGCGTGTACCGCGCGGGCTTTGCCCAAACGCAACAGGCCTATGAGGAGGCGGCACGCAAAGTTTTCCACGGGCTGGATACGCTGGAGCAGCGGCTGGCGAACCAGCGCTACCTGGCGGGTGAGCGAATTACCGAAGCGGATTGGCGAGCCTTCCCAACACTTCTGCGCTTCGATCTCGTTTATTACGGCCACTTCAAGTGCAACCTCCGCCGCATCCAAGACTACCCGAATCTCGCCAACTATTTGCGCGAGCTGTATCAGTGGCCGGGGATTAAAGAAACCTTCGAGCTGGAAAAAATCAAGGCCGGCTATTACAGCCAGCGGAACGTCAATCCGACGGGCATTGTGCCATTAGGACCGAGCCTCGATCATCTCGAGCGGCCGCATGATCGCCAGCGCCTGCGGGCCGCGGCGTAAATCAGAATGCCACGACTTGAATCGGTAAAAGATTATCGCTGGCGCCTGTTTTGCGGCCCAACTTTTTCGATGTTGACGCGAATGATCACCCGCTGTTCCTTTTTCATCTGATCGCGATATTCGTTCCAGTTTTTATGCTCGCCGCGGATTTGGCGGTACCAGTACGTCAAAATATCCATCGCATCGGGCAACTCGATGATCTCCGCGGTGCCGTGGATCTGCACGAATTTCGAGCCGCTGTATTGCTCTCCGAAAATCAGTAGAGAAACCCGCGGATCTCGCCGTATATGTTTGACCTTGTAGGTTGTGCCTCGCGAAGTAATGATAACCCGGCCCTCGGGGTCTATACCTGGGGTTACAAAAGTCATTTGAGGCCAACCATCCTTTTGGCGAATGGCAATACACGCCCGGTGGTTTTCCTGCATGAATTTTTGCGCGTCAGCAATTTCCATGTCGACCTCCTAGTTATTTAACCACTTTAGCCGTGACCGTTCGCGCCCCAGAGCCTGCCATCGATCCACAGCTTGGCTAGCTCCATCGCGTAGGAGTCCGCTTGCCGCCGGGTCTCGAAGGTGGCCCTGCGCCGTCCGAAAATAGGAATCTTCTTAACCGTTTTACCCACCTCGATAATGATCGTTGCGCGGGCGATCCATTCTCCAGAGCGAGTTTTCTCGGAAGCGAGTTCGACTCCGTGGCCCCGGTAGGCTCTTTTTATCATCCCGCGATGGGAGTGCTCGGTTTCGACTTTGGCGTCTGAAGTTCGGACGTGCCCGCGCTCTACACGACTCGCCCCTCGGTGGCTCAACGGCTATTTACTTATGAACTCCTTACTAAATGCTACACTTTCCGCCGTTCAGATGGATGCCTAATTTAGCAAGTTGCTCCGTTACCGGGATATCGGCACCAAGGGCTTTTCCCACTTCCGCGGCCAGCGGCAGATCCTTATCGTAGAGATTGATACCGGCATTAAATTTCAAGTCACCGCCCGAAAGGTCAAACCTCATGTCCCAGCGATCCAAGATATGCTGGGATTTCGTCTTTTGCAGGAGACCGAGCGCGGCCTTGTAATCGATGCCGCCGGCTTTGCCGATTTGCAATGCCTCATAGACGATCAGCGCCTCGGCGGCTGTGACCATGTTTTTAAAAAGCTTGGTAACGTTGCCGCAGCCGAGCGGACCCATATGAACCGCGTCCTTCGCCATATTCAGCAGGTGCGGTTTCGCGCGATCGAAAAGCGCTTTTTGCCCACCAACGAGGAAAGTCAATCCGCCTTGTCGCACGACGCTGGGAACTGCCGTCATGCAGGCGTCGATCACGTAGACCCGTTTTTCTGCTGCGGCTTCAGCCACTTTCTTCGTCGTTGTGGGTCGGATGGTGCTATGCAGCAACGCGAGCGTCCCGGGCGCTGCGCCCTCTAAAACTCCGTCCTTGCCCAGAGTGCAATCGAGAACTTCCTGATCGGTGCGCACGACGACGTCGACGATCGTTGAAGCCTGGGCCACTGCTTTGGCTGATAGGGCGGCTTGTGCGCCCTCGGCGCGCGCGGCCTCCATCGCTCGGGGTGCGATGTCAAAGGCCGTAGCTTGGACGTTGGCCAATTTCAAACGTGACAGCAGGGCGCTTCCCATCGCGCCGGTTCCCACAAAACCGATTTTTTCCATTTGATTCTCCTTTGCTACTCGTTCTCTTGCATCGTTCCCGTTTCACAGTTTCAATTTGACTCAATCGCCGCATACATGACAATTGAACGGTTCGACTGAGCGGGCGATTCGCCAAGGAACGATCGCCGAGAAGACATTTCGACTATTTCT
>Ga0209690_1000310_pt1 | contig 25726 bp, 27 predicted proteins | sample GraSoiAngelo_150_FD_186164 | JGI IMG/M metagenome (GOLD analysis project Ga0209690, IMG submission 186164) | Grasslands soil microbial communities from the Angelo Coastal Reserve, California, USA - 14_1009_09_40cm (SPAdes) (version 2) | ecosystem: Environmental > Terrestrial > Soil > Grasslands ... | reverse complement strand
GGCATAGTTCGTCGCCGCCGTGGAGGCAATCTGAAATCCATCGCGGTAGATGTCATACGACGATGCGCCTGGGGCTGCCGTCCACATCAACTCGACAGTGTTTCCGTTCAAGCCTTGGTCGATGAGGAGGGCTGGAGCTTGCGTCGAGCTCGCCTGCGCGGTAGCAACGTGCAGTGCCAGCCCTGAGCACACCGAGATCAGTGCAAAATGGGTTAACGCTGGTCGGGCAAAATGACTCAAGAAATCCCGGGTCAAAACGTATAGTCCCAACTGGCAATACCGGAAATGGGACAAAGATCCCATTGCTTGGGAACGGTGGCTGTTCGGCCTGGCGGCAAGGCCTGCCGTGATATTCGCCTCAGCACCTGAAAGATCTCCAGCGCCGGCCGCTTATTACCCTAAGCCGCAGCGATATGCGGTTCAGCGAGCTAGCCGGGTACCTGGATCGATTGGAGGCGACACGCAGCCGCAACGAGCTGGTTCGCATCCTTTCCGAGGTTTACAGAGCTTGCTCTGTGGACGAGATCGAGCCGATCACTTACCTCATCCAGGGTCGGCTGGCGCCGTTCTTCGAACCCGTCGAGATCGGACTCGGCGAAAGGTTGCTCATTTCCGCCATCGCGACGGCCTATAACACGCCCAAGGAGGACGTCACCAAGCTCTACCGGCAGACCGGCGACCTCGGCCTCACCGCACTGGGCCTGGGCCCGAAAACCAGACCTAGCACGCCGACGGTCGTCGAAGTCCATCGACGGTTGTGGGAGATAGCGGGCAAAAGCGGCGAAGGCAGCTTGAAGGCGAAGCTCGACCTCTTCGCCGCGCTTCTCGGCGAGCTGGATGCGGCCTCGGCCAAGCACCTGATCCGAATCACTTTGGGCAAGATGAGGCTGGGGATCGGCGACCCGACGGTCCTCGACGCGCTCTCGTTCGCGAAGCAGGGCGATCGCTCGCTGCGCCCGATCCTCGAAGGCGCGTACAACCGGAGCTCCGACCTGGGCCTGATCGCGAGGACCCTCTGGGCTCGAGGCGTGGAGGGAATGGACGCGATCAGAGTCACGGTGGGCAAGCCGCTGCGCAGCCAGCTCGCCGAGCGCCTGCCCAACCCGGAGGCGGTGATCAAGAAGCTCGGGTTGGTCGGCATCCAGCCGAAGTACGACGGCTTCCGGGTCCAGATCCACAAGGACGCCGATGAGGTCAGCATCTTCTCCCGGAACCTCGAAACGATGACTTCGATGTTCCCCGAGCTGGTGGCGGCCACAAACAGTATCGCGGTCAAGAGCGTCATCCTCGACGGCGAGGCGATCGCGTACAACCCGGAGTCGGAGGAGTACGTGCCCTTCCAGGAAACCACGGCGCGCCGGCGCAAGGAGGGCATTGACGAATTCGCCACCAGAGTCCCGCTCCGGGCTTTCGTCTTCGACGTCATGTTTCGGGATGGGGCCGACCTGACTCCATTGCCCTACGAGCAGCGCTTCGCGATCGTCGATGAGCTGGTCAAGGGCTCGGACACGCTGCAGGCGGCGCCACTGACGAAGACGGATTCGGTCGAGGTCCTGACCAGGGAGCTGCTCGACAACATAAGCCGCGGGCTGGAGGGAGTCGTGGCCAAGCGCCTCGACTCTCCATATCAAGCCGGCGCCCGCAACTTCAACTGGGTGAAGTTGAAGCGGAACACGAGCGGCGAGCTGACAGACACCATCGACGTCGTCCTCATCGGCTACTACGGCGGCAAGGGAAAACGCGCGGAATTTGGCGCCGGCGCTCTTCTGGCGGGCGTTTACGACAGTGACAAAGACGAGTTCGTGACGATCAGCAAGCTCGGGACCGGCCTTTCAGACGAGGGCTGGCGCGAGCTCCACAAGCAGGTGAACCGGCTGGAGGTCAGCGAGAAGCCCGCGCGGGTCAACTCGCTGCTCGTCCCCGACGTCTGGCTGCGGCCGGAGGTGGTGGTCGAAGTCCTGGCCGACGAGATCACGCCCAGCCCTAGGCATACCGCGGGCAAGGTCGGCGACCAGCCGGGATTCGCGTTGCGGTTCCCGCGCATCGTCTCCTTCCGGTCCGCCGACAAGAAGCCCGAAGACGCGACCACAGTGCGTGAAATCAGGGAGATGTTCCAGCAGCAGCATCAGCGCCCCACGCTTCCTGGCTAGAGCCGTTCCACCTCGTTGTGCAACGCACCGATCCCCTCGATCCGGATGATGACCTCGTCGGCCGGCTGAAGCGTGAACTCGCGCGGAGGAACGATGCCGGTACCCGTCAACAATATGCATCCGGACTTGAAATGCTGGTGCCGATATAGGTACTCGAGTAACTCCGCAATCGGCCGTCGCATCGCGGATGTGTTCGTTTCGGATCGGAAGAGCACAATGCCGTCCCTCCTGATTTCGAGGGCGATCGTCTTGTCCGCCGGATCAAATTCCCATGCGAGGGCAATCGCCGGGCCAAGCGCGCAGCACCCGTCGTAGACCTTGGCCTGAGGCAAATAAAGCGGGTTCTCCCCCTCGATGCTCCGTGAGCTCACATCGTTGCCGATGGTGTAGCCGATCACCTCCTGCCTGGAGTTGCATACGACCGCCAGCTCTGGCTCGGGGACGTCCCAGTTGGAGTCGGCGCGGATCGTGATCTTCTGACCTGGCCCACGGACGCGGTCGGGCGTCGCCTTGAAGAAAAGCTCGGGTCGGGCGGCGGAATACACGCGATCGTATGGGTCGGCGTTGACCGACTCCTCGGCTCTCGCTTCCCGGCTCCGCTGGTATGTGACGCCGGCGGCCCACACCTCCTGGCTCTGGATCGGCGCCTCGATGAGACCGTCGACGATTGACTCATTCGGGCGGGCTCGCAATAGGGATTCGCGCAGCTCCGCGAGCGGCAACCGAAGGAGCTCGTCCAGGGAGACGTCACGACCCAGCCCAGAGAACGCACCATCGTGCTTGACATACAGCTGGCCGTTGATTCGAGCCAGGTGCAACCCAGGATCGGGAATCACCGACCGGATGTCACGCTGTCCCATGTCGTAGTCCTGTCATCCGCTCCGCGGCGCACTCTGCGGCTCGCCTCTGCAGGAGCTCCCGCTCTCGCACGTTCCCCGTCAGCGACGCGCTGCGCTCGAACTCGGCTCGCGCCTCATCGGACCGGCCGAGCTTCCTCAGGAGGTCACCGCGAACGGCCGGCAGCAGGTAATACGACTTGAGCGAGGGCTCGGCGACGAGCGCGTCCACGATCTCGAGGCCGGCAGCCGGACCGAAAGCCATCCCCACGGCGACCGCCCGGTTCAGCTCCACGACCGGGGACGGCGCGAGCTGCGCAACCGCGTCGTAGAGCGCGACGATTCGCGGCCAGTCCGTCTCCGCAGCAGTGGTCGCTCGAGCGTGGCAGGCGGCGATCGCCGCCTGCATGGCGTACGGACCCAGTGCGCCCCCGAGCTGCTCGGCGCGCTCGAGCGCCGCGAGGCCGCGCCGGATGAGCAGACGGTCCCAGCGCGCTCGGTCCTGATCGAGCAAGAGGATGGGCTCGCCGGACGGCCCGACACGAGCGCCCAGACGAGAGGCCTGGATCTCCATGAGTGCGACGAGGCCGTGGACTTCGGGGTCCGTCGGCGCAAGCTCGGCCAGAATTCGGCCCAGACGGAGGGCCTCCTCGCACAGCGCCGGTCGGACCCAGTCCGTGCCCGCCGTTGCCGAATACCCTTCGTTGAAGATCAAATAGATGACCTCGAGAACGGAGGCCAGGCGCGCAGCGCGCTCGGCGCCGCCCGGGACGTCGAACCTGACGTCCGCCTCCGCCAGGGTCCGCTTCGCACGCACGATCCGCTGGGCGATGGTCGTGACTGGGACGAGGAAGGCCCGGCCGATCTCCTCGGTCGTCAGACCGCCGAGGACCCGAAGTGTCAACGCGACCCGTGCATCCTTCGCGAGGACCCGATGGCAGGCCATGAAGATGAGGCCGAGGAGATCGTCCCCCATCTCCTCTTCGATCGCTGTGCCCGAGTCCCCTGCTTCGTGAGCACGCTCGACATCGCGTCCGATCTCTTCGTGCTTGCGCTCCAGCGTCTTGCGGCGCCGAATGAGGTCGATCGCGCGATGCTTCGCGGTCCCCATGAGCCACGCGGCCGGCCGCTCCGGCACGCCTTCGGCGGGCCACTGCTCGAGGGCGGCGACGAGGGCGTCCTGCGCGAGCTCTTCAGCCGTCCCGATGTCGCCGACGACGCGAGCCAGCCCCGCGATCAGCCGGGCTGACTCGATCCGCCAGATCGCTTCGATGGCGCGATGCGCTTCCTTGGCTGCTACGTCGCGGCGACCTGGGTCCTCGGGCGTGCCGGCCGTTCGGGGACCTATGGCGAGAGCTCCTTCACATGCCCTCGAACTCGAGGACCTGACGGACCTCGAACGTCCCGCCGTCGTAGGGCGCCCGCTTGAGCCACTCGAGGGCCTCGTCGATCGAGCGCACCTGCCACAGCCAGTACCCGGCGACGAGCTCCTTGGTCTCCGCGAAAGGACCGTCGATGACCGTGCGCTTCTTGCCGTCGAACCGAACGCGTTTGCTCTGGGAGCTCGGATACAGGCGGCCGGCCTCGAGTACCACCCCCGCCTTGACCAGCTCTTCGTTGAACTTCTGGTACTCGGCCATAGCCTCCGGCGTGGGGGGAGTGGCCGCCTCGCTCTGCTCGCCTTCTTTCGCCATTATCAGCACACGCATCTCTGTCTCCTCGTAATCAACTTTCGCATTGTTGTGAGCTCGGGGCTTTTGCGGCCTCACCCACTTATCGAATGACAGGCAGCTTTTTCGACATGTACTTCGCCCGTCAGCGATGCGTCTGGCGGCTCCGGGCTTGGCAAATGAGAGCTGGTGCCATAATTCACGGCAGTTTCGGGGCCGCCGACTAACCGGGGAGGCATGGCCATGATGGAAACCTCGATTTTCATTGCACGACCTGTCGAAAACGTCTTTCAGTTCCTTCTCAACCCCGACCAGAGCGCGCCCAAAATGGATCCGGCCGGTAGCTTCGTTGCGAAGACGCCCGCGGGCCCGCCTGGACCTGGAACGACGTTCGTGTTTCGCCAGCGGAACCTGGGGCGGATGATGGAAACGAAGACCCACTACACGGCTGTCGAACCCAATCGGAAGATCGAGTTCGATGCTGAGATCGGTCCGATGCGGCCTCGATGCTCTCTAACCTTTGAGGCCACGGAGGGCGGTACCAAAGTGAGATTTATCGGCAACTCGAATCCGCTCGGCCCGGCAAAGCTCCTGACGCCGCTCATGGACCGCATGGGCCAGAAGAATTGGAGCTGGCGGCTGGCAAAAGTCAAGGAGATTCTGGAAGCCCCTGCTCCTACGTGAGGTCCTGACTCGCCGCGCCAATGGTCTTGGACGCGCTGTAGGGTGGCGCCGACGGAAGCTGGCGACATGGCGACCGCCCCGCCTCGACCACGCTTTACGACACGAATCGACTGTGTGGACGCCGGCCGAATCAGGTCAATATGCCGGTCGATTGGCCGACCTCGATCAGATGGCCGTCGGGGTCCCGAACATACGCGCGGATCTCGCGTTCATGGTCCTTCGGCTCGGTGAGGAACTCCGCGCCCTTCGACGACCATTCCTTGTAGGTCTTGTCGATATCGGCGACGCGAATGTTGAGGAATGCGCTTGTTCGGTTGGGGTCAGGTGGCGTAGTGAGAGTGACGTTGGGCTTGTCGTCCGTAGGACCGCCACCGACATTTAGGATCAGCCACGTGTTCGCAACTTTCATGATGACCGGGTCGCGCTCCAGGAGAACCTGGCCATCGAACAGCGACCGATAGAACTCACGGGACCGATCCTGATCGGAGACCACGAGAAAGTTCGTAATGACAAAACCGTCCTTCGGCGCGGGAAAGTCCTCTGGGTTCATCTAGCAACCTCCACTTGTTCGTTATCGAGCCGGGCGCCCCACCACTCTACGAGCTCGCCTTAACGAGTCCAGAACTGACACCGCCAGGTCCCATCGAGTGAGCAGGTATTTCGCAAATGCAGCATTGACCTCGGCCAGCAATCGGCGCCGACCGACGAAGCTTGTCGACTCTTCCGGTAGTTTGCCAACAGCTGATCGATTGGTCGGAGGCATCCGTCAGTTTAGGTTGGATTTTTCGTGCCGGTCACGTCAATCAGCAAGCGAGTAAGGCCGAACGGTTCGACCACTCGGGTCGGGTGCGAAGGTGATCCGCGAAAAGGACCAGGTGATATTGCGGGTCACCAACACCTGGCTCGTGCTCAATGTCCAGCCCGAGCGTTACGATCCCCCGAAATGCCAAAGGCGTGGATCGTCTATGTCGAGCCCACGCAATCGACCGAAGGGCTGGTGCGAATCCGAGTGCGCGCGGCGGGAGTGAACTTCTTTGACCTGCTCCAAATTGGCGGAACTTACCAGGTCAAGCCTGATCTGCCTTTCGTGCCAGGAGCCGAGGTGGGCGGCGAGGTCGAGGTGGCGCCGCCCGAAAGCGGGTTTGAGGCTGGAGACCGCGTGCTCGCGGTCGTCTCGCAAGAAGGCCTTCACCGTGGCGGCTACACAGAGGTCACCCATGCCGACCCGGATGCGGTCGTCAAAATCCCCGACGCTATGTCGTACGAAGAGGGCGCTGCTTTTTTCATCAACTATCAGACCGGTTGGTTCGGACTACACCGGCGCGCTTGTTTGCAGGCGGATGATGTCGTTCTCGTTCACGCCGGCGCGGGCGGTGTCGGGTCGGCGGCAATCCAGCTCGCCAAGGCTGCCGGCGCTCGGGTTATCGCGACTGCGGGCTCGGAAGCCAAGCTTAAGGTCTGTCGCGCAATGGGCGCCGATCTGGCGCTCAACTACAACGAGGACGACTTCGTCGCTGTAGTCAAGGAGGCCACTGGAGGGAAGGGCGCGGACGTCATCTATGACCCGGTGGGCGGTGACGTGATCGATCGACGAAATGCGTGGCGTTTGAGGGTCGGATCGTCGTTGTCGGATTCACATCTGGACGCATCCCGACGTTAGGGGCCAATCACGTCTTGATCAAGAACTATTCAGTAGTTGGGCTGCACTGGGGTTTGTACCGCCAGCGAGCGCCGGAGCAAATCAATGAGTGCACCGACAAGCTCTTTCAACTCTATGCGGAGGGAAAGATCCGGCCATATGTGGGGCGTCAGGCTCCTCTCGCCGACGCGGTCAGGCTGCTCCAGGAATTCGCTTCGCGTCAAACGACAGGCAAGGCAATCCTCACCGTGTAGTCGCGATGTCGAAGTCTCGGACCAGTCAGTGCAACGTTGCTGCCGACTGGCGCCGATACACCCGGCGAGGCGAGCTCAGCGCGCCGGCAATGGGCACGACATGGACGAGCGCTCGACGAGCGGGGGACAAGGCCCGTCTTCGCACTCGACATGAGTTCGACGTATTCTCGAACCACACACCGCGCGAAACGCGTGGCGGCGAGCGGCCAAGGCGCAGTGAACACCGGATGACTTCCCGTTGCGGGGAAGGCCTGGGGTGGGGGTCCCGGCCGCGCGCCTGTTACCGCTTCTGGCTGAATCGGACCATGTTGCCCGATGGGTCGCGAAACGCGCAGTCGCGAACGCCGTAGCCCTGGTCCATCGGCTCCTGCAGCACCTCCGCACCGGCCTGGCACACGTGCTCGAAGGTGGCGTCGCAGTCGTCGGTAGCGAAGATGACCGCGCGCAGCAGGCCCTTGGCAAGCAGCTCCTCCGCCGCCTTGCGGTCCTGGGGCGAGGCATCGGGGATGGCAGCGGGCGGCTCGAGCACGATGCTGAGGTCGGGCTGTGCCTTCGGGCCCACCGTGACCCAGCGCATGCCCTCGTACTTGACGTCGTTGCGAACCTCGAGTCCCAGCGCGTCGCGGTAGAAGGCGAGCGCCTCGTCGTGGTCGTGGACCGGGATGAAGCAGGTCGAGACAGTCAGGTTCATGCGGGTCACGCTAGGCCCCGCGCGCCGCGGTTGCTTCTCCATTTCTGACCGGTCTCAGGTGCAGGCGGGTGAGGCAGGCCGGGATGGTGGCGATTTCGTCGTGGTCGCGCCGCCGGTAGGCGCTTGGGCTCGTCCCCACCAGCTCGGTGAAGCGCGAGCTGAAGGACCCGAGGGATGTACATCCGACCGCAAAGCAGACTTCCGTCACCGACACGTCGCCGCGCCTCAGGAGCGCCTTGGCGCGCTCGATGCGCCTGGTCATGAGGTAGCCATACGGCGTTTCCCCAAAGGCCTCGCGGAAGCTGCGGGAGAAATGGCCGGCGGACATCGCAGCCGTGGCCGCGAGCGCGGGCACGTCGAGCGGGCTGGCGTAGTCGCGATCCATGCGGTCTCTCGCGCGTCGCAGTCTCACGAGGTCTGACCGAGTCATCAACACCTAGCATGCCACGCCACGATTGGCTCCCGCCCTGCCAGCACTTTGAGATCCGTCATAAACGGAGAAGCAATCGCGGCGCGCATGGGCCTAGCGTGAGCGGCATAAACGCGACGCAGCCAACGCCGCGAATATGACAGGAGGAATCGAATGAAGATCAAACTGACCACCATCTACGTGGACGACCAGGACAAGGCCTTGCGCTTCTATACACAGGTGGCCGGCTTCGTGAAGAAGGCGGATGTTTCGCAAGGGGGGTATCGCTGGCTCACTGTGGCGTCGCCGGAAGAGCCGGAAGGCACCGAGCTGCAGCTCGCACGCAACGACAACCCCGCGGCCAAGGCCTACCAGGAGACGCTCTTTCAGCAGGGCCAGCCCGGAGCCATGTTCTACACCGACGACATCCAGCGCGACTACGAGCGGATGAAAGCCGCCGGCGCCGAATTCAAGATGCCGCCAACCAAGGTGACAGGCTCGACCATCGCCCAGGCGAATGACACCGCCGGCAACTTGATCCAGATCACGCAACTGGATCGCGCAAGTAGCGAATCGGGCCGCCGGTGGGCCGGTCGAAACGCGGCGGTAGGCACCCTAGCATGAGGGTCGTTCGCATGAAATATTCACCGGGAGGAAACCTCCAATGAAGGAGAAGCAGAAGTCCGCCAAGAGCCCCGCCGCCACAAGAAAGAGGTACGAGGGATTCACGGACGAGGAACGAGACGCGATGAAGGCCCGCGTCCAAGAGCAGAAGGTGGCCGCGGCCAAGGCGGACGGGGAAAGCGCCCTGCTCGCGAAGATCGCCGAGATGCGGGAACCGGATCGCGCCATGGGCAAGCGGCTCCATGCCATCATCAAAGCGAGCGCGCCCTCCCTCTCGCCGACAACCTGGTACGGGATGCCCGCGTATGCCAAGGACGGCAAGGTCGTCTGCCACTTCCAAAGCGCGCAGAAGTTCAAGACGAGGTACGCGACGCTCGGGTTCAGCGACGCGGCGAACCTCGACGAAGGCGCCCTGTGGCCAGTCGCCTTCGCGCTGAAGGGGTTGAGTGCCGCCGAAGAGGCAAGGATCAGCGCGCTCGTGAAGAAAGCGGTGAGCTGAGGACTGAGCTCAAGCCGCCCTTCCATGGCCTTTACCTCCGGCTGCGCTTGGCAGGACGGCGCGCAAGCGCGATCGTCGCCGTGGGACGCGAATGAAGGCGTCCAAATACGTCGTCTTTGGGTGGTTTCAGCTCGAAACCTTCGTGTCTTGATCGGCTGGCGTCCAGACCTGAGGCGATTTTCCAACGGATTACTACATGAACTACTACAGAGCTGAGGTGCCATCCAGGGGCTTACGTCTGTCCTAGCGGCTGGTCTCCCGTCTCACGAACAGCGCGATGCCTGCGACCATGAACACGACGAACATGGCACCCAGGACCGCGATGTTGGTTGCAGGAGTTAACAGCACGACCCGGCTGTACTCCGGAGTGCCCGCATAGACCACGCCTCGGGCAAGGTCGATCACGTAGCGCATCGGCGAATGCAGCGACAGCACAGCCAGGTACCAAGGCAGGACGTTGATCGGGCTGATCAAGCCCTCCACGAAGTACTGGGGCAGGAAGACAAAATTGAAGATCTGGTTAGCGGCCCTCGTGTCAGACATCGTGTTCAGCAAGAGCAGACCGAATGCGCCGCCCATGAAGCACGAGAGCAGCGCCACAGGCACAAGCAGGGCGATGTGCGTTGGCGTAAGGGGTTGGCATCGCGCCGCGCGCTGGGCTCGATGGCTCGCGTGGGCGAGCCTGTTCTGGATGACCGTCGAAGGCGGCTAACCAGTTCTTCGGCTGGTGGTGGCTGGATGCGGTCGCTGGCCTAGCCATTGCCGGGGTCGCCGTTCGAGAGGGTCTTGAGGCCTGGCGGGGCAAAAACTGCCGCGACGTGCCAGGCTTGGAAGTCATGGCCGAATGCGAGTCCGATCCAGGATGCACAGACTCCTGCTGCACTCGACCCACTACCGAGTAACGCCAGCCTCGCGGCAGCGCTAGCTGCCCATCATCCCGTCCATCATGGCCGGCATCCCATCCCGCACGAAGCCGCTCACCTCTTGGGCATGCTTGCGGATCGCCTCCGTCAGTGCCGGGTCGGTGGATGTTTCCGTTACTGAGACTCCCTTTTCCGTCAACACAAGCTCCCTGTGATAAGCACTTGCATTCCTAAAGAGGGTCGGAAGGCTATTGCTCATGCAAGTCACTTCAGACTTTTGCTCGAGATGCGTGTACATGTTCGCGACATGAGTCTGGAGCTTCGCCACCAGGTCGGTCGCATCGGACTCGGTCGTCGTCCGTGCCCCGCCCGCGATCTCTTCGACAGTCCGACGAATCTGCGTGTGACGATTGAAGAGTTCCATGTAGGTGCTGATGTCGGCAGAGGTGGCACTGCCCATCATGCCGCCGCCAGACCCTGGCACTGAACGACCAATGAACCGGAGTACGTCGCGAGCGAGAGATCCTGTCGATAGGGCGACGCCAAGAAGAGCGCCGAATGCGATCGCAAGTCCGAGCGCCCCGCGCCGCGTGATTCTGACGTTCGGAAGCCTACCCACGACTACCGACCGATAGTAGGACTACGATGCCTGCGATGTCTGCGTCCTCACCGCCGGCGCGGGCCGGCATCGGGGCCATTGAACTCTTGGCTGCCGGTTACGCGGTCGGGATGGCTGGAACGCTTTGGGACTGGTGGGAGCATTTCGTCGGTCCTGGTATCCAGTCACCGCATCTCGTGATCGACCTTGGCGGCCTGCTGGTCGTGGGAGTGTTGGCTTTCAGCGGGCAGATCGACTATCGATCGCGCGCGTTCACAGTCCTGTACCTACTGGTTGTGTTGGTCGCTCTCATTGCGCTCGGGCCGACGACGCTGGGGGCGGTAGCCCCGACCAGCACGCTGACGGCCGCACTGAATCAGGCCTTATCGCCTGCCGCGGTGGTGCCATACCTCCCATTGGTGTTGCTGGCGAGCTGGAGTGCCGGGCGCTGGCTGTCTCTCGACAAAGCCACGTGGTGGCGCATGACAGCGTCGTTGGGGATCCTGGTCGTTGCCGCCGGAATGCTTTGGGACGTCTACTGGCACCAGACGCATGCAGCAGAAATCCGGGCCTCGATGGCATCACTTCCCCCCCATCAAGTGATGGCGGCCGGGTTTCTAATTGGATTGGTTGGCGCGGCCTACGGTGCGGCGTTGCAGGTGAAGCCCAGGCGGGCTGTCGAAGAGCGGCGCTAGACGCTCTCTCTAGATCGGCGGCCAGCGCACTGGCATACCAGGCGAGAACTGGCGAGATCAATGGCAGCCAGCGATCTGTAACCAGCAAGATGCCAATGACCGCGAGAAGGGCTCCTGAGATCGGCTGGAGCACCGCCGTGATCCGACCTGCCGGCTGCAACCATACCCGAACACGAACGACCGAGAACGCCAATGCCATGAACGGTAGGCCAAGCCCCAGGCTGTAGGCCGCCAGAAGAAGGACGCCTTCGCGCAAGCTCGCCGTTGCGCCTGCGCCACAGGAAGCCGGTAAGAAAGAAGCAGCGCGCCAAGTTCAGAGGCGTGGCACCGAGTGCGATGAAGACTAGTACTATCGATCCCTAGTAACGGCCATGCGTGCGGCAGCCTTGGCGACCACGGGAGGCCCGGATCGGCCACGGAAGGCATGACCTAAGTGGGGTGCGCTCCGACAAATCGAGTAACTCGCTACGCGGTGCGCGTCCCTCCACAGAACCCGAGGGGCATGCGTGTCCGCCGGCAGCTGCCAGTAGGTCAAGGATTTGTGGTCCTCTTTGATAGTGATCGCCAGACTGGGCGACCTTTTTGGAATCACAGGGTTCCAACGACGTACTTTGTCCGCCCTGACGGCACGGTCGAGGGACGCTACATCGGCGAAACAAATGCCGGAATCCTGGAGAGCCACGTCGATGCGATCGACAACTGATCGGCGGGCGCCGCTGCTTGTGATTGCTCGGGCCTCACCGGGAGACCGGGTGCTGGCCTGGACGTTGCTCGGAATTGCTCTCCCCTGGCTCGGGTATACCCGCCTCTACTTCTACCTTCAACCTCGCCACCTCACGTTTGATGGCGGCTTTTTCATGAACGTGCTCAACAAGCCCGATCCGTTCTGCGGTGGCACTCGCACATTCGCGTGGATGTGGCACGGAGACATCGGGAGGGCGTTGGCGGTCTATCCACTGGGGCCGCTGCTCTTTGTCGGGACTTTTGCCGCCATCGCCTACGCCGGTGTGATCTTGATCGGAGGTCGCGCCTTGAACGCGTACCCGACGCCAGGAATGATTCGGCGTTTGGTGCTCATCGGATTCGTCGCTCTAGGTTTCAACTGGATCGCCAAGCTAGCCTGGCTCGGCATGTAGCGCGCTCAGCGCACGAGATGAGCCATGTCGGTCAAACAGTTCGCGACGCTGACGGCAAACATCAACGCCGCCGCCGAAGTAAACACCATTTGAAGAGAGGGATATCGCGGAATGTCCTCATCCTCGCCGAGGAGGCGGCGGGCCCGCAACTCTGCGCAGTCGGAGAACGCTGCGAAGCCCGCCGCGCCCGGCGTCATCGCCAGGAGGGCACCCGCGGTGGCAGTGCGTCCCACAACTCGCACGGCCGCATCATCAGCACGGAGTTCTGCTGCTTCTCGTCGGTGGTCAGCCAACCACTTGACAAGCGGGATAAAACAGAGCACATCGGCCATCGAGCCAATAACCAACCGGCGGAGCGGCTCATATCCGCTTGCGTGATGGGCTTCGTGATGTAGCACGGCGCCGAGCTCGGCCCGGTCGAGGCGATTCAAGGCGCCGGTGCTGAGATACACGGTCGGACTAATAAGCCCGGCGCAAAAAGCCAACCGCGCTGGGGACTCGAAGCACACGAGCCGCGCAACACCCGCATCATATGCACGGCCCTGCAGCCAGCGCGGCAAGCCTCGTCTGGGCAACTGTCCGATCACTGAATTGGTCTGCCTAACGACCAGCAGAAAGCGAACGACCCAGCCTACGGTAAAGACGGCGATCGTGACCTCAACGGCCTGAAGCGCAAGGCGCGGGTCGCTTCCGCGGACGATCCAGGAACATGGCCCACCATCCCGACCGCAAGGAACAGCAGCTGACAGGCAACCGGCTGCCAGAACGATCGCTGTGGCGATCAGGCCAAGTTGGGGTAGTCGTCTCACTTCTGTTGCCTCAACTTGCGCAACGCCTCACTGGTCGCCGGGGTGAGGCTGTCAAGTCGGTCGGCAAACGCGGCCAGCGCAACATCGCCGTACTGCTTGATGAGGCGATCCACCTCGGCGCCTCCGGCGGACGCCAGGAAATCGGCGATATCGCCCGCGGCGCGATATCGATGCGCTCGGCTACCGGCACGCTTATCGAGCCTGAGGAGATTTTTGTCAACCAGGCGATTCAACGTCGTCATCACGGTCGTGTAAGCCAACTTTGGGGTGTGGGCCAGGACTTCCCGCACGACGAACGGTTGCTTGACAGTCCCTGACCAGATCAGATCCATCAGCCGGCCCTCGAGAGGACCGAGCAACGCCAACGCGCGACGTCGGTCCTTAGCCTGGTCCATGCCGGGCAAATGATATCGCCGAGAGTTGAGCTGCCTACTACCGAGAAGTAGTAACCAGGCTAGCGCGTTAGGCCGGCGGCATTGCCACGTAGACCAGGATCTGCCCTTGCCGTCGAGCGGCCAATCGCTGGCTGGGTGGATATCCCTTGACCTCGTAAATGGTTGCCCCCGGCTCGAGAAGCGCTGCATCCCCATCATTGAGCTTGTAATTCTCGTCGCAGACATTTCCGCTGACCTTGAACTTGACCGTGGCGTACGCCGGTCCGAGGTCACTCTCCTGGAGCGTGGTCACTGAGCCGGGGCCGGCCACGTAATGGGTTGAGCCGACCTGAATGAAGTCGACCCAGTCGATCTGTTTGGTGCAGGGGGTGTCCGCGCCGAGAACCTGGCACGAAGCAAGCAGGAGGAACGCAATGGGAGCCAGAAGCCCTGAAGCCATCATGCCGATCAGAACGTCGGGGGCGCGTAGATGTAACGAGGCCGGTTGTTCGGGCTCGCTAGCGGCTGTGGTGCCCGCCGCTGGTCGAGCCGGCCGTGTACTGCGCCGGGTCTATGTCGAAGCTCGTCTTGCAGCCGGCGGAACAGAAGTAGTAGGCGTTGCCGTCGATGAACGACCGATATTCGGCGGTGGCCGGGTCGACGCTCATTCCGCAGACCGGGTCGGTTGCCGTCGTCTTCTCCTTCATGTAATCTCCTTCGCCCGTATGGGCATCCACGTAGGCCGGAGCGGATTCCTCAGCAGATACCTCCATGTTCGGCTCGAGTGTCGGGATCTCGCCCGCCGGAAGGGTCTTGACTCGGAATGCGCGCAGCCGGTTTGCGTTGGATACAACGGACAGCGAGCTCAATGCCATCGCGGCTGCGGCGATCATCGGGCTGAGCCGAAGCCCGAGCAGCGGGTACAGGACGCCCGCGGCGATCGGGATGCCGATGATGTTGTAGCCGAAGGCAAGAACGAGATTCTGGCGGATGTTGCGCATCGTGGCCCGGCTCAGCTTGACAGCCGTCACGACCCCTGCCAGCGAACCTGAGATCAGGGTGATGTCGGACGCCTCGATGGCGACGTCGGCTCCGGTCCCGATCGCCATGCCGATGTCTGCTTGCGCCAGCGCGGGTGCGTCGTTTATGCCGTCCCCGACCATTGCCACCACGCGGCCCTCGCTCTGGAGACGCTTGACCTCGTTCGCCTTCCGCTCAGGCAGCACTTCGGCGAAGACGCGCTGGATGCCGGCCAGGCGCGCGATCGCACCTGCGGTCCGCCGGTTGTCCCCTGTGATCATCACGGCCTGAACGCCGAGCCGGTGAAGCTCGGCCACGGCTGCCGCGGAATCGTCCTTGATGGTGTCGGCGACGCCGATGACGCCCGCCGGCCTGCCGTCAACCGCGACCAGCATCGGAGTCTTGCCCTCGGTCGACAGCCGTAGCGCCGCCTCAGCCAGGGGCTCCGCCGCAATCCCAGCTTCGCGGAGAATGCGTTCGTTGCCGACCGCCACAATGCGGCCACCGACCTTCGCGCGAACGCCCTTGCCCGTAAATGACTGGAAGTCGGACGGGTCGGCCACGTCGATCCCGCGCTTTTTGGCGCCGGCGATGATCGCCGCCGCGAGCGGATGCTCCGATCTCAGCTCGGCTGAGGCGACCAGCCGTAGCAGTTCGTCGTGATTCAGAGCGTTGGTGTTAATGACGTCGGTCAGCTCGGGGGCCCCGCGGGTGATCGTGCCTGTCTTGTCGAGGACGATGGTGTTCAGCTTCTGCGCTGTCTCCAGTGCCTCCGCAGAGCGGACAAGGATGCCCTGCTCTGCGCCCTTGCCCGTGCTGACCATGATCGAGAGCGGAGTCGCGAGGCCGAGCGCGCAGGGGCAGGCGATGATGAGCACGGACACGGCGCTGATCAGTGCGAGCGTGAACTGGGGCTCCGGGCCCACGACGAACCAGACGACGAATGTCGCGATGGCGATGAAGATGACGAACGGGACGAAGTAGCTCGAAACCACATCCGCCAGCCGCTGGATTGGAGCTTTCGAGGCCTGGGCCTCCTGGACGAGGCGAATGATGTGGGCCAGCATCGTGTCCTTGCCGACACGCGTGGCGCGGAGGTGGAACGCACCTATCTGGTTGATAGTGGCTCCGATCACAACGTCGCCCCGTTGCTTTGCGACCGGGATCGACTCACCCGTGACCATCGACTCGTCGACGCTCGAATGGCCGTCGATCACATCGCCGTCGACCGGAATCTTTTCGCCGGGCCGGATCGAGATCACATCGCCCGGCACCACCTCTTCGATCGGCACATCCGCCTCCACCCCATCGCGCACCAGCCGAGCCGTGCGAGGCTGAAGCCCGATCAGCTTGCGGATCGCCTCGCCGGTGCCTGCCTTGGCCCTGGCTTCGAACAGCCGACCGAGGAGGATCAACGTGATGATCACGCCGACCGCTTCGAAGTAGACCTGCCGCAGGTCGGTCGGCAGCAGTCCCGGCAGCGCCGTCACGAATAGGCTGTAGATGAAGGCCGCGGTGGTGCCGACCGTGATCAGTGCGTTCATCTCGGCCGCGCGGTGCGCCAGGCTAAGCCAGCCGATGCGGTGGATAGGCCATCCTGCATAGAGATAGGCGGGCGTGATCAGGGCCAGCTGGAGCCAGTGGTTGAGGAGGATCTGGGGCAGCCATCGAGCATTCAGGCTGTCCGCCATCACCGCGAAAAGCACGGGCGCCGTCAGCACCGCACCGACCAGCACGCGGCGCGTAAGGTCTGCGATCTCGGCCCTCCGCTCCAGAGTTTCGGCGTCCTCGGTCCCAGGCGAAGACCCTTCGCGGGTCGCAGGCGGCGCGACCTCGACGGCAGCCTGAGAAGCGTGTCCATTCCCGCCGTGGTCAGTCGACGGCTCGACAACGAGCGTGCCGTGGACCATGTTCATGCCGCACGCGAAACCAAACCGACCTGCCCTGTCGGGCGTGAACTCGACCGTAGTGGTCGCGTAAGCCGGCAGCGAGCGATTCAGGGCGAAGTCGGGAAAGACGACCCTGGACGTGCACTCACCGCTCTCCTGCCGGTCGAACAGGATGCGCAGGGGAACGTTCTCGCTGACGCGTATCAGGTCAGGCGAATAGCCCCCTTTGACGGTCACCGTGACCTCCTGGACCCGCCCGACCAGCTCCGCCCGTCGCGCCTGCTTGGGGGCAAAGAAATACACAGCCAAAAGGGCGATCGCTAGAGCGCCACCCGAGGTCACACCAAGATCGGCGAGGTTCATCTCAGCTCCTCACCAGTCGCTCTACAGCCTCGTTGAGCTCGCGAACCCTTTTGGCGCCATCCCCGGCGCGGATTGCCTCGGTCACACAGTGTTCGGTGTGGTCGGCAAGCAGTTGGAGGGCGACGCTCTCGAGAGCCGCTTTGGTGGCGTTGACCTGTGTGAGGACATCGATGCAGTAGCGGTCCCCCTCGACCATCTTTTGGATCCCTCGCACTTGGCCTTCAATACGGCGGAGGCGGCCCTGGATTCGCTTCTTGTCCTTGGTGTAACCTGGCATCAGTGTCATGATACCCCCTAAGGGTATATCCACAATCGTTCATCGCGGTTTGTAAACAGAGACGAGAGTGGCCACGAGCAGAACAACCAGCGCCAATGGCGCCGCCGCCAACATCTGAATCTGGAGGCCGGCATCGTGACTTATCGACCTGCCGTCCCCCGCGTGACGCCGTACTCCACGCCCACCGCGTGCGGAACTCGGTGTTCGTCTGAGGTCGCGAGGACGGCGAAGCTGTGCCGCCGGATGTGACGCAGGATTGCCCCGAACGTCAGACGAGCTCCATCGGCAGCTCGCTCGCTCATACGTCCCTCGGCGCTCATCGCGCGCCTTCAGCCGGCCAGCTCCCTGCTCTGAATGAAATTGCCATGCCAGCTGTGGAACCACACCTGGACAGTTGTCCCGTTCACCGAGAGCATGCCGTCGATGCGGCCGGCCTTCAAAAAGTGGAATGTGTAGTAGCCGTAGAAGGCGTCGGGGGTGCCGGCCGAGTAGTCACCACCTCGGCGGTAAAGCCAACTCTCAGCGATTTGCGTCGCTTGCTCTGCGGTGACTAACATTGAGGCGGCCATCGAGCCGTACCCCATCATCCCGCCGAAGCCGCGAATCATGCCGTACTTGGTGTTCCACATCATGTCCGGACCAGGCTCGTAACCGACAGCGCCTGTCGTTTTGTTGACAAGCAGTTCGAAAGCGCCGATACCCGTGCTTCTCTCCTTGATCAGCGCGTAGAAGTTCTGGTCGAACTCCATGAGTTCGTCGATCTCAAGGTCGCTGTTTGCCATTGCGATCGACGAATGACTGCACCGACTGTTGGGCACGGTCAATTGAGATCCTCTGTCCGGCCGATGGTCCGAGCGACCCCATCATCGAAAAGCCGGCGGGATTGAGTGCCATGCCGGCCATGCCAGCGATTACAGCCGCCGCGATCGCCGCGAGTCCGACCGTGAAGAGCAGTCGCTGGCTCATCGTTCAGTTCTGGAGCATCCGCTTGGTCTTGTCGATGTCTTCCTGGCTGATCTCGCCCGCGGCGAGGCGCTGGCGCAACGTCTCGATGGCCGGGTCGGTCGCGGGCCTTGGGCTCGCGAAAGCTCTGACGCTCCAGATCACCAGTGCAATCACTCCGGCCCAGAAGAGCAGCATTGCGGCGCCCATCCAAAGCCAGTTTCCGTCGTAAAGGCCCCACATCATTTCGGTTTCCTCCTTAGTGGCTGATCCCTCACAACGTATCGATTGATAGGCGTTTTCGCGACGGCCGGATGACGCATGCCACAAGGGTCGAAATACCCTATGGAGGTAGGGGACGGGGCCGCCTCGTCGGTACGGCCGGTTACGTGCGATCGGCGCGTGACAACGACCTCATGCGGACCGAGGATCAACTCACAGAACACCGCGCCACGATGCCCTGTGGCCTGCTACACGGATTGCTACAGGAGGTCTAGGGGCGCCGGTTTCGGAGATTACAGAGTCCGAATCACCGACTTCAACCCATACGGCCGGAAACCGTGAGGCCCTCGAAACCGGTGACCCCGATCTCACGCGGTAGCCCGACGCCGCTATCACATTTGAACGTGGACAACCAGGTATGGAGCTGGTCGGGGGCCCGGGATTTGAACCCGGGGCGTCACGTTCCCGAAATTTAGGCGGTTTCGTCCATCAAGGCCGTTTTCGAGGGTCTTGCGTCAATTTCGAGCCCTCCCCGCAGTGATTTTGAGCCCCATCCTGGGTCACTCACTCCCTGCGTCATGACATGAATGACTACATGAAACTGCGGCTCGAGGCCAGGTGAGCGAGGACCCTGGTCAGTTTATCAATCGCTGCATTCGATCAACTCGCCAAACAACACTGCGAACTGCACCGGGCAGATTTCCTATTGCCATTCGCCGCTGAGAGGCGCACGTTTTAAGTTGTGGCCTGGGGGAGGCTGAGACTTCTCGGCCCAATGCTTTGCATCTCAGCTGTCCGGCGCTGGAGGGCTTGCCTATGCGAAGGCTCTTGCTGATCGCGACCACGTCGTTCGCGGCCATTTTGATGATGGCCGCTGCAGCGACACCCGCTGCGGCCTATGGAAACCCACCAGGCGGTCCTAAGCAGACTTACCAGCTCATGTTCTCGTTCAACTGCAACAATCCCGCCGCATGCGCCAGCATGGGCGGAACTGGCGGATTTTGGGGGTGGGCGGTCCTGTACTCGGATGGGACTGGCGACGCGGAACTGACCGGCTGCCAGCACCTGGTGGGAGGGGGCGGTCCCGGCACGGCAGGCGCGATCCACTTCCACGATGATTTCACCTTCGACCTCAGCAACACCACGGAACTAGTAACCATCAGCGAGACTCAAACTTACGTTGGCCGCTTTCGAACGACCATGACAGTGCCCGGATCGGACTCGGGCATCCCGCTGACACCCGGTCACTACACCGCCTCCGATTTGTTCGGCTTCACGCCACCGCCAGGCGTGGCGATCCAGATCCAAGTCGTCAAGCTGCACTAGATCAATCGAGAGGGGCGGCTCGCGCCTAAAGCCGCCCCTCTATGGGGCCCGTCCCGTGTCCGGCCACGGACAGGGCGACGAACACCCCACGAATGCTTGGACCCAAGCGGATCCACCGCCTCGTGCTCGAACTGCCACGCGACCACAGAGTCTCGACCTCGATGACGATGTGGATATGAAGCTCTTGGCCGCAGACAGAAGGCTCGCCTGAACCTCAGGCTCAACAAGGCGCCCTCTCGCAGCGGACGATCGAGCTGATGTTTTGGGACGTAGAACTCCGGATAGCCGAAATTCTTGACCGGGCCAACTGAGAGGATCACCATCTTTCCGGCTCGTTCAGCGGCCGCGAGCTGCCAATCGAGCTGCTGGGTGTCGAATTCACGGCCGCTGGTTTCGATGCGATCCCAATAGGCCCCAAGGCGCAGCAACTCGAAGGGATATTCGAGCAACGCATCAAGCGTGGTCTGGCCTCCCAGGCCGAAGGCTTCAACCTGGCGCGGGCCGAAAGCTGATTCCGAGCAGCGCCCATTCACGCGGCCTTACCGCAACCGGCCGCCAGTCGTCGCGCATCGGGGGTTTGCGCTTGGCGAGCCTTACGCCCAGCAATGGCTCAGGCCACCTCGGCGAAATATTCGAACTGCGTCATGCTCACGGCAAGCCAGATGTTCCGTTGCTGACCTGGACACTGGTCACTGGGTCTCCTTGCTCCGCGCCCGCGTCTGGGCTTCCCTGAACTCAGACCAGGTCGCCAAAGAATCCGTTGAGAAAGCGACCTTGAGGATCCTCACGCTTGCGAATCTCCAAGAAACGAAGCCACTCCGGGCCCAGCGTTCGCTGGACCAGGCTTCGGTTTGGGTGCTTGGTCTGGTTGAGTAGTGGCCGGCCCACGAAGTCGGCAGCGACCTCGTTGAACTGCTTGTTGAACTCGGCCCACAGGGGATCGTTGGTTCGAGTGTCGACGACATCCATTGTGAGCATGTCCTCGTTGGGCGACGGTGAGAGCAGAGAGTGTTGATCCCGAGCCAGGGCATAAACCTCGGCCATGATCGACATGCGAAAACCGGTCTGCTCACGAAAGCGTTCGCAGAACTCCCGGACAGCGGGGGTGAATTCCGCCCAGCGGCTGACGGGAATGGCCCAGAACGTGAAGTCCACCCAATCGGACCGGTTCGGCTTGAAGTCGACAGTGGAATCCCAGCGGTGCGCAGTGAATCCCCCGATCGCGGTCAGGATTCGCAGCTGCGTCTGGAGAAGGCGATCCTGGGTGTCGAACCACCAATTGTGAGGCAGGCGGGCGGGAAAGAAGCTGGCACCGCTCTCCCAGAGGATGTCTCGGAAGCGCCGCTTGGCGCGAGAGAAACGGGTCGGGCCACCCGCACCGTCGGGTAAGCGGAAGCGGCGCTCGACGATGATCCGGTTCGCGTAAGGCTGCGCGAAGCCGAGCATCGCATCGGCGCCCGCACGCATCTGCTCGATGGTTGGCGCAGGGACGAGGGGCAGTACCGCGTACTCGTACCTCAGCAGGACTGCCGGCTGGATTCGGAATGTGACCTCGTACACGATGCCAAGCAGTCCGTAGCTCGAACGCAGGACTCGCATGCGCTCCGGATCGGATTTCTCTGAGACGTCCTCGACTTCGCCTCGGGCGTTGACCAGCTTCATGGCGCAGACCGCCGAGCTGACCTGGCCCAGGCCTGTCCTGCCCAGCGACGAGTCCTTGGTCCCACAGCAGCACACCGATCCGGCGGTTGCGTTGCCGATCTCCGGTGTCACCTCCAGCTGGACGCCCATGGGTCGCAGCGTGTTTCGAATCTGCAGAAGCGTTACCCCGGCACCGACGGTCACCGTTTGCTCCGCCAAGTCGACCTTTATCTCGTTGAGCGCCCTGGTCATGACCTGCGTGCCAGTGGTTTCGAAGCATGCGTTCATCGAATGAAGGCTGCCCGCCGCACGCAGCGGCGACTGGTAGGTGTCTCGGTCTTTGACCACCTCGGCAAGCTCTGACGAATCGCTGGGAACCGCTATGACCCGAGGATGGCTCACGTCCGAACCGTTCCAGTTGCGCAGCGTCCGGCCGGGCTCCGAAGCGACCGTAGGCCGGTGGCTCACCAAGCTGTTGTCCATCGCCTCATCCCCTCCTGATCAGCGCAAGAAGTCGTTTTGGCCGAGCACATGGTAGACCCGCACAGCCGGGATGCAGCCAGTCGTGACATGGGGACTTTATCCGGACGATGGTCGTGGGCCCCGTATCTCAGTCAGGGGGGTTCCAAGTGAGCGAACGGGATCTTGCAAAGCGAGCAGCGAAACGCCTAGCCATCCTCAGACATGCCGAGGAGGTGTCGGGGGAGTGTTGCCAAGACGTGTCGGTACTACGGCGTCAGCCGCAGCCATTCAGTTTGTGATTGGCGGCAGCTTATGCAGCGATTAGTGGGGAGGTGCGGGACAGGCGGGAGGAGGTCAAATTGGTGGAAGAATTTGCTTCGCAAAGATGAAATGTTCCAAATGGCTACAACAGGAGCAATAATGCCGAACCCCACAGAACTTATCGATGAGCTAATCGTCGAAGGCCGGAATCACCCTCGTCTCGGGAATCCCAGGTGGCGCATCTGAGACCAAGAACAGGAGATGAGATGGGAAAGGTAATTGTGATGAACTGGGTGACGCTTGACGGCGTGATGCAGGGACCGGGTCGCGCGGATGAGGACATGCGGGATGGGTTTGAGCGCGGCGGCTGGGGGATCCCGTACGGCGACGAGGCGAGCGTCGCCAAGATGGGCGAGCGGATGGGCGGGGATCGCGCGTGGCTGTTCGGGCGGCGCACCTACGAGCAGCTCCTGGCCTCCTGGAACGCCCGGGGCGGCCCGTTCAAGGACGCGCTCAACAACGCACGCAAGTACGTGGTCTCGAGCAACCCGGCGACGAGGCTCGACTGGCCGAACTCGACTCTGCTGCACGGCGACATTCCGGCCGCCGTGGCGGACCTCAAGCAGAGCTCGAGCGCGAATCTCGTGATCATGGGTAGCGGCGTACTGATCGGCTCGCTCATGGCCGCCGATTTGATCGACGAGTACCTGCTGATGATTGCTCCTCTGGTGCTGGGCACCGGACGGCGGCTGTTTGCCGGCGGCACGCAAGCATCGCTGCGGCTGGTCGACAGCATCACCACGAGCACAGGCGTGTTGATCGCCACGTACGAGGCTGCTCGGGGATAGGTGAGTCGCGAAATCGCCCGATTTTGAGTTGGTCGGGGGCCGGGATTTGAACCCGGGGCCTCACGGTCCCGAATTCTTGGCGGTTCGGTCCAGAGTGAGTGTTTTCGGGGCGATTTGACTTCAAACACGGTCCAGTCGGAAGAGTCTCGTCCAGATTTGACGTGATCATCCGCGGGATTACTACATGAACTGCTACATGGAAGCAATGGCGCCGGAGCCGAGGGTTGTCATGCCGACCAGGTCGGCGCTGATCTGCCAGAGCCTGGCTGCCAGATCGGTGTCGTAGGCGACCTTGTTCGCGGCCCTTGGCTTGCGGTCCGCGAAGAACTGCCCGGTGACGCCGGCCACGTCGGGTGAAGACGCCAGATAGATCGATGTCTGGGCGCCTTGCGCCGGGGTCCTCAAAAAGGGGCGAACGATGCGGCTGATAACTGTGAAGAACCAGGCCTGATCTTCAGCGCCGAAGTCGGTGCGAACGAAGCCCGGGTGCAGGGACGTGGCCGTGACGCGCGTGCCTTCGAGGCGACGGGCCAGCTCGTTGGTGAACATGACGTTGGCGAGCTTCGATTGGCTGTAGGCCGACTGCCCGGAGTAGTTGCGAGAGCCCTGCAGGTCGTCGAACGCGATATGGCCCTCCGCCTGTACGTGGGAGGAGACGGTTACCACCCTTGCGGGTGCGCAGGCCTTGAGCCGATCGAGAAGGAGGTTGGTGAGCAAGAAGGAGGCGAGGTGGTTGAGAGCAAATGTGTGCTCTAGACCATCGGCGGTTGGGTGTCGGTGTGCCCAGAACCCGCCCACGTTGTTGACCAGCACATGAAGCTTCGGATACGTATCGAGGACAGAGGCTGCGAGCCGGCGTACCTCGACCTGGGAGCTCATGTCGCCGGCGAACGCGTCGACCGCAGAGTTTCGCGAAGCCGTACGGACGTCGGCCGCGGACTCTGCGGTGCTTGCGAGGTCGCGACCTGTGATGCCGACCCGGGCGCCGAGGGTGGCAAGGCCGATCGCGGTGGCCTTGCCGATTCCCCCGGTGCCGCCGGTGATAAGGACGACCTTGCCGGCCATGGGAAGTGCCTCAGGCATGGTCCGCCCCATTGACGTTGATGACGACGGTTCCTCTTGCATGTCCTTTTCCGACATGACCAATTGCCTGGGGGGTCCCGCTGAGTGGGTACGTTCCGTCGATGACCGGTGTGATTTTGCCGGCCTCGATGAGTCCCGTCAGGACGTGTAGGTCCGCTCGGTTCTGAAATTTGATGGACGGGCCCAGCTGCTGGCGCGCGAACCTCGATGCTGCAGCCGATTTGATGACGGTCCCAAGGGTGCCGAACCAACGGCCGCCCGAGGTTCCGTTGTTGGACTGCAGCATCCCGGTCGGGGTGAGTGAGCGCCTGGTCTCTGGCAACGAGTGGTTCGCCACGTTGTCGAGGATGAAGTCGTAGCGCTGCCCGCTCCGGGTGAAGTCTTCACGTGTGTAGTCGATGACATGGTCAGCGCCGATGGAGCGAACCATGTCCACGTTCTTAGAGCTGCAGACGCCGGTCACCTCGGCGCCGAAAGCCTTGGCAATCTGCACGGCGAAGGTACCGAGGCCTCCAGACGCGCCGTTGATCAAGACTTTCTGGCCCGCCTGGACCCTCCCTTGATCGCGAAGCAGCTGGAGTGCGGTGGATGCGGATACTCCGATCGCCGCGGCCTGCTCGAACGTGAGGTTGGCCGGCTTGCGCACGAAATGGTCCTGTGTGGCACACGCGTACTCGGCAAAGGCGCCTGCGCACCAGCCGATTACGTCGTCGCCTGGTCGGAGCTCAGTGACATCCTTGCCGACCGCCTCCACCGTTCCCGCGACGTCCGTTCCCGGGATGCGGCTTTTTGGCCTGGGCATTCCGTACGCCGGGCGCGCGATGTAGGGCACGCCTTTCACCAGCATCCAATCACCGACATGAACCGAAGCCGCATGAACGCGTACCAGAACCTCGCCGTCGTTGACCGCTGGCTTGGCGACATCCTGGAGCGATAGGACCGCCTCCGGTTCGCCGTAGGTGTCTTGGACGATCGCCTTCATCAAGCCAGCCGAAGGAGCAGCGCCGAATTGGCTGGATTCAACTTTTGCAGCAGACGTTGTAGCCACCTTAGGCCTCCTGAGATTTAAGGTTGTTGACGGGCAGGCCTCGGTAAGCCTCGGGCTGAAAACCCTTGAAGAACAGCCAGACGGGAAACACCAGCTCAAAGAAGAAACCGGGGATCGTGAGATAGAGGCCGATGTGGATCCCGAAGATTTCAGCGATCGTTCCCGCCGCCAGAATCGGGTAGCCGATCAGGCCCGAGATCGCGAGCCACCGAGGGATCAGTCGCGTCCGGAACAGTAGCGCACACAGAACCACGGCCCCGACGCCAAGTGTCATCTCGCCCATCTGGTAGGCCGTGAAGTTGGTCTGGACCAAGATTGAACCGAGCGTTTGCGCCCCGGCCTCGCCGGCGTGCTTGGCTAATGGAACGATCAACAGGAGAGCGAGCACGCCGAGGTCCAGGAGTACAACCTCG
>Ga0209690_1000307_pt1 | contig 25758 bp, 17 predicted proteins | sample GraSoiAngelo_150_FD_186164 | JGI IMG/M metagenome (GOLD analysis project Ga0209690, IMG submission 186164) | Grasslands soil microbial communities from the Angelo Coastal Reserve, California, USA - 14_1009_09_40cm (SPAdes) (version 2) | ecosystem: Environmental > Terrestrial > Soil > Grasslands ... | reverse complement strand
AACGTCCGTTCGGGCTGCGGACCGAGTTGGCGGGCATGTTTCGTGTGCCGGAGACGAATGTGAGCGTCATCTCGATGGAGATCGGCGGTGGGTTCGGGACGAAGAGCTGGTATCCGACGGGCGCGGAGGCTGCGAAGCTCTCTCGCATCGCAGGGCGTCCGGTACGAGTCGCATACACGCGCCAGGAAGACGCCACAGAGGGCACGTTCAGGCCGGCCGCGTTGATCGAAATCAAGAGCGCCTTCCGCGCGGACGGCAAAATCACGGCATGGCAGTGCGAAGCGATTCACGCCGGTCCGATGGGATACATAGCGCAGCGCGGCGCGCAGACGCCCTACGCCATGAAAGACGTGGCCGTCCACGTGTACTGCGCGAACACGCTTGTACGCGTTGGGTCTTACCGCTCGCTGGGCGGCGCCGTCAACCACTTCGCGCGCGAATCGCACATCGATGAAATCGCGAGCACGCTTGGTATCGACCCGTTTGAGCTGAGGATGCGCAACCTGGCGGACGAACGATACCGACGTGTCCTCGAGGCCGCTGCGTCGCGATTTAGCTGGCAGTCTAGCGTAGCTCCTACGAAACGCGGAGTTGGTCTGTCGATCGGGGAAGACGTCGGAAGCTATGTCGCGAGCTGCGTCGAGCTTGCCGTCGACGGGCGCGAAATACACGTGCGGCGCGTTGTCACCGCGATCGATTGTGGGCTCGTGGTCAATCCCGAAGGGGTGCGTAACCAGGTAGAGGGCTCCACGGTGATGGGTCTCGGCGGCGCGTTGTACGAGGCTATGGAGATCGGTGATGGCTTGATTCTGAATACGAGTCTCAGTCGCTACCAGGTCCCGCGCATGACGGACTCGCCGGAGATTGAAGTCGTCTTGATGGACAATCCCGACGCTCCATCCACCGGTGCCGGCGAACCAGGCCTCGTCACGATTGCTCCAGCCGTCGCCAATGCAGTCTTCGAGACCGGTCAGCGCATCCGCGAGTTGCCTCTCAAGCGACAGCTGCGGTAGCAAGGGATGCCGCCCAATACTCGATGGGGCACCCTTGCCGCGCTGAGGGCACCAACGTACACTCCCAACCGTATAATCCACATCACGACTATCGAAAGGGGAGCGGGCGATGTACGAAGAGATTATCTACGAGGTCGCAGACCCGGTCGCTACGGTCACGATCAATCGGCCGGAGCGGCTCAATGCCCTGACGGCCAGGACGCAGGTCGAGATCAAACACGCCATGATCGCGGCCGAGCGTGACGAACGCGTGGTCGGGATCATTCTCACAGGGGCGGGCAGGGCGTTCAGTGCGGGAGCGGACATGCGCAGCCTCGCGGAGATCGCCGAGCGCCGGGCGGTCGACCAAGACGAAACTCTGGCGCAGCTGGAGGCGGAGTGCCGCGGCCGCGAGGTGGACCCTGAGTTCCGTGTAACGTGGAGCTTCATTCCCTCCTTGAAGAAGCCGGTGATCGCCGCCGTGAACGGTCCTTGCGCGGGCATGTCGACCGCAATCGCCACGATGTGCGACCTGCGCTTTGCCTCGGACAGCGCAGTGTTTACTACGTCGTTCTCGCAGCGGGGCCTGGTTGCGGAGCACGGCCTGAGCTGGATTCTGCCGCGGCTAATCGGACCAGCGAAGGCCCTCGACCTGCTGTGGAGCGCGCGCCGGGTGGACGCGCAGGAGGCGGAACGGCTGGGCCTCGTGGACCGGGTGGTCCCTGGCGACGAGCTGCTGCCAACGACACGAGGCTATATCGAGGATCTGGCACGCAACAGTTCGCCTGCCTCGATCATGATCATGAAACGGCAGGTCTACCTGCACCTAATGAAGCCTCTGCACGAAGCAATGGAGGACACAAACCGGCTGATGGCGGAAAGCCTTACACGGGACGACTTCCGGGAAGGCGTTGCCTCGTTCGTGGAGAAGCGCGCGCCCGCCTTTCCGCGGGTCTAAGGGCGCGGGGTGCGTGGGTGCGCGGGTTGTGCAGCGGCAAAGGATTCCACAGGCTCACTCAGGTGACAGCGGAACACATTCGAGAATGGCCGATCGCTCTGCGTGAGCGGGCAACAAGCCAGCCACGGTAAACACCGCTACCGGGCGGCCAACGCCTTCTTACTCTCGACTACGCCTCATTTGTCAGGGTCGGGCCGTCCAATTCCACGTCCGCCAATCGACGTCATCGTCGGTCACGCTCGCCACATTCCATTGATTACTTAGCCAAACAACTCCTGTGGTTGAATCAGCCGAAGCCACTGGATCGGGAGCCGCACCTGAGTAATCACCCCAACGGCAAGCAGGCCGGGTCGGCTGGAAGCAGTTGAAATCGACGTTTGGCCCGGGTGATTGAGTCACCAAAACGAAGCCAGATTGGGGATTGTCGGCGACCTTCGAAACCATCTGAACTGCCGGAAATGACGTCGCTGAAGATGTGGAGAAACCAAGCACTGCCGCGCTCCCAAACAGCGCCTGACTGCCATCTACAGCGCGATCGGGCGCAATTGCGCCGTTGAAAGCATACAACGTGGGGTCGGATACTTCTCCCCATTGGTCAAGCGTCAGATCGGCTGGATCGATCTCGTACCACCTGAGCTCCGACCCTGCGCCTCCTGCTACAGTATGGGCGGTCCAAACCGCTATATTACCGAATCGAGGATCGAAGGACGAGTAGGCCTGAGTCAGCTTCCCGCTGAGAGTATCGATGTAGGGCGCCGGCGACCCGCTCGACGTTGTACCCGCTTGTGGCGCGTTAGGAGGTGTGCGGTAGGTGGGTACTGCAACTGACGCAGGAGCACTAAGTGCGAGACCGGCACCTTTCCGCTCCACACGATATAGCGTCAGCGCGTTCGGCGCGCTCCAGGGAAAGGGTGTGGCGACGACCCAGCCGTCGCGTGAGCCGTCGACTTGACGTGCGGGGACCGGAGTAAACGTTTGAGTTCCGTCCGCATTGCGGAGGTCAGTGAAATTCCCTTTGCGAAATGAGCGTTCTGATCGGCACTTCGTTCCCGGTCCTGGCTTCGTGATCCAGGCAAGATCGGCTCCCAAATAAGACTCGGACAGGCTGAAGCGGTTGGTCCCGATCAGCAGGAAGCCCTTGGTGTCCCCTAACCTGGGAAAATCCGGAAAGGACGTGCCTGCGTAAGAAAAGCGGCTGAAGTACTGGCACCAGTCGGCTGCTGAACTGGGGGACGCATTGCGTGAGAACCCCCAGGCCAACCCTTCGTCGGGGCTTGTAGGGCCATTGGCGTGATTCTCAAAAATCACGAAGAAGAAGCGCTCGGTTTCGGGATCCCACATCACTTGGGGGTCCGAGATGAAATCAGCTGAGGTTGCTCCGACCAAATCGCGCAATGGCCCCTCGGAGAGGAGATTGATGCTGCGGTCGTAGATGCCGAACCGGCTGTTCACCATCTCGATCAGGCGCGTCGAGCCAACTGCGATGGTCGTATCCGGGGGGCCTGTGGAGGTATCGTAGATGCCGTCAAAGCCAGCTAGACTCACAGGCGCCGCCACGTTGATTTCTGGCTTCGCTACGGAATCACCTTCGGCTGCTTGCGCCGCTGCTTCTTTCGCGCGGGCGACCGCGTCGGGGTCGGGCACAAGTTCGTGTCCCCTCTGGCGAGGGGTAAGGCCAGTTGGTAAATCTGCGGGTGCCTGTGCGGATACAGGAACGGTCAGCGTGACCACGAAGGCGAGGATTGGCAGCACTAATACGATCGATACCGCGTTCGATCGTATTAGTGCTGCCAATCCCTTCGCGAGTTCCAAAGCGGCTTGATCCCCAGGTTGGTGCTGTGAGCCGACAGTAATCAGCGATATGGTTATTGTCAAGTGGGCCATACGTCGGCAGACTTGGCGCGGCCCCCCCCCCAATATCGGACCTGTTTGCCCCCAATGATTCACGCCTTGTGTGGTCGGGGACGTTAGTCACAACAACTCTTAGTACGTGCCGGGCGGGTCACCCAGTTCGGAAACTATGGATCGAGCCGTCGTGTCACGAAGGACTCACCAAGCGTGGGCATCGGGTCCATAGACAGGTAGGAGTTGCGAAATACCGACTTGACCTGGCCGTGCTAGCGACACTCCATCAGGAGTCGCTTGCTCACGCAAGATCGCGGCAGCCGAACGAAATTAAGAGGCGACCGGCCGAAGAGTCCGATGTTGTCTATCGACGAGGCCTTCTAACCCCGCGATGTCCAGCGAGGCGCCCATGCGGGCCAACATTTTCGCGGCGCGCCGAAAAGGTCGCCCGGCCGACCGACTTGTACGCGGTGTATCGAGATTGAGGCGGGCGAGCGCCAAAAGCGAGAGCGCCTCTTCGTACTCCGCACCGGCCTGCCGCGCTATCGTGATACTCGTGCGCAGGTGGCCGACCGCACGCTCGGAATCGCCAAGGGATGCTTCGGCCTGTCCCAGAAGACGTTCGCCGCGCGCTTCAAGCACCTTTGCTTCGAGCCCGCCGACGTTTTGAAGCACCCGGCGGCACTCATTCCGTGCTCGCCTGGCTCGTCCAGCCGCCAACTGCAGCTCGATCCTCTGCAGAAGCGCTTCGGTCAGTAGTCCCTCAGCGCCCACACCGCTCAGGAGGCGCAGGCCTCGCTGGAGATGACGAGCGGCTGCGTTTAAGTCGCCCTGTCGCGCATAGCATCGGCTGAGATTTACCTCGGCCAGGCCGGCCAACGCTGCTCGTCCGCTCCCTTCCCGGCATGCCCTTAGCGTTTGCTCTAGGTGAGCCTTGGCTTCTTCCAGACGACCTTGCATTAGCAGCACTTCACTCAGATTGTTATGCACTATGGCCGCGTGGCTGACATTCCCGATTCTCTTGTCCGCGCTCAGCGCCACCTCATAGTGATATAGCGCCGCGTCTAGAATCCCAACCATCTGGTAAGAGAGTCCGAGATTGCTATTCGCCCGAGCCTGCCCGGCGAAATCTGTCAGCTCATGGTACAACCGCGATGAAAGGCGGTCGTGCTGTAGCGCCTGCTTCAACTTGCCCAACTCCCTACAGGCACCTGACAGAATATGGTGCGCGTAGGCCAGGAGCCGCCGGTCGCGACTCCGCCGGGCCAATGCGAGCCCTCGCCGTCCCCAATTGATCGATTGCTCGTATGCTCCTTTGCGAAAGAACGTCAAGCATTTCGTGGCGTATATCTGAGCGGCAATGCGACCGGCGCGAGTTGGTAAGATCGACAAGGCTTCATCGAGCCAGCGCAAGGCCTGCTCGTAGTCCGAGCACCGTTCATAGGAGACAGCGACTTTCCTGCATAAAATCGCCTCACGCAAGCGCACGCTATCCCTCATAGGTACGAGACGCGGCCTTTTGCGCCAGTTACGCCATTCGTGAAGGGCGTCCGCCAACTTCTCTGCGGCCTCTCTATGGCGACCCATCGTATCCAGGCAGTCACCCAAGCGTTCCAACAGCTGACTTCGGTCGCCCTCGAACCCCTTACCAAGGGCCGACACGACAGACAACGACCGCTGGTAGTATTCCAGGCTCTCCTTGAGCGCGAATACGGCCAACGCCTTATCGCCGGATATTGTTGCGTACCGGATTACCTTGGACTGGTCGCCGGCCAGCTCATAATGATGCAGGAGCAGCTCGCACGGCGAATCCATCCTCGCTACGTACTCATGCTCGATCTGCTGTGCGACCCGCTTGTGCAACTGGCGGCGTTGAGCATACGGCAGAGTCTCGTAAGCCACTTCGCGCGTCAGCATGTGCGAGAAGGCGTACCCGGCCGCGCCTTCCTCCTGCTTTCGCGTGAAGCCCAGCTGACCCAGCTCGATAAGGGCCGCATCCACCAGCACGGGTGCTGGGTTGCCACCAGCCAGAACATAGAGCTGTCGCGAATCGAATGAAGGACCTATGACAGACGCCAGACGCAATACCCTCTTTTCTTGCGGCGCCAGGCGGTCGAGGCGGGTCAAGATTACGTCATTTATTGTCTCCGGAATGGAGTCGGCGCTCGTGAGATCCAGGCGCGCGATCTCCTGGAGAAACAGAGGATTTCCCTGCGCTCTCGCGACGACCGTCTCGAGCACCTGCTCGCTTAATCTGGATGTAGACGTCACCAGAATGCGCGCCGCGTCCTGGTTCAGTTCTGGAAGATGAATGCGGACAGGGGCTCGCGCAGCCGAGAGCTCTGGGGCCGCCTCCGGCACGCGGGAGGTAACAACGGCGAGGTAACGGGCGCTAGACGCAAGGACCTCTGTCAACAACTCTGATGATGGTGTATCCGCCCAGTGTGCATCCTCGAAGACAAGCAGGACTGGTTGGACCTTCGCGACCGATTCTATGAGCGCCACCAGTAAAGACGTGAGTTGACGGCGGCGCGAATTGGGATCAAGAGAAGAGATCGCTGGTACATCAGGTACGGGCAGCGAGAGCAATTCACCGACCAACGCAGCGTACGGAGCGAGATCCGGCCGAGCCTTCTCGATGGCCGAGGATAGCCTTTCCGCCAGCTCTGCCGCAGTCTCATCGGGACGAAAATTCAATAGCGTCCTCAGAGCTTCACGCCAGGGGGCAAAGGGCGTATGCCACGTGTGCACCTGGCAGGTGGCTTTAATCTGCCGCCAGCCCGCTGCTTCAAGCTGAGCGGCAAGCTCCCTCGTCAGGCGGGACTTTCCGATGCCCGGCTGTCCCCATAGGTAGGCCCACCGACCTCTTCCGCGCTTCAGAATCTCCCGGGCGAGTCCTGAGAGCGCTGCCAGCTCGCGGTCACGGCCTACGAGCGGGCCTGTATCGCGATCTTGTTCAACTAGATGCTCCGAGGCGGCATCTCGCAGGCGATAGACGGCCACCGGCGCCGCCTTCCCCTTGACTCGCAATGGCCTCAGCCGCTGAACATCGAACCCGCTGCCTGCGCGCTCGATCGTAGCTTTGGATATGAGAATCTGTCCCGGCTGTGATGCCGCCATGAGGCGAGCAGCCAAGTTCACGGTGTCGCCGATTACCGTGTATTCGCGCCGCGTTGACGACCCGATCTCTCCCGCGAAGACAAACCCGGAACTGATACCAATCCTGTGCCTCAACTTGAGACCTGACGAGCGGAACTCGCGGTCCAATTCCAGTGCGGCGCGGAGAGCTGCCCTCTCCTCGCGCTCCACGGATAAAGGCGCCCCAAAGAGGCAGATTAGTTTGTCGCCTTCGGGCGCGAGGTCGCTCGCCGCGAGGAATCCACCGTGCCGCTCGACGGCGCCGATCAGCATTTTCACGTAAGTATCGGCCTGTGCCAGAGCCTGCGCCTCGCCATGGGTTTCGAGGAGCCGAGCAAGGCCGATTAGGTTGATGAATACGGCGGTAACGCGGCGATGTTCGCCGGAAAAGCTCGGGAGGCGGCCTTCTAAGAGTGGAGTCGCAAGGGGCGCTAGGAGGTAACGCTTGAGCGAGTCGCTCGAAGCCGGGAGGTGATGCTCTAACGCCGGTCTGGCCGGCTGTTTCAACCGGCGCACTCGCCAAACGCCGTCGCGAGCCACCAGCCGACAGCCCGGGCTCAGTTCCGCGGCCGCCTCGGGGCTCACCACCACCTGCCCTGGCTCACCAGCCCCTTCGATTGAGGCAGTTCGGTTCACGTCCGGGCCTATGAGCAAATAGTGAAGTGTTCCATCCGTCTGTCCCACCGACGCCCCGTAGAACCGGCCGCTGTGGATGGCGACGCGCATCCTCAGGCGGTACGTCTCATTTCCGACAAGCAGCCGGCGGAAGTCGCCCATCGCAGCCTGCATCTCAAGGCCGGCGGCCGCCGCGCGGTCCGCATGCCCGTCTCCCGAGAAGTGAAGAAGCATCGCATCGCCGCCGAACTTCATCTGGGCGCCGCCCCAACCGTCGGCAATGGCGAGCATGCGCTCAAAGAAGCCATTGAGGACGGACGCCATCAACTCCGCGCCCTCCCTGCCGACCTGCGCCAGTTTTTCGGACATCGCCGTGAAGCCCGAGACGTCGCAGAACATCAGCGACCCCTTCAGCCAGACGCCCCACAACGGGTGTTGCTCCGGCCGGAGCGCCCACTGTTCGACAAGTGTTGCGGGCAGGTACGCGCGCAGCAGCGTCTCCTCGCCCGTGCGATATGTTTTTTGCATCGAGGCCCCGCCTCGCCCTCAACGGCTATTCCCGCTCCCCGCCTCGGGACGACAGGCGGGAGAACGCTAAAGCTTAAGCATCTTTCGTCGCTTCAGGGTACCACAAAGGTCTTAAACCCGCTGTCCGGCATGCGGTCCGGGAAGCCGACACTTGGATTCCCCGGCACACCGTGCTGTGCCTCCGCGTACCATTGCAGCTGGCCGCCACTGGTCAGGCCCACCTCTGCGAGGCTGAACGTGAAGCGCAGCTCGCTAGGATCCGGGCGCGTGACCACCAGGCTGCTCAGCGGGCTCGTCACCTTCCCGTTGGCATACTTCAGCTGCGCATTCTTCGTCGCCGTCAGGATGTTGAGCCGGTACTGAGAAGCGTTTTCAATGGTGCCGACGACTCGCACAGCAATCGTCATCGTGGTCGCCGATGTCGAGACATCACAACCCACGAAGTCAGTACCAGTGGTCGGTGAGTCACCGGTCGGGTCACAGCGCAGACGGACAGTCGCCGTGTCGGTCCCGAGCCGCCCATCCGCGTCCATGACTCGTATTTTGGCCGTGGTCGGGAACTGGGTGCCGTTCGGGTAGGTATGCATGACAGTGAAGCTGGTGCCCGTCACGGGTCCGCTGCCAAACAAGCCGTCTCCGAAGTCTATCGTGTAGAAAGGCTCATCGAGTTGGGCAAAGTCGGGGACGCTCACCTGGAAGGTCGCAGGCGAACCGGGAGCTACATACTGAGGGTCGGGCGTGAGATCGACGCTAAGGAAAGTGAACCCGATCGACCCCTTCGCCGTGAAGTAAGCGATGTTGTCCGCCCCGTCCACCACCTCGCCCGCTATGTCGTCGTTCGGCTGAACGTTCGGCACATTAATTGTAAATGTGCCTGTGGTTGGGAACGGTTGCGGCAGGTTCAGTTCGAGAGGCGTAAAGGCGCCACCGCTGTATTTCAGCAGGACTATCCTGGCGATGCCGCTAGGGTCATTTGCCCTGACTGTAACGTTCAGGCTAGTTCCGCCCCCCGGGCTCATGCTGATCTCGTTGACCGTCGGCGGCTCCGTATCCGCCGGGTTGGAATGCAGCAGCTCGACCGTCAGCGACGAATAGTTGCGTTGAATGCCGGTGACTGTCGCCGCCGAACCGCTCGTACAGCGGAACTGGCCTGGCGTAACGACTAGCGTTTGTCCGCCTCCCGGGTCGACGCTATTCAAAGTAACAGGCACAGAAGGCCAATAAGCATCTAAGCATGTCTGCGGTTCTTGGTGATTGAGCAGCCAGTCCTGAGTGGGCCGCGATATGACCGGATTGAAGCCCGGAGTATCCGTATATGCTCCTGATTTTATGAGCACTCCCTGGGCGGTGTGTCCCGGAGGTATCGGAATGACGATTCGCGGCTCGACCGGTCGGAACGCTGTAGCCTGCGCATCGCCATCGGCCGTGAAGTAGCTTCCACTGCCAGTCGTCACCTGCTCAATGCTGTGCGTGGTTGTCGTCGTAGCGGCCCCATCCTGGACGGTCAAGCTAAAAGTCTGAGTGGGCGCCGTCTCGGCCGGCAGAGCGGTTATCGAGCCGGCACCGGGGGGGACGCGCACCTGGTACATCGGCATTCCGTACATTGTGAGCTGGATCGAAGACTTCTCATCGTAGGGCGTCATCGAGAGGAGGCTGAGCAGATAGGACTGCTTGGCGTCCGTCAGCGCGTTTCCGATGAACACTTCCCCTTGCATCATCTCCTTGGCGAAGATGGTGAGAAGAAGCTCGGTGCCTCCGAGGCCAATGTCATCACCGAGTCCATAACCTGTGCTGGCGACAAAAACCGCACGCTGACGGGCCATTGCCTGAGCAAAATCAAGCGAGGGGTCTACGCCCAGCCCTGGGTCAACGGGCCGAGCGGCGCGATCCGGAACATTTAATCCACCATGGCATCCCATGGTGAAGACCACGTGTCGTTGTAAAACCGGCGTCGACCCGCCAGCCGCCGCTACCTCGTTGCTCTTCAAGGTGTCGGTGAAGTCGTGTGTGCCAAACCCATTCGCAGCTAGAGCCAGATAGTGCGTGTAGTGAGCGTTGGCAGCGACCACGCTGCGCACTCCGCAACCGGTCAGGCTCCCCGAGGCTTGGCCCAACATCGCGCAACGAAGTTCATCCGATGTCCAGGTGGAATTTATCAGGGTCGATGTGTTGAGCTTGCTGGCTAGGTTAACTGCGGTGACGTTGGCGCCGTCGCTGAAGAAGTCGTATCCGGTAACGAGGGCTGTCGCGGACGCGCCGCTGCTGTAGTCTAGAAGGCCGTTGCTGGCCAAGAAAGCGTCCGCCCCCGCTCCTATCTCCTCCGGCGTTTCCACTAGCCTGGAAATGGGCCGGTCTGGGACATACAGCTCTCTGCCATTCCAAGGCGTCGGCGCGTCGTCCACGTAATAGTCATCGGTGAGGATGTAGCCGCCCAGCAGGCTCGAGAAGAGGGGGCTGCCAGGATTAACCAGAGCGTCAAACAAATAGTTGCTCTCGTTGCCAATGATCGTTTCGTCAGGGACCCGCCGTTGCGGAATCACATCATCGTCACCGGCAAGCACAACATACTGAATGCCAGGATCGAGGCCGAGACGCGCCTGGATCTGGCCGCGGATGGCGGCCGCCAATGAGTTCGCTTCGTCCACAGAGCACGGATTTCGATCCGCGTTGTCGTAGAGAATACTCGGCACGGAGATAAGATCCGCCTGCACGTTCGGATGCTGTGCAAGGGCTTGCAACTTTGGCAGCAGCGCGTTCCAGCGAGCGAGTCCCTCATTCGTTGCTGTGGTCGGGTCGTCATAGAGAGCGATGATCCGCTCCCGCTGAGTGACGATCAGTGTTTTGGCTGGGTCCTGGCTCGGGAAGCCAGGATTCAGATCGACAACCGTCGTCGTTGGTGGATTGGAGGGATCGGAGCCGACCATCGGCGGTCGGCTACAGACCTCCGGCCCAAGCACGCTAGTCAGGTCAAGAGGTACTGACGTCTCAATCTGAAGAGTATATGGTTCGCTAGCGCTGAAGGCGCCATTCGCACCCAGGACACCGATAAAGAACCTCGTGCCCGGGACGGCTGAGCGGGCGAGCGCCACCTCTTGCTTTGTGCCATGGTTGCCTGAGTAAGCAGCGACGGAGACGCTTCCGTTCAGGTTGCCGAGCCCTAGTTCATCAAGCGTGATATCGGCAGCGCCAACTCCGTTGCCTTCCAGTCCGTTAAAGCCCATCTGGGAGAGGGGATAAAGGGCTGAACCACTCTGGAACCCGCCGCTCTGGAAGCCGCCACTCTGAAAGCCGCCAGGACGAATGCTGCCGCTCTGGAAGCCGCCGCTCTGGAAGCCGCCGCTCTGGAAGCCGCCGCTCTGGAAGCCGAACGTGTTTACGCTGGTTTGTCCGGCATCGCCACTCTGAAATCCTCCCACTCCGCCGGGCAATTGTGAGAGGATAACCAGGTCGTAGTCGGCGTTTAACCCCGCTCCTGCAGGCCCCTTTAGGCTCACTAGGACCTCGCCCCCTGCGGGCAATAATGGATGGTCGGGGCCGGGGAGACGGACCTCGAAGAAGTCTTGGTCACCGACCGACTGGATCCATGAAAGGTATGTCGAGTCGCTTGTGAGCAGAGGAGCGCTTTCGAGACCGTTGTTCGGTTCGTAGCGCTGAGGATCATCAGGTATGACTCTCACCTGGAACGCGTCGGAGCCGGTTCCTCCATCCTGGTCTGAGACAGTTAGCGTCCCAGCAACAGTTGTGGCTGTTGTAACCTGGCCGTTCACGATGCCGGTGGCGAGTAACGGCATTCTGTCGTCGGTTATGGTTGCGGTCGGCGACTGTCCGTCCACCTGCCAGCTTGCCGACAACACATCCTGCCAGCCGGGCTCCAAGATGCGACCGAACATCCCGACCGGCTGGCCGGCCAGCGTTTCGACGTTTAATGCGTTCACAAGCGGTGGCTGATTGGCCACTGTTACCGCCGAGATCGGGGTCCCGTCACTGGCGCTTCCGCCAGAGCATGCCCGGTTGGTGTCGCCGAAGCTATCTGTGACCGTCAGGCAGGCACTGTACGTACCCTGGTCCGCAAAAATGTATACCGGGTTCTGGTCATTGAATACTTCCCCGTTGATTTCCCAGCGCCAGGCAACGATCGCGTCGCCGTCGGGATCGAACGACGTATCTGTGAACTGCACACGCTCCCCCTCACGAACGCCCACGGTTGGATGATCGAACCGGGCCACGGGGGGTGTATTCACGTTGTCAAAATAGGCCCAGGTGGCAAAGCCATTGTCCTTACCGCCGACCACGCTGTAAGTCAGCGTGAGATTCTGCCCCATTAGGGACTGAGGGATGTCGACGGCCATTGTTAGCCAGCCTGTGGCAACGAAGCCGCCCGAATTGCCTGCATCGATCGTAAACGTACAGGGAAGCGCACCTGAGCACGTCTGCTGGCCACCGGGTACCCCCGCCATTGGCACGGATACGGGGCTCTGCAGTGTCCCCACCGCCTGGTTGCCTTTCTTGAGCTCGATCAACAATTGATCGTTGCCGCGGTGTTCCCACGAAAAGAGGCGGAACGCGACTCGGAGCGGGGAGCTAATTGCCGTAAACGTCTGCGAAGCCTTGTTGGTCCCCTTGGGCTGGGACTGATTGATTGATCGGCAGGCTCCGAGCCTTAGTGACTTCGCGCCCTTGAACGGGGCAACGCTGGCACCTCCCATGTTGGCGTAGGTTGGGCACTGGGCAGACGTTTCGGTCCCTACAACGACAGCGGCGTCTACTGCGCTAGTCGTCCAGCTCGTGAGTCCTTGCTCGAAGCCGGGGTTTTGGAGGCCGCCCAGCGCGAAACCGGTTGACGGGGTCCCCAGGGCAATCAGCGCTAGTAGTGTGAGAACGATAATCGAAGCACTGAGCTTGCCGTACTTCGAGTTCACTGCACCCCCGAATGACTTAATGCTTAGTCCGGCCAACTCGCCTGGCCCGGACGTTGCCGGCCGTTCCCCTCAGCGCGAACCTAGGCCGCTTCCCCCTACGCGAGTGAGACCAATATTCGTAAAGATAGGGATACTGTGTCAAGTGAAGTGCCCGTGACTGCGGCGCCAAGCGTTGAGACAGTGTGCTGGTGCTTGCTACCGAGGGCACCGGGCGGGCGCCGCTTAATCACCGGCGACTGGCCGAGTTCCGATGTTATAATCACCCAAGAAGGAGCGAGAGCCGACCCCCTAAGTGCGCCGCCTCGTGACCCCCTAATTGTTCGCAGCTAGCACTGGATAGGCGGGCGCCGCAAACAGGGAGCAGCCTGGATGAGGTCCTGCTAATTGCCAAGGAGGGGATCGTGGGTTCGAATCCCGTCTTCCGCTCCATTTGCTTTTTTGGGCAACCTCGGCGTTCCCCTGATGCTTGGATGGAAGCTGCTGGCGATTCCCGGCGTAGTCCTTTTCGCCGGGCTTTTATACTTCACATACGACACGTTTCTTGAGACAAGCAGCTCGGAAGAACAAGCCGCAGACGGTCCGACCACAACTTCTAGCGCCACGCCCGTAAGGACGCGCTCGCCCACCCCCGGATCAACCGCGCCGCTGACCCCCAGCCCGGCACCGACGGCGGGCGACGCGGTTCTCGTCGGCGCCGGGGATATCAGCTCCTGCACCCAGACCAACGACTACCGCACAGCCCACCTCCTCGATTCCGTCATCGCGAGCGCCAACGGCGAAGTCATCGTGTTCACCGCCGGTGACAATGCTTACGAGTACGGGACTCTCGAGGAGTACCAGCAGTGCTATGACCCAACGTGGGGACGCCACAAGGCAAGGACGCGCCCGGCTGCTGGCAATCACGAGTATTCGACCGGGAACGCGGAAGGCTACTTCTCATATTTCGGCGTGGCGGCAGGAGATCCGGGACAGGGCTATTACAGCTATGAGCTCGGCGCCTGGCACATCATCGTGCTGAATACAAGTAATCACTGCCAGCTGCTTCTCTGCGACGGCGGCTCCCCCCAGGTATCCTGGCTCCGGGCCGACCTGGAGGCACATCCTAACTTTTGCACCCTTGCGATCTGGCATGATCCCCTCTTCAGCTCTGGACGCGTACACGGGAGTTCGCAATACGTCCAGCCCTTTTGGGATGCCCTTTACGCATCCGGCGCCGACGCTGTCGTAAATGGTCATGAGCATAACTACGAACGCCTCGCTCCCCAGACGCCCCTCGGTGCGCTCGACCCGGAGCACGGCATTCGGGAGTTCATCGTCGGCACCGGCGGCGAAAGCCACTACCGGGCAGGGCCATTCCTTTCCAACAGTGAGATTGGCGATGGGAACTCTTTCGGGGTGCTAAAAGCTGACCCTTCACCCTGCGTCGTATAGCTGGGAGTTTATCCCGGACGAGTTCGGTGAGTTTCAGGACGAAGGCAGCGGTAATTGCCATGATTCGCCACTAGGCTCATAGACGCGGCGATCTTTGCGAAGGACATGCGGTTTGGAGTTGAGGTACTAACTCAGAAGCGATGACGTCGGGACCAGCCGGTAATGAGCCAGGTGATGAGCAGCGCCAGCACTACAATCAGGAACAGCTTCGTAACGAACACTGCCAGCCCGGTGAAGAAGAGTAGCAACAGTGCTACAAGTACAATCAGAAACACCATTCGAGTGTCCATTCTAGATCGGCACCATTTCCGGCATCTCGTCTTCGGATACGTCCCAGACTGACCAATGGCCGGTTGCCCAGCGTTCCGGCGTGATCGAGAACTTCTGGAACCACCAGCGCCGCCGCTCAGCCAGCGCCCGTTGCCGTTCCTTTGGCAGGTCTATGAACTCCACTGGGTACCGTTGGCGGCTTTTGCCCTCACGGTCCATCTCGCGTTGAAGCGCATGCATTACCACCCCGACATGCTCATCGGGTATCTGCACGTCTGGAATGCCAGGATAGTAGGAAGACGTGAACGCCTGCCCGGCTTCGGCCGCCAGGATGTCGGCCAGGTCTTGGAGCATCGGGACGAGCTCGGGGTCACTTAACGCCGACCGGCCCGGCCGCGAAATCGGCACGTTGGCCAGACGGTCCCTAGACCAAGTGTTCGCGCTGCAAGCAGCCATCAGGCCGGTCACGGCTGGCTCAACAGGGTGAATCTGGAAGATCTGATCGGACGTGTGGACGAACTTTATCGAATCGTGGTCGAGCGCCTCCACCGTACGCGAAAAAGCCCGTTCTCTCAGCCTTTGGGCGTTACGCAGGAGGAGCCAACCCGCGATCGAGAGTTCAGGGTCTCTCACAAGCATTCAGGGGCTAACGTCCGGCGAGGCCATTTCGCGCTTCTGTTGCGGGCAAATCTCGGCTGGCAGCAGCTTTGGGTTGGGCTCTACGGTTGGGGTTTCAACCGGCGTTCGTACCGGAGTCGTAGTCGGCTGCGGCATCTTTTCTTACCTCCCGGTATGCGAAATCGTTCCCTTCATGCTCCACCAATCCCGAGGACAGCTCACTCCGTGCCCTGAATATCTTTAGCAGCAGGTTCTTGCCGCTCGCGCCTTCGGGTGTGCGATGGTCCCGACGGATAAAGAAGTCTATGACCAACATATCGCCCTTGGAGAGCAGGAGAGTGTATTCCGGGAGTTCATGAGTCTCGCAGGCGTCCAAAGCGACCACGATTTCTTCGTTCAACTCTTCGGATGCGGGCGGGTAGCGCCACTGTCGAGACTCAGGCAGCTCGTGGCGGACGAAATCGTGAAGGAGCCAGAGCTCATCTCGGGAGAAGATGACTGGTTTGCGTTCAATTTCCGCCGTCGTCCTGGTGGTTCGTCTGTTCATGCTCCGCTTCCTTTCTGATCCGCATCTTCTCTCGCGATTTGTCGCCCGCACATAAAACGCCGATGCTACTCCGTTGCAATGACATTGCAGGTTGCTGCTATGGTTTTGAAACCGCATCACCCGGCTAGTTGCTCGCGGAGTCTGGAGAATCGACAAGTTATGGGAAGACTCGACAGGCTAGTGCGACTTCTGCAGGAAGATCTGGCAGGATGTGCACAAGCAGAAAAAGCTCTTGATCGAAAAGATCAGACAAGGGATAACTAACCACGTAAAGCGACGGGGTTCATTTACTCGGTGCCGGTGGCGGGGGATGCTTCGCGGGTCCGTGTCGATCAACGAGAGAGGAGACAACCGATGAGCAAATTACCTTTAGTGGTGGGGATGGCTGCGGGAGCGTCTGCGATGTATCTACTCGATCCCAGCCGCGGAGGTGATCGCAGGCAGCGACTATGGGACCAAGTCCAGCGCGCTCGCGACAAAATGAGCACCAAGGAAGCCGTCTCAGACGTCCGAAACAGGCTCTCAAACGGCTACCGTGAGGACATTGTCGCAGAGGCGAAAGAGACCGCTCAGGAAATGGCCTCGCCGGGTCGTTGGTCCACCCGGACGCGAATTGTCGCGGCAGGGCTGGGAAGCGGCCTCATATTCTATGGCCTCCGCCGCACCAGCCCAACCGGGCTCGCCTTGGTATCGGTAGGTGCCGGCCTCATGGCTCGCGCGCTCACAAACTACGAGATTCTTAAGGCCAATAACGTCGAGGGTTCGGCCGGATCTACCTCCAGGCGCGCCCTGGGTTCGCGTGGAACATCCCGTGGCCCGCGCTCCGAAGGCAAGATCAAGGCGGAACAAGACATCGAGCCGAATGCGCGCGATCTCCGCGACATAGCCGCGGAAGAAGAAATGACGGCGTTCAACGAAAACCCGGGGGGTATTCCCTCCGATTGACCTGAACTTCAGACGGCAGCCGGCTAGTGTCCCCGACGCATGAGCCACGCAGTATCCAGGCCCGGCCCGTAACTCGACCACCGTTCGAACTCTATGACCAACGCAGACTCGTCTTCAGCGAGCAGCCCGCTAAGCCAGTCGCGTATTTCGGAAGGCTCGTAGGTGCCGAAGACGGCTAGAGCATCGTCGCCTAATCGGCGGACTTCCTCCGGTCCTACCCTCGTCTCGATTGCCTCCGCCACCATCGAGCAGAGGTTCCGTCGCTCCGACCGGGCGATCACGCACTTCAGAGTGGCTTCGCCTTCGCTCATACGCGGAGATGCTCATCGAACCAGGCTACGCATTTCATCCAGGCGTCTTCCGCAGCTTCGAGGCGGTAGCTCGGACGCCCTTCGTTCATGAAGGCGTGTCCGGCGCCCTTATAGGAGTGGAACTCATGGGTCTTGCTAAGGTTGGTTAGCTCGGCATCCAGCTTCGCGACGTCCGCCGGACTGGGGTTCGGGTCTTCCTCGCCGAACAGACCGAGCACTGGGCAGTCAATATCCTTCGACAAATCGAACGGGGCTGGCCCTTCTCCCCACGGCACCATTATGTTCCCTCCCCAACAGACAACTGCCGCTTTCAGGTTTCGGTTCTTCGCAGCCATGAGATAGGTGACGCGGCCGCCCATGCAATATCCCGTAATGCCGATGCGGTCTGCCTCCACTTCTGGAAGCCCTTTGGTGTGCTCGATCGCAGCGTTAACATCCGCAACAATGGTCACATCCCGCAGCCGGCCCATTCTGGTTAGCGGGTCGTCACTCGAGTTTGGGTCGTCTCGGTGGTAGAGATCGGGCGCGATAGCGGCGAAGTGCGCCCCGGCCAGCCGGTCGCTCATTCCCCGGACGAAGTCATCCACGCCGCCGGCATGCTGGATTACGACAACGGCGGGGAAGGGTCCTACAGCATCCGGAATGTTCACATAGCAGCGCATTGGCTCGCCGTCGACGCTCACGGTGTCCCATCTCGATGGCATAGCGACCTCCCTCTCTGAAAAACGGCTTAGCAAGCGTAACGCACGAAGAAGAGGTGCGCCAGGGCGCTAGTGGCGGCCGCCGTGCCCGGTTCCGAAATTGTGTGCTGCCGGCGATAGACCGCCCGCGGTTAGCGGAATGAACGATTCGGCGATCAGGTTGATCACGCCGTCCCGCCGCTGCAGCTCGCCACGAATGATCACGAATGGCTCTCCTCGCACCAGCGTGCGGTGGGTCTCGTAAACATGGGGCTTCACGACCACGTTTACAAGGCCGAATTCGTCCTCGATTACCATGAAGATGAACCCGCTCGCAGTCTCCGGCCGCTGGCGGCAGACAACCAGCCCGGCCACTTCGATTGAAGCTCCGTCATCAAGCGAAGGGACCATCGCCGTAGAAGCGATCCCTTCATGCAGACGGGAGCGCAGGAATGACATCGGGTGCACGTTCGGGGACATGCCGAGGATGATGTAGTCCGCCCGCATCTTGTCCCAATCGCTCATCGGCTGCAGCTGGACCATGTCCTGCTCCGTCGGCAGCGCGAGGGCGAGCTGGCGCTGCTCCGTATTTCGCCCCTCGGACCGGTAGACCAGTCCGAGTTGCCAGACCAGTTCTCGCCGCTCGAGCCCGAAGCAGTCGAATGCCCCGCAGGCGATCAAGTTCTCGATGACCTCCCGCTTCACCCGCGTCCGCTCGATGAAATCGAACAGCGAGCGGAATGGGCCACCACGCTTGCGTTCATCCTCGATCTCCCTCGCGCCCTTCTTCTCAGATAAGCCGCGTATATAGCGAAGACCAATGCGGACTGCAAGGCTGGCTGCCCCAGCCACAACCTCGGCGGGCGACCCAAGAGTCCCCCCTATACTCATTTCTCCTTTCCCATTTCCCATTTCCTCAACCGTACAGTTCGCCCCGCTGATATTGATGTCCGGCGGCAGCACCTGGACGCCGTGACGCTTGCCGTCGTTGACGAGCACGTGCGGCGCATAGAAGCCCATCGGCTGGGCGTTGAACAGTGCGCAGAGCGATTCCGCCGGGTAATACGTGCGCAGCCAGGCGGTCTGGTAGGCCAGTAGCCCGAATGCGGCCGCGTGCGCCTTGGGGAAGCCGAACTCTGCGAAGCCGGCAATCTTTTGGAAAACACGGTCGGCCACCGCCTTTGACACACCTTGCCCCAGCGCGCCCGATATGAACTCCTCCTTCAGCTTCCCGATCGCTTCATGAGAGCGCTTGCGGCTCATCGCGCGGCGCAGACTCTCCGCCTGCCCGGCACTGAAACCGGCCAGCGCCATCGCCACCTGCAACACCTGCTCTTGGTAGAGAATCACTCCCAGCGTCTCCGCCAGCACCGGTTCGAGCGACGGATGGTCGAAGGTAATCGGCTCCCGCTTCATGCGCCGGTTGATATAAGGGTTCACGGACCCGCCCACGATCGGGCCAGGCCGGATAATCGCGACCTGCACAGTCAGGTCTTCGAGCGTGCGGGGCTGCACCCGCGGCAGCGTCTGCATCTGCGCCCGCGACTCGATCTGAAAGACGCCCATCGTGTCGGCTTCGCAAATGCTGTCGTACACGCGATCGTCCTTAAAGTCGATACGGGAGAGGTCGACACGCTTGCCCCGGTGCTCCTCGATCAACTCGAGTGTTTCGTCCACGGCGGAAAGCATGCCCAGGGCGAGGAAATCGATCTTGATCATGCGCGCGTCGTCCACCGAGTCCTTGTCCCACTGCATGAGCACCCGGCCCTCCATCGCCGACTGCTCCAGTGGCACCAGCTCAATCAGCGGCCTCGAAGAGATAACCATTCCTCCGACATGCTGCGAGATGTGGCGCGGAAAGCCGGCGATCTGCTCCGAAAGCTCCGCCAGGTGGCGCCAGAGGGGAGCGTTCAGCCGCTCTCGATAGTGCTCCAGACGCCCCATCTCCGTCCGGAGGTCCTTCGCGGAGCCGCCCTCGCTCACCTTCGCCAGCCGGTCCAGCTCTGCGGGCGGCAGGCCGAGCGCCTTCCCCACCTCACGTATCGCACTCCGAATCCGGTAAGTGGGGAACGTCGCCACGAGACCGACGTTATCGTGCCCGAAGTGCTCGTAAGTCCGCAGAATCAACTTCTCGCGGATGTCCCGCGGGAAATCGAGGTCGATGTCCGGAACAGAAGCCATTTCCTCGTTCAGGAACCGGCCCAGGAAAAGATTGTTCGCGATCGGGTCGATATGCGACAGCCCAATCAAGTAGCAAATAACGGAGCCGACAGACGAGCCGCGGCCGCGCCCCGGCGGCCCGTGGCTCGGGCGCCCTCGTATCTCTTCGGCGACGGCGTGCGCTAGCTGGAGGATCTCGCGGTGGATCAGGAAAAAGCCAGAGAGCTTGTGTCGCTCTACCAGCGATAGCTCTTGCTCAAGGCGCTCCTCGATCTCTCGCGCGAAGCGCGGATAGCGGCGCGCGGCTTCCTGCCGGCAGAGGATGCGCAAGTACGACTCCGCCGTCTCTCCCTCCGGTACGGGCGTTTCAGGGAAGCGGTAGTCCAGATCGCATGTCAGATCAAACCGGCAGCGCTCGGCGATCCGCTGTGTGTTCGCGATTGCCTGTGGATGGTCGCTGAACAGCTGTGCCATTTCAGCCGGCGGCTTGAGGAAGTACTCCGAATTCTCACGCCGTAGCTGGTGGCTGGCATCCAGCGTCGTCCGGTTCTTGATTGCCACGAGCGCATCCTGGAGCCGGTGGCGCTCTCGCGTGTGGTAATGGACGTTCCCAGTCGCGACAACGCCGAGCTTCAGGTGCTCCGCCAGTTCAGCCAGCATGCGGTTCCGCCAGACATCCCTGTAAACGAGGTTGTTCTGTAGCTCGATGAAGAAGTTCTCCGGTCCGAACCATTCGGCATACCGCCGCGCCGCCGCCTCCGCCTCGCGCGGTTGCCCCTCGGCGATCAACGATGACACCTCGCCACGCCGGCAACCTGACAGAGCGATTAGCCCCTCCGTATGTCGCGCGAGGACATCTGGCTGGACATACGGCTTCCCACGCTCGTGGTCGAGATGCGCGTGCGTCAGCAGCCGGCATAGATTCGCGTAACCACGGGGCGTCTCACAAAGCAGCGTCAGATGATGCCCCTGCCAGTCAAGGGCAGCGCTATCTTCCTTGCTCCTTACTCCTGGCTTCTTGCTCCTTACAAGCATAATTTCCGCGCCGGTGATCGGCCGCAGGCCCCAGGCCCGTGCGCACTGCGCGAACTCCATCGCGCCGTGCAGGCCGTCGTGGTCAGTGAGCGCGAGCGTCTCGTATCCCAGCTCCAGCGCGCGCAGCACGAGCTCATCGACATGCGAAGCGCCTTCGAGGAACGAGAAATTGGAGTGGGCGTGAAGTTCGGCGTAGGAAGGCATATGTTTTCAGTTTAGCGAACGCATGTTCTAAGCTGTCAAGCTGGAAATCGCACGCCGTTCGTCTAAAATAGGCGCCAAAAGATTCAGAGACGGAGGTGCAGTATGACCGACGCGCCCACGACCGAACCCGCTTACCCTGTACAGTTCTCCGTAGACTATCCAGACCGCGAGCTCGACCGGCTGACCACAGCATTCCGCATCTTCACTGCTATCCCAATCGCCATCGTTCTTGCTCTAATCAGCGCTGGCGGAGTAGGCGGGCCGGGAGGCTGGGGCGGAGAAGGCCGCGGGTTCTTTCTCTCGTTTGGCGCCGGCGGCGGGCTGCTAGTATTGGCGCCGCTCGTAATGATCCTCTTTCGCCAGAAGTACCCGCGCTGGTGGTTCGACTGGAACCTGAACCTGGTCCGCTTCGAAAACCGGGTAGCGGCCTACCTGTTCCTCCTCCGTGACGAGTATCCTTCGACTGATGAAGAACAGCAGGTCCACGTCGACTTCCCCTACCCCGACGTGCCCAACGACCTCAATCGCTGGTTGCCCCTTGTGAAGTGGCTGCTGGCAATCCCTCATCTCATCATCCTCGTTTTCCTTGCCCTCGCCGCGCTCGTAGTCGTAATCATCGCCTGGTTCGCCATCTTGTTTACCGGCCGCTATCCTGAGGGGCTATTCGACTTCGTTGTCGGCGTGATGCGCTGGGGCAACCGCGTGCAGGGGTACGCCTTCGTGCTCATCACCGACCGCTATCCGCCGTTCAGCTTGAACCCGTGAGCGGGCTTATCTGTTTAATACGCCTGCCGCCACCACCTTCCAGTGACCAGATCGCGATAGACGTCCACCACGCGTCCGTCTTCCAGAACCACACGCCAGTACTGACGCGACACGGCTTTCTCGCGCCACCACTCATCGTCGATGCGCCAGGTCTCGACAACTGACTCGACGGCAATCGGTCGTCCCGAGAAGTGCACAGCCAGAAGCCGAAAAGCTTCGTTGGCTTCGACCTTAATCGGCCGGGGCCGGTTTAGAGATCGAAGCCTGCCCGGCGAGTCAGTTCGGCCAGCGCTGACCGCCGCTCCGGTATTCGTGAGCTCGGGTCCAGCGCCACCACTTTGCCCACGCAAGGACCGTCGCGCTGCGTTCCTAGCTGGCGCACGGCCTCCTGTACCTGTCGCCACAGCTTCCCCTTTCCTTCAAACATCGCAGCCTGCTTGCCCGACTCTGCGCTCAGCCCCACCAGCTCCACCTCTATCTCTTCGACGGGGCGCTCCGGCGGCCTGCGCAGAATCGCTCCTTTGATCGAGGACCAGGCATCCTGCGGGCCCGCCAGCGCCTCGCGGAATGCCACCGGCAGCTCCCAGCTCCCACCGCCGTCAAGCGCTGCCCGCACCACTGCTTTTCGTACCCAGCGGCTTCTTCGCTCAGGATCGCAGTAGGCGACATGCACCAGCCGCTGGACACCGATCAGGATCGCTTCCAGCGAGACAGCCGGCGCCGGCATCTGGAGGCGGCGCACCACTGTCTCCTCCTTCACCCGCGGCGCCAGTGGTTCGCCGTCGATGCCATAGGACAGCTCCCAACAACGCTTTCCTTCCGGCCCGAATTGCGCCTGGAAGGCGCCCAGTGGCAACGCCGCGATATCGCCCATTGTCTCCAGGCCAAGAAGCCTAAGCCGCCAGCGCATCGCGTCATAGGCCGGCAGATGATCGATTGAAAGCGGCGCCAGGAAATCGCCCTCGCCGCCTGGCGAAATTGTCTTCGCTACTCCAGGCCTGGTTATGCAGGCGGCCACGCGCGCGGTGAATTTGCCGTACCCAATGCCGGCCGATGCCATGAAGCCGGTTCGCCGGTGAAGCACGCTGATCAGCTCTTCCGCGAGCGCGGCAGCGCCAACCGGCAGGCCGTCAAGCAAAAGGAAAGCCAGCCCTAGACCCGCCCCTTCCACAACTGGGCTTAACTCGCCCAGCAGGTCTAGCACTTCATCGAACCGTTTTTGGTAATACGGGCCGTCCTGAGGCAATACGACCGCTCGCTGACAGAGGCCGATAGCTTCTGACATGCGCATACCACTCCGCACGCCGGAGGCATCCGCCCCGAGCGAGTAGTCGAACACCGTTCCTTCGCCGATCAGAATAAGCCGCGTGCCGGCATCTTTTCGGCGCTGTCGCTCCACCTCCACGGCAAAGCGGGGAATGTGTACACAAGCGATCGCTGGGGCGGGCATTGGGCACCTCTTCTCTCTGCAATTTAAGAACATACGTTCGAGATGTCAAGAGGTAGCAGTCACCATGTAAAATGCGCCACACACGCCCCAAGCAGAAAGAGAGATCCGGCATGGCAAATAGCTTCAAGATCGGCGACCTCGATGTGGTGGTCGTCTCCGATGGCACCGCCCGCGCGCCTGGCACAATGTACTTCCAGGGAACAACCCCCGAGCAGTGGGAGCCGCACAAGCGTTGGTTAGACCATGAGGGAAATGTGGAGTTCCCTTTCAGTTGCTTCCTTGTGCGCAGCGGCGGTAAGACGGTCCTCATCGATACGGGACTCGGCCAGATAAACATGATGGGCTTTACCGGTGGATCTCTAATGAGCGAGCTTGCCTCCGCCCGGGTAAAGCCGGAAGCGATCGACACCGTTTTCGTCACGCACCTACACGTCGACCATTGTGGTACTGTCGCGCATGTCGAGGGTGACAAAGCCCGGCCCGCTTTTCCCAACGCCACCTACTCGTGGACGGCGGAGGAGCAGGCGCACTGGACAGGCTCCGTGATGGATTCGGCTTTCATGACGGCCGACCAGAAGGCGTACCTGAAAGGTATGTTTTCTTCAGTCGAGGGCCGTTTCGAGCCGGTCAAGGATGGTCAGGCGCTCGCTCCCGGAATCAGCGTCATTTCCACGCCCGGCCACACGCCCGGCCATGCGGGTGTTGTCCTCTCTTCGGGCACCGAGCGGGCGTTTGTCCTCGGTGATGCCATAAGCTGCCCCGTGCAACTCACCGAGAGCGAGTGGTCGGGCCTCGGAGATATGGACCCGAAGTTGGCGCGTCAATCGCAGGAAATGATCGCTCGAGAGGCCGAGTCGACAGGAGCGCTGCTCACGGCGGCCCACTTCCCGGGCCTTACCTTCGGGCGCGTCCTCATGGGCGAAGGGCGACGCTACTGGCAGCCGCTCTAGGTGTTTCGCTATTCTGGTCCAGCTCTCGCGATCGTACTCACTCTGATATGATGTCTACTGGAGCGGGTTTGGCCCGCTCCGTGTCACGCTTGGCGCCTGCCATGTGCCGAAGTGGCGGAATTGGTAGACGCGGCAGACTCAAAATCTGTTGGGGGGTGACCCCCGTGCCGGTTCGAGTCCGGCCTTCGGCACCAGCACAAGTTCATACGGCCTCAATGCCGAGTGGTGTAACGGTAGCACACGGGACTTTGAATCCCATAGTCCAGGTTCGAATCCTGGCTCGGCAGCCAAGAGCGTCACGCGCTCCCGGGTAGCTCAACGGTAGAGCGGGCGGCTGTTAACCGCTAGGTTACAGGTTCGAATCCTGTCCCGGGAGCCAATCTACAACAACGGTATTCAAGCGCCGTCTGACCGAACCGCTCGCGCCCATTCAGCACGAACAACGGAGCATACAGCGGCTTGGGCATGAGGGTCTTCGCATCATCTGCTCCCCGAACGCCCCGTGCGCTCAAAGACCTCTCGGACGAACGTTGGCTGGAACGCTCGCGACTCTCGCTCCACAGATTGCCGACGTCGCTCAGTTGGCGGACCCTGCCTCGACATCCAAGACCTCAAGCTATTGCTCGATCTCGGCCGGTTCGGGCCTTTAGCGGCGCCGTTTCGGCCTTCAGGTAGGGTCGTCTATCTCCCCCAGCGCACACAGTTTCCGCAGGCGACCGACTGCCGGCGGAGCGCGACGCGCTCTTCTGGGTTTCAGGCCGCGCCTCGGTCGTGCAGCTAGATCGCGTTATCTCCCGTCTCGCCGGTCCGAACGCGCATTACAGTATCTACCGTTGTGACCCATATCTTGCCATCGCCAACGGACCCAGTACGAGCATGCTCGGCGATCGCGGCTACAACGCTGTCGGCAGCAGCGTCCGCGACAATGATGTCGAGCTTGACCTTGGGTAGGAAGTCGACGGTGATCTCGACTCCCCGGTACATCTCCTTGACGCCTTTCTGACGGCCGTGACCTTTTACTGGTGTAATGGTGATCCCCGGGTATCCGAGTTCGCCCAAGGCGGCGAGCACGACGGGCAACCGCTCTTCTCGTACGACCGCTTCGACCTTTTTCATCAAAACTCCTCCCGCAGGTTACATTGTGCCGTCCGGATTACGAGCGCCACCACGGGGGCTCCCTGTCTAAGCCGTGCCCGGCTCGGGCCTGGGCGCAGGCATTGGCGCCGGGGTGACCTGTTCGATCAGCTCCGCCGGGATAGCACCGTGGAGCTCCTTCTCCATCACGAAGCCCCCGTAGCCAGGCACACCAAACTCGGGAACGTCGAGTCCCAGCACTTCAGCCTCAGGCGCCACGCGCATCGAGGTGAGCATCTTGTAGAGACCGAAGACGCCCATCG
>Ga0209690_1000305_pt1 | contig 25767 bp, 13 predicted proteins | sample GraSoiAngelo_150_FD_186164 | JGI IMG/M metagenome (GOLD analysis project Ga0209690, IMG submission 186164) | Grasslands soil microbial communities from the Angelo Coastal Reserve, California, USA - 14_1009_09_40cm (SPAdes) (version 2) | ecosystem: Environmental > Terrestrial > Soil > Grasslands ... | reverse complement strand
ATTCGGGGCGAGCGCATCCACGCGATCCACGTCCTGACGCCCCGCCGAGCGAGCCGATCCATGATGGCCCGGGCGATCGTCGTCTTCCCCGCACCGTCCGGGCCCACGATCGCGTACACGTTGGCGGCCCACGAGCCGCGCGACCTCGTGGTATCCGCGCGATCGCTCGACCCTTTGCGATCGCTCGGAACGCGGTTCGGTTTCATGGGAACACTTCCATCGGGATTTGGGAGGTCCTTCAAAACCGTGCCGGAGATCGACTCGACGATCGGCGAGACGTCGCCGACTCGCGGAAACACGTCGCGGGGCGTGTCCGGTCCTCCTGTCATCGGAAGCGGCGCCGCCCCGAAACGTAAAGGTTATACGTCCACGTCCGCTCTTTTTACTTCCAACTGGACGGGGTGAGGATTTTCCGGTGGAGCTTCAGACCTCGAGGCGGATGCGGTCGCTCCAGGGCCACCCCGATCATCACACACGCTCTCACGACGCCGTGAGCGGAGGGACGAATTGAATGGAGACCCTCAAATTCGTCATGACGGCGGCCTTCTACCCACCGTACCCCCTCGGAGGCGACGCGAATCATGTGCGCTACCTGGCCGAAGCGCTGGTCGCGCAAGGCCACGAGGTTCACGTGGAATACTCGCCCGCGGCCCTGGCGCTCAAACGGGGGCGGCCTGACACCCACGACGGAGGAGACGGCGGCGTCATCCGTCACCCGATCCCGGCCCTCACGGGTCGGTTCCAGCCCCTCGGCGCATGGATCTTCGGCGCCCCGGCGAGCGTCCGGAGGCATCACCACGAACTCGTCGAGAGCGTGCGCCCGGACGTGATTCACTACCACAACCTCTCGCTGCTGGGACTGGACCTAATCGACGTCCCCAGCTCCGCGCTCAAGATGTACACGGCCCACGATTATTGGGTGCGCTGTCCGCGGAACGACCTGTTCAAATTCAATCGACGCCTCTGCGACAAGCCGACGTGCCTCACGTGCCTGACGATCTCCGGGAAGCCGCCGCAGCTGTGGCGATACCGGCCCGATGGGCTCAAGCCCTTCGACGCCCTCGACGTCGCGATCGCGCCGAGCGATTTCCTGCGAGGCATGATCGCCCCGTACCTCCGCGCCCCGGTCGTCCACATCCCGAACTTCGCGCCCGATCCGAACCCTTCGGGGCAAGCGAGTTCGCCGGGCGACTACTACCTGTACGTCGGCCGCCTCGAGTTCTACAAAGGAATTCCGGAACTCGCGAACGCGGCGAGCCAGTACCGCGGACCGCACCGATTCGTCGTCGTCGGAAAAGGGAAACAGGCGGCCGTCCTGGAGGCGGCGCGGGAACGCTCGGCCCCGCTGGTCCTTCATGGCTGGTTGCCGGCCGCCGAGCGCGATGCGACCTATGCGCGGGCGCGCGCCCTCCTGCTTCCGTCGATCTGGTATGAGAACGCACCGCTTGTCGCGTTCGAAGCCCTCGCCTGGGGTACTCCCATCCTGGCCTCCGAGACCGGCGCTCTTCCGGAGATCCTTCACGGGGACATGTGCGGCCGGACGATCCGGCCGACCGCGGAAGGAATCCTCGCGGGGATCGAACAATTCGAGGCGGAAGACCTGGCCCACGGCCAGCGGAGGGCGGCCCGCATGGCGTATGAGACCTATCACACACCCGCGAAGTACCTCGAAAACTACGAACGACTGATTGAGGCCACGTGGGAACGCAAGCTGGCGTCTCGAAACATCCATCCCGCGGAATTTCCCGAGATGTCCGTCGGATCGCCTGGAGGACGATCCAGTCCGATGTCCTCCGGGGAGGCGTTAGGCGCTCATTCCAAGATGAGGCCTTTCGCGCACCGCGACGAGTCTCACGACCCCTGAGGCAACCCTCGCCCAAGTCCACGTTTACTGTGAACGTCGATAATTTTCATGGACGGAGCGATCCGAATCGTCGACATCGAACTGGAGCGGACGCAGCGTTACAAGCCACGTTCCCGACGCGACCTATCGAGGAACGTCCCTGGACCGGACTGAATCGCGTCCATCCGGCGAACTGCGGGCTGTCAGCATGGCGAGAGACAAGACCGCCCACAGGACGAGGAACATCCATCCGTATCCGAGGAACAGGATGAGGCCCGTATTCAATTGGAAATGCGTTGCGGCGAAGGAGTCGGACCCGGGCAGCATTGCGCCTGCCACCGAGGCGAACAGGAGCGCGACGACGATCGGCCCCGCGATGCTCGGAGCCGCGGCCTCGCGAGCCGCTTCCACCCGAGCCCGCTCGATGAGGAGGGCCTTCATCAGTTCCTTCCGGGTCCGCGCGGCCGTCAGGGCCGCGGACACTTCGACGAGGGTTCCCGTGATCTCGATCTCCATCCCGGGCGGCGCGCCCGGCACCGGCGTGGCAAGGGACGTGAGCAGCTCGTCGACTTCTTCATCGCTCGGCGGCATCATCCGGATCGCTTCGGACGTGACGAGGGTCGCCTCGCCGGTCGGCAACAGGCCCGCCTCGGGCATCTCGGCGATGCGGAGGGCGATGCCACGACGTGCGTCTTCGAGCCGTCCCAGGTGGCTCACGGCCGCTGTGGAGAGGGCGATCGCGACGACGACGGCCCCAATCAGCGAGGCCGTGTACGCCTGGGATGAGAGGTCCGCAGAAAACCACGATCCGGTCGTCCCTCCCGCGGTGGCCCAGGCGAAAATCGCGATGGCCGCGAAGACGGCGGCGAAGGCGGAATGAATGAGAATTGGACGCGATGGCAAGGTCGGCCCTCCGTTGGTTCGTCCGTTCGCCTGGGGCTATTAAAGGCCCAACCCCGGATTCTCGCAGGCGATAGATTTGGTGCCTCTGATGGGGGCCCAAACAACCTACAAATAGCCTCCGCCGCATGGCGCCGACGTGCTGGACATCCGGCTCGTCCGGGAGAACCCGGAACTCATCCAGAAAGACCTGGCAAAGCGCAACGCGCCGGACAAAGCGAAGCTCCTCGCCGACGTGATCCGGTGGGATCAAGAATGGCGGAAGGCGCTCGCCGAGGCGGACCGCCTCAAACGTAGGCGGAATGAAATCACCCGCGAAATCGCGGAAGCGAAGAAGGCGGGCAAGTCGACGGACAAGCTCCGCAAAGAGGCCGCCGACCTTCCGAAGAAAATCGACACGCTCGACAAGACGATCGACGAACTCGCGGCGAAAGTCCGAGAGGGACTCCTCCGACTCCCGAACCTTCTCCATGAGAGCGTCCCGGTCGGCAAGGACGATACGGAGAACGTCGAGATCGCTCGATGGGGCACGCCGCGGAAATTCGATTTCGAACTCAAGTCTCACGGCGACCTGCTCGAGGCGCTGCGGCTCGCGGACTTCGAACGCGCGCGGAAGATCGCCGGTGCCGGTTTCGTCTACCTCCTCGGAGACCTCGTGCGCTTGGACCAGGCCCTGTTGACCTTCGCGCTCGATCACATGCTGAAGCAAGGCTTCACGCCGGTCTTCCCGCCGTTCATGATGCGCCGCGCCGCGTACGAAGGCGTCGTCGACCTCGGGGACTTCGAGTCGGTCATGTACAAGATCGACGGAGAAGACCTGTTCCTCATCGCAACGTCGGAACATCCGATGGGGGCGATGCACATGGACGAAATCATTGAGGAAGCGGACCTCCCGATCGCGCTCGCGGGACTCTCCACGCAGTTCCGACGGGAGATCGGCGGCCACGGCGTGGACACGAAGGGCTTCTTCCGGATGCACCAGTTCAACAAAGTCGAGCAGTTCGTGTTCTGCCGCCCGGAGGACAGCTGGACATGGCACGAGAAACTCCGCGCGAACGGCGAGGCGATCTATCGCGCCCTCGAGATCCCGTACCGGGTCGTGAACGTCTGTACTGGGGACATCGGCACGGTCGCCGCGAAGAAGTACGACATCGAAGGCTGGTTTCCTCGGCAGAATGCATACCGCGAGGTGATCAGCTGCAGCAATTGCACGGACTACCAGGCCCGGCGGCTGAACACGCGCGCGGGGAAAGTCGGCGGCGACAAGTTCTTCCCGCACACGCTGAACTCGACCGCGATGGCGACGTCCCGCGGCCTCGTCGCAGTCCTCGAGAATTATCAGCAGGCGGACGGCTCCGTCATTGTGCCGAAAGTCCTGAGGCCTTTCATGGGCGGACAGGACGTCATCCGCGGTCCGGCGTGACCCCACCGGAAAAATGACACGGGTCACGGAGCACCGCAACGGTCAAGTCCCCAGATCGCCGTATGTGCCGTGGGAGGAACGGGGATCGACCGTCCCGCGTGGATCCTGCTCGTCGCGCTCGGGGTCCTAGGACTCGCGCTGATCTTGTCTTCCTCGCCCGCTGCGGCCGATGGGAGCGGACTCGAGGGCGGGAATGGACAATTCCAGGTTTACGTGGTCGTGCGATCCTCGTTCGACCTGGCGGAGAGCGGCCACGCAATCCCGATGGAAGTCCTCGTGACCGAGGTCCATGGGCTTCCTCAGGCGAACGTCCCGGTGTTCCTGAGCGCCTCCCTGGGAACGGTTTCGCCGGATCGCGTCGTCACGGATTCCCGGGGGTATGCATCGTTCGCCTTCTTCGCGGATGTCAAAGAGGACACGCTGGTCCGGATCACCGCGCGGACGGGCCTCGATGGCGCGGCGCAGGGAATCGACGCGTTCACGGTTCGCGTCGTGCGATTGCCGCCGCCACCGATCTACGCGCAAGCGGGAATCGTGTCCCTCGGGGTCCTCGGCGGCCTCGCGGCATTCCTCTCCTGGACGGAACCCGGCCGGCACGCGATTTTCGGAGCCTTCTTCCCACTGTACACGCGACTCAAGAAGGAAGAGGTCCTCGACCATTTCGTTCGCGGACAAGTGTTCGGCGTCATCAAGACCGAGCCGGGGACGCACTTCACCGAGATCCGCGACAACCTCAGCCTCTCGAACGGCACGCTCTCGTACCACCTGAGGACCCTCGAGGTGGCGGGTTTCATCCGATCCGAGCGGGAAGGGATGTACAAGCGGTTCTTCGCCGCGGACGCGCAACCGGACCGCGGCGGCGAGGGCATCCGGCTCAGCACGCTCCAAAAATCGCTGGTCGAAATCCTGCGGCGCAACCCTGGATCGGCGCAGAGGGATCTGGCGCTGCAAGCCGGGGTCACGCAACAGACCGTCAGCTACAACTTGCGGATCCTGCAGAAACAAGGCATCCTGCAAACCGTCTCTCGCGGTCGCCGCCAAGTGTATCTGACTGCGGACGGCTGACCTCCTCCTGAGTTCTTTGGGCCAACGCCGTTACAAAACGCCGTACCAATTTGGTTTAATACGGTTCTCCGCATCTGATGACGAGGACGGCAGTTGGTCCTCGGACCAACACGCCGCGGAAAGAGGAGGCGGAGAACTTGTCGCGACACGTGTGGCTGGTCTTGTTGATCATTCTATCGATGTTCGTGTCTATGTTCCTCGTCCACCCTGTGGCCCAGAACGCCTCGGCGCAGGCGACGTCCTTCGTCATCAACGTCGGCGTGCAGGACGAGATGAAGACGAGGAATCTGATTCGCGGATTCTTCTTCGGAACGGATGTGTGGACGGCGGACGCATTGAACCCAGTTGGGGAGGGAACTGTCCAGACGGATCCGGAGACTCAAACCGTGTTGCCGTATACGATGGTCGGCACGGACGTCAACGGAGACGGCAAGCTTCAGGCGAACGAAGTCGGCGTCTTCTCGAACGTCCAAGGTCGCTCGAGCGAGTGGATTGCGTTCTTCAACATCAAAGGGATGAAATGGCACGACGGCACGCAGGTCGAGCGCGAGGATGTCCTGTTCGGCTACCACCTTGCCTCGTTGGCACCTGCGGTCACCTCGTCGCGCTTCGTGAAAGACAAAGCCGGGCAAGCCGGCTCGAACTACTCGTCGACGCGATACCAGAACATCAACCCGGTCGCGATCGCGGGCGCCTCCACGGACGGATGGCTGGGTGGCCCCGTCGCGGACACAACGCATCAGTTCGCCCTCAAGTTCATCCAGACGGGACCGAACGCGCAATTCAAACGGGACACCTTGCAAGCCACGTTCATGCCCGCGTACTTCTGGCAAGGCACGGGCGTGCGAAAAGTGGACGGGGTGATCCAGCCGGGAGCGGTGCATCCGGATTTCGGGTGGGCGATGAACCCGGATCCGGGCGCCAGCGGCCTCAATGTCTACTTGAACGGCGTGCCGGCGGCCGGATACACGACCACGTCGACCGTCACCTTCGAAGGAATTAGTATCGCGTCCGGCACCCACCTGAATGCGTTCGATGTCACTGCGGCTTCCGTCGGCTGCCCCGCAGGCAGTTCGACGTGCGCCACCCCGTGGGAGGCGCAGGACCAAGACGTGATAGGCGCCGGCTCCTACAAGTTCGTCCACTGGGAAGCAGGCAACTTCGTCAAGCTCGATAAGAATCCGAACTACTTTATTGCAGATGCGACCGTCCGCGCAAAGTATCCCGCCACTCTCGTCCTGCAAGTGCCCAAGGTTGACTCAATCATCTACCGTCTCTACCGGAACGTCCAGGCGACCGTCTTCGCTCTCCAGGCGGGGACACTCGATTTCATCGACTGGACCGTACCACCCGACCAGGTCGCCCCGATCACGGGGGACCCGAACATCGGACTCAAGTCCAGCGCCGATGCCGGGTTCTTCTACCAGAGCTTCAACTTCGACCGCCTGCCGTTCGGCTACTTGAACCCGGCCGAGGGCAGCAACACGCCGGGCAACGACATCGGCAGGCCTTTCCGCCTCGCGGTTGCCCATGCGACGGACAAGCGGACGATCGTCACGTCCCTGCTCCAGAACTTTGGGGTCGCGGGCCACACGGTCGTGAGCCCAACGAACACCTTGTACTATAACGCGTCTGCGCCTCGTTACGAGTACGACCTCAGCGTCGCGAGGGGCATCCTGGACGCCGCGTACGGAGTATGGCCCGGCGGAGTTTGCCAACAGGACGGCACGGGCTGTCGAAGCCTACCCGGCAAGGGGACGAGTGCCATCGACATGCTCACGCCCCAGGCGGACTATGATCCGATCCGGGCGTCCGCGGGGACGTTAATCGCGCAGAACATGCGCGCGATTGGCGTGAACATGAACTCGAAGGCCACGGCCTTCGGGGCAATCGTTGACGCGCTGGACGCGCGGAACTTCGACATGTGGATCCTCGGCTGGTCTCTGACGGGATACGTCGAGCCGGGCTACATCGAGAGCTTCTTCCACAGCCGGAACGCGCCGATTCCCGGGCAGAACTATGAGAGCTACGTGAACACCTCGTTGGACACGCTCATCGACGACGCGACCGGTGCGGTCGGAGCCCAAGCCACTCAATTGTGGAAGTGGACGCAGGGCGCGATCCTCCAGGACGCGATCTACAACGTGCTGTACTTCCGGACGAACGTGTTCGCGTTCCGCCAAGACCGGATCAATCCGGCGAGCTTCCGGACCGACATCGGCGGCGACGTCTGGATCTACTGGTCCCGAATCTTGCTGGAGCCGGCACCTCCGGGCGTGATCCGATCGGCCGCGAGCCTGCCATCCGCCGTCGGATCGGGCGGGAACGCGCCCATCACGGTCACGGTCCGGAAATCCGACGGCTCCCCAGTTCAGGGAGCCTTCGTCAACATCTCCCGGACCTCGGGCCTCGGCACGGTGAGCCCATCGACGGGGACGACGAACGCGAACGGTCAGTTCGCGGCGACCTTTACCGCGCCGACGCTGACCGCCGGAGCCACGCCCGTTTCGACGTTCCTTGAGATTCAATCGACCAGCTCGGAGTCCGGCGCGGCGCGGCTAGTGACGGTCGTCATCACGACGTTCCCGCCAGGGGCGCAGTTCCTCACGTTGCTCGCCGAAACGCCATTTGGCAACGTGATCAACGAAGGAGGAACCGGCGCGATTGACGTCACGGTTTCGGACGAGAACGGCCAGCCCGCGGCCGGTGCGAATGTGATCCTCACGCCGTCGCCCGCGATCACGCTGACGCCATCGACGTTCACCCTCGACGCGACGGGCCACCAGCAGGTGACGGTCTCCGCGCCGACGGTGTCCGCGGACACGACGTACACGATCACGATCACGGCCACCCGGGGAGCCGTGTCCGGGACTTCGCAGATGACGTTGACGGTCCTGAACGTGCCGCCCCAGGCGACAGCGGGAATCGGAGCCGAAGTCTACCTAATCGGCGGGGCCGTCGTCGGCACGGGCGCAGCCGGAGGCATCTACGTCGGCCTCCGGCGCCGGGGGAGGAAGAAGCCGTAGGTCGCGCGGGCGGGCGTCTCCCCCGGCGGACCGGGTCTGAGTCGGGCCCGACCACGCTGGAGAAGTTTGAAGTCGCGACGAACGATGGTACGCGAAGGGGGAATCCGTGGGACTCCGGTCGTTCCTAATCAAGCGCGCGGCCCAGACGGTCGTCACGATCATCGTCGTCCTCGTCTTGATGTTCGTGCTCTTCCGCCTGATGCCCGGCGATCCCGTGTCGTTCCTGATCCAGCCCGGTCTGACGCCGCAGGAACGGGACGCGCAGCGGGTCGCGTATGGGTTCGCGCGATGGGAGAGCGCACCGGGGGTTTTCAAGACCGGGAGCTTCACGGTCCCTGACCCGGGGTTGTACTCCGTCACGATTGACGTGCGGGACTCGAAAGGGAACACGGCGAGCCTCCACGCAGCCTACGTCGACCCGAAGGTCTTCGCTCCCGGAAGCCCGATCTTCCTCCGGGGATTGAGTGCCGCACCCTCGCAACACGCCCTGGTCGGGGATGCGGTCACGCTGTCCGTCCGGCCGCTCACGTCGGTGCCGACTGATCTGTCGACGTTCGAGGCGTGGGCCCTCGTGACGCCACCCTCGGGCCCCGTGTCGAACGTGACGTTGACATTTGCAGGTGGCTTGTTTGCCGGGACGTATACTCCATCGACGAGCGGAGTCTACCCCGTCGAATTTAGCGTACGGAACCCCGCGACCGGGGATCTCGCGAACGCGCCGTTCGGATTTGCCGCGAATCCCGTCGACATCTCCCCGTTCTCGTATGTGACGAACGAGGATCCGCGCGGTGCGATCTTCACCGCGCCCGTCGCATACTCGCGGTCGGTTGGCGAGGTACATGTCATCCTACGGTCCTCGCAAGGCGACCTCGGCGATCTTGCCGGACACGTTCTCACGCCCCGAGGCGCGACGAACGAGTTCGCCCTCAATCATCCGCTTGTCGCCGTCGACCGACCGGTGTGGGAGGAGTTCTGGTACTACTTGGCCGGGATGCTGACCGGGAGCTTCGGGAACTCATTCCAGACGGGCCGGCCGGTGAGCTCGGAGATCCGCGAGCGCGTCGGACCCACGCTCCTCCTCTTCGGCACCGCGACAATCGTCTCCGTCCTCATCGGGATCGGCGGGGGCGTCCTGCTCGCCTGGTTCCGAGGCTCACGGGGCGAGATCGCCGCGATCGTCTCGAGCCTGTTCTTCTACTCGATGCCGATCTTCTGGTTCGGGATCATCCTCCTTTTCGTGTTTGCGTATACGCTGCGGTTGTTTCCGTTCGGGGGCATCGGCGGCGTCGACTCGGTGGGGAACTCGCTCACGGGACTTGCTTGGGCCGGAGATGTCCTGTGGCACATGGCGCTGCCTCTCGCAAACCTCGTCATCCTGAACTTCGCGGGATACGTGCTCCTCATGCGGAATTCGCTGCTCGAGGTCCTCGGAGAGGACTTCGTGACGGTCGCGCGAGCGAAGGGGCTCAAGGAACGGACCGTCATGTACAAGCACGCGGCCCGCAACGCGATGCTCCCGGTGACGACGGTCACGGCCATCGCGATGGCGACCGTGATCAGCGGCGGCGTCCTCACGGAGACCATCTTCTCCTGGCCGGGGATGGGATTCTACTTCGTCGCGCGGACGCTATCACAGGATTTCCCTGCGGTCCAAGGGGCGTTCTTCATCCTTGCCTTGCTGACGGTCCTGGGTAACGTCGTCGCCGATGTCGCGTACGCGTACCTGGACCCGAGGGTTCGATTGTAATGGTCGATTGGGACCTGACGAAGGAACGCCTTCGGGCCTATCGACGGAACCTCACGAACACTTGGTCGCTCTTCAAAGAGAGCCGCATCGGAGTCGTCGGGATCGGCATCATGATCGTCTTCGTCATCCTCGCGGCCCTCGCCCCATACCTCGGGCTGCGGGACCCGATTTACTGGCGCGCGCCGTCGGAGGATGTCATCGCGCTCGACACCTATTGGCAAGCGGATACGTCGAGCTTCCTGTTCGGCGCGGGGAGTCCCATCCACTCCCAGGTCGCGATGCGGGTGATCCCACGCGCAACGGATCCCCGGGCCGACCGCCTCTACGCGGCATCGGGCAACAAGCTTCTCGCCCTCAATCCGGCGGCGGGCGGGTCGAAGGGATGGACCGCTCCGGATCAAACGGCCTCGTTCACGACCGCCGCGCCAATCACGGCCGGGCCCGTCGCGGTGAATTTCGGCAGCAAGACCCACCCATCGTACCTCGATTTTGTCGTCTACATCGGGACCTCGGATGGGACGTTCTACGCGCTCAATGACAGCGCCGTGGAGTTCGACGGCGATACTGCTCTCCCCGGCGGATCGAATGTGATGACGCGGTCGGTGACCGGGAGCGTGACTTCGATCGCGGTCTGGTCGGAGCCGACGGACGACCCGCCTTTCCCCGCGACGCCGGCTCGAAATCCTGGCGAATCGGTCTTCGTCGGGACCTCGGCAGGATACCTGTACGCATTCGCCGCATCGGATCTTTCCCCGATGTGGAACCGGTCGTTCGGCGCGGGAGTCACGGTTCGCATGGCGTCTGCGCCCATGAATCCGCCGACGAACCCGAGCTATTCGCCCGCGCTCACGGAGGACGGCCAGCGGCTGTTCGTCAACGCCGGCGATTGGCAGTCCTTCTACTCGCTGAACGGCACGTTGGCGTGGACCGGATTCCCAGTCAGCACCCCCTGGACCTCGGCACCGGTCGTCTCCCTCCCCTCGATCCTGGCGGACGGCAGTTTCGGCGAGCTCGCCTACGCCGCCTCCGACGACGGATGGCTCTTCGCTCGCAAGGTTGCCACCGGCGCCTCCTACGTCCCGTGGGAGACCTCCCCAACCGCTCGACTCCATCCGACCTTGGCGGTCCGGACCATCCCCGTCATGGAGACCGTGTCCCAGCAAGATCGTGGGCCGCTCTCGTCTCCGTTCATCGACTCAACCACGGTCTACGTGACCTCCCGCACCGGAATTCTCTATTCCATCGCTCGCGACGCGGTGGGCACTCTGAGCGCCGGGACGGTGAAGTGGCGCTTCGTCGACAAGGTCTTGCAAGAACGAGGATTTCAGTTCACGGCGCCGCCGGTCCTCGCGATCGCTCAACGGATCATTTTCGGGGTCGGCGTCGATTCGAAGGGGACGCCGGATCCGTCGGACGACCAAGGGATCGTGTACAGCCTGTCCGAGGTCGGCGACCTGCTCTGGCGCAAGGACTTCGATGGCGCGTTAGACGCGTCGCCGTCGATTTGGACCACGCAAGTCGGTAGCCAACTCAACATTCCCAATGTCTGGCTCGGCACGGGGAAAGGTTGGGTGTACGCGATCTCCTCGACGGGCAAATACCTCGCGCCGCTGCCGCCCGGAACGTATCCGTCCGGCAACCAATACTTGTGGGGCACGGACCTGCAGGGCCGGGACATCTTCAGCCAGTTCATCTGGGGCTCGCGGATCGCGCTCATTGTGGGTTTCTCCGTCGCCCTCCTGACCGTCGGCATCGGCCTCGTGGTCGGCCTCGTCGCGGGCTACCTGGGCCGCAAGACGGACATCCTCCTCATGCGATTCACGGACGTCATCCTCGTCCTTCCGCTCCTGCCACTCCTCATTATCCTCGCCGCCGTCCTCGGCTCGAGCATCTGGAACATCATCCTCGTCATCGCCCTCCTGTCATGGCCCGGCACGGCGCGGGTCATTCGGTCCGAAGTCCTCAGCCTCAAGGAGCGCCCTTACATTCAGTCGGCGCGAGTGACCGGAGCCAGCAGCGTGCGGATCATGTTCCGACACCTGACGCCGAACGTGATGCCGCTCGTTTTCCTTTACATGACGTTCGCGGTGAGCGGCGCGGTCCTCCTCGAGGCGGCCCTCAGCTTCATCGGCCTTGGGGATCCGAACACCCCGAGCTGGGGTCAGATGCTGTCGACGGTTCAGCAGGCGGACCTGCTCCGAGCGTACTGGTGGCTGCTCCCGCCGGGCCTGGGGATCACGGTCTTGTCGCTCGCCTTTTTCCTGACCGGCCGTGCGTTCGAACAGATCATCAACCCCCGGCTGCGCACGAGGTGAACATTCGTGGCGCTGCTTGAGATCCGGAATCTACGGACCTACTACCGCGTTCGCAAGGGCCAGGTCAAGGCGGTCGACGGCGTCGATTTCACGGCGGATCGGAGCAAGACGGTCGGCCTGGTCGGCGAATCGGGGTGCGGCAAGACGACCTTGGCCTTCGGCATTCTGCAGATCCTCCCCTCGAACGCGAGCATCGTCACCGGCGAGGTCCGCGTCGGTGGCGAACTCGTCTTCCGAGCACCCCTGACGCACGAGCTGAAGTTCCTCCTCGAGCAGGACGGATTCGCGCCCGCCGTGCGGGACATGCTGGCGATGCGCGCAGCGGGCATGCAGGCTGACAAGGCCTCGGTGGCCGCCAACGAGCTGATGCCGATCCTCCAGCAAGAGGCCTCCTTGATCGAGGACGCCCAAGCGATGATTGCGAACGGTCCGGCCGACCCCGAGACTCTGAAACGAGACCTGCTCGACCTCGTCGACCGCCGCGAGCGCGCTTGGAACCGCGGCTTCACCCGCCGCGCGATCCAGCGGTCCCAGCGGAATCGGATGCAGACCATGCGATGGTCCCAGGTCTCGATGATCTTCCAAGGCGCGATGAACGCCTTCAACCCGGTCTACCGAGTCGGCAACCAGATCGAGGAGGCCCTCGAGGCCCACATGGAGATGACAGCCGAGCAGCGGGAAGCTCGGGTCCAGGAACTGTTCAAGCTCGTCGGCATGACCGCGGATCGGTCGGAAGGATATCCGCATGAGTTCTCCGGAGGCATGAAGCAGCGCGCGATGATCGCGATGGCACTCGCTTGCAAGCCGGACCTGATCATCGCGGACGAGCCCACGACGGCGCTAGATGTCATCATGCAAGACCGGATCCTCGGAGAAATCCGCGATCTGCAGCGGGAGCTGGACCTCGCGATGATGATCATCACGCACGACATCTCCGTCGTCGCGGAAGTCTCGGACCGCATTGTGATCATGTATGCGGGCGAAATCGTCGAAGAGGGGACCACGGAGGCCGTCTTCGAACGGCCCTCGCATCCATACGCGCTTGGCCTCCTCGAGGCGTTTCCGAGCGTGAAAGGCCCGAAGAAGAAGCTTCGGGCGATCCCCGGATCTCCGCCGGATCTCGTCAACCCGCCGACCGGATGCCGCTTCCACCCCCGCTGTCGATTCGCCCAGGACATCTGCACACGCGAGCGACCTGAACTCATCGAGGTCGATGCGGGCCACCGCTCCCGTTGCCACTTCGCGAAGGAAATCTTCTCCGGGAGCCTCGCATGACCGACGACGGCGCCGTCTGGGACGTCCGCGGTCTCCGGAAACTCTTCCCCTTGAAGGCGGGATTGCTGGACGCCCTCCGCGGGCGAGAGAAGCAAGTCCACGCCGTCGACGGGATCGACTTCTCGATCAAGCGGAGCGAGATCCTCGGGATCGTCGGAGAGTCGGGCTGCGGGAAGACGACCACGGGCCGCCTCCTCGTGAAACTCGAAGAGCCCACGGAAGGCCAACTCCTGTTCCACGGCAACGACATCGCCGCGCTGAAGGGAGGGCCGCTGAAGGACTTCCGTCGCCGCGTGCAGATGATCTTCCAGGATCCGTACGAATCGCTCAACCCGCGCTTCACCGTGATGGATGCGGTCGCGGAGCCGCTGACGGTTCACGGCGTGACGGATTCCCTCGAGGATCGGGAGGATTTGATCGCGAAGGCGCTCGAGCACGCGGAACTCGCACCGGCATCGGACTTCATTTACCGGTATCCGCACGAGCTGAGCGGCGGTCAACGGCAACGGGTCGCCATCGCGCGGGCGATCGTCCTCCAACCGGAGTTCATCGTCGCGGACGAGCCGGTGTCCATGCTCGACGTCTCGATCCGTGCGGGCGTCATGAATCTCCTGCTCCAGCTCCGCGACGAATTCCGCCTGACGCTGGTGTTCATCTCTCACGACGTCGGGGTGACGCGGTACATGTCCGATCGAATCGCCGTCATGTACCTGGGGCGGATCGTCGAGCTCGGGACCGGCGAGGAGGTCATCGCGCACCCGTTGCATCCGTACACACAGGCACTCCTAACCTCGGTGCCGGTGCCGGATCCGAAGTTCCAGCGCGGCCGAGCGAGGATCTGGGGAGAGCTCCCGAGCCCGATCGACTTGCCGAGCGGATGCACGTTTCATCCGCGCTGCCCGTACGCGCAAGAAATCTGCAAGACGACGAAACCCGAGTTGCGCGAGATCGTGCCGGGCCACTTCGCGGAGTGCCACTTCGCCGGCGAAGTCGGATTGTCTTCGGGTGCACCTCCTGCCGCGGCCATGGGATCCGGCGGAGGGCCCCCGACATGACGTGGTTCGCGAAGGTCGCGGCGGTCTTCCTCGCGGTCCTCGCCATCGTCGGCGCAATCGTCTGGGTGAACTTCTTGGATCGGTACATTGCCGCGAGCGACGCGCGCATGCAAATCGGCGGCAACGTCGGCTATCAGAACGTGACGATCCCGGCCGTCACGTCGCCGGACCAGAACGTGACCGTTGGCGTTCGGTTCTTCCTCCGGAATCCATCGGGCATCGCGATCGACATCATGCAGATCTCGTACCGGTTCTATATGGACAACCTCACGGACACGCGCTCGTTCGCCGAAAAGGGCGCCTCGATTTTCGTCGTCGCGGGGGGCTTCTTCCCTCCGGGCATCGGGTACGTCGTCGGTCCGCACAGCACCGCAGACGTGTGGGGCAACGCCACAGTCTTCGGGGAGACGCAACCGACCCAGCTTGCGCGGTTGAACCTCACCTTCGGCGGACGGTACTTCCCCATTATCGACGCCTCGATGGTCTACCGCGTGCACGGCACGTCAATCGTCGAGCGCGTCGTCGGGATCGAGTTCGCCACGTCAGGAGGAATCGTCCCGTATGGATCGTGAAGTCCTCCAGCGGGTCCTGATCGAGGCGGTCTTCGTCGTCCTGGCCGGATTCTCGATGGGGACACTCGTCGCGGTCGCGAGCTTCGCCGACTACGGGCTGTTGCTGAGCTTGGACGTCGGAGGGACCATCATTTTCGTTGCGCTGGCCGCCGGGATCGCCATCGGCTTGCGACTGCGAGACGCGGAGCCGCAATACCTCGTCGTCGCGGGCTTCGTCGGCTCTTCCATCGCCATCGTCATCGTCCTGATTTCGGTGTACGCGCCGGTCTTCGCGGGGGTCGTGCCGGGTCTCGAGGCCCTCGGTCCCTCGGTCTCCGCCCGCGCGGTGATCATTTTCGCCTCACTCTTCCTGATTCCGCTCCACCTCGTCGGCTGCGTGGCGGGGTATGCGCTCGCCGACTTCCTGGCCCCCGAGGGACTGCGCCGCGGCAGAAACCTCGAGCGACTCTGAGGCGCTACTTCGACTTGGCCGCGACGAGCCCCCTAGGACGGCCTTCGAATACCGATCGCCGATAAGAATTACCCTTAGTATATAATAACCATAGGATAATAGTCCTCCACGGAGAGAACCCCCGAGCAAAAGAGATCAAGAACCGGTCCGAATACCGGTCTCGCACGCAGGCGTTCGGCGACCCGGTTCGAAGGGCTCGCTAATCTGGGGAATTTATTTATACGCTCCAGCGAATCCCCGCCCGCTTTCGGTGTTGGGGAGAGGGAGACGAATGTCGAACAGCACAGCACGTCGACTGCTAAGTTTTTTGATCGTTGCTCTGATGGTACTCAGCGGGGTCGTTGTCCTCGCCAGCTCCACGGCGCGAGCGGCTCCGGTTTCGGTCGCCCAGGCGGATCGGAGCGCACAGGGGTTCGTGCCGGAGACGACGGCTGCGACACCGCCTTCAACGGACAAAATCGGTCAACCCCCCAGGCCAGCGCTTTGGAAGATCGACCCGGCCCTGCAGTCCGTCGCACTGACCGGGGACAAAGGATGGTCGTACGTTGAAATCAGGAGCGTCGCGGGAGCCGAGCTCGGCCGTCTACTAACGAGCTACGGCGCCCGCGTTTCCTCGGATCTCGCCCTCGAAGGCCGTGCCGTCGGCCCAATCACGTTCCGGAACATTGCCACTGACAACCTGCCTGTCATCCAGCGCGTTTGGATCCCGAACGCGGCCCTCACGTCAATCTCCGCGCTACCCGGCACGATCAGCGTGAGTCTGCCGCTCGTGCCCAAGTTGGATTCCGATCCGCGGGGACCGACCGTTCCACTGGGCGAAGACCAAATCGACCGGACCGCCATCGCACATGCGCTCCAGGAGCGAGGAATCGAGCTCACGAACTTCCCGAGCTACGAGGAGCACGGGTCGCTCGCTGCGCGGGAGCAGTATGGGGTCAACGGGGCCGGCGCGACCATCGCAATCGTGGACACGCCCGTGGACTTCGGCCAAGCGAATCTGATCGGGCAATGGGCCGTGAACCAGAATTCATCATCCCCTTACTTCGGTTGGCCGATCGTCGGCGACACCGGTTCCCTGTCCGACAACCTTGCGCTTTGGACGACCAGCAGCGATTTTGACCGCTTCCCGTATCCGCTCCTATCGAGCCGCGGCACGTTCAACAGCAACTTCCTCTCGGACACTCACTACGAGGCGGCGGTCAACGCCACCGGTTTCCTCCACTATGAGGACGGGGTCGGCGGCTACGCGGCCCGGGCGGACCCGGCGGGAGTCAGCGGAGTCGTGAACAACACTTTGCTCACGCGAGATTACTACGTCGGCGATTCGTCCGATCCGAATCGGATCGTGAGCGCGAGCGGCGTTTATCGCCTCGGCGTCCTCAAGGACGACCACCTCACCGCGGTGTTCGGACAGCGAATCGGTCTGCTGCTCGTCGACCGAACGACACCCGGCGTGTACGACACGGTCTATGCCGACCTTAACTTTGACAACCGATTCACGGACGAAAACCCGGCGACCCGGGCGTCCCCCTTGCTCTACCGAGATCTCAACGCGGATGGCCTCCCGGACATCAGCGGGGGTCTCGTCTACTTCATCGCAAGTTCAACGGCGGTGTCCAATGAAGTCGTGATCGCCAGCGCGACCGGGAAGGAGAAGTTTGCGCTCCTCGCAAACCGAAACCTCGCGGCCGATGTCTACGACTACTTCTCGATGGACCTGCCGACCCTGTCCATGAACGGGGCGTACTGGCCGAGCGCGGGAGAAGACATCTTCGAAGTGCTCAACCCGAGCACCGCCGGGAACGAGAAAGACACGACGCAACTCCTTGCCTCGGGAAACAATCTCCTGAGCGGAGCGCTTGTGGCTACCGCAACGCTCCTTCAGAATTACAACTTGTCCCGAGTCTACGGCGTGTTCCGAAACGGCTTCGGTGACCAGCTGACCGAGGGCGCCGACTACGAAATCAACATGGATACGGGCCAAATCCACTGGCTTCACAATTTCGGGATTGGCGACTTCCTCTTCATCGTGTACGAGCTCCAGACGTGGCGAGTCGATTTCGCGACGGGCAACGTCACCTTCCTCGCGCCACCCCTCGCCGGATCCGTGGTGAGAGCGAGCTACCAGACCGGTGTGGCCTTGCCGTACGCGGACGTCCTCGCCCGCCGTCACGGCTACGATTTGTTCGTCCCTGCGAACGGCGATTTGGTCGGGACTTTTGGCGCGTACCTCATCGGCGGCGACTGCTGCCACGGGACCTCGACCGCGACAACCGCCGCGGGCAGGCCCGCCGGCATGGCCGGCACGCTCTTCGACACCTGGGGTCAAGCGCCGGGGGCGAAGGTCATCAGCGTCGCGATGTTCAAACCGGGCGCAACGATTGACGACTCCTGGGCCTTCGCCGTCGAAGGCCCCGATGGAACCCCCGGGACCGGAGACGAAGGGAACATCGCGAGCAACAGCTGGGGCTGGCTCGACCAGCCCGCGTCGGGATGGGAGTACTACAGCCGCTTGAAGTATTACCTGAACACGATCTACGCACCTCACACCGTGTTTGTGCAATCCACCGGTAACGAGGGCCCGGGGTACGCCACGGAGCAATCTCCGACCGCTACGTCTTCCATCCAAGCGGGCGCCGCGACGAGTACGGACGTCTTCTGGCTCTTCCAACTGCTTGGCGGCGGAAACGGGTACGGCGGTGGGCCCCAGCATTCGTGGCCGCTTGGTTTGAACGGCACGCTCGGCCCTGGACCTTATGGAGACGTCGTGAGCTTCTCCAGCCGTGGCCCGAATAGCCTTGGCCAACCGGGTCCGGACATCCTCGGAATCGGCGAAGCGGGGATCGCAGGCATCCCGGTGAACGAGGTGTTCAGCGGACAAGATGCCTTCGACATTTTCTTTGCGGGGACATCGCAGGCCGCGCCGAACATCGCGGGAATCGTCGCCTTGATCATGGAGGCGTACGCCTCCGCGCATAGCGGACAGATGCCGACGACCGCGGTTATCCAATCGATCCTCAAGACGACGGCCGATGACGTCCACCAGGAAACGATCGCCCAAGGAGCGGGCTTTGCCGACGCGTTCCGAGCGGTCAAGGTGGCCAAAGAAATCGAGGGCGTCACCTCCGACGTGCACGAGTGGATTCCCGGAGGGTTCGCGGGAAAGCACCGGGACATGTTCGTTAACCTGCTGGCCCCGAGCGCTTCCGACACGACGAAAATCACTCTGACGAACCACGGGCCGAGCCCGGTCACGGTTTCCCTGAGCACTGGCGTGTTCGAGAGATCGGGCACGTTCAGCTTCGACTGGATCTATCCCAACACCTGTGTCGGCGGCCTCCGAACCGGCCGGCCGGACTTCTGGGTCTTGAACAAGACCGGTGTTTGGAACAGCCACGACCCAGATCATCCCGGCGACGCCCAGGCCAAGGCGGCGGATCTCACCGCTCTTTGGAACGGCGCCGACTTAATGAAAGTCTACGCGTACAGCGATCCGAAAGTCGCGAGCCAGACGGGGGCCCTCGGACTCTACGACTGGGTCGACGTGAATGGCAATAACATCTGGGACCGGTTCACAGAAGAAAGCTACATCGCACCCGTCGTGTTCGGCGGGGACTTCGCCGGAGGTCAGATCAACGCGCGGACGGTGTACAGCCCAGGCACCCGAATCCACAGCGGACTGGGAATCAGCGCAAGTGCGCTCGCGGGGACGTGCTCCGGTGGACCGCTCCCAGTACGTCGAGTTCTACCAGCGCGTTCCGTGGTCGGTGTTGAGTCTCGACCGTTCCAGCGTGATCATTCCCGCGGCCGGCACGGCGACCGTGAACGTCACGGCGACCGTTCCCGCGGGCGCCGCACCGGGTTCGTACGCGGGCGGGGTGTACTACAATGACGGGAGCAACACGTCCACCATCCAAGTGCTCATCAATGTCCCGGTCACCCGGCTTCCGGGGAATCTCGGCGGGGGCCTGGCGAAAGGCGGACTCTACGAGGACAACGCCTTCACCGCGGGCTTCGTGGATCCGACGATGGGCGACGGACGCTGGTTCTACTTCGACACGAACGCGTTGTCGGCGCCGAACCGCAAGCTCCTCTACAACCTGAACTGGGAGAATGCTTCCTCCGACGCGGAGATCTTGAGCTTCGGACTCGTCGCGGATTCGAACTTTGCGACGGACAGCACCTTCGGTCCGGGCACGTTTGCGCTCAAGGCCCATACCAAGAGGGCGGTCGGCATCACGGACACGATCGAGCCGCAATGGGAATTCCTCGGCTCGGATGTCTCGAGCCTCTTCATCGTGAAGCTCCAGGCGCTCACCACGACCGTTCCCCACGAGACGTTCAACGCGAACGTGGGCGTCTTGACGGTCAACACGAATGACGTCCGCATTTCGAGCAACAAGCGGACCGGGAGTGTCCCAGTCACCGTGTCGGCGAACGTCCCCCTGCGCTCCGGAGTCAAACTGGATCCGAGCCTGAACACCGTCTTCAAGGATGCGACGACGACGTTCGCGGACCGGGCGGTCGCTCCATACGCGTACACGACCGGGCCGTACATCAACTACCTGTTCAACGCGCAGAACACCGTGAAGACCCAAGTCGTATCGGGGACGAGAAGTGCTTCATGGAGCCTCTTCTTCCACAGCGGCGCGCGCGACGTCGACATGGGCATCTTCTTCGACGCGAACTGCGATGGGACGTACACCGTCGGCGACGATGTCATCGGGTACATCCAAGGCTCGACCCTGAACAATCCGGAGGCCGCCACCGTCGACGCGCCGACTCCGGGTTGCTATTGGGTCCATGCGGCGGGATTTGACGTGGACGCCGGCAGCTTGTTCGACCTCACATTCGTCGCCAACGTACCGGCGACCCAAGGCGTCTCCATTGCCGTGACGCAGGCCTTGTCCACGGTGACGAAGGACCTCGTGGTCGACTCGTACCCGTACCCCGGTGGGCCGTTCATCAACTACCTCTTCGGCTCTGCGAACCGATACAAGACCGAAATCGCGGCCGGGACGATCATCGCCACCTGGAGCATGTTGTTCCACCCGCCCGCGAGCGACGTTGACTTCGGCGTCTTCTACGATTCGAACTGCGACGGCGTCTACACCGTCGCGGACAGCGCGGTCGGAACCGTCGCGGCGACCTCCAGCAATCCGGAGACTGCGACCAAGTCGTTCCCTGCACCCGGATGCTACTGGGTCCATGCAGCGGGCTTCGCCGTCGCGGGCTCGGCCCTCTTCGACCTGACGCTGTCCGTCACGGTCCTCGGGGCGTCCGCGTTCTCGCCGGTCGGGCTCCCTGAAACCGCGATCGCGGCGGACACGGAGGTCAAATTTGACGTCGACTGGGCGTTCGACGCGGCGAAGCAGCCGGGGGTCACCACGGACTTCCTGTTCGTCAGCCCCGGGAATTCGCCGTTTGCGCTCACGCAGACCCTGCAGGTCACGTTCAGCTTTGACCTGACGCCGCCCTCCTTCAGCTCGCCGCTGCCATCGCCGGGAGCGACGGTCGCCTCGACGAGCCCGGGCATTTTCGTCCAGATCGATGACACCCAACCCGGATCGATCGCCCCGAAAGGCGAGATTGACGAGAGGACGATCCGAATCTGGCTGGACGGTCTCGACGTGACGGCGCAGTCTCAAGTCAGCGTGCCGTTCCAGAACCCATCCGGCACGGGGAACGACGGTTACAACATCGGCACGATCCTGTTGGTGCCGGCCGCCCCCCTGAGCGAGGGCGGTCACACAGTCCTCGTCCAGGCGGGCGATTTCGCGGGGAACATCGCGACGACCTCGTGGTCGTTCACGGTCGATTCCTCTGCGCCCGTGCTCGACATCCTCGCACCCACGGCGGGCTTCGCCACGAGCTCGTCCAGCGTCACCGTCCAGGGACGGACGGAACGAACCGCGGCCGTGACGGTCGGGAGCTCCAGCGTCAGCGTCGATGACACCGGGGCGTTCAGCGCCGTCGTGGCTCTGGTCGACGGATCCAACGTGATCGAGGTGACCGCGACGGATGCGAACGGGAATACGGCCCGCACATCGATCACGGTCGTTCGGGACTCGGCGGCTCCGTCCATTTCGCTCGTGAGGAGCTCCGCGGGCGTCCTGACGAACAAAGATCTGACCGTCATTTCAGGCGTCGTGAGCGAGTCGGCCTCCTTGACGGTGGCCGGGATCCCCGCGACCGTCCGCGCGGACGGATCGTTCGAGGTGCCCGTCTCGCTCGTGGAAGGCGCGAACACGATCACCCTCGTGGCGGTCGACCCGGCGGGCAACCAGGGGTCGAGTAGCCTGACGGTGACGCGCGACTCGACGCCGCCGGCCGTGACGATCGACGCTCTGCCGACGGAAGTCAGTGCCTCGACGATCGCGGTCAGCGGGACGGTGGAGAGCGCGATCCCCTTCGTGACCGTGAACGGCCAGCCGGTCACCGTGACGAACGGCCGCTATTCGGCGAGCGTCACATTGAGCTTCGGATCGAACGTCATCTTCGTGGAGGCGACCGACGCGGCGGGCAACCGCGCGACCACGTCGACTGCCGTCTCGTACGTCCCGCAGGGCGTGACGACGGCATCCGTGGGCTTGGTCCTGCTGCCCGTGCTGACCGTCATCGCCCTCCTCGCTGGGCTTGCGATTGGCCAGGCCCGCAGAGGACGTGGCGGCGGTGGCGGTGGCGGGGGCGGGCCGAAGCTGGAGGAGATGTCGAAAGAGGCGGCCTCGGCCGAGGACGAGCTGCCACCCCCGGAAGGTGAGCTGTGATGCGCAAGATTCTCGCCGCAGCCCTGCTCGGGCTCGTGCTCCTCTTGCTCTTGTCGGCGGCGCGTCCGGCGGCGGCTACTCACGGAGACCTGTCCGGCCTCTACGGAGGGAACCTTCGAGTGTCGGTGCGCGGCGCGCTGAACCTGAACCCGTTCACCGCGACGGATGCGGACAGCTGGAAGGTGATCCCGCTCGTCTACGACAGCCTCGCGCGGATTGATCCGGTGACCCAGCTGCCGGCTCCGTGGGCCGCGGCGTCGTGGAGCGTCTCCGGATCGACCCTGACCGTCACCATGCGGTCCGACCTGGCGTTCCACGACGGCTCGGCGGAGACGGCTTCGGATGTGATTTATTCCTATAACCAATACAAATCGGCAGGCAAGGTGCCGTCCGACCTGGCGGTCGCAGGGGGGGGAAGTACGGTCACCCTGTCGTCGGCATCCGCGGGCGGGCTCGTTTTCGGCCAAGATCTCCTCCTCCCGATCGTGAAGTCGGGGAGCGTGAGTAACCCGGTCGGAGGCGGACCTTGGAAGCTGCAGGCGTCCACCGCGACGTCGTGGACCCTCGCCGCGAACGCGGCCCACTTCTGGCCGCCGTACTTGGACACGGTCACGTTCTCCGTGTACGCGGACACCTCGGCCGCGTCGCTGGCGCTCCTGAGCGGCAACCTGGACTTCATCGGATGGGGCCTCAGCGTCGATGACCCCGGGACAATCTATAACATCGGCGGGACCAACCGGTCGTTGCTCTTCGACGCGACCATCGTCAACAACCCCGGATTCACGCAGCTCGTGGTGGGCTTCAACCTGAGGGGCGGGCGGACGACGAGTGATTCGGAATTCCGACTCGCTCTTGCGGACACGCTGAGCCCGCTCCTCGCGCGGCAAGCCCACGCGAACACGATCGTGTCGCGCAGCCCCGTCATTAACGAGGCAGTCCCGTGGTTCAACCCCAACCTGCCGATCTACCAGGTCGTGACGACGGAATATCCGGCTCCCACGTACCTGTTGACGGACCAGAATCAGCGGCTCGACTCGGCCGGTTATTTCGACCGCAATGGGGACGGCATTCGCGAAAAGCCTGACGGATCGCCCTTGTCGCTCGTGGCGATCGGGATCCCCGTGGCCGAGAGCTCTCGGATCTTCACGATCCAGGCGTCGACCGTCGACGTCTTCAGCCGGTTGGGCCTCGCCGTGAGCCTCGAGTCCGTCCCGAGCGCGTCGCTCCCGGCCCGGCTCGCCTCCGGAAACTTCGATGTGTTCATCGCCAGCCTCCCCACCGACCTGGACCCCGGCTTCCTGTCGGACTATTTCGGCAGCGCGGGCTCCAAGAACTACGTGCACGTGCTGGACTCGGCCCTCGACTCCTCGCTTCAGAGCGCGAACGTGGCGTTGGCGACCGCGAGTCGGCAGTCCGCGGTGATGTCGGTCCAGGATCGAGTGATGAACGGCGGCTATTTCGTCCCGCTCATTCACTTCAACGCGCTCGAGGCAACGGTTCGCGGATCCTTTGCCGGCTGGGTGAACATGCCGGGCGGCGTGAACAACTTCTGGACGTACCAGAAGGTGCACGTCAGTTTGGCGGGATCCCTCGCGGCCGGCTTGACGATCCTGCCGACCTCCGTCAAAGCCGGGGCGACGACGACCGCGATTGCCAAAGTGACGGACGCCGAAGGCGCCCCCGTGTCCGGGGCGGTCGTGTCGTTCTGGATCGCCGGAAGCCAAGTCGCGAGCGGGACGACGGATGGAACGGGCACGCTCAGCACCGCGATCACGGCGCCGAGTGCACAGGGCGCGACCGATGTCCAGGTGACGATTCAGGCATCGAAGCTCGGCTATGCGGGCGCCACGACGTCGGCGTGGATGACCGTCACCCCGGACATCCGCGCCCTCGCGGTGGCGGTGACCTCGTCGGCGGTCACAATCGCCCCGGGCACTCCGGCCACGATCACGGTCACGGTGACGTCCGGTGGATCGGCCGTCTCCGGAGCCACGGTCAGCCTCGATGTCATCGGACTCGGGGGGAAAGTCGCCGCCGCGTCCGGCACGACGGATGTCCAAGGCAAATTCACGACGACGTTCACCGCGGACGTCGGGCCGCGGACGCAGTTCCGCGTCGTCGCGACGGTCACGGCGACCGGCCATTCGGACGGCACCGGGAGCACGACCGTGATCGCCGAGCAGCGCGTCGGGACGGTCGAGCCCCGGGTGATCGCGGGCCTGGATACCACGACGATCATCGTGGCGGTCCTCGCGCTCGTGGTGATCGGGGCCATCGCGGCCATGATGGGGCGAAAGAAGTAACCGGGTGGGAGGCGACTGGGGTCGCCCTCCGCCCTCTTTCCTTTTTCTCGTCCGGCGCGGCGGGTTCGCCGAATCCTCTCGTTCCCAACCCCAGGAGGAAAAGGGAACAATTCTCTCGAACGCGATAAATAGGGACGTGCGCAATCGCTGGCCGCCGGGCTGGTAAGGCTCCGGCCCCACGGTTTGACGCTATGTCACGAGTGTCATCGAAGAAACGTCCGCGCGCGCGGCTCCGAAGCGCTCGCCCCGTCCGGGACCCCAAGTGGACGTTGACCCTGCGGGAAAGCGAAGCCCGCCGGGCGGCCATCCTCGACACCGCCCTGGACAGCGTCATCGCGATGGACCACCAGGGCCGGATCGTCGACTTCAATCCCGCCGCGGAGCGGACGTTCGGGTACCGGCGCGATGAGGTGATCGGCAAGACCCTCGCGGAGACAATCGTTCCACCGTCGCTGAGAGAGTCGCACCGCCGCGGGCTCGCGAAATACCTCGAGACCGGCGAGGGGCCGGTCCTCGGCCGACGCATCGAACTCACAGGCCTCCGAAAGGACGGTTCGGAATTCCCCGTGGAGCTCGCGATCACCCGGATCGCCGGAGAGCCGCCCACGTTCGTCGGATTTGCGCGAGACATCAGCGATCAGAAAGAGCTGGAGTCGGCCCGCCGGGAATCCGAGGAGCGATTCCAGAAATCGTTCTACGGGACGCCGGTGGCGATGAGCCTCCTCGCCCTGCCGGACAACCGGTTCATCGATGTGAACGAGTCGTTCCTGCGGCTGTTCGAGTTCACCCGCGAGGAGGTGATCGGCCGGACGTCGCTGGACATCGGCCTTTGGTCGGATCCCACGGCTCGCGAGGGGCTCCTCGAGAAGCTCCGCGCGGGCGAGCCGGTTCGCAACGTCGAGCTGACCTTGCGGACGAAGAGCGGAAAGACGCGGCACGTGATCGTCGCCGTCGAGACCTTGTCCCTCGGCCCTCACGAAGCTTGGCTCTCGGCCGTCGTGGACATCACGGAGACGAAGGATCTG
>Ga0209690_1000304_pt1 | contig 25878 bp, 24 predicted proteins | sample GraSoiAngelo_150_FD_186164 | JGI IMG/M metagenome (GOLD analysis project Ga0209690, IMG submission 186164) | Grasslands soil microbial communities from the Angelo Coastal Reserve, California, USA - 14_1009_09_40cm (SPAdes) (version 2) | ecosystem: Environmental > Terrestrial > Soil > Grasslands ... | reverse complement strand
CTTCCAGGCGGTCCACCAGGAGTCGGATGTCGTGCCCGAGAACGTCGACGCGATTCGTGCGATGCTCGAGCTCGAGAAAGACGGCCGCAAAAGCATGGAGAAGACGGACCGGTCCCTCGGCATCGGGATCGCGAAATGAGTCCGGGCGCGCACGTTCGTTCCTGCGCATGTGATGGGGAATGCAGAGATCGCTAGTCCTTGCGTTCCAAGCGCTGAATCCGTTTCGTCGCCCGCTGGATCACGCCCATAAGCGCATGGAACTCCCACTTGCTCGGGACCGCGCGGCCGATGAGTCGACGAAACATGACCTGGGTGCGCGCTCGTTTGTGCGCCGGATAATCCGTTTCCGCGAGCAATGATTCGAACGCCTCGTGGAGCTTCTCCTTCTCCATGCCGGACGCTTCGCGCTTCCCGTGCTTGATGGCTCTCGCGGCGAGAAGTTCGTAGAGCAGGATGGTTACCGCATGCGAGAGGTTGAGAATCGGGTACTCCGGGGATGCCGGAATGGTCGTCAGCAGGTCGCATCGCCGCAGTTCCTCGTCGAGGAGACCGAAGTCTTCCCGGCCGAAGACGAGCGCGACCCGGCCGTTCATTTTGGCCACCCGCGCCGCGAAGTCGCGTGGAGTGACGGAGATTCGAGCGAACCGCTTTTCGCTTCTCGTGTCGATGCCGGATGTTCCGACGATGAGATCCGCATCCTTCAACGCGGTCTCCAAGTCGTCCACCGTGCGCGCGGCCTCCATAATCCCGATCCCCCGCATCGCCCGTTGCCGCGCCTCCGCACCCAGCCGGCACGGCTTCACCAGCACAAGATTCCCGACGCCGAAGTTCTTCATGGCCCGCGCGACGGCCCCGACATTCCCCTCGTTCTTCGGCTCCACGAGGACGACGCGGATCGTCGGCACGGTGCGCTCGATATATTGTACAGGAGATATTCCTTGGCATGCGCGTCGCCCTCAAGATCGCGTACGATGGAGGCGCGTTCTTCGGCCACCAACGCCAGCCCGACCGGCGGACGGTCGAAGGGGAGTGCCTCGCCGCGTTGCGCGCGGGCAAAATCCTCAAGAATCCGCGGGAGTCTTTCTTCCGGAGCGCGAGCCGAACGGATCGGGGTGTGAGCGCGGTGGGGAATGTGATTGCGTTCGATGCCGCGCTCCAAGGCGACGCGGTGGTCGGCGTCTTCAACGACCATGCCGAAGGGGTCTGGGCTTGGGCGTACTCGGAGGTGCCTCCGGCGTTCCATCCGCGCCACGCCATCGAACGCTGGTATCGATACCACCTATACGACGACCTGTCCGTCCACTCGCTCCGCGAAGTCGGTGCGCTCTTCCTCGGGGACCGCGACTTTTGCTCGTTCACGTCGGAGCCGCCCGCGGGTGCGTTCGCCCTGAACTCGCTCGACGTCACGCGCGACGTGGACGTCATCGTGGTCGACGTCCGCGCCGGCAGTTTTCGTCGAGGCATGGTCCGTCGGATTGTGGCCGCCATGGTCGCGTTCGCGAGGGGCGATGTCGCCCTCGACACGGTCCGGGCCGCGCTTGAAGGAAAGCGACATGACTTCGGAGTCGCTCCCGCGGAGCCGCTCTTCCTGATGGACGTATCGTACGGGTTTCCGTTCCAGGTCGTCCGGAAGGGGAAAGCGCTCGACGAGTGGCACGCGCTACGGACTGATGCCGCGCTCCGGTTACGCTGGCTGCGCGCGATCGACCTCGCCGCGTCGGCCTGAAGCCTTCGATTCGTCTTCCGGAGTTTTGCCGGTTGCGTTTCATCTCGAAAAGTGCCCGCGGGTTCGAGAATCGTACCAAGAAATGGTTCGGAATTCGAGCCAAAACGCGGTTCGGACAAACGTATTTATACGCTCCCCCCTGTTCCGCCGCTAATCGGTTTGAGGGAGGAGTCTCGTTGCTTCCAAAGCTTCTGCGCTCGAAACACGTGCACGCGGTATTGGTCGTCTATGTGATGATCACCGCGGGTCTTGTGTTCGTGCTGCAGGCCCACCCGGCCGCGGCTGTCGCCGGGTCGAAGGATACCCTGACGGTGGGCCTTCAGAACGACATGGTGAACCCGAACTATTTCGATACTGCCACGAATAGCGTCTGGAAACAGTATCACGTGGAGTTCAACTTCGAAGGGTTGTTCTCCCATGATCCTGATTTTACGACGTTTAACGTGTTGTCAGATCCAACCAAAGGTGGGTCGGCCTGTCCCGCCGGGAGCCTACCGAGCGGCCCAGGATATTGCATTGATTCAACGGGTTTCGGTGTGACGGTCTATATCCACAACAACGCGACGTTCACGAACGGCCAAGCTCTGACGGCCGACGACGTCGTGTTCACGTTCCAGACGTTGCCGTGGTCCACGTACCAGCTTGGGATCTTCAACGCGATCTGGTCCGACACGAAGAAGTACCCGCTCTGGAACGCGACCACTTGTGGGAGCAGCCCGAAGTGCGTGTCCCACATCGGCGTCGAGAAGATCGACGCAACGACCGTGAAATTCCATCTCGCCAAGACGTACGCCCTGTTCTTCTACGATACGATGGAGATTCCGATCATCCCATCGGGCCTCTGGAAGAACCACCTGGGCACGTGGCCCCAGCTGAACCTGTCCAACCCAGCCAACCACCTGACGGACACGTTCGACAACTCGATCGATACCACGTATAATGGGATCGACGCGGCGACGGGCTCGGGGCCCTTCAAGCTGACCTCGTGGACTCACAACGCGGACGCCACGATGGACGTCTCCCCAACCTACTGGGGCAAAGGACAATTCCACACCTGGAGGAGCGATGCGTATCCGTTCTACCCGAAGGCGCTGCGCCATATTCGCGCGGTGATCTACGGCAGCCTGGACGTCATCAGCTTGGCGCTCCAGCGGGGCGACATTGATACCCTGGTCTGGCCTCTCACGCCCGGCTTCCTGAGCCAGGTCGTGACGAACCCGGCGATCAACATCGAGAAGGTCACCGACTCTGGCTTCTTCTACGTGTCCTTCAACCTGCGCGAGCGTCCTTGGGGACAGGCTCCGTGGAGCCAGACCCTCCGCAAGGCGTTCTCGCAGGCGATCAACAAAGACTACATCGTGAACACGCTGATGGGCGGATTCGGCGTTAAGGGCACGGTCCCGATCGCGATTTCGAATCCGTTATACGTGAACACGACCGCCAATCCGCCTGACTTCAACATCAATGCGGGCCGCGCCGCACTGGTCGCGGCCGGATTCCACGACTGCAACGGGGACGGATTCCTCGAGGCGCCCGACTGCTCTCCAGTCAAGGCAACCATCCTGACGCCCCCGAAGGACTACGACCCGATCCGCGCGGATGCCGGCATCATGGTCTCGAAGAATCTGAAGACGATGGGCTTGGACATCGACGCGGCGCCGACGAGCTTCGACACGATTGTGGCGAAGGCGTTCTCGGCCCCAGTGTCGTTCGACATCTACGTCCTCGGCTTCTCCCTAGGCGACTTCCCGGAGACCTACATCTGCGACTTCTTCTGCACGGAACGGGACGTGAACCTGGGGACCGGTGGATCTAACTCCGCCGGCTACAGCAACACGGTGGTCGACAACCTGATCCACAGCGCGTTGACCGACACGGACACCGCGAGCCGCGTCAAGAAGCTAAAGGACGCGGAAGGCATCCTGACCGACCAGCTTCCGTGGAACGTCCTGTACTACCGAACGAACCTGAACGCGTATCGGAACGACGCCTGGACGGGCTGGGCAAACTACCCGAACGGCGGCGGTATCTACAACCCGTGGTCGATTGAGCACATCGTCCCCGCCAGCTTCAGGCCGCCACCGACCGGCGGTTCCCTGACGGTCGCGTTGTCGATGCCGGACCAAGTCTACGCAACCCAAACAGCGCCGTTCGACATCCTCGTCTCTCAAGGCGTGGCTCCAGCGGGCAGTGCCGCGGTCACCTTGACGCTGCGGTATGGTTCCCAGTCCGTTGTCCAGAGCGGGACCACGGATGCGGGCGGACGAGTTCACTTCACCTGGGCGGTGCCCGTCATCCAAGGTAACGTGATTGCGTCCGTGGTGGCGACAAAAGGATCTCTGACCGGTACGAACGGAAAGGTGATGGAAGTCACCGTCGCTCCGCCCGCACCGATCTCGACCCTAAGGCTGAGCACACCGACGCCGGTCATCGCGCCGACGGGGACAGCCACGATCACCGCGACCCTGACGGACTCGGCCGGTGTAGGTATCGCCGGCTCCACGGTCAACATTGACACGACCTTGGTGTTCGGGACGATCGCGCCGGCTTCGGGTCCGACCGATGCGACCGGCAAGTTCGCGTTCACGTATACGCCTCCGGCGATTACGAAGTACCCGAACCAGCACTTAACAGAAGTCATCAAGGCGAACACGACCGTGCGCGACACGATTGCCGCAGACACCCAGAAGGCGTCTCTGATCCTGTTCGTCCAGAACGACGTGACGCCCAACTGGCTAATCCTAAGCGCCGCATCGACATCGGCGAACGGGCTCGTCGTGAATCCGCTCCTGAGCCAGGCCAACTTCACGGTGACCGTGACTGACTGGGCCGGGGCCCCGGTCCAGGGCATCGACGTCGACCCGCAGGTCTCAGACACCGCGAACCTGACCGTCGCGGCGACCAGCCTGAACTCGAACAAGACCGGGGCGACTGGGCAGGCTACGTTCACGGCGACAGAGCCGAGCGCCGCAAGAACCGGCTTGAACAACACGAACGTCGGACTGCGATTCGTCGCCCGAAACCAGGTCTTCGCGACCTCGGATCAGATCGAACTTCTCGTGTCCGCTGGCCCCGCGACTGCAGGGCATGCGGCATGGGTCACCTTCGACGCGAGGACGATGGCGTTCGATCCTACGGGTAAGCAGAACAACGTGACCGTGCATGTCGTCGACCAAACGAACACCGCGGCGAACCTAGTCCCGGTATTCGTCCAAATTACGTACGGCGACCTGGGCTTGCCCGCCGAATTCGACTGGTCGTACCACTATGGCTGTGACCCCGATTGTAAGGTTGACCCGCCCAGCTATCAGAGTGTGGGATTCGACCTGAACTCGTTTGGGCAAGGCAGCCTTGGTGGCTCATTCGCGAACTCTCCCGTGATCGGAAACGTGAGCCGGGGAACGAAGTGGGGCGTGACGAACTTTGTCGAGGACGCCGAAGTCGTCGGCAATATCGGCGTGGTCGACTCGTGCGACGACACGACATGGCCTGCAGGCTTCGACGGCCTGTACACGATCAACTCGACGAGCGCGACCGGAGTCGCTGGGACGTTCAAGGCTCACTTCACCGCGATGCCGCACAAGATCGACTCGAGAGTCCAAGTCAGGGCCTACATCGGCGGAGCGCCGAACATCAGCGCGGACGCATGCAACTTCGTCTCGTCCATCCAGGGCTACGCGTTCGCGATTGACTCGGGCATCGTGATCCAGCGGGCGCCGGTCTTCGGCTTGGCGTCCGTGAAATTGTCCCGGCCAATCTTCACGTCGCAGGCCCTGAGCATGACGGTTTCGGCCTTGTTCAAGGGGCTGAATGGCGCGACCGTGCCGAATCCGGAGGTCTTCCTCGTCCAAGGCCCCGGACCGTGGTGCGGCACGTGCACGTCGGCGCGCAACGTGCTAGGCAGGTTCGGCGAGACGTTGACGGGGGACGAGAATGGCTACGTGAACTACACGCGGACCGAGGCCCTTGTGAGCCTGTCCCAGTCGTTCCCGCTGAGTTTCATCCCGTCCGACTCCCGGTATGCGTATGGCGGGATCGACCAGCTGTTCGCGGGAGCGTTCGGCAAGTACTGGTTCGCCCCGACGTTCGCGGCGCCGCTCGCGAAAATCCCGTTCGACTTCACGGTCGGCTACCTGTACCTGCCGACGACGAGGGCGTTCTTGACCGTGTCGTTGGACCGCACCCTGTTGCCGCCCGGCGGCACCGCGACGGCGACGGTCCAGGTCTGGAGCATCCTGACGGGCGCCCCGCTTGCGGGCGCTGACGTCTGGAGTGGCAGCACCCAGGTCCTGACGGATGCCACGGGGACGGCGACGTTCAACGTCACCGCGGCCACGCTCGGTGCGACGGAAGGTCTCGTCGTAGCGACGACATCATACGGTGGTGCGGCTCGCGGTTGGTACAGCTACGTGGCGTCGCCACCGGTTGTGACGTACGGAACGCCATCCGTGACGGTTGCGCAAGCCGGATCGAGTTCCACGATCACGGCGACCGTGACGAATACGTTGAACGTGGCCGGTTCGGCGCCCGTGACGCTGGTCGTTGACAACGTGTCCGTGGCCACGCAGAGTGTGAGCCTCGCAGCGCTCGGCAGCGCGACGGTGACGTTCAACTACGTCTTCCCGACCGAGGGCGCTCATACGGTCACCGTGGGCACCTCGTCGACGACAGTCAACGTGCCGGCGCAACCGATCCCCCTGACGCTCTACGCGCTCGCGGGCGGTCTGCTCGTGGTCGGCCTGGTCGTCGGGGTCGTCGTCGGCCGCATGATGTCCCGTGGCAAGAAACCGCCCAAGGCCTCCGGAATGATGCAGGAGCCCAGCGCCGGAGGTCAAGCCGAGGAGGAGTTGCCGCCGGAGGAGAACCTCTAGGCCCGAACGACCGGGGCATTCGCCCCGGTCCCTTTCCTCTTTCCATTTTTTGGATCCCTCGGTCCGGTCGGGGGAACGTACAAATATGCTGGCGACCGTTAGAAGTACCGGAGTCGGGGGTGAGTCGGGTTGGCGTCGCTGAGGCGGTATCTGGTCCGTCGCGGCATTCAGGGTGTCATCACGATTTTCGTTGTGACCATCATCATCTTCTTGCTATTCCAGGCGTTGCCAGGAGGCCCGCTCGCGGCGTACACGCAAGACCCGACGTGCCAGGCTCCGTGTCGAGCCCAGCTTCGGATTCAGTTCGGCCTCGATCAACCCTGGTACGTTCAGCTGTGGATTTTCCTTGGGAACATGTTCACGTTCAACTTCGGTCGCTCGTTCTCGGAGGGACGGCCGGTCTCCGAGATTCTCGCCATCGCATTGCCGAGAACCTTGTTCCTGTTCGGCGGCGCATTGATCGCGGAATACCTCGTCGGGATCGCGATAGGCCGGTTCATCGCGTGGCATCGCGGCAAGACGGAAGGCCTCGCGATTGTCTCGAGCCTGTTCTTCTACAACATGCCGTCCTTCTGGATCGGCCTCATTCTCCTCTGGGCCTTCGGGTTCGCAATCCCGATCTTCCCTCTCAACGGATACAGTGATCCGACGTGGACGGCGCAGCACTTCCCGTCTTTAGCCCGGGGAAGTTTCCTGTTCCAAGCGGCGGACATCGTCATGCACGGCGCGCTGCCGATGCTCGCCCTCGTCCTGATCAGCGCGGCGGGCACGATCCTCCTCATGCAGACCTCGATGCTGGAGGTCCTCGGCGAAGACTTCATCCTGACCGCGCGCGCGAAGGGCTTGTCTGCGCGAAAGGTACGCAACCGCCACGTCGCTCGGAACGCCTATCTGCCGATAGTGACGACGTTGGCGATCAGCCTCGGCTTCGTGATCGGCGGGGCGATCATTCTGGAGCAGGTCTTCTCCTACTACGGGATGGGCTGGTACTTGCTTCAATCGATCTTCAAGCAAGACAACATGCTCGCGGGAGCGATCCTGTATCTGATCTCCGTGTTGGTCATCTTGGGCAACATCGTCGCCGACATTTTGTACGGAGTGCTCGATCCGCGTGTCCGTCTCTGAGGTCGAAGCGCCTGTCGCGAGGCTCACTGGCTCCGGGATTCTGAAGCAACTCCGGTTCCTCGTCAAACGCTCTTGGGACAGCATTCGTCAGAGCCGTCTTGGAATGGCTGGCGCAGCGGTCGTCCTCGTCTTTGCCGTCATCGCGATTTTCGCACCCTGGATTTCGCCGTACCCGAAGACATTCGAGGCACCCGCGTCGGACCGATTCATTGTGAATTCGTACAATCTCACGCTCCCCACACTCCCGGCGGGCTCGACGTACGGTGTCCCGGTGATGGGTCCGACGACGCCGCTGTCGAGCGATCGCTCGGGGGGCATGTGGCTGGTCAACTACGCGAGTTCCGGATTCATTCGGATGGATCTTCTCGGGTACTCGTTGGGCCTGAATGAGAGCCCGTTCCAGAGGGGGAACGAGTCGCACTTTCTGGATGTCCATTCAGACTTCGGGTTCGTCCCGTTGATTGATTCGCCACTGACCCACGTCTATTACGTCGTCCCGGGCAAGAACCTCAGCCTTCAGTTTGGGTCCGGCCGGGATAACGGCGCGTTGGCGCTCTTTTCCGGACGGGACTTCGCCGCCGTCAACCCGTTCGAAAGGACCTATTTCTTCCGCGACCGCCTCGACTTCGATCCCGCGTACACCGGTGAGGACCCCGCGTCATCGGGCAACCTTCTTGTTCAGCCGCTCCAGCGCGTTGTGTCGGTCGGGATCTCCACGGTCCCCGTTGGGCCGTACCGGTACTTCTACGCGTCCGACCTGAACCGCACGCGGGTTTACGAACTCACTTACGTCCACGAGCGAGATCCGGTCGCACCCTCCGGCCACATCCTGTTTCAGACGAACGTGAGCCTGAGCGCTCCGCCGTTGCTCTACTATAATCAGGAGCGTGTCGACAAGTGGGAGGCGTGGCGCGCCGGCGCAGGAGCGGCGGTCTTGTTGCCCTTAACGAACAACACGCTCGAGGTGCTGAACATCACGGGCGTTCACCGGGCCTGGGTCCCGCTCGTCCTTGGCGGTGAGCCGGCGACCGTCCACGGGCAGATCGGCTTCACCCGTTCCAGCTTCCCCATGCTGTTCTATCTGCCCGTGAAGTCGGCTTCGCACACAGGGATCGCCTATCTCGACCTCAACGCGCTCGCTCTGGTCCCCGACCGAGAGTTCGCTCAGCTCGACAGCTCCTCGGATCCGATTGGCCTTCCCCTCAGCACGCGCGGCGAGTCGGTGTACGCGGGCTTCTATCGCTCCGCAAACGACACGAGCTACCTCGTCGGCCTGAACCAGACGGGTGCCGTGATCCCGCAGTTCCGGGCATATTTCCACGGCCCGCTCCGGGACTACTTCGAGGTCGATGCCCGCACCTCCGTCTTCATCTTCACCGCGGACCACCAGATCCTGTCGATGGGCACGACGTTCGCGACCGGGGGCGTCGAGGTGCCGGCCTTCCTCGGGGTGATTCCCCCACCGAGCGTTTCGCACATCGTTTACGCGGGTGCCTTCGGAGGCACCCTGTTCGGGAGCGCGATCACGCCGCAAGAGGTGAACGGCGCCTTCACGGACCCGGTCTCCCGGCAGACGCTCGTCTTCCAGCTGCTCGGGACCACGCGGGCCCCGCTGCCCCCGGGAGTCTATCCCTCCGGGAACCGCTACATCCTCGGGACGGACTTCATCGGCCACGACATCCTGACGCTCGTCTTCTACGGGGCCCAGGTCGCGTTCCTCGTCGGGTTGCTGGCGGCTCTCCTCGGGGTCGGCATCGGAACGATCGTCGGCCTCGTCGCGGGCTACAATGGCGGGATCGTGGACACCCTCTTGATGCGGCTTACCGACATCTTTCTCGTCCTCCCGTTCCTGCCCGTCGTGCTAATCCTGGATTCCATCCTGCGTCCCAGCATCTGGACGATCATCATGGTCCTCAGTCTCCTTGGATGGCCCGGCATCGCGCGGGTCATCCGGGCGCAGGTCCTCACCCTGAAGGAACGTCCATTCGTCGACGCGGCCCGCGTCTCCGGTGCGTCCGATCTGCGTCTGATCTTCCTGCACATCGCGCCGAATGTGCTCCCGTTCAGCTTCCTGTACATGAGCCTCGCCGTCGCGGGCGCAATCATCACGGAGGCGGCGCTGAGTTTCCTCGGCCTCGGGGATGCGACGGTCGTCTCGTGGGGCGGGATCCTGTCGAACGTCCTCACACAAGGTGGCGCGCTGGCGTACTGGTGGTGGCTCCTCCCGCCGGGCTTGTCGATCACCTTCCTGAGCCTCGGCTTTTACCTGCTGGGACGCGGTTTCGACGAGATCATCAACCCGCGCCTCCGGAGGCGCTGAGCGTGCCTCTCGTCGCCGTCCGGGACCTGCGCGTTTACTTCCGGATCCGCCAGGGGTGGGTGCGCGCGGTCGACGGCGTGAATCTGTCCATCGATCGAGGAGAGACCGTCGGACTCGTCGGGGAGAGCGGCTGCGGGAAGACGACCCTCGCGTATGCGATCACCCAGCTCCTCCCATCCAACGCGCACATCCTCGGCGGTCAGGTAATCTGGGAACCGGATGGGAAACTGTACCCGTATCGCGAGGAGTATTGGAAGATCGCCGCGGAACGGATCGCGAAGGACATTGAAGCGCTGCAGGCCCGGCTCTCCGCGATGCCGAAGCCCGAGGAAGGGAGCAAGGCCGACGACGAACGAGCGGCGCTCGAAGAGCAGCTCGAACTCCTTCGGCACCCGCTCAGCGTGACGTACCGATCCTACCTCGAGCCCGAGATCCGGGCCCTCGAGGCGAAAGTCGCCGAGCTCGAGGCGCAGATGGAACAGGGCAGTCGCGGGGCGGGCCGGCAGCTCGCCCAGGTCCAAGCGCGGTTGGCCGCCGCCCGTCAAGAAGGCGATCTCATGGCGGTCACTCGCCGGAAGGACGGGCGGCTGCGGGAGTATCACCCGAAGCTATCCGCCGTTCGATGGGCACAGATCTCCATCGTGTTCCAGGGGGCAATGAACGCGCTGAATCCCGTGTACACGGTCGGCGATCAGATTGTCGAGGCGATCCAGACCCACGAGCAGATGAGCGACGACGAGGCGCGGAAACGCGTCGAGGAACTGTACCGGCTCGTCGGGATCCCCACGGATCGGATCGACAACTATCCGCACGAGTACAGCGGCGGGATGAAGCAGCGCGCGATGATTGCGATGGCCCTGGCCCTCGGGCCCCGGCTCGTGATCATGGATGAGCCGACGACCGCGTTGGACGTCATCACCGCGGCGAAGATCATGGACGAGATCCTGCGGCTCCAGGAAACGCTCAAGATGACGTTGATCATCATCTCCCACGACGTCTCCACGGTCGCGAAGGTCGCGGACCGGATTTGCGTGATGTACGCCGGCGAGATCATCGAGGAGAGTTCTTCGAAGAAGATTTTCTCGCAGACGTTGCACCCGTACACGGACGGGCTGCTCGGCGCCTTCCCGAGCGTGAAGGGGGAGAAGAAGCGAATCGAGTCGATCCCGGGCAGCCCGCCGAGCCTCGTGACCCCGCCCAGCGGCTGTCGTTTCCATCCGCGCTGCAAGTACGCGAAAGACATCTGCACGACGACCCCGCCTCCCTACGTCGTGCCGGAGCCGGGCCACCGCTCGCTCTGCCACTTCAGCCAGGACTTCTACACCCAGGGGGGCTTGACGCGGACCTGACGGCGGCTCCCCCTCCGGAGTTTCCGGGCGGCGTCCCGCTCGGCCCGGTCGCCCCGCCTCCCGGGACCGTCGTCAGCGTCCAGAGACTCAAACGATACTTCGAGCTAAAGAAAGGGTTTCTCCGCTCGTTCCGGGGCGAGCAGGTGTACGTGCACGCCGTGGACGGGGTCAGCTTCAACCTCATGCAGGGAGAGATCCTCGGCCTGGTGGGGGAGAGCGGCTGTGGCAAGACGACGACCGGACGGCTCATCTCGCGCCTCGAGACCCCCACGGAAGGATTCATCCTGTTCGAGGGGGCGGACATCGCCTCGTTGACCGCGCGGGAGATGTTCGACTTCCGGCGGGACCTCCAGATGATCTTCCAGGATCCGTACGAGTCGCTCAACCCGCGGTTCTCCGTCTTGCGGGCCGTCTCGGAGCCGCTCCTGATCCATGGCATCGCGAACGGACGCGAGCAGCGGGCCGAACTCGTGATTCACGCCCTCGAGGACGCCGGGCTCCGTCCCGGGCAGGACTTCCTCGACCGCTTCCCGCACGAGATGTCGGGCGGTCAGCGTCAGCGCGTCGCGATCGCCCGGGCGCTCGTCCTCAACCCAAAGGTGATCATCGCGGACGAACCGGTGTCGATGCTCGACGTGTCGATCCGCGCCGGCGTGATGAACCTCCGGGACAAGTATCACATCCCGTACGTGTTCATCACCCACGACATCGCCGTCGCACGGTACATGTCGGACCGGATCGCCGTGATGTACCTCGGCCGGATCGTGGAGAGCGGCCCGACGGAGGAAGTCGTCTCGAGGCCGACACACCCCTACACCCGAGCCCTGTTGCTGGCCGTGCCGGTCCCGGATCCGGAGCACACGTACACGCAGGTGCCGATCAAGGGCGAGCTGCCGAGCCCGATCGATCTCCCGTCGGGCTGCCGCTTCCGCACTCGCTGTCTCCTGGCCCAGGACATCTGCAAGACGACGGCGCCTCCGAACGTGGAGGTGTCGCCCGGCCACACGGCGGAATGCCACTTCGCCCAGGACATCTATGAAGGCCGCCTGGTCGAACCGCCGATGCCGGAGCAGAGCGTCGTCGAGGACATCGCGCAGAAGCTGTTCGCGTCCCACGGGCCTCCCGCGAAGTGAGGACGATGGGCTGGGCCGCACGGCTTGCATCCCGATGGACGTACCCGGAGCAGCGGGTATGGTTCCTGGTCGCCGGCTGGGCCGTCGTGCTCGCGGTCCTCGTGGTCGTGTCGTCCGCAAGCTATTCGTCGGTGATCCTCGCTCACACGTCCGTCGAGCTGGCGCCATCGCGGACGGTCTCGTTCACCGGAACGACCGCGACGGGCGCCTTGCTGGCCACCGGGGCCGTCAACCTGACGATGACGCTCACGGTGACGAATCCGAGTTCGAGGTCCCTCGCCCTGACGTCGATCGCATACAAGTCGTGGATCGAAGATCTTCCGATGGAACGGGGACTCCCGAACCTGGGACGAACGGATCAGGTGTTCGACAATGAGACGGGCACCCATTATTTCTTCAAGGCGTTCTTGGGCTCCGTCAGCGTCCTTCCGGTGCCGATCCCGCCCAGAGGGGCCGGGACGCTCACGCTGTCGTTCGTCCTGACCCGGAGTTCCGATGTCGCCCGCTTTGGCGCGGTCCAGAACATCACCGAGTATGCGGCCCAGGTCCGGGGCAACGGAACGGTCATGCCTTGGATCCACTGGGTGCAGTTGGTCGTCGAGGTCCGCGACTTGCCGACTCCAGGCCCCGACGCGAATCCGTTCCTCAGCTCCCTGACCCGCATCGTGCTCGAGGAGGGACCGAACCTTGGCTAGTCCCAAACCCGCGAGGGTGCGGTCGATCCGCCGGACGCTCGCCTTGGCCGCGGTGCTCGGCGTCGGGAGCGGCTATGTCATCTTCTACGGCGTGTTCCCGGTGAGCGGCGTCCCTGCATCGGGCGAGGGTTCGGTGCCGTTGATGCTCGCGCTGCTCGGCGTCACCTCGATCCTCGTGGGCCTCGCGACCGAGAATCTGTCCGAGATGATCTTCGAAATCTTCATCGGGCTCCTCCTGAGCGGCGCCGTGGCGACTGCGATCGCCCTCTCACCGATGCTAATCGGCGTCGTGTTCGTCTCGCCCGATTCCGTGCCTGCGTTCCTGTTCCACTACGGATTCCTGCTCTTCGTCCTCGGTTTCGTTGTCGACTTGGTGGGCACGAGCACGGGACTCGCGCTGCGGGAGAAATACTTCCTGCGCCGCGCACGGCCGGTCTCGTTCGGGCTGGAACGCAAGTGATTTAGGCCTCGCGCCGATGGTGTCGGCATGCTCGTCGCCATCACCGGGACGCCCGGGACGGGGAAGTCCTCTGCATGTGATGTCCTGGCGAAGCGAGGCTATGTCGTCGTCGACCTGGACGAGATTGCGCGCAGGGAAGGCCTCATCGTCGGGCGCGACGAGAAACGGGGCACGGACGAGGTCGACGTGGACGCCCTACGGGAGGGATTGCGCATTCCGGCGAAAGTCGCGTTCCTCAAGAGCCATTACAGTCACCAGATGGATGTGAACCTCGCCGTGGTCCTTCGGTGCCGACCGTCCGTCCTGCGTGCCCGACTCGAGGCCCGCGGTTGGCCTCCGGAAAAAGTCCGGGAGAACGTCGAGGCGGAGGCGATCGACGTGATCCTGCAAGAGGCGGTCGCCCGCCTTCCGTTCGTGTTCGAGGTCGACACGACGAACGCGACCCCGAGCGAGACGGCCGAGGCGATCCTCGCGATCCTTCAGGGAAAGAGGAAAGGCCACGAACCGGGGACCGTCGATTGGGCCTCCGAGGTGCTCTCGTGGTACTAGACCGGTACCGCAAGGCCGCGGACTGGTTCCTCGTCCCCGTCGCTTCCCGGATGCTCCGCGTCAATCCGAACGTCGTCTCGTGGATCGCCTTCCTCGCGGCGGTCGGCGCGGGCATCTCCTTCTTCATCGGCGGGCGAGGGTTCCTCGGCCTCGCGCTCGTGCTGATTCTGGCCAACTCGTACCTGGACGCGCTCGACGGCAAGATCGCGAAGATGGCCGGGAAGGCGTCCACTCGGGGCGACTTCTTGGACCACGTGCTCGACCGCTATGCGGACGTATTCATGCTAGGAGGGATCGCGTTCAACGCGATGTACTGCCATCTCGAGGTCGGGACGCTGGCCCTCCTCGGCGTCCTCCTGACGTCGTACATGGGGACCCAGGCGCAGGCGGTCGGACAAGGCCGGGCGTACGGCGGCGTCCTCGGCCGGGCGGACCGCCTCGTGCTCCTCTTCCTAGGCGGCCTGATTCAACTGATCATCGCGCCGTCGGGCGGTGCGACGTGGGGCGTCGGAGTCCTGACGTTCGGGCCGCTCGAATGGTTCATGGTGCTCTTCGCGGTCCTCGGCAATGCGACGGCCGTCCAGCGAGCCGTGGGGATTTGGCGGGGCTTGGCGGCCCCGCGTTGAGTGTCGCCGCGGACTTCACATGGAGGGCGGCGGGGCGATGGCGCTCGGCCGCTGCGCCGCGGAGGCCATCCGCTTCCCGACCAGGACTCCGATGGGGGCCCCGATCAGCGCCAGGATTCCTGCTCCGATGCCGAAGACGACGGCAACGATCACGATCAAGATCCCGAGAAAACCCCCAAGGAAGGGGATGGCTGTCAGGAACGGCGCGAGGGCGACGACGACGATGATCCCGCCGACTGTGAAGCCGAGGAAAGCGCTCAGGAATCCGAAACCGAGTGATTTTCCCATCTGCTTCAGGAGGAACCCGGTGAGGAACCCGATGACGAGTCCGCCAATGAGAATCCAATACACTCCTAGTCCCGCGCCGATGAAAGTCAGCAGCCCAAATACGACTCCCAGGGCAAAGCCGATCAACCAGACGACCCCAAGCTTCATCCTTGTCCTCTCTTGCCGCCCAGTGGCTTCCCGGGCGCGGACTGCGAGGAGGGGCAGGGGTATATGAGGCTTGCAAGTCGATTATCCGATTTGGGACGTAACCCCGCGTCCGAGAACGGATGGCCCTACGTCGCCGTCGACGCGCTCTCTCCTCGAGGCCGCTGCTCGCGGCCCTTCACGCGATAGTATGAGAGGGGATGCCTGATCGTCAGGCAGATTCGGTCTGGTCCCGGACAAATGCCGTACGACTTCATCGTCGCGCACTCCGGCGGCGTGTACTCCGTCGGACTCGACGTGCCGGTGATGTGCTCGATCTGGTACTTCGTGACGTCCGCGGCGAAGTCTGGGACGTCTCCGAAGACGCGGAAGATTTCCTCGTTGCCCAGGCCGATGTGATGGAGGAACGCGACGATCGCGAAGCGGCCCATGTGCGGGACGTTCTCGTGGTTCTGGATCTGCGCGAGCAGGTTGTACATGCACGGCGGGAACCGCGTGATGCTGACCTTCCCGATGTCTTCCGCCTTGAACGTCGCCTTCTTCGCCTCCAGGATCCCGCGGATCTCACGGAGGTCCGCCCGGAATGCGGTGACGATGTCGTCGTTCACGGGGAGGGGCAGGCCTTCCTCGATGTGCCGCTGGATCGCGTTCCGCATGACTCGAAGCGCCTTCGCCCGTTGCAAGATGACGTACCCGCGGTCCACGCGCTGATTGATCAGCTTCCAAGGTGCGTCGCGCATCGTGTTCGTGAAGCGCAGGAAGTCAGTAAAGTGAAGGCGGAAGCCGCCGTCCTCCCGCCGCAGGTCCATCGCGAGCTGCCCGGCCATGTGGATCGCGAAATCGTCCGACTCCGACTCGAGACGTCCTTCCGCAGCGATCGCCTCCCGTAGGGCGAATCTTCTGATCAGGTACGTGTCCTCCAGGGCGGACACGAGGATCCGGGACACCGGGTACGCGAGCAGCTGGGCGAGCTGGTCCGCCGGCGCGATCGCGACTCGATCCGATGCGGCCCCGCGCTCAAGCGCCTCGAGGACCCGCGCCTTCCCGAGGTTCCGGGCCCGGGCGTACGCGGGTTCCAGAAGGATTTCCTCGAGGCTGACCTTCTCGGCTCGGATAAAGGCGGACGCTTCGCGTAGGAACGGGTACTTCGCGAGGGTGGCGAGCTCCACGTCCGAAGGAACGCCGCGGGGCCATAAAAGGCCAACGCGGGGACCCGCGAACCGGGAGCTACGAATTCGAGCGAGCGACCTTCACTCGGTCTCGGGTGCTCCGGGCGGGGCCGGCGCGACGCCCAGCTGGACCATCAGGCCCGCGACGTCCCATTGTCCCCAATGCTCGGTGCTCTGCCCGTTCTCGAACCGCGTGATGTCGATTCCCGAAATCTCCACGGCCTTGCCGGTCGCGGGGATGCCCATGAACTCGCCGGTGTGGGTGCCCGTCATCGTCCCGCGGACGACGACCTTGTCGCCTTCCGCGATGATGTCATCGATCGTCGTGCGGCCGTCGGGGAAGGCTGCGCGCAGCATGAGGAACCACTGCTTTTCCCCTTCGCGGCCGGGCGGCATTCCCGGCGCGGCGGTGTGGTCGACATAGTTCTCGGCCGTCACCTTGTCAATCACGCTGATGTTGCCTCGGTTCACGACTTCTTCGTAAAACATTCTCGCGGTCGCTTTGTTCTCCTCTTCTCCCATGTTGTTCTCCTCCTGAAAACCCTAGCGTCCGCCCCTAGGAACCGCCTGCTATATAACCACGCCCGTACGCCGCTCGTGCCGGTCCGCGAAATGGGTCGCTGCCCGGAAACGCGGATGTCCCATCCGAAGGTCTTTGGGGAAGCGGACGATGAGTCGCCCGATGGAGGAACTCCGTGGGTACTTCGCGGTCCATTCCCAAGGCCTCGGCCACGCGACCCGAGCGGTGGCCCTCGCCCGCGGCCTCATGGAACGCCGGCGGGATCTGTATCTGCTCTTCCTCGCCGGTTCGCCGGCGTTGGATCTCGTCGTGGCGAATGGATTCGACGCGCTCACGATGCCGCCCGCGCCCGATTGGCGGACGACGGACGGAATCCTCGGCCCAGTATGGCGGTGGTACCGAGACTACGGCCGATACCTACGGATCGCCCGTCGATTCTTGCAGACCGAGGCCGACTGGGATTACTACCGCTTCCTCCTCTCGGACAGCGAGCTGGCTTCCGCGCGCGAGGCGATCCGTCATCGGATTCCAACGGCTTTGATCCTCGACGCCACCCGCCACGACTTTGCGCGCGATCCATTGTCGCGCTTGGTCGAAGGACCGGCGAACTTCTGGGCTTCCCGGATCGCGCAGAGGGCCGACCTCGTGCTCGCGGCGGAGTCCGCGCCGGACTGGCCGAACGTCCGTCGCATCGGACCCATCGTCCGCGGGTTCAGTGCATCGCGAGAGAAGCTTCGCGACGATTTTGTGTTCCGGAAGAAGACCATCCTCGTGACCGTCGGCGGCACGGCCGTCGGTGAATTCCTGATTCGCGAAGCCGTTCGCGCGTTCCACGAGCTGAAATTGGACGACGTTTCGATGGTCGTCGTGAGCGGCCCGAAACTGAAGGTGGACCCGGAATCCGGCGTCTACACGTACGGATTCTTGCCGAACCTCCAAGACTACGTCCTCGCGGCGGACCTCGTCATCACGACCGCGGGGAAGGGCACGGTGAACGAAGCGCTCGCCGCCGGGACAACGGTGATCGCGATTCCGCCGAAGGGGCACGCAGAAGCTGAACGAAATGCCGCCGCCCTCGGCTATCGACCCGACGACATCCGCCGTTTGAAGGAGCTGATTCCTGAACGGCTCGCCCTCGGACGTCTTCCCCCGAAGCCCATGGGCAACGAGGAGGCGGTCGGATTCTTGATGGACTTTCTGGATCGCGCGGCGAATCGCTAGACCGTCCGCACGACCAAGCTCGCATCGATGTCCTTCACGTTCGCACGGCCCGCGAGCGCCATGGCCGTGTCGAGTTCCGCGTGCAGCTGATCCAAGACCGCTCGCACTCCCTCCGCGCCTCCCAGCGCGAGACCCCAGAGGATCGGCCGACCGACGAGGACCGCTTTCGCCCCGAGGGCGAGGGCCTTGACCACGTCGGTGCCGCGTCGGATTCCGCCATCGAGGTAGACCTCGATTCGTCCGCGCACCGCCGCGACGACGTCGGGCAACGCGTCGAGGCTCCCGAGGGTCGAATCGAGTTGGCGGCCCCCGTGGTTCGAGACGACGATCCCCGCGGCCCCGTGGTCGACCGCGAGGACCGCGTCTTCCGCGGTCATGATTCCTTTGATGACCAGCGGGAGCGGGGTGATGGACTTCAGCCAATCGACATCGTCCCAGGTGAGCGATGAATCCAGGAGATCGGTGACGTACTTCGCGAAGGCGGAGCCGTGCTCCACCTCCGGCATTCCGTCCAGGCCGACTCCTTTCAGATTCGCGATCCCGAACCCCAGTGGGAGCGTGAACGCATTTCGCTCGTCCCGCTCGCGACGGCCGAGGACCGGTGTGTCGGCCGTGAGGCAGAGCGCCTTGTAGCCCGCCTTGACGGCGCGGGCGACGAGTTCCTCCGTCACGGCGCGGTCCCGGTAGACATACAGCTGGAACCACTGAGGCGCGTCGGCCGCCGCGGCGACTTCTTCCAGGGGTTTCGTCGAGATCGTGCTCGCGATGAGGATCGTTTCCGCGGCGGCCGCGCCTCGGGCGGTCGCGACCTCACCCTCGGGATGGACGAGGGCGTGGAACGACGTGGGAGCCACGCAGACCGGCATCGACACGCGTTCTCCAAGGAGGACGGTCTTCGTGTCGCGCTTCGAGACGTCCGTCAGGACGCGAGGCCGCAGCGCCCATCGCCCGAACGCTTCGCGGTTCCTTCGGAGGGTGACTTCGTCCTCGGCTCCTCCGGCAATGTAATCGAAGGTCGCCCGAGGGACCTTCGCCCGCGCCATATCCTCAAGCTCGAGCAAATTCGTGAACTCGACGGCCACGCCGACGCGAACGGGTCCCCGCCCTTAGCCCTTTGTCCCGGCCTGTTCATTGTACGTAGGGTGCTCCGGCTTTCCTCGTTGTTTGCGCTGTGCCCAGACCGCCATCTGGTAGAGGAGGGACGAGAGTCGGTTCATGTATTGCAAGAGCTGCGGATTCAGTGCATCCCGCTTCGAGAGGCTGACGACCCGGCGCTCGGCGCGTCGCGCAACCGTACGCGCCCAGTGGAGTCGCGCGAGCGATTCGGAGCCCCGCGGGAGGATGAACTCGGTGATCTTGCCGACATCGAACGCGTCGATCGCATCCTCGAGCCGCGCCACCTGGACTCGCGTAATTTGGGGGACTTTCGTCCGCTCCGACGAATGGCTGATCGCGAGCTCCGCGCCGACGGTGAACAGGTCGTCCTGAATCTTCGACAGCAGGTCGCGGATTCGTCGTTCGCGCTGAATGGCCATCGCCAGGCCGATCACCGCATTGAGCTCGTCCACCGTCCCCATCGCCTCGACTCGCGGGTCATCTTTCGAAACGCGTTCCGGCCCGAGGAGGCCGGTCTCGCCCGAGTCGCCTCGACGCGTGTAGAGCTTCGCCATCAGCTCACCCGCGCCGCAACCGCATCCGGCGGTTTCGGAAAGAGATCGGGCTGCACGATATGCGCGAGGATCTCCAGTCCGTCGACGAGCCGGGGCCCAGGTCGGTTGAAGTAGCTCGAGCCGTCCACGATCCACACCCGGTCGGCTCGCGCCGCAGGCAGACCCGTCCACCAACGTGTCCCGGTCACGACAGACGCCTCTTCCCGCGTCCGATCGAGATCGAAGCCGCAGGGCATCAACACAGCCACATCGGGCGAAGCCGTAACGACCTCGTGGCGCTCCACCCGGCGGGATTTCTCCCCCGCCCGACCCAGCACGTCGACCCCTCCCGCGAGTCCGACCATCTCCGGCACCCAGTGGCCACCTAGGAACAGCGGATCGAGCCACTCCAGGCACACCGTCTTCGGACGGACGAGTGGCGTCGACGCACGTTCGGCCACGCGGTCGATCCGCTCTCGAAGCGCGGCGACGACTTCGACCGCTCTCGCCTCGATCGCACACGCCCGGCCCACGCGAAGGATGTCCTGGAGCATGTCCTCCAACCCGTGTGGATCCAGCGATTCGATGGCCGGCGTGCCCGGCAGTCGCCTCGCGACATCCTCGACATCTCCGAGGGTCGGCGCACAGACGTCACAGAGGCCTTGCGTGAGGATCAGGTCCGGGCCCGAGGAACGGAGTGCCGACTCATCGACTTGGTACAGGGCCTCGCCCGACTCGATTCGGTCCCCGACCATGCGGCTCGTCTCGCCGCTCGTCTTTCCTTCGTATTGCAAAAGGGCGTGGCTTACGATTGGCTTCTCGCGCGCCGCGCGGGGGAAGTCGCATTCCGGCGAGACGCCGACCACGTCATCGCCAAGGCCCAGGGCGAAGCAGATTTCGGTCGCCGCGGGGAGAAGGGAGACGATCCGCATCGGACTTCCCCGCCACGATAGTGGACAGACCGCTAAAAGGGTTGTTCAAGGTGGGTCCTCCGGAGGCACAAGACGACTTGTCTAAATAGCTCTCATCTTCTCCCGTCGCGCCATGGAAGAGAAGATCCTGACATTACACCCTCAAGGAAAGAGAGGTGTCAACATCATCCGGACAAAGTATGAGACGATGAAGAGGACGATCCTCGAGGTGCTTGGGAAAGGGAATCTCACACACGACGGACTCACGGCGGCGGTCGAGACGAAGCTCAAAGGGAAGTTCGACGGCTCGATTCCTTGGTACATGGAAGGCACGAAACTCGACTTGGAGGCTCGTGGAGTGATCGAGCGCGTGCCCGGCCAGAAGCACGATGTGTATCGGGTGAAGCGCTAGGCGCAGGAAGAAAAGAGGGAAGGGCCGGGTGGTCTACCCGGCGTTGTTCGGGCCGTGCTGGTGCTCGAAGCGTTTCGAGGACGAGGTCACGACCCCGTGTTCGATCTGCGTCTTGCCCCCGTTGACGGCCTCGATCGCCTGCGCGGAGAGGGCGATGGCCTGCTCGACGTTGAGGTCCGGACGGTAGCCTTTGACGATTGTGTCGAGGGCCTCGTCGGCCGATTGGCCGATCGCGAACGCGGAACCTTTGAACGTCGTCCCGCTCGGGTCCACCTGGATGAGCTGCACCCCGAGGGCGTCGACGCCCGCGATCACGACCGATGCGCCGAACGGACGCACCGCGTACATGGTGAACTCATGCAGATACTCCGAGAGATTGCGCGAGAGTGTGCCGACATCGATCGGTTCATCGTACACGAGCCGGTGGCGCTGCGCTGCGACCCGAAGTTGGTCCAGGAGCGTCGTCACGTCGCCGATGTATCCGCTGCCCGTCGCCCCAATGTGCTCGTCCACGACGAAGACCTTCTCCGCGGGCTCCATGAGGGGCCGCGTCGGCTTCACCTGACTCGACAGCAAAGCGAAGTCCTTCGTCTTCAGGCCGAGCGTCGTCGAGCCACGGCTCACCGCCTGGAGGGCGTAGTCCACTTGGACGAGCCGACCTTCCTGATTGTAGAAGAACGGCATCCGTCCCATTTCCGTTGCCATCTCAGTTCACCTCCAGTGAGTGCCCGTTCGGGATCGCGAGCACGTCCACCCCGTTGCCGCTGCCGGGATCGCGTTCCATCGCCGCGCGCACGGCCGCTTCGGCGAGCTTCCTCGCCTCGTCAAGCGAGAACTCCTTGCGGAACCCCTGCTCGAGGACGCCGTACGCGATCGGAGAGCCGCTCCCCGAGGACATGAAGTCCTCCGAGGTGATCGCGCCGCTCATGTCGCTCGTGTAGACGTGCGGACCCTCGTGGTCCACGCCCGCGACGACGAGCTCGACGTAGAACGGGTTGTAGCTCTTCATCGACGAGTAGACGATGTTCGAGATCAGTTTCGCGCTCTCCTTGACGGACACCGGGTAGCCGCGACGCAAGGCGAGGAGCCGCCGTTCGGCCTTCGCCAGGTTCACGAGGTACTCCGCATCCGACATCGCACCGGCGATCGCCACCGCGGTCGTGCCATCGAGGGAGAAAATCTTCTGGACCACCTTGGATCCGACGAAGAACCCCTTCGAGGCGCGCTTGTCCGCCGCGAGGACGACGCCGTCCTTGCTTCGTATGCCCACCGTTGTGGTCATGTTGAACCTCGGACCCCTATGTGGGCGGTCGGGTAAGTTGATTCGAGTTCCGGAGACTAAGTCACACGGTGGCCAGGACGGGCGCTCGAGACGACAGGCGTTCGAATTCTTCTCGGGGCGTGAGGTCCAGGCTTAATGCTTCCTCGCCCGAAGCGCCCAGGCGACCAGCAAGAGGGCGCCGAAGATCCCTGCAGGGACCGCCACGAGGAACCCGAACGCGTTGGCGTCCATTCCCGCCGGTCCCCCGCCGATCGGTTCCGAAATCGAATGGACTTGGACTTGGTATTCGCCGCTCGACGGATCCCTCACCTGGTTGCCCCACCGGTCGTTCGCGACGACGTGATACAGGACGGTCCCGGGACGGTTCTGCGGGGGGATGTCGGCCCGATACAGGTTGCCCCCTTGAGGTCTCATCGGAACCGCGTCGAAGTGGTCCAGGCCGACGCCCTGCAACCACAGGGCGACGTACGTGACCCCGCTCGGATCCGTGATCTCGGCCGAAACCGTGATCGACTCGCCGACGTACCCGTCGCCCGCGAGGACTTGCCCGACAGTCGGAGGGGAGGCGTCGAAGACCGGGTGCATCAGAGGATATCGGTCCTGGGCGGAGCCGTTGATCGGATAGGGCGTATCCCCGAAACCGTCCGGACCCTGGCAGAGATTTTGGGCAGGCCCGCTGCACTGATCCACTCCGGCATAGTCGGACCAATGGTTTCCCCCGCGTGGATATGCGGCATGCCACGCATTCACGCCGGGCTGCGTGTCATTTGCCTGAAATTCGTTCGAGAGGAAGTCGTTGTGGTCCACCTGGAAACGAACGGAGGACTGTAGGACCAAGCCGCTTCCGTGACCCGGAACCGCATGACCGTTGCCGGAGAACCGGTTCCGGACGATCCAACCGTCGGTCGCTCCTTGCAAGATGGCCCCGGCCCAGCCGTTCGACGAAATGTCGTTATCGGCGAGGGAGAGGTTGGAGGACGAAGCCACGACGAGCAACCCGTACGTTCCGCTCCACGTGATGGTGTTGTTATCGACAATCGTGTGGTTCGTTCCATCGAGCAAGATCCCGCGGCCCGCGTACGAAATATCGTTCCCCTCGATTCGGACGGCGTCTCCAGCGGTGGCGTTGATGCCTTCTTCCTTTCCGATGCGATTCCCTTTGATCGTGATGAGAGATGACGAATAGAGCGCCACTCCCGTCTGGCCGTCAACGGCGCTATCTTGGACCGTGATGTTCGAGGACGACCGAATGTACACGCCGGCCTTGCCGCGGGTCGAAACGTTCTGGACGGTCGCGTTCGATGCAAAATCAAAGTAGATGCCCCAGTAGTTGGGGAAATTCGCCTCGATCGTGAGGTTTCGAATCACGAGATGAGCCCGAGTCTGTCGGATCGTGATGCCATTGGATGACGTGGCATCGATGCGCCAACCCTCGATGACATACGGGTCAGCGGCGCCTCCCGTGCCGGTGGTGACCCCATTTGGCGCGGTGAAATTATCGTCTCCATCGATGAGGATGGGTGCATGAGCGGTCAGAATCGCGGGAGTGACCGGCGTGGAGGCGATGCTGGGAGAGCTAAGGACGATCAGGACGGCCAGGACCCAAAGCGGAGCCCAGGATACCATCCCGACCTCGCGGCGTAGCGTCCCCTTCCTCGCCGTCATCCCCCAATTCGTCATGGGTCCAGGCGGTATTTCACGATTCCCTCCGATCGGCCTGCCAATTGCGACCACGTGATCGCTATGTACCTGCGGGTTTCATTCTCCTCGTTTCGGCAGTCCTCGCAGGCGTATCAGGAGTCGTTCCCTCGCGTCGGGGACGAACAGGAAATAGAGGAGGGCCATCCGAAAGAGGCTCGTCGTTTTCATACCCCCCATCTGCAGAACCGAGCCGAGTTCGGGAAAGCAATCGAAGAACAGTTCGTGAGCGAGTGCTTCATGGCCCATGGTTTTCATGGTCGTCAAGAGCGATTTCATTTCCGGCTCCGACATCGTCCAACGTCGATCTTTCTGAGGCAAGGCAATCCCCGAATTTCACAACGAGGTGCGCGGCTTAAACCTACGAGCCGCCCGAAGACCCAAAACACAGTTACGTGTCAAGGAGCAAGTCGTATTTGCGTAGGTTGCCACGAGGCAGGCCGACTCACGCGCTGATTCCGCGATCCGCCTTCGAGGAAATCTCTCGCGACACGTGGTGGAACAGCTGGTAGCCGAGTCGCGTCGCCTCGTCGAATCGGCTTGGGGAGTCCACCTTCGCGGTCATCGTGAGCTGACCGGGCCGGACGAGGATCTCGATTCCGATCGTGTCGTCTTCGAGCGCCCAGCCGAGCCGAAGACCCTCGTCCGATTCCGAGAACCCGTACCATCGCAACGGGCCGATCCACGTGCCGCGCAGCGCGCCGACGAGCCCCCGCAGGTCGACATGAGCCGGGAGAGAGGTCTGGAGGATCGTCGCGTTCGGCCCGGCGGGCTTCAGAGAGCTCGGACTCAAGAACCCGAGAGCGCGCCGCGAGACACGATACCCGAGGTCCGTCCGCTCCACGAGCTCGCTGTCAGCGAGCCGGTGAAGCGCGCGGGAGAGCTGCTCCGGATGGATGCCGAGGCGTCGCCGCAATCCTTGAAAGGCGACTTGAGAATCCGGATCATGGGACAGGAACTCCAGGACCTCGCGGTCATGGTCCCGCAAGTCATCGAGAGTCTCTCGCGCCGACGGGTCCACGGAGGTCGGTACCATGTTGAACGCACACACGGCGGCGGTTTGCCTTAAGGCTGAGGGTCACGCGTCGCGATGTTGAGAATGACGGCGCCTCGCACGCTCTGAGCGATTCGCGCTGATGGATGCTCGCGTGAGTTTCTTCAGGCCGCGAGCCGTCCCTTGTTCACGACGACTTTCTTCCCGACGCGGACAGTGGCGTTCGAGAGACGGCCCTGGAACCCGAAGTTGGAGTGGTTCTTCCCGCCATACTCCGAGTTGTCGCCGATGCCGATTTCGATGGCGCCCGCGACGAGGTCGTCTTGGAGGAATCCGTAGCTCGCCGCCGGGTTCAAGCCAATCTGGAGCCAACCTAATCGGTCCTTCGCGCCGGTCGCCCGGTCGTACTGGCTCCGAATCGATTCCTCGTTCGTCCCGGCGCTCCAGGTGGCCTTGCCGTCCTTGAACTGGAATGCGACATCCGTGACCTGAAGTCCCAGATAGGGAACCGGCCGATCAAATCGAACGACGCCCTCGGCGGACGTCTCGCCCGGGCACACGATCACATATCCCGGCGGGACGTTCGTCATGAACTCCCCGTCCTTCACATCCTGCGCATCAACGATGCCATCGTCCGACTGCGCGGCGCGGCCTTTCAGCTCGCAGACGAACCGCGTGCCGTTCGGCGCGCTCACCTCGACCTCGGCGTCCTTCGAGAGGAGCGCCGCGAGTTTCT
>Ga0209690_1000303_pt1 | contig 25881 bp, 24 predicted proteins | sample GraSoiAngelo_150_FD_186164 | JGI IMG/M metagenome (GOLD analysis project Ga0209690, IMG submission 186164) | Grasslands soil microbial communities from the Angelo Coastal Reserve, California, USA - 14_1009_09_40cm (SPAdes) (version 2) | ecosystem: Environmental > Terrestrial > Soil > Grasslands ... | reverse complement strand
ATCGCGATCTGGTTGGCCACTTGGGCCAGCAAGTCGACTTCGTCCTGGCTAAACGCGCCAGGATGAAGGCTGGCGATGTTGAGCGTCCCCAACAACCGATTATGTGATTTGAGCGGCACGCAGCAGCCGGACTTCACGCCCTCCGCGAGCAGGAGTCTAGCGACGTCGGATTGTAAACGTTTGAGATCGTCCTCATCGAACAGCGCCGGCTTGCCCGTCCTGATGGCAGGGCCTGCAGGCGTGCTGTCGATAGGACCCACGAAGCCTTCATGGAGCAGGCCCTTGCCACTCGGAGAATCCAGGGCGTGTCTGCTAACGACCTCCTTATCAGGATCGTAGAGGTACAGGCTGGCAAGCGCATGCGGTACCACCCGACGTAGGGATGCCGTTGTGGCTGCAAACACGTCCCGGAGATCCAGGCGGGAGACCACCGCGTTGTTCACCTCCAGCAGTAGGCGCAGGCGGTCTCGCTCATGGGCTAGCTGTCGCTGCGCGGATTGGGCACTCTCATCGTTCAGCGCGTTGTCCACTGCCACGGCCACCTGTTTGGCAACCTGCTGCAAGAGGTCTAGATCGGCGTCACCGTACGCGGCTTCCTGCAAGCTCCCGAATCCGAGCGCGCCCAACCGTCGCTGCGCTGTGGTGAGTGGAACCGCGCAGAAAGACCTCACCCCCAGCTCACGCATGCAGGGTGTGACTTTAGGAAAGCGCGTCTCATCTTCGACCCGTGGAATCACCAGGGGCTGCTGCGATTGCCAGACCCACCCGCCTGGAGATTCGTCTACCGGCAATTCACTGCAGGGAGGCAGCTCGCTGGCTTGTGGGGTTTCCAAGACGTGCAGCCGCATGGTATGGCGCTCCGGATCATAGAGCAGCAACCGCATGTGATCGAAGAGGACCACGCGATGCAGCCGCTTGGCGAGATCGCGAAACAGCTCGGAGAGGTCGCGGTGGACGGCGATTGCCTCAGAAACCTCCAGCAGAGCTTGGTACTGCTCTGCCAGAGTCTCACAGGGAGATACCGAATGCCGATCCATAGGTGCGCTAAGTATGCCCGATTACTGTGGGGTGCTCAAGGGGCTGAAAGGGAATTCCTGCCACTGCGTCGGGCGAGCAGGATCCGCAGCTCCCCTTTCATGCGGTCGGCGGGCAGGTGCACGCGGTCGCCATGGCCCGGCAGGACCCACTCGAAGGGATACTCAAGCAGCCTTTCAGCCGAGCGGCGCAAAGCAGACTCCTTCCAGACATAGACAGTGGCCAGACGCAGGCCGTTGATCTCCCGGTCCCACGCCATGTGATCGCCGGTGAAGAGATACCGGTTCCGATGCAGCAGCGCCATGCTGCCGTCGGTGTGCCCGGGGACCGGAATGATCCTGAAATCCGGCGACGCCTCTACCGTGTCCAGGCCGTCAATAATCCATTCGGCGTCCGGCTGGGCGTCTGCATCGGCATGATGGATGATCCGCTTCGCGCCGAAGTGTTTCGCATAGCGAGGCGCATCGCCGATGTCGTCCTCGTGCGTCAAGAAGATGTACGCGATCCCGCCCATCCGCTCGAACGCGTCCACCAACTTCTTCATGTAGCGGGGCGCATCAACCAGCCAGTTGCCGTCGGGGTGTCGGATGAAATAGCTGTTCGCGCCGAAGGACTTCTCCGAGTTAAACCCGTTGTAGAAGACATCGTCTTCAATCAGCATCGGGAAGCTCTCGGTGGCCGCACGCATGATGGCCTTTTCCGGCACAAGAGCACCGATCGACCCGACGGGACAGGCCAGGAGCGCCTGGTAGGCCTGGTAGCGTTCGGCCTCGCTCTCCGGCTGCCGATAGACGGACGAGTACTCGCCGTTCTCGACGAACGACTTCGGCGCCAACTGCCGGCAGGTGTCGCAGTTGATGCAGGTGGCATCCACGAAGAAGTTGCCGGCAATGTTGGTCTGAAGGCGCTTGGTCGCGTCAGCCATTCCCCTATGATACTCCCTCGCCGTTGGTTGGGCCACAAACCTGTTAGAATGGCAGTATGGAAGAAGCGCTGACGTTCACGGACCCTGCGGGGCACAAGGTCGCGGGAATCCTGGCAACGCCGGAGGAAAAGACGGACCGCATCGCCGTGCTCTGTCACGGCTTCCTTTCCAACAAGAACAGCAAGACCAACCAGGCTTTGACAGCCTTGCTGCCGCCGCAGGGCATCGGCACGTTCCGGTTCGATTTCTTCGGCCAGGGCGAGAGCGAGGGGCCGTTTGAGCAGATCACCGTCTCTCTGGCTGTATGGCAAGCCTTGGCGGGGTTGGACCTGATGAGTTCGAAAGGCTATCGAAAGCTGGCGTTGGTGGGATCGAGCTTCGGCGGATTGGTGGCGCTTCTCGCCGCCGCACAACGTCCGCGTATTGCATGCATGGCATTGAAGTGCCCCGTACCGGACTTTCCGGAGATGCTGAACTTAGAATTCGGCGAGACCGGGATGGCCCAATGGAAGGCGACCGACACGATCCCCAACGTGGTCCCCGGCGGAAGCGGGCGCATCAAGCTTTCGTACGCGTTCTACGAGGACAGCCTGTGCCACAACGGCTTCGACGCGGCGAAAGTGATCACGGCGCCCACCGTCATCGTCCAGGGCGCTCACGACGAATACGTGCCGCCTCGCCAGATCCTGAAGCTGTCAGAGTCGCTGGGCGGGCCGAACTCTGTGGCGTGGCTGCCCGACGCCGATCACCACTTCTCCAGACCGGAGGACTTTCAGACGATGACGACCCTGCTGAGCAACTGGGTCGCCGATCACCTGAACGGGCCCTACGCCTTCGGCTTTGGGTAGATCCTCTTATGCTGCGACTGCTATTCCAAAACCTGGAGCAGACTCTCGGTCCAGCCCTCTCGCAGGTCTCATTGTTCTTTTACTTTGGCGGGCTGACCCTCCTGGTATTCGTGGTGCTGGTGCCGGTGTGGCGGGTCTGGATAGAGGGTGTGACCGCGGGCATGGGGATCGAACGGCGATGGGTGATGACCTGCCATAACTGCGGGAAGCTAACGATCGTCGCAGGCCGCAGGTGCGGCATTTGCGAATGGGACCTCGACATTCCAGTAATCGTGCGCCTCTGGACGTTTTTCACGGGAAGAGGCGAAGGGACAGTGACACGGCGCCTCAGGTGGTGGATCCACCTTCTCGGGAGCGTCACCTTCCTCCTCCTCTCGATCTGGATCGTGACCTCCACAGAAGGGCTGGCCCCGGAAGGATCGTTGCATCGGCTCTTTTTAGGCTTCGCGTTTGTAGCCTTGGCGATGTTCGGCTGGCTAGCCGGGCGTGCCCTACGGATTGGGCAGCAAGGGGTGCTGGCTCGCGTTGGCGACGCGGCGATGGCGCTGACGGCAATTGGGGCAATGGCCATCGCTCTGTTTCTGACCGATGCTGTAAGACACACGAAGGAAGTCCCGCTTGCTCGGTTCGACACGATCGCCAACGCCGCCAGAATTGGTGAAAGCGTCCTCCCTCTTCCACAAGGGGAGATCGGATTCAACTACCTCCAACTGGACCAGGAGAACCTGGGGTATCATCGGATCATTGCGTTGGGCTTCTCAGGCAGTGAGCGCATTCCGCTTCAGCGGAACGCGCTGAAAGAGCAGATCATCAGGCATCTTCGCAAGCATGCGGCCGGCTACACGGCTCGCGGACTCACGGTCCGCTTGCGCACTGACCGTCTCCAAATTGTGCCGGGTCAGTCCTACGAGGTGATCGAGCGGGAAGGGCAAGTGCTGTTGCGAAACGTAGCCAGTAAGTAAGGAAAGATCAAGGAGCCGCTGCTCCTGGGGAAGACGGCAGTGCATGGGCCTTAGGCCGAGGTGTTGGGTCCAGCCTTCTTACCCGCTCGATCACTGGTTCGTCTACAAACGGCTCGTACCGCCTGAGAGCCAGTGTTAGTGTGTCCCCCTGCTGAACCAGGAGGTCAATCTCTGCCACCTTTTTCTTAAAAGTTACGAGGAACGATCCCTGACTAGTCTGGACCGTCAGGAGAAGGCGATCCCCCTCTCGCAGTTTTCGCACGACCTCTCCGTCAATGGTTTCAGCTTTTTTTATCCGAAACGCTTCGTGCAGATAGGGACCGGCCACGTCCGGAGCAAAGATCGTCCCAACAACGCCGAGCGCAATCCCGACCAACAGGATGAGAAAGACCAGCCAGGGTTTCATGATGGGCCTCCTTCTCCCGAGAGTCTCTCATGCCTCCGCTCGGCACTTCCGACGCACGGGGGATGCGGTATTAAGGCAACCGCTTCCAAGTATTCAGATGAAAATTGGGAGAGTCAAGCTTTCTAAGTGCGGGTTCTGCAGGTTACTAACGAAGCTAGGCCCCCTGCGGGACGCTGTCAAGCGTGGCTTGGGTCAATCAAGGAAAGGTGTGGGGGCGCTCGAACCAGAGGCCATGGACCGGTTTAAGGGGCGCGTGAAATCGGCTCAGAGCACAAATTTCACCCCAACGAAATACAAACCGTTCCGTCCCAATGGCACCGGGCGTTTCCAGCGCACTTCGGCCAGGGTCGGCGTCCCGGCCACCGCAGCTGGCATGGGGAACTCGACGCGCAACACCTGGTCAATTGCCGGCTCCCAATCTGTCAGCAAACACATGCCCCCGCTCCCGACGTTGATGGTGAGGCCGGTCCTTGGCCGGCCTCCCATGCTCCCCGCCTCGCTGATAGCTGCGCGAGGTTCGTAGGGCACGGGACGCATGAGCGGGAAGCGGTCCCCCCGCGCCGATTCATCCCCGAACATCGAACTGGGCCACTCCGAACCCGTCGTCATGCTCCTTAGCCCGGTGAGGAACAGGAAACACTAGCCGGCGAATGAAAGGAAAGCTACAGGCTAGGCCATCCATCGGGACCTGTCAAGGGGGACCTAACGGCCTACACCCTGAGCAGCCAGATGAATTCCACCGAGACGAACAGGTTGTTGATCGCGTGGCCGAGGATCGCCGGCAGGAGGCTGCGAGTCCGCTCGTAGGCCAGCGCCCACAGGATCCCGCTCCAGAAGACCGACGCGAACCCGATCACCCCATAGCCGTGGACCAGCGCGAAGAAGGCCGCACTCACCCCGATCGCCGGCCACACCCCGATCGCCATCCGCAGGGTGGCGTAGAGCACGCCGCGGAACGCCAGTTCCTCGATCAGCGGCGCCCAGACGATGCTATCGAGGAGTTCGCAGGTGACGAGCCATGACGGTCCCCACAGCAGGTTTTCCAAAAGCCCGTCCGCCCAATGGGCCTTGATGTGGAGCGCATTGCTGCCGACGGTGATCAACACTTCTCCGAGCACCGACAGGGTGATGATCACCAGAGTCGCCCCGACGATCCGCGCCGCCCCCCCCGGCCGCAGTTTCAACCCGAAGGCTAGCGGCAACGACAACCCACGGAGCGAGAAGTACCGGAGAGTCCACCAGACCATCGGCACGCCCGCCGCCAGCGTCGAGATGCCTGCGAAGAGAGACTCTTTCGGCAGCAGGAAGGTCGTCGCCAGGCCGATGAGAAGAAAACCGAACACCCCCCGCACGAAGAGCCCGAGGCCGTCCTGTTGCGACCAGAGGGGAGGCAAGGGCGCGTCCCCGACCACTAACGAGAGGCGCCTCGTGAGAACCCTGCCCAGGACCATTGTGCCGAGTACCAGCAAGGCCAGCTGCCCCAGAATCAATCTGATCCAGCGATCGAGCAACGCTTCCCCTCGGGCAACGATGGCCGCTTCCGCTTTGGCCTGGATGGCCTGATCGCCCATCGCGGCGGCCACGCGCGCGACCAGCGCATCGGCAAACCAGCCCGGATCCAACTCCGAGCGGATCTCCGCCACCAGCGACCGCCCCGTCTCCCGATCGAGCGCGGGCACCAGGTAAGCCGCCCGGACCCACTTCGCCATGCGAGCCTGCGACGCTCCCTGGAACTCCCAGGGAACCAGCGCGGCGCCCACGCGGTTCAACTGGCCGTCTTCCCCCAGCAGGATGAGCCGATAGAGCTGGGTGAGGGGAGCCGGATGCACGCCCGCGAGCTCGTCGTACCAGACGATCGCGTCGCCCAGTGGGTCCTCGGGACCCGCAAAGGCCACATACAGCGCCCGCTTCCAGTCGGCCGCCCGGCGAAGCGCGTCCCGCATGTCCAGGTCGCGGGACACGAGCCGCTCCAGCGAGTCTTCCGGGTGATCCAACTGGTCCAGCCGCGAGGAGGAGGCCGGGATGATGGCAAGCCCGAGATACACACCGACGAAGAGCCCGTAGACGGCGGTCACCCAGGGGGAGAGGATGGACGGCCGGTGAGGGCCTTGCACGGAGGCCTGCAGGCTCTCGGCTGGCTGGTCGGCGTCATGCATGGGGCGGGAGTATAGCACCAAATTGACCGCGGAACGACGCTCCAGGAACGGGCGTTTTACATTGCCGGAGCAAACGGTATAATGCGCTCATGGCGAAATTAGTGTCGGAACTCGTTCCTTCTCCTCGGCTCCTGCTTGGTCCTGGTCCCAGCCTCGTCCATCCACGCGTGCTCCGCGCCATGAGCACGCCGCTGCTCGGCCATCTGGACCCTGAATTCCTCACGATCATGAACGAGGTGCAGGCCCTGCTCCGCACAGTCTTCCAGACAGAGAACCCTTTCACCATCGCCGTGTCCGGCACCGGCTCGGCCGGCATGGAGGCAGCGCTGGTAAACCTGATCGAGCCGGGCGACACCGTGATCGTGGGCGTCAACGGCGTGTTCGGCACACGCATGGCCGACATCGTGGGACGCGCGGGCGGCAAGGCAGTCAAGATCGAGGTCCCGTGGGGACAGATCGTTGATCCGCACCGTCTGGAGGACACGCTGAAACAGGCCGGCTCCGTCAAAGCGGTCGCCCTGGTCCATGCGGAGACCTCCACCGGCGCCCATCAGCCGATGGAGGAGATAGGCCCGCTATGCCGGCGGTACGGGGCACTCCTCGTCGTGGACGCCGTCACGTCCCTCGGCGGCGTGCCCGTGCGGGTGGACGCGTGGGGGATCGACGCCTGCTACAGCGGGACACAGAAATGCCTGAGCTGCCCGCCGGGGCTTGCCCCGCTGACCTTGAGCCCACGCGCCCTGGAGGTGGTCAAGGGGCGCAAGACGAAGGTGCAGAGTTGGTACCTCGATCTGTCGATGATCGCGGACTACTGGGCTGAAGGGAAACGCGCCTACCACCATACGGCCCCTATCAGCATGGTCTATGCGTTGCGCGAGGCCCTGCGGCTCGTGGTGGAGGAAGGGCTGGAGACCCGGTTCGCCCGCCACTCCCGCAACAGCGCGGCGCTCATGGCCGGGCTGGCGTCGCTGGGGTGCGCGCCCCAGGCACAGACTGGACACCGGCTGCCCACGTTGAACTGCGTGCGCGTGCCCGCCGGTGTGGACGAGGCCGTGGTGCGCAAGACACTGCTTGCCGAATACGGCATCGAGATCGGCGGCGGGCTTGGCCCGCTCGCCGGCCTGGTGTGGCGCATCGGATTGATGGGTGAATCCTCACGGCACGAACACGTGGTGACGCTGCTGTCCGCACTCGAACAGATCTTCCGTCAACAGGGGTGGACCAAACAGAGCGGCGCGGCCCTGACCGCCGCCCTGCAGGCCTACGCCACAGCAACCTGATCGATGACCGTCAACCTTCCACCAGCGGGGACCATCGCCTGCGAAAGGAGGAACGTATGCCATGGGGATTGCACACCAAGGACACGCCGGGCCAGGGTCGCATTCTGGTCGTGGACGACGAAGACGACGTCAGGAAGGTCCTGCGCCTGACGCTTACCAAGGCCGGGTATGAAGTTGTGGAGGCCGACCACGGGGGCAAGGGCATCGAGGTGATCGGCGCGGACGACAACGCGTTGATGGTTGATGTCATCATCTGCGACATCCGCATGCCCAAAATCAACGGAGTGGAGGCGATCGCTTTTTTCCAGCAGCAGTACCCTTCGGTGCCGATCATTGTCCTGACAGGGTACCCAGACCAGAAGATGGCGACTGAGCTGCTGAGCCGCGGCGTCTATGATTATCTGGTCAAGCCGGCAGACAAAGACAAGCTGTTGGAGTGCATCGCCGGCGCGATAGCGCGCCGGCTGGAATTGAAGTACGACCACTGAACGGATTGGCGTGGAACTGGCTCGCTCGACCATACGGGTAATCATCCTGGGCGCCGGCAAGGGCGGAACCGCGCTCCTCGAACTCTTCACGCGCAGCCCCGACGTCGAGGTGGTCGGCATGGCCGACCGCAATCCCGAGGCGCCGGGACTGCGCCTGGCGAAATACCTGGGCATTCCGACGACATCTGATTCACTCGCCCTCATCGCGGAGGGTCGCGCCGATCTGATCGTGGACGTGACCGGTGACCCTCAGCTGGGGGCGCAGCTCGTCCAGCACAAGCCGCACCGCGCGGAAATCCTGGGTGGGAAGACCGCGCTCCTGATCTGGAAGCTGGCCCAGCACGAACAGGACCTACGCGACCAGCTCATCCAGGCGGAGAAGCTGGCGTCCATCGGCACGCTGGCCTCGGGCATCGCTCACGAGATCAACAATCCCCTCTACACGATCACCGGCCTCTCGGAGCACCTGGTGGAGGAGACGCGGCCGGAAGTCATCCGCGACTATGTTCAGGACATCATCAAATCGGGCCGTCGCATCGCGGACATCGTACAGGACTTGAATGCGTACTCCCGGCGCTCCCGCGGGCAAGAACAGTGCGACGTCAATCTCAACCACACGCTGGACGAGGCCGTCAAAATGGCGCGGCGGGCGACCGTGGTCGATGAGATCAAGGTCATCACGCAGTATAGCGACGTGCCACCGGTGCGGGGCAATGCGGACGAGCTCCTGCAGGTCTTCGTCAACCTCGTCGCCAATGCCGTGCAGGCCATGGAGGGGCAGGGCACGTTGACGCTCTCCACCTCCAGCGCGAACGGGTTTGTCTACACGACGATCAAGGATACGGGTCCCGGCATCCCCAGCAATAACCTGAAACAGATCTTCGACCCCTTCTTCACCACGAAGGAGCAGGGCAAGGGCACGGGCTTGGGTCTCCATATCGTCCGTGACATCGTGACCCAACACGGCGGACGCGTGACGGTGGACAGCACCCTGGGGCAGGGCGCCACCTTCACCGTCAGGCTGCCCGCCTTACCCGATTAGTTCCCCGCACCGACACCCCTTGACAGACCGCCGTTCCCGGCAGATATCATCCTCCTCCACCATGTAGGAGGAACGCGATGGCTGATGAGTTAAAGGTAGGTGACAAGGCCCCAGACTTCTCACTGCCCGACCAGGACGGCAAGACAGTCAGCCTGAAGAGCCTCAAAGGCAAACAGATGGTGCTCTACTTCTACCCCAAGGATGACACGCCGGGGTGCACCAAGGAAGCGTGCGGCTTTCGGGACTCTCTGAAAGCGATCGAGAAGATCAATACCGTCGTGCTGGGTGTCAGCATGGACAACGCCGCGTCCCATCACAAGTTCATCAAGAAATACAGCCTGCCCTTCCCGCTGTTGTGCGATGAGGATGGCACGGTGTCTAAGGCCTACGGGGTCTACAAGCTGAAGAACATGTACGGAAAGACCTACTGGGGCATCGAGCGCAGCACGTTCATCATCGACGAGACCGGCAAGCTCAAGGCGATCTTCCGCAAGGTGAAAGTGGACGGCCACGTCGACGAGGTCCAGGCCGCGCTAAACGTCTAACCGGGAAGGGCGTCAAGGGCGCGCGGGACTGGGGGAGGGGAAGAGCAGAGCGCGCAGGGCGTCGACCTCGGCCTTGTCCAGTTCCGAAATGGTCTCGGTCTGCTTGTACACCTGCTCCGGATCGGCGGCGATCAACTCGCCGAGGCGGTGAACGGCCAGAAAGGGACCGGCCAATTTCTCGTTGATCGCTCCACGCAAGAGTGGCTGGAGCACCTTGACCAGCGTAGCCAGCACGGGGTTGTCCAGCCGCGAATAGACCGCCATCTGCGTCTCGACGGAACCCTTCCCGCTGTTGTCGCTTCGGGTCTGTGCGGTAAGCAGCACGATCGCCTCGCCGGTGACCAGCGAGAAGATCTTACCGTGATGGCTCCCCTGGACATGGTACACCCGCTGCGTAGGGGCCAGGTACAAGAGATCGAACAGGGCTTCAGAGCCCTGGCCATCATCGCCGAAGAAGCCTTGGGTCCCGACCTGGTGGACGCGGTAGTCGCCCAGGGCCAACTGGCGGACCAGCGCAGCGGTCAAGACCATGTGGTCGAGCAAAAAGTCATAGATCGCTTTCCGGACCGGAGTCACAACCGGCGGGTTGACGTGGCTGGTCGTGGGGTCATTGACGACGCCGGCCAGGCGGCACAGGGCTTGGCGTTCCATCTTGTCGAGAGGAAAGCCCAGTTCCTGATCGCCGACGTGAACCTCGCAGGTCTGCTCGCCGGCGACCGGGCAGACGAGCAGCACCAACGTCACGACGACGATGAAAAGGATAGAGGCTGAAGGATGAATAGGGCTACTCGCCGAGCACCTGGACCACGAGGTCACGCTTCCGCGGACGCGTGTCGAAATCCACCACGACGATCTGCTGCCAGGTGCCGAGCAGCAGCGCGCCGTCGGTGAAGGGGATGGTCACCGACGGACCTTGCAGGTGCCCACGCAGGTGGCTGTGCGCGTTGTCCTCGCCGGGATTGCGGGTGTTGTGCTGCCAGTGCGCGTCGGACGGGACCAGGCGGTCCCAGATGGCCTTGGTGTCGGCGCGGATGCCCGGCTCGTCCTCGATGAGCATGACGGAGGCGGTGGTGTGCCGGATGAAGACCGTGGCGATCCCGGCCTTCAGGCCAGTGTCGGCGACTGCTTCCTGGACTCGCTTGGTGATGTTCTCGATCTGGGTATCACCGCGCATGTCCAGCCGGATCGGGATGCTCTTGACGCTCATCTCAACCGTCCCGCTTCAGGCTGCGCAAGAACCAGACCTCCCAACACGGCAGCGCGGCGCCGCGGGCCTCGCCGAGCAGCTTGTCGAACGCGCCCTCCGCGGCCAGCTCGCGCACCGTCTGCACCACGCGCGGGCTCAGGATGCCCTCCACCCGCAGCTTGTCGAGGTAGGCGAAGGCCTCGGGCAAACTCTCCTTCTTGCGCGTGTAGTAATCACGCCCGCGCTGCCGGTTGCTGTAGGCCTCGAACTGCTCGCACGCCACCAGCACCTCAGCCAGCTCGCGGACCCACCGCGCCGACCCGTTCAGCTTCTCGGGATAGTAATAGTAGAGCATGACGCGCGCCATCCACGGCGCCCACTTCACGCCAAGTTGGGCGAGCTTGGGCCTGGCGGTGCGTAGCTGCCGGGCGAGGCGGCGCGCATAGCCTAAGCGCATCTCCACCTGTTCGGCGGTCCAGGAATCGAGCGGCACGCCGAGCCGGGAGAGGTCCTGGGTATAGCGCACCAGAAACGCCTCCGTCTCCCGGCCGTACGCCGTGGACGGATGGACCGCGCGCCATTCACGGGGCCTGGTGGGAATGCCGTTCGCCCGGGCCCAGGACCAGATCTTACCGAACAGCTCCTGGTCGAGGCCCGCCCGTCCCAAATCATGCAGCAGGCACGCGATCTGGTACCGCTGCACCCGTTCTTCGGGATGGCCCAGGCGCCGCGCGACCGCCGCGCACATACGGGCGGTGCGGAGCGCATGGTGGCGGTCGTACCCGCGAATCACCCGGCCGGGCTTGCGCGGGTGCGGATAGTCGTACAGCCGCATGAGCGGCCCGACCACTGAGCGCGGCATCAGCAGTGGCGCGGGATCGCGGGCAGACTCAGGCATGATGACCCTCTTGCCAAGTTCTGGCAGCAGTGCAACTAGAGAATATCTCTAGGGAGGAACGCTGTCAAGTTTGGGCGCGGGTTGCCAGGTGACAACGGGAACGGTATGATCGGAAACAGGTCCCTGTGGCAGCCATCACCCGCATCAAGACCAAGACGCCGGCGCCTTATCCGATCACGGCGATCAGCGTCGCGACGCACGACACCAAGACCTTCCGCTTCGCCCTGCCGGAGAACGCCACGCTGGACATGCTGCCGGGCGACCACCTCTACGTGCACACCTCCATCAACGGCAAGGCCGTCAAGCGGCCTTACACGCCGTCGTCGCTGCCCGGCACGGTGGGCTATTTCGACTTGACCATCAAGCGCTATGAGACCGGCGTCGTCTCCAAATACGTGCACGAGCAGCAGGTGGGCGACACCGTGCTGATGAGCGGGCCTAACCCGGGCGGGCACTGGGTGGACGGGATGGCCAAGAAGGTCGGCTTCGTCGCCGGCGGGACCGGCATCACCCCGATGATCGCCATCATCCGCTGGATCCTAACGAAGCGCCTCGACGTCGAACTGTTTTTAATCTTCGCGAACAAGACCGAGGCGGACATCATCTTCCGGGAGGAATGGGATCGGGACGCACGTGAGCACCCGAATTTCCACTGCTACCACGTGCTCGAGCACCCGCCGGCGGGATGGACCATGGGGGTCGGCCGCGTCACGGCCGACCTGTTGCGCCAGCTCCTCCCACCGCCGGGTCCAGACACGATCGTCTTTCTCTGCGGCCCCCCGCCCATGGTGGAAGTCCTGGAGGGCACCCTGAAGGACCTCGGCTATCCCGAAGAGGCCGTCATCCTGCCCTAGGAGTCTTTGCGCGTGGGACTCCGCCGGGTGGTCTCACTCGTGCTTGGCCCGGATCGACTTGGCCCGGGAGGCCAGAGTGACCGCTCGGTCTTCGCGGTTGGTCCTCGCGAGCAAGGCCGAGTAGTTCTCCAGGGTCGTGGCCAGTCCCAGATCGTCGGGTCCTAACACTTTTTCTTTGATAGCCAGCGCGCGCTGGTAGAGGGGCTCGGCCTGGGCGTAGCGTCCCTGAATGTAATACAGCTCGCCCAGATTGTTGAGGATGATGGCGACGTCCAGATGCTCCGCCCCCTTGGCGCGCTCCATGATATCAAGCGCCTGGCGGAAGAGCGGTTCTGCCTCGGCGTAGCGCCCCTGGCTTCTGAAACTGACGGCACGGTTATTGAGGTCGCCGGCCTGATCCGTGGGCGCGCCGGGTTGCACGAGTTGCTGGGCCAGCGGGTGCCCCCAGCCCCAGCCGGACAGCTTCCCGTTCTCGATGACCACCGGCGTCAACTGTCTGTGGGTAATCATGCCGTCGGGATCAACTCCGCCCGTGTAGTAGAACAGCACCTCATAGCTCGTGCCGCCCTGCTCAAGGGTCTGCGTCCGATAGGGGCTCTGGATGACTTCGCGCTTCTCGCACGGCAGCAAGCCGAGCGCGCGCTGGATCTGGGCCCATGTGGACCATCCCCACTTGATACATCCTTCCACCGGATCGGCCTTCATCCGCTCCAGAACTTCTTCGCGCGATTGGCCGACAGTCAGGGTCTTCAGATGGGCGACATTCAGAGTGGCCAAGTCCAGATTCTTGTCGGGTGTCGGGTAGGGCGTGAAGGTAGCAAAGTTCGAAGCCGAGCATGCGGCTAACACGAGCATTCCCACAACCGAGCCGATCGGGATAATTCGTCTCATCATGCTGTCCTGCTCCCTTTTGTCTTGCCGGTGATCCTGCTGACCTCATCGAAGTATGCAGCGAACGCTTTCATCCCTCCGGACGCCTGCCCCCAGTCGAACCGCTCGTTGGGCGCGTGGTAGCCGTGCTCCGGCAGGCTCAAGCCCAGGAACAGCACAGGCGCCTTCCACCGCTCCGCCATCGTCACGACCGCCCCGATGGACCCGCCCTCGCGGATGAAGGCCGGCTCCTTGCCGAAGCCGAAGCGCAGCGCCTTCCGCACGGCTTCCGTATACGGTCCGCCCAGATCGGCCACGTAAGGTCGTAGCATGCCGTGCGTTTCCACCTGAACGTCTGGGTTGAGCTTGCGGACATAGGTGCGGAATAGCCGCAGAATGGCAGCCGGGTCCTGATCCGGCACCAGCCGCATGCTGACCTTCGCTTCCGCGCGCGGCGGAATGGAGGTTTTGACCCCCGGCCCCGTGTAGCCTCCGACAAAACCGTGCACCTCAAACGTGGGCTCGGCCCACAGGCGCTTCATCACTTCCAGGCGATCCCGCACGCGCAATTTCGTCAACTGGTGCGCGGTAGCGAAGGCCTTCACCTGAAAGCCCGACTTCAGAAACTGCGCCCGATCCGTCCTGCCCAGCGGCCTGACTGCCTTGTAAAACCCGGGGATGGCAACCCGTCCGGTCTTCGCGTCCACGCAGGCCGCAACCACAGCCGCCAGTTCCGTGAGGGGATTGCGGGCCGCACCGCCGGTCAAGCCGGAATGTGCCTCTCGCCTGGCGGTCTCCAGGATCAGCCGCGCGGCCAGATTGCCCCGTAGCCCATAGGGCACCGCCGGACGGCCGCCCGCGAGCCAGATCGTGTCGGAGACAACTACAGAATCCGGTTTGCGGCAATCCACTGCCTTCGCCAAGCCTTCCGCGAAGTGGGGACTGCCCATTTCCTCCTCCAGTTCCCAGACGAGCTGGATATTAACCGGGACGCCCTGCTCCACCGCGTAACGGGCCGCCAGCAGCGCCGTGAGCGCCGGCCCCTTGTCGTCGGTGGCGCCGCGGCCATAGTAGTGCTCGCCTTCGACCGCAAACTTGAACGGCTCGCGGGTCCATTCCGGCTCTACGGCTGGCTGCACATCGAGATGGTTGTAGACAGCCACGGTCGGCCACGCCGGATTGCCGATCCATCCGCCGACCACCAGCGGATGGCCGCCGGTCTCGACGATCGTCGCCTGCGCGCCCAGCGTCGTGAGGTACTCGACTGCCACCGCCGCGCCCCGCCGCATATCGTTGCGACGCGCGGGGTCCATGCTGACCGTCGGAATTTCAACCAGGCGACCCAGCCACTCCTCAAACCTCGGCCGGTTTTCCTTGACGTAACGATCCAGGTTGTCGTAGAGAGACATTCTAAGGCCTTGACCGATGTAGGGGCAGACCTGTGTGTCTGCCCTGAATTGGGCGAACACATAGGTTCGCCCCTACAAAGATGCCGACGGTGCAGTTCACGCAGTTTTTTCGAGCTCCTTCACCATCCCTTTGATCGTCTCAAACCCCGACTGCCAGAAACTCTCCGACCGGATATCCACGCCGAAATCCTTCAGCAGGACCTCCGGCGACCGCGACCCGCCCGCCGCCAGGAGCGCGAGATACCGTGGGACGAACGACTCGCCGTGAGTCCGATAGAGCGCGTAGAGCGCCAACACCAGGAGGTTGCCGAAGCTGTATGCGTAGCAGTAGAACGGGCTCGCGAAGAGGTGGGGGATCGACAACCATTCCCACCGGAATTCATCCGGTACCGCGATCGCTCGCCCGAACTGCTGGCGAAGCTCGGTCAGGTATACCTGGCAGAGGTCCTCCATCGTGGACCCCTCGCCGATCATCCGGTGCGCCTCGCGCTCGAACCGCACGAAGTAGGCCTGCCGCACGATGGTGGCGTACGCGTCATCGAGCTGCTGGACGAGCAGGCCTTGATTCACGACCTTGTCCCGCTCGCCGGCCATCAAGGCGTCGGAAAGGAGACGTTCGCCGAACACCGAGGCCGTTTCGGCCAGAGGCAGCATGGCATGGAAGGTAAAGATCGAATGGTCGGCCGCCAGCATGCCGTGCACAGCGTGTCCCAGTTCGTGGGCCAGCGTGGCGATGTCCCGGACGTGGCCCTTGAAGTTCAGGAGCACGTACGGCGTCAGGCCGGGGATCACGCTGTAGCAGAAGGCCCCGCCGAGCTTGCCCGGACGGACCGCCACGTCCACGTGGCGCTCCTCCAGCACCCGGCCGGCCAGCTCCGCGAGACGCGGGGAAAACCCGCCGTACGCCTCGAGCACCCTCGCAGCCGCGGCCGTGAACGAATACCGCCGGCGGGCCTCGCGGAAGGGCGCGTAGATGTGGTACCGGCTCATCTTCCGGATTCGGCAGAGCCGGCCCTTGATCGAGAAATAGTCCTGAAAGACGCCGGCGTTCCGGGCACAGACGGCCAGCAGGGCCTCGACCGCCTCCTCGGGCACGTCGTTCATGAGGTTGCGCACCGCGATCGGCGAGCGGTGCTGGCGCAGGCCCAAGTGCTCCTGCTTCCAGTCCGTCACGAGGGTTTTGTAGATCTCACCGATCACGTCGGCGTGCTCCGCGAACACCCTGTACAGCTCACGGTAGGCCGCCTCGCGCACGCGGGCGTCAGGGTCGCGCACGTATACGAGCAGGTCCTCGCGGGTGAGCGCACGGGCCTTGCCGTGGATCGTCAGCCTGTAGGCCAAGCCGCTGGTCAGGATGTCGTAGAGCCCCACCAGCGCCCGGCGGCCTGTGACGCTCTTGACGTTGATGATCTTCTCTTCGGGCTCGCTGAGGGCGTGATCCTTGAAGCGGCGCAGGGACTCCAAGTGGTACGCGTAGTCGCCCGCAGCGGCCAGCAGCCGGGCGGCGCTCGCGTCATCGAGCTTCTGCCACCAGAGGTCGAAGAACAGCATGCGGTTCGTGAAGCCCGCCTGCATCTCCTCGACGGCCGCCTTGAAGACTCGGGCCTTCTGGTTCTTGGTGTTCTCGGAGAACCAGAGGTAGGCGTACGCGCCGAGCCTGCTGGTCGTCCTGGTGATCGCCTCGGCCAGTTTCAGCGCGTCCAGAAACGTCTCGGCGGGAATGTCCGGTGACAGCCTGTCCCGAAATCCCTCGAAGCGCCGGACCTGCTCCTCGAGCTCCTGCCGCAGGAGGTCCCGATCACGCGCCGGCTCACGCAGCAGGTCTTGAAGGTTCCAACTGGGAAATGTGGTCGGGGTTGATTTAGCCATCATGTCACCCTGAACGAAGTGAAGGGCCTCGGACCACTCCTGTCGGATTCTTCGCTGCGCTCAGAATGACAGCGATGCCGACACAGACATCGCTGAAAACTCTACTGGTGCTCCTGACCGCAATGCGCGCAGGCCAGCCACCCGGAGAGGAGCGGCCGCCCGCAGCCGGTACAGATGCGACGGAGCACCGCCCGGCAATAGGGACAGAACCGGTACTCCGAATTGAGGTGCCGGCCGCATCCCGGACAATTGGCGGCTGCGTACTCGCTGACTTCGAGAATGCGGCCCAGTTCCTCGATCGTCGTGATCCCGGCCTTGGCCTTTTCGAGCCCGTCTTCCACCAGGATGCGCATCCCGGACTCCTGCGCAGCGATACGGATGTCCTCTTCCGTCGCCCCGCGGAGGATCAGGTCTCTGATTCTGGCATCCAGGACCAGCGTTTCGAACACGCCCGTCCGCCCCTTGTAGCCGGTTTCCTGGCATCTCGCACAGCCCTTGCCCACCGCGTATTGGCCGCCGGCAAGGCTGACCGTCGACAGGCCCAACGCGGTCGCGACGCCGGTATCGGGCTGGGCAGGCGCCTTACAGTCGCGGCAGACGACCCGCACCAGTCGCTGGGCGATGATCCCGATCACCACCGACGCCACCAGGTAGCGGGGCACCCCGATGTCCAGCAGGCGCGTGATGGTGGAAGGCGCGTCATTGGTATGCAGCGTGGTGAAGACCAGGTGGCCGGTCAGCGCCGCCCGGCAGGCGATTTCAGCGGTTTCGGCGTCCCGGATCTCCCCGACCAGAACCATGTCGGGGTCCTGGCGCAGAATTGAGCGGAGGCCCTTGGCGAAGGTCAGGTCGATGTCCGCGTTGACCTGCATTTGATTGAGCCCCGGATAGTGATACTCGACCGGGTCCTCCACCGTGACAATGTTCGTCGTGCGGGACTTGATCCGATTGAGGATGCCATAGAGCGTGGTGGTCTTGCCGCTGCCGGTAGGGCCCGTGACCACGACCATGCCCTTATGGCGCGTGATCAGTCCATGGACCTCCTTCAAATCGTTGGGGTTCAGGCCGATGTCCTCGAGCTCCAAGCTCTTGCTCGTCGCGTCCAGGACGCGGAGGACCGCCTTTTCGCCGTGCTGCAGAGGGATCGTCGAGATGCGCAGGTCTACTTCCCGCCCTTCCAGTTTCACGCGCACCGATCCGTCCTGCGGGAGCCGCCGCTCGGCAATGTCGAGACGGCCGAGGATCTTCATGCGCGACACCAGCGCCGGGTGCAGCGCGACCGGCACTTTGAGTTGATCAGACAGCAATCCGTCCAGCCTGAACCGAACGGTGCCTTCCGGCACGCCGGGCTCGATGTGGATGTCGCTGGCGCCGAGTTGGATGGCCTTGCGCATGATGAGATTCATCAATTGGACGACTGGGGCATCCTCAGCATCGGCATCCAGCACGCTGGCTTCCTGGGAGCGCGGCGTCAGCACCGGCGCAGTCGTCTGGCCCACCCCCTTAGCCATCAGGCGGCCCGCCCCCTCCAGATGCCTGGAGTAGAATCGTTGGATGGCGTCCTGGATCTGGGACCGGCTGCCGAGAGTCGGCGACACCTGGCATCCCGTGACGAAGGAGAGGTCCCGAATCGCCTCATGGTCCATGGGATCGGCCATCACGACGTCCAGCCGTTTCCCATCCAGGCGGACCGGCAGGACGGTGTACTTGCGCGCCAGTGTCTCGGGGATCAGGTTGAGTTGGTCCGAACGCAGGACCAAGGTGGAGACGTCGGTATAGGGAAGCTTGAGCCGATTGGTCAGGAAGGGGATGAGCTGCGCTTCCGTGACATGCCCGCGGTCGAGGAGAATCTCACCGATGCGCCGGCCAGACTGGCGCTGCTCCTGGAGGGCCTCCTGGAGGACCTGCGCAGTGATGAGCTCCTGCTCGACCAGAAACTCCCCCAGTCGCGACCGGCTCGCGGGCTCGGTTCCCTTCGCCTCCTTCGACGGCTTCTTTGCGCCAGGCTCCATCTGCGCAATTACTTCGTCACGACCAGCGGCACGAAATCTTCCTCAAGGACGGTCTTCTGTCCTTCCTTGTCGAGCATGAAGTCCACGAATGCCTTGACGAGGGGTGAAGGCGGCGTCTTCGTCACCATCACGACCGGCCGGCGGAGCGGATAGGCCCCGGAGGACACGTTCGCCGGCTCCGGATCGACTTTATTGATCGCGAGCAGGCGGATCGGCACGCCCACGCTGACGTTGCCGACGCCCGCGCTCAGGTTGACGTAGGACACCGCGTTCAGATTGCCGGAGATGACCCGGAAGGCCTCCTTGTCGGGTTCCACCACGCCCTTCCCGTTCACGAACTTCCCGCTCAGGTTCAAGAGCTGCTCCAGGTAGGGCCGCACTCCCTTGCCCTCTTCCCGGTTGACAATCGTGATCCTGGCTTCAAGCCCCCCGAGTTCGTCCCACGTCTTGACCGCCCCGCTAAAGAGATCGGTGACCTGTTTGAGGGTGACCTCCTGCACGCGATTCGAGGCGTTGACCATAATAGCGATCCCCTCCCACCCGACGATTGTGCCCGTCCAATCCTTCTCTTCAGGCTTCAGGGTTCTGCCCACCACAGCGATATCCGCCGAGCCTTCGGCCAGGGCCGCCAGCGGGTCCACACCGTCTGTCACCGCAATCCGTACTCGCACGCGAGGATGCAGCTTCTCGAACTTCACGCTGGCCTTCTCGAAGATCGCCTGCTCGCGGCCGGTTACGGCGATGGTGAGCTTGCCGGCGAGGCTCATGTCGGCGGCGACCGCGGGGGTAGGACCGAGCCCCCAGTTGAGGATCAATCCGATGATGACGAGCCCTGCCAGCATACCGTCCTCCTTCGCCAAAAGTCCGTAAAAACCACCCGATCTTACCACAGGGCTCCCAGGAGGGCTACCACCGGAAGGTGTCGTTGACCGGCCGCCGCTGGAAGACCTTGATCAGCGCAAGCCCGGCAGCAAAGCCGCCAACGTGGGCGAACCAGGCGACCCCACCGCCGAGGCCTCCCCAACTGAAGGCTCCGTAGATGATCTGCATCACGATCCAGAACCCCAGCACCACGACGGCGGGCACGGGTACCACGCGGGTGAGGAAGCCAGCCGGGATCAGCACCAGCACGCGCGCCCGTGGAAACAGCAGGAGATAGGCGCCCAGTACCCCGGAGATCGCTCCACTGGCCCCGACCATGGGGACCGTCGAGTCCGGAGCCGTGATGGCGTGCCCGAAGACGGCCATGATCCCGCACAGTAGATAGAACAGAAGGAAGCGGCCGTGCCCCATGACGTCTTCGATGTTGTTGCCGAAGATCCAGAGGTAGAGCATGTTGCCGCCCAGATGCATGAGGCTCGCGTGCAGGAACATCGAGGTCAGCACGGTTACCGCGGCAGGCACCGCCGGATCGCCCACCACCGTGCCCGGGTGAAACCACTCGGCCGGCACCGCGGCGTAGGACAGGATGAAGCGTTCCTCAGCAGGGCCCAGCGAGAGCTGATACAGAAAGACCAGGCAGTTCAGGACGATCAGTGCGACCGTCACGACCGGCGTCAACGTCGTGGGATTGTCGTCCCGTAGCGGAATCATCGGGGATCCCAAAAGGTCGCATATCCATCCCTACCTGTCAATCAGACCCCTTCGCCGCCTTCCCACGATTCCTTCGCAGCGGACTTCCTGTTAAGATGTCGCCTATGCGGATCAATCCCGCCCGCTCGTTCGCGCTCTCCGTGGGCATGCTCGTCAGCCTCCTCCCGCTCGCACTCCAGCACCAGGCCCTCGCCGTGACGGGCGACTCCCGCGACGCCCAGGCCGCCTTCGAGCGGAAGGACTATGACACGGCGGTGCGGTTGCTGAACTCCCTACTGGCGGCCCAGCCGGACAACGCGGCTGCCTACGAGCTGCGCGCCCTGGCCCATGGGTATCGGGGTCGCCCGGAAGAGGCGCTGGCCGACCATGACCATCTCGCCCAAGCGGGGAAGGCAACGAGCGATCTGCTGCGGCGTATCTGCGTCGGACTGCTCACGCACTTGCTCGCACAGGACCAGGAACTCGTGCGGGGAGCAGCGGCGACGGCCTTGGCGGAGCTCGGGCCATCCGACACACGGGCCGCCCTGAATCTGGCCCTGCACGACTCCTCGCCGCGGGTGCGCACCTTGGCCCTCCAGACGGCTGGCCGCCTTGGCCTAGCTGCCAAGCTGCCCGCCGTCCGCGACGCCGTGACCGACCCGGATGTCACCGTCCGCATCGCGGCGCTCTCCGCCCTTGGCCTTTCCCAGGACCCGTCGGTCGTCGGCGTGGTGCGGCGCGGCTTGAAAGACCAGGACCCCATCGTCCAGTTGGTCGCGCGCGAGGCCCTGGTCCGTCTCAACGAGCCCGAGCTGGTGCAGCCGTTCCTGACCGCTGCCCGTGACTTCAGCCCCGCTGTCCGGGGCGCGGCCCTGGGCATCCTCGGCCGGCTGAAAGTGAAGGACCCCACGGCCCTCTCGGCGCTGACGCTGGGGCTGAGCGACCCCGATGCGTCGGTCCGGTCGTTCGCCGCAGGAGCCCTGGGCGACCTCGGCGCGACCTCCGCTATCACGGTACTGGTGGACGCGCTGAGCGACCGGGACCCCTATGTCCGCAACTTCGCCGCCGTCAGCCTCGGCCGGCTCAACGCTAAGGCGGCGATCGGCGCGCTGTGGGGCGCCGTGAAAGACCCCGACTCGCTCGTCAGACTGGCGGCGGCGGAGGCGCTGGTGAAGCTGGGCGAAGGCGAGGCGGCGCTGGTCATGCGGGAGTTGCTCCGGGACCCTGATTTCGGCGTGCGGAGCGCGGCGGTGGGCACGATGGCCCGGAGCGGCCCGGAGCGGGCGCTGGCCTTCGCGCTGGAGGCGTTCGACGACCCCGCTCCACGGGTTCGCGTGGCGGCGGTCCAGGCGCTGGGGCGGGTCGGAGGCAAGACGGTCATTCCGTACCTGAGGCATGCCCTGCTGGACAAGGACCTGACCGTCCGCGCATTCGCAGCCGGTCACCTCGGCGCGGTCGTCTCTGACAGGAAACGAAAGGGGGAACCCTAAATGCTGAGATTCCTGGGGATGCTGACTATCGTGGGGCTGGCGTTCGTCTGGGGCGTCTACGTCGGCCGAGAGGGACCTGATTCCGTCCTTCACAAGGCCAAGCAACTCAGCGCCCAAGTCCTCGCCACCACCAGTAGCCTGGAACGCAATCTGACCCTGCGCTCCAGCCTGGTGAATGCCAAGGAGCGGCTGGTGCAGGCGAAGGCTGAGTTGCTCGACAAGAACTACGGCAAGGCCGCGACCGGCTTAGGAGAAGCCCGGCAGGCCCTCAAGAAGGCGATGGGGGCGGCCGGCGAGGAGCACAAGGCAAAACTGAAGGAGGTGATGGAAAAGGTGGAAGCGGTGAAGCACGACGTGCAGGCGCTGAAAACGGGCCTCCAGGCAGAAGTGGATGAGATCGTGAAGGAATTGGATGGGCTGCTGACACAGTAGGGGCAGACCTATGTGTCTGTCCTCTGTACCGGGCAACCACACAGGGTTGCCCCTACAAGTCACGCCGTTCCCGCGCGCTCTTCGCTCGCCTCCTCGTCCTGGGCCTCATTCGCGGCCTTCGCCTTCTTCTTCCAGTCCCAGATGATCCGCTCCGCGCGCATCTGGACGACGAAGTCCGGGTCCTTCATGAGCGCTTTGATGGCGGGCTTGCCCCGAGCGTCCCCGATCTTATCGAGCGCCGCGATCGCCGCCAAGCGCACCTCCCACTCTTCGTCCTTGGTGGCCTCGATCAGCAGATCCACGCACTCGGCAACCCCGATGTCGCCGAGCGCGATCACGGCATGCTTGCGAATATTCTTGTCCTTGTCATTGAGCACCGCGGTGAGCCGCTCGACGGCCGGCTGGCCCACCTCGACCAAGGCCTGGGTCGCGGCGTCCTTGAACTCTTCATTCCTGAGCTGGGCGAACAGCGGGTCCAGCACCCGCTCGTCCTTGATCCGGCCCAGGACCTTGATGACATATTTGCGGATCTGGTACTCCCGCAGGGCCTTGATCAGCGGCTCGACGGCCGGAGAGCCGATCTGGGTCAGCGCGTCTTCTGCCGCCTCCCGGACGTTCCACTCCGCATCGCGCAGCGCGGTGATCAGGTGGGGGATCGGCCGCTCGTCGCCCATCTCGCCCAGGGTGATCGCGGCTTCCCGACGGCGGTACCAATCCTTGTCCTTCAGGAGGTCGATCTGGATCTCGACCTCGTCCTTGACCTTCTCCTCGGGAGCCGGGGCCTGCTCGACCGCAGCCGTGGCCGGAGTCTCGGCCTCGGCGACGGGCTGTTCCGGGCCCGTCGGCAAGTACTCGGACTTGTCCGACCCGTCGGGCATCGCCGACGTCGTCTCGACGGGCTTGGCTTTCGCCTTCCCGGCGTCTTCCGTCTTCTTTGTCTCTTCAGCCATGGTGCTCCCTCTCGTCCTCAGCCTGCAGCCGCAGCCGGTTGGGGTGGGGCTTCTTTCTTCTTGCCTTGCGCATGCGCCAAGCGCTGCGCCAGGGCTCGCCTTTTGCGCTGCTCCCGCTTCAGACGCTTCCGCAGCGTCCGCAGGGCCGCGTCTCCCAGCACTTTGCCTGTCTTGGCCTTCCGTTCGGCGATTTTCTTTTTGAGCCGCGCGATGTCCTCCTCACGCAGGCTCTTCTTCTTGGACTTGGCCATGAGTACTCCCCAGCATTGGACGTTCAGCGAATCAGCAGGAGGAGTGTATCGGGTTGTCCAAAGGAGTGTCAATGGAGCGTTGGCGGGATTCATCGCGGTGTCGGACGCCCGGCGGGGGCGCCAGTGCGCGGACGATCTGATTTGACACGGATTCCGGCCTCCTCTACACTGCGCGTCATGGCCTCACACACGGTGATCACGCCACGCGGGCGAACCCGACCGATCAGTATCGGCTTCGTCAACCTCGGCTGCTCCAAGAACCAGGTGGACAGCGAAGTCATGCTGGGCGCGCTGGCGCGGGACGGCTTCACCTTGACCGACGATCCCGCGCGCGCCGAGGTCGTCATCATCAACACGTGCGGCTTCATCGAGGAAGCCAAACAGGAGTCGATCAACGCCATCATCGAGCACGGCGCGCTGAAGAAGACGGGATCGTGCCAGGTCCTGATCGCCGCCGGCTGCCTCGCCCAGCGCTACCAGGGCGAACTGCTCAAGGCGCTGCCGGAGCTGGATGGCGTCGTCGGCACGGGGGACACGGGCCGCGTCTCGGAAATCTGCCGTTCCCTGCTGGTTCCAGGCCGCAAGACGCAGCGGGTGTGGGCCAGCCCGCCGCCCTATCTGTACGACGAGCTGACGCCGAGGCTGCGGCTCGGCAAGGCGCACTCCGCGTACGTCAAGATCGCGGAGGGCTGCAACCGGCACTGCGCGTTCTGCGCCATCCCGCTCATGCGGGGGAAGCAGCGGAGCCGGCCGATCGAGTCCATCGTCGCGGAAGCCGCGGCCCTGGCGGCTGACGGCGTGAAGGAGATCAACCTCATCTCGCAGGACACCATCAACTACGGCGTGGACCTCGGCCTGCGGCACGGCCTGGTCACCCTGTTGCGGAAGCTGGTCACCGTGAAGGGCCTCCGCTGGATCCGGCCCTTCTATCTCTATCCCCAACAGGTGACGGATGCGCTGATCGATCTCTACGCGGGGGAGGAGAACATCACCAAGTACATGGACATGCCCTTCCAACACATCAACGACGCCCTGCTGAAGCGCATGCACCGCCTGGGCGACAAGCCCTCCATCACGAAGCTGGTGGACAGGCTGCGCGCCCGCATCCCCGGCCTCACCTTCCGGACGGCGTTCATCGTCGGCTTCCCGGGCGAGACCAAGGCCGCTTTCAGTGAGCTCAAGCGCTACCTGACCGACATGGAATTCGACCGGGTCGGCGTGTTCCTGTACTCGGACGAAGAGGGTACGCCGGCCGCCGACCTCGATAAGAAGATCGATCGTGCGGTAATGGAAGAGCGCCGCGCGGAATTACTGGCCGTGCAGGAACAGATCGCGTTGAAGAAGAGCCGGCGGCTGATCGGGAACACGATCGAGGTGATGGTGGAAGGCATCTCGGAGGAAACAGAGCTATTGTTGGAGGCCCGCCACCAGGGCCAAGCCCCTGAGATCGACGGCGTCGTCTATCTGAACGACGGCCAGGCTAACTCTGGGGACTTCGTCAAGGTCGAGATCACCGACGCCGCCGCCTACGACCTCGTCGGCCGCATCGTCGGGTGACGACCCTTCGCGGCCTCATTCTTTCAAGCACCGCCCTCGCCTTCCTCGTTTCCCCGGCATTTGCCCTGGAGAAGTCCGGCCGGGTCGAGATGGAAGAGGCAGCGGCCCCCGAGATCCGCTTCTCGCTCGCGCTGTCCGACTTCGTGGACAATGATTCATTCCGAGCACGCCCCGATAACACCGGCCTTGTGAAGTATCGGTATCTCGGTCATCTCGAACTCCAGCCGCGCGGGTCTCCCGTCGCGCTAGTACTCGACACGAATTTTTTCACGGACAAGGAGCGGGACAACGAATTCCGCCCGTCGGAATGGGACCAGGCCATCGGGCTCCTCTACCGGTACGAGCAGTGGGCCGGCCTGCTCCGTTACGAGCGAGACATGCCGATCGACAAGGGCGGGCTGGTGCAAGCTTTTGCGGAGATCCAAGGCCTCTGGCATCAGGACCATCTTGTGGTCCAGGACTCCGAATTCTACGCGGCGCTCGGCTGGCTCTTCTCGACCCAGACGTACTTTGCCCGGCCTGACAACACTGGCCGCGCCCTGTTCCGGTACGTGCTGCACGGCGAACTGCCCCTCTATTGGCAATGGCTCTGGCTCGTCGGCGATACGAACTTCTTCACGGATCGGCAGGAGTCGAACCCGATCGCGCCGAGTGAGCTGGACTGGATCGTCGGACTCGCGGTGCGGTGGAAGAATTGGGAAGTGATGGCTTTCCAGGAGACCGACCAGTCCATTGATCGGGGCGGGCTCTCGCAGAAGTACTTCGCGCTGCAGTTGAAGTGGAGCTGGGACAAGAAACCCGCAGCGCCCGAGATCCACACGGGACTGCCGGGAGACGCCCTCGT
>Ga0209690_1000293_pt1 | contig 26195 bp, 20 predicted proteins | sample GraSoiAngelo_150_FD_186164 | JGI IMG/M metagenome (GOLD analysis project Ga0209690, IMG submission 186164) | Grasslands soil microbial communities from the Angelo Coastal Reserve, California, USA - 14_1009_09_40cm (SPAdes) (version 2) | ecosystem: Environmental > Terrestrial > Soil > Grasslands ... | reverse complement strand
GCCGGCACGACGGCCATGGACTACGAGCCGGAGGAGCACCACCGCAAGATCTCCATGCAGACGAGCCTCTGCCAGATTCCCTGGAACGACGCCGCGCTCAATCTGCTGGACAACCCGGGCGCGCCGAGCTTTCAAGCCGAAGCGAAACAGGCGACGCATGTGGTGGACGCCGTGCTCTGGGTCTTCAATGCGAGCGCGGGGGTCAAGACCGAGTTGGAGAAATTATGGGAGTACGCGGCCGAGCGGTCCCTGCCGGGCCTGATCTTCATCAGCGGGCTTGACCGGGAAGGGACCTCCTGGGCGCCGCTCGTCGAGGAACTCGAGAAGGCGCTGGAGATCAAGACGGTCCCGCTCAGCCTGCCGATCGGGCAGCAAGCCTCCCTGGAAGGGGTGGTGGACCTCCTGAGCGGAGAGGCCTATCGGTATGCGGCTGATGCAAGCGGGAAACGGCAGAAGGCCGAGGTGCCGGCGGCCTTGGGCGGGCAGGTCGAGGGGGCCCGCAAGAAACTGATGGAGGGGGCTGCAGAGGCCGATGATCAGTTGCTCGAAAGGTATCTGGGCGACGGGATACTGACGGCTCAAGAAATCCTGCAAGGGTTGAAAACCGGGGTGGCCACCCGCAGTTTGTTCCCGGTCCTCTGCGGGTCCGCCGGAAAAAACATCGGCACGGTGGAGGCGCTCAACGCCCTCGTGGCGCTCCTGCCTTCACCGGTGGAACGCGCCGCGGCCCATCCCGTGCAGGCCTCCAAGCTGGGCGGTTCCGGCTCGATCCAGCTTTCCCCAGATCCCACGGCAGCGTTTGCGGCGTACGTCTTCAAAACGATCATCGACCCGTTCATGGGCCGGCTCAATTACCTGCGGGTGTATGCTGGAGCGCTGGCGCCGGATGCCGGCTTTCTCAATGCCACGCGCAATGTGAGGGAGAAGGGGGGGCGGCTCTTTCACGGGGTGGGGAAGAAATACACTCCCATCGAGAAGGCGGTGGCCGGCGACATCGTGGCGATCGCCAAGCTCAAGGACACCCAGACCGGGGACACGCTCACCAGCGACAATGCCCCGCTCCTGATTCCCAAGCCCCCGTTGCCGCGGCCGCTCCTGTCGTTCGCCCTTGAACCCAAATCCAAGGCGGACGTGGAAAAGGTGAGCCTCGGGCTCCACAAGCTCGTCGAGGAGGACCCCTCCCTCGAGTTCGTCCGCAACACCGAAACGCATGAGATGATCCTCAGCGCCATGGGGCAGCTGCATGGGGATGTCGCGTTCGAGAAGCTGAAACGCAAATACGGCATCGAGGTGAACGTCCATACCCCGAAGGTGCCGTACAAGGAGACCATTCGGAAGGCCGCCTCCGCGCAGGGGAAGTACAAAAAACAGACCGGAGGGCACGGCCAGTATGGCGACACCTGGCTGAAGCTCGAGCCACTCAAGCGCGGCGCCGGGTTTCAGTTCGTGGATGAGATCGTCGGCGGGGCCATCCCTCGGAACTTCATCCCCGCGGTCGAAAAGGGCGTCGTCGAGGCGATGCACGAAGGCATCCTCGGAGGCTTTCCCGTGGTCGACCTTCGCGTCACCCTCTACGATGGGTCATACCACGACGTGGATTCGTCCGAGATGGCCTTCAAGATCGCGGCGTCCATGGGATTGAAGAAGGCCATGGAGCAGGCGTCGCCGGTTCTCTTGGAGCCGATCATGACGGTGGAGGTCAGCACGCCGGACGAATTCATGGGGGCGGTGATCGGAGACCTGAACAGCCGCCGAGGCCGGATCCAGGATACCGTGCCGAAGGCCCACGGTACCATCATCAAGGCCGCGGTCCCGCTGGCCGAGATGCTGAAATATTCCTCGACCTTGAACTCCCTGACGGGCGGGCGCGCGACCTATTCTATGGATTTCTTGACATACGAGGAAGTGCCCCGCGAGCAGGCGGCGCGGATCCTCGAGGAGCAGAAGGCGGCGAAAGCGGGAGCCGTCCAGTGAGGCCGCCGTTCAGGTTATTTCTCTTTCGGGCTCAGGACTGAATAGAACGCGCGGTTCTCTCGCACCACGCGCAGGAGGACCGAGTCGCCCTTTTTCGTCTGGGCCACCGCCGTTTTGAATTCCTCTGCCGTCGTGACGATCTGACGGTTGACCTCCTTGATGAGGTCTCCTTCTCGCAGGCCCTGCTCCTGGGCCACACTGCCCGCGTCCACCTTGCTCACCAGCACGCCTTTCTGGTCCTTGATCTTGAACTTGTCGGTGAGCTCTGGCGTGAGGTCTTGCACGTTGAGCCCGAGCTTGACCTCCGGCTGCGGCGGGGGCGAGGCGGGGACCGACGCGACGACGGTTTCTTCCTTGCGCTCGCCCAAGTCGACGGGCAAGGAGCGGCGTTCACCGTTCCGGATGATCTCCAGTTCCACCTTGGTGCCCGGGGCCAGGCCGGCCACGCTACGGGACAAGGCGGAGGGGCTCTCCACGCGGCGCCCGTTCACCTTCGCGATGATGTCGCCCGGCTTCAGTCCGGCGCGCGCGGCAGGCTCGTTCTCGAAGACGTCGTTCACCAGGATGCCGTCGGATTCCTTGATGCCGAACTTGGCGGCCAGCTCCGGGGTCACTTCCTGGATGCCGATGCCCAACCAGCCGCGTACGACTTTCCCCTTGGAACGGAGCTGGTTCACGACCTGCTGCACCATATTGGAGGGAATGGCGAAGCCGATGCCTTGGGCGTAGTTGATGATGGCGGTGTTGATGCCGATCACCTCGCCTTTGATGTTGAACAGCGGGCCTCCGCTGTTGCCGGGATTGATCGAGGCGTCGGTCTGGATGAACGCCTCGTAGCGGGACAGCCTGACGGCGTCACGCTCAAGGCCGCTGACCACCCCCACGGTCACGGTGCGATCCAGGGAGAACGGATTGCCGACGGCCATGGCCCACTGGCCGACGCGGACCTTCGACGAGTCGCCGAACGGCACCGTGGGGAGTTCACGATCGGCCGTGATCTTCACGACGGCCAGGTCGGTGTCTGGATCGCGGCCGATCACCTGGCCGACGTATTTGCTCCTGTCGGAGAGCCGCACCTCGACTTCCTTGGCGTCGGCGACGACGTGGTTGTTGGTCACCACCGTGCCGTCCTTGTCCACGATGACCCCCGAACCGGTCCCCGGGTTGTTCGGGCCGCGTTCCCGCAGGCTTTCGCCTGATTTGGCGGAAACGGACACCGGGCTGATGTTGACCACGGCTGGTTTGACACGGTCAGCCAGGTTGATGAAGACGTTCTGCATTTCCTCAAGCAGACGGACGCCGTTCAGCTCCTCAGCGAAGGTCCTGCCGGAAAACGGCTCGACTGCCAGGAGTCCGAGGATGAGGACAACGCCGAGAACCTGAGAGGCTACGGCACGGTCTCGAAACGTCATGTGGTGCTCCTCACGGTTTAGGGATGTTTCACGGCTCGACGGGCCGCCGTCCATCGGGCGGGCGTCGATGCTCTTATCCTAACAAATGGACGCGAGCGATTACAACGCCTGAGTTCGGTGGGAGGAGGACTTAGGCGCGAAGGGACTGAAGCGCAGCGGGCATGGCGGAGCGGCGGCCGATGAGGGTGACCTGGTCGCCAGCCCTCAGGACCACCTCGGCGTGCGGGAACAGCATTGAGTCGCCGCGCCGGACCAGGACGATCCCGACGCTGTCCGGCAGGGATAACTCGGCGAGACGCCGGCCATCGGCTCCGAGGCCCGGAGCGATTGTGATGTGCTCGACCGTGCCGCCCCCGGCTTGGAGGTCTTCGTGGAGGCGGATCAAGGGGACGGTGAGGCCTTCCTCGGAGTGGGAGGCCAGCCGGTCCCGTATGGCTTGCAGCGTGCGTTGCTCGGCTCGAATGCTTTCACACACGGGGAGCGCCTCATCGAGGCCCGTCGGGGTCTCAGGCGCTTGGGCGGTGTGAGTGGCGTACAAGCATTGGCCCAGAGACTCGTAGGCATGGCGGAGCCGAGCCTCGGCATCGTCGGCTTGAAACTGGAGCTTGGCCACTTGGACCCGGCGGGCGACCCGCTCGGCGACGTTCATGACGGCTTCTTTGAGCCCGTCCAGGCTGATCGAGAGGGCGCGGCTGGTGGATTGAAAGAGGTTCATAGAGTCGGATAAGCGCGATTATGTCAACTTGTAAGTCCCACCGAACTTTCCTCATCCGACCCTGAAAACCTCAACCTGAACGTGCAAAAGAGCACCGATCACCGCTCCCCTATTTGAGCTTCAGTGCCAGTCAAGAGGCGACTGATATTGTCACGATGCCGATAGGCAATCAAGCCTGTCGTGCCGATGGCAAACAGCGCCATGGAAGCGGTGGGATGGAGAAGCCAGACCCACAGCGGAAGGCTCCCGAACGCGAGCAAGGCCGCCAATGACGAGGTCCGCCAGATGGCGGCACTGGTAAGCCACACGGCCAGTAAGGTAACCCCCACGATCCAGTCGACGGCCAAGAGCACCCCCAGGGCGGTCGCCACCCCTTTGCCTCCTTTGAATCGCAGAAACACAGGGAATATGTGTCCCAGGATGGCCGCACCGCCGGCGGCCAGTTCCCATTCACTTTCTGCAGCCCCGAGAAGATGCCGGGCGACCAGCACCGCCAAAGCCCCCTTCCCCATGTCGCCGATCAGCGTGACGATCCCAGCGGCGTTGCCCGCGACCCTGAGGACGTTGGTGAATCCGATGTTTCGACTGCCAGCGTCGCGTGGGTCGATCCCCCCCAATGCACGTCCTGCGAAGATGCCCACGGGAATGGCGCCGAGGAGATAGCCGATCGCGAGCGACGAGGCGAGAGCCGTGTCCATCAGGAGGAGCGGGCATGGGCGCCGTTACGCGGGAGCACGGCTGTGACAAACTGCCGGACGTATTGGGCGGCGGAAACCAGTGAGAGCACCAGGGACACCCAGAGAATGGCTGTGCCCCAGGAGTACAAGTTCAGGGTGCTGGGTACGGCCTCGTCAAGGATCAACAATAGAATAGCCACGACTTGGGCCGCCATCTTGAGCTTCCCGGTCGTTTCGGCGGCCAGGACGATCCCCTCGCGGGCGGCGACGCCCCGCAAGCCGGTGACGGCCAATTCCCGCCCGGCCAGCACGATGGCGATCCACGCCTCTACCACATCCTGGTCCACGAGGAGGAAGAGGGCAGTCAGGACCAAGAGCTTGTCGGCGATTGGGTCCAGCAGCTTGCCCAGTCTCGTGATCTGGCCCCAGCGCCGGGCGATGTAGCCGTCCACGGCATCGGTCAAGGCTGCCAAGCCGAAAACGGCTGCCGCAGCCAGCGCGCGATTGGGCGTCGGCTCCAGGAAGACAAGGACGAAGACAGGAATCAATAGAATTCGGCTGACGGTGATCGCGTTTGGCACATGCCGCGCGAGACCAGCCCACCTCGGCGAAGTCGCCGGCCTGTGGGCCTGTGCCACAATGGCCTGTTGCTCTGAGAGCATGAGGGCCCGCCTCCCTTTACACCGGCACTCGCCCGATGGCCGCCGCCATGCGGACGATCTGATCGAGCAACGCGCGTACCTCTCGCAGGGGGACCATGTTCGGTCCGTCTGAGAGGGCGTGATCAGGATCCGGGTGGACTTCCATGAAGAGTCCTTCGCACCCGACGGCCACGGCGGCCCGCGCGAGCGGCGCTACGAACTCCCGCTGCCCGGAAGAGCGCGTGCCCGCCCCGCCCGGCAACTGGACGCTGTGGGTCGCATCGAAGATGACCGGATAGCCAAGCCGGCGCATGATCGGGAGCGACCGGAAGTCGGTGACGAGGTTGTTGTACCCGAATGAAGCGCCGCGTTCGGTCAGGAGGATCCGCCGGCTCCCCGCCGCCTCGATTTTTTGCACCACGTTCGCCATGTCCCACGGGGCCAGGAACTGTCCCTTCTTGACGTTGACCACCCGTCCCGTCCGCGCGGCGGCGACGATCAGATCGGTTTGCCGACACAGGAAGGCCGGGATCTGGAGGACATCCAGGACGCGCCCGGCCTCGGTCGCTTCTTCGGGCGTGTGCACGTCCGACAGGATGGGACTCCCCACCTCCTCCCGCACGCGGCTCAACACGGCCAGCCCCTTCTTGAGCCCCGGCCCCCGGAACGATTCGCCGGAGCTGCGGTTGGCCTTGTCGTAGGACGACTTGAAGATAAAGGGAAGCTTGAGCTCTCCGGTGATCCGCTTCAGTTCCTTGGCGATCTCCATGACCAGGCCTGCGTCCTCAATCACGCACGGGCCGGCGATCACGAGATGGGGCAGGCCCTCCCCCACCTTGAGCCCGGCGATCTCGATCGTCTGCATGGGTTGGGTCACCCGCCGACCTTGTGCTGCAGCGCCGCCCGCATGAATCCCTGGAACAGCGGGTGGGGCCGGCGCGGACGCGAGTTGAACTCAGGATGGAATTGCGTGGCCACGAACCAGGGATGGTGCGGCAGCTCGATGATCTCCACCAGCCGCCCGTCGGGGGACAGCCCGCTGAGCACCAACCCGTGCTTGGTCAGCCGGTCCCGGAAGGCGTTGCTGAACTCGTACCGATGCCGGTGGCGCTCCAGGACCTCCGTGCGGCCGTACGCCTCGTGGGCGCGGGAGCCCTTTTCCAGCACACAGGGATAGGCGCCCAAACGCATGGTCCCGCCCTTCTCCTCGATCGTGCGCTGGTCGGACATGAGGTCGATGACGGAGGTCGGCCCGTCCGGGACGAATTCCGAGCTGTTGGCGTCGCGGAGGCCGGCCACGTTCCGGGCGTACTCGATCACCGCGCACTGCATCCCGAGGCACAGGCCGAGGAATGGCACCTGTTTCTCCCGTGCGTGGCGGATCGCCGAGACCTTGCCCTCGATGCCCCGCCCGCCGAAACCGCCGGGCACGATGATGCCGTCCACGTCGGCCAGCACGCGCTCGGCGCCCCGGCGCTCGATGTCCTCGGACTCCACCCAATGAATGATCGGACGCGTCGCCGACGTGCTGCCTCCGTGCACCAGGGCCTCCGTCAGGCTCTTGTAAGACTCCTTGAGGCCGACGTACTTTCCGACCAGGGCAATGGTCGCTTCGTGCTGCGGGTGCTTGATCCGCTGGACCAGGCTGTCCCATTCTCGCAGATCGGGCTCGCCGAGTTGCAACCGCAGCCGGTCCACGATCAGGCGATCCAATCCTTCCTTGTGGAAGACGAGCGGCACCTCGTAAGGCGTGTCCACGTCCTTCGCCGTGATCACTTCATCTTTTTGCAGATTGCAAAACAGTGCGATCTTCTCCTTCAGCTCGGGAGGGAGGTACCGATCCGTCCGGCAGAGGAGGATGTGCGGCTGGATGCCGATCTCCCGCAGTTTGTTGACGCTGTGCTGGGTCGGCTTCGTCTTGAGCTCACCGGCGGCGCTGAGATAAGGCACCAGCGTGACGTGGATGTACAGGACGTTCTCGCGCCCCACGTCGTAGGGAAGCTGGCGGATGGCCTCCAGGAACGGCAAGCTCTCGATGTCGCCTACTGTCCCGCCGATCTCGCAGATGACGAGATCCACGCCGTCCGCCCTGGCGCGGATGGACTGCTTGATCTCGTCGGTGATGTGCGGCACGACCTGGACCGTCCCGCCCAGGTAGTCGCCACGGCGCTCCTTCACGATGACGTCGTAGTAGATGCGCCCGGTCGTGAAGTTATTGCGCCGCCCGACGGTCACGGACGTGAACCGCTCGTAGTGTCCGAGGTCGAGGTCGGTCTCCGCCCCGTCCTCTGTCACGTAGACTTCCCCATGCTGGTAGGGATTCATCGTCCCCGGGTCCACATTGATATAGGGGTCGATTTTTAGGAAAGTTAAGCGGGCGCCGCGGCTCTCCAGGAGATTCCCGATGGACGCGGACGCGAGGCCCTTCCCCAGCGACGACACCACCCCGCCGGTCACAAAGATGAATTTCGCCATGCCGGATTTCCTCCTTTAATCACACCCGCCCGCCCCACGCGCGCCGAGACGCGCGCCTTCCCGTGTCAAAAGGTGTTCGGCCCGTTCCAGGTCCGCCGGGGTGTCCACCCGCAACGAAGCCTGCTTGGTCTCCCACACTCGGATGCGCACTCCGGCTTCCAGGAGCCGTAACTGCTCCAACTGCTCGGTCACTTCCAACGTCCCGGACGGCAACTGGGTAAAGTGGGCCAGGGCCGCCTTCGTATAGATGTAGAGGCCCAGATGCTTCCAGTGCAGTCCCGGAACCAGGCCGCCGCGTCCCGCGTTCCGGTCTCTCAGGTATGGAACAGGACTGCGCGAGAAGTACAGCGCGTCCCCGTTGCGGTCCGTGACGACCTTGACCACGTTCGGGTCCAGCAGTTCGCGCTCTTCGGTGATGGCCTGCTTGAGCGTCCCGACCTCAGCATCGGAATGGGTGAACGGGTGGATGAGGTCTTCCAACAGGCCGGGGGCCAACGGAATTTCATCGCCCTGCAGGTTCACATAGACGTCAGCCGGAACCTCGCGGGCGACGGCCGCCACGCGATCCGAACCAGTCCGCAGGTCCCTTCCCGTGAGGATTGCCTCGCCGCCGAATCCCATCACGCAGTCCCGAATGCGCGCGTCGTCCGTGGCGACGACGATCCGGCCGACGCCGCGCGCCGGGCGCACCCGTTCGTAGACGTGCTGGATCAGGGGCTTGTCTCCCAGGCGCGCGAGCGGTTTGCCCGGAAACCGGCTGGAGCCGTAGCGCGCCGGGATGACGACGGCCACCGTGGTCCTGGGTCTTGGTTGCCGCATGGCATCACCCATGGAGAATGGCCTCTTCGAGTTGGGCAGCGCTCACGGCGGCCGTGCCCACTATGCCGACGACAATCCCGGCGGCGTAGTTGGCCAAGATCGCAGCCTGCCGTATGGGCGCGCCGGCGGCCAGGGCGAGCGCCAGCGTGGCGACCACGGTGTCCCCCGCGCCGGTCACGTCGAAGACCTGGCGTGCCACGGTCGGGATGTGGGTGACCCGTCCGTCCTCTTCAAAGAGGCTCATTCCCCGTTCCCCGCGCGTGATCAGGATGGCCTGGCAGCCGAGCCGTTGAAAGAGCTGGCGCCCGGCCTCCAGCAGGCTCGCCTCGTCTTCGCCTTGGACCCCCGCCGCCTGGATGGCTTCCAGGTGGTTCGGCGTGATGACCGTCGCGCCTTTGTACCGGCTGATGTGGGGGACCTTGGGGTCGACAATCACCGGCACGTGGTGCCGGTGGGCCAGGTCAAGAACATCGGTCATCACGCGGGGGGTCACCACGCCCTTGGCATAATCCGAAACCACCAGGGCCGACGCCGAGCGGATGCAGGCCGCCACATAGCGGGTGAGCCGCGCCTCCAGCGCGCCACTGATGGCTTCACAACGCTCGAGGTCGAAACGCACCAACTGCTGGTTGTGCGCCACGACCCTCGTCTTCTTGGTTGTAGGCCGTGCGTCGTCGGTCAGGATGCCGTCGCGCCCGATCCCTTGGCCCTCCAGTACCTGGAGGAATTGCCGGCTGCCCTCGTCCGTGCCGACCACCCCGCAGAGATCCACTCGCCCGCCGAGCGCCTTGATGTTGTTGGACACGTTGGCCGCGCCGCCGAGTTGGAGCGTCTCAGTCGCCACGGCCACCACCGGCACCGGCGCTTCGGGGGAGATCCGGCTGACCTGTCCCCAGACGTAATGGTCCAGGATCAGGTCGCCGATGACCAGGACCTTGCCGTTCTTGAACTTCTTGAGGTAGGGAAGCAGGGCGTCGGTCTTCATCGGATCGTCTTCCCCAGACGCTCCCAGCGGACCCAGTTCGCGAGCGACCCCTGCCCGTTCCAGGACCAGTAGATCAGGAACGCCTTGCCCTTGATCTTCTCCATCTTGACGAAACCCCAGAAACGGCTGTCGAGACTCTGGTCTCGGTTGTCGCCCATGACGAAGTAGGAATCCGGCGGGACTTTGAGCGGGCCGAGATTGTCGCGCGGTTGGACCTGGTGCGGGAGGACGTTCTGGTCCACGTGCTGCACATAGGGTTCCACCAGGGGTTCCCCGTTGATCCAGACCCGCTTGTTGCGGACCTCCACCGTGTCGCCGGGCAGGCCGATCACGCGTTTGATGAAGTCCTTGCTCTCGTCCTCCGGGAACTTGAACACGATGATGTCGCCCCGCTGGGGTTCGGAGAACCGGACCAGGATCTTGTCCCAGTACGGCAGTTTGAGGTCGTACAGGAATTTCGTGACGAGGATGTGGTCGCCGATCGTCAGGGTCGGCACCATGGAGCCGGAGGGGATTTTGAAGGCCTGGACGACGAAGGTCCGGATGAAGAGGGCCAGGATGATGGCGATGAGGATGGCCTCGCCGTACTCGCGCCACAGGGGCTTGCTGCGGACGGACTCGGTCTGCTGCCCCTCGGCGGGGGGCGCGATGATCGGCGCCGGCTCGATCGACGGGACGGCTACTCCGTCACTTTCAGCAGAGCCAGGAAGGCCTCCTGCGGCACTTCCACCCGCCCGACCTGCTTCATCCTTTTCTTGCCTTCCTTCTGCTTCTCCCATAGTTTCCTTTTGCGAGTGATGTCGCCCCCGTAGCATTTCGCCGTGACGTTCTTGCGCATGGCCCCCACGGTCTCCCGCGCGATGATCTGGCTGCCGATGGCGGCCTGAATGGCCACCTCGAACATCTGGCGGGGGATATGCTCCTTCAACTTCTCGGCCACCTGCCGCCCACGGGCGACCGCCTTGTCGCGGTGGACGATGAAGGACAGCGCGTCCACGCTCTCTCCGTTCAATAAGATGTCCACTTTCACCAAGTCCGACGGCTGGTAGCCGATGATCTCATAGTCCAGGGAGGCATACCCCTGCGTCTTGGACTTCAGGCGATCGTAGAAGTCTAGCACGATCTCGTTCAGCGGCATTTCATACGTCATCATGACCCGGGTGGGGTTCAGGTAGGTCAGACCCTTCTGCGTGCCCCGCCGCTCCTGGCACAGCGCTAAGAGATTGCCCACGTATGCTTCGGGCGTGATGAGCGTGGCCTTGATGAATGGTTCCTCGAACCGCTCGATGTGGTTGGGCTCCGGCAGCTTGGTCGGATTGTCGATCTGCAGCACCATTCCCTTGGTCGTCGTCACGCGATAGACGACGGTGGGTGTCGTGCTGATGAGCTCTAGCCCGTACTCCCGCTCCAGCCGCTCCTGGATGATCTCCATGTGGAGCAGCCCCAGGAACCCGCAGCGGAAGCCGAAACCGAGCGCCAGCGACGTTTCAGGCTCGTACGCAAAACTGGCGTCGTTCAGCCGCAGCTTCTCGAGCGCGTCCCGCAAGTTCTCGAAGAGGTCGTTGTCCGTGGGGTACAGCCCGCAGAAGACCATCGGCTTGGCTTCTTTGTACCCGGGATAGGGCTTCAACGTCGGTCGCTCGGCCGCCGTGATGGTGTCGCCGATGCGCGTGTCGCCAACGCGCTTGATGCCTGCTACCACGTAGCCGACCTCGCCGGTGGCCAGCCGCTCCGTTTTCACCCGCTTCGGCGTGGAGATCCCGACCTCTTGGACCTCGAACACCTTGCCGCTGCCCGTCATGCGGACCTTCATGGCCGGCTCGATGGCGCCGTCGCCCACGCGTGCCAGGACCGTCACGCCCTGGTAGTTGTCGAACCAGGAATCGAACACGAGCGCCCGGAGCGGCTTGTCCGGATCGCCCGATGGCGGCGGGATGCGTTTCACGATCGCTTCCAGCACATCCTTGGTGCCGATTCCGGCTTTGGCGCTCGTCAGGACGGCGTCATGCGCGTCCAGCCCCAGCACGTCCTCGATCTGCCGCTTGGTCCCTTCGATGTCGGCGCTGGCCAGGTCCACCTTGTTGATGACCGGGATGACGGTGAGGTGGTTCTCGATCGCCAAGTGGGCATTGGCGATCGTTTGCGCCTCGACCCCTTGAGAGGCGTCCACCAGGAGCACCGCGCCTTCACAGGCGGCCAGGCTGCGCGAGACCTCATAGGTGAAGTCCACGTGGCCCGGCGTGTCGATGAGGTTCAGGAGATATTCGTGTCCATCGTCGGCCTTGTACCGGATGGTGACCGTGTGGGCCTTGATGGTGATCCCCCGCTCGCGCTCCAGGTCCATCGCGTCCAGGATCTGCTCGCGCGATTCTCGGGCGCTGATGGCCCCGGTGTATTCGAGCAACCGATCCGCGAGTGTCGACTTCCCGTGGTCTATGTGGGCGATAATGGAAAAGTTCCGGATCAGTGCCTGCAAAATGGGGGTCCTTTTGAACTCACAACCTCGCTGATTATAATAATTTTCCCCCAGATTGTCAAAGACGAATCCCCTCCCTATAATGGCCCATCTGCATGGCGTCCCCGACCCGCACCGCGAGGCTTCAGGCGGAGGATCACCGCCACCTCTGGCATCCCTTCACGCAACAGCGTGAGTGGGAGCAAGAGCCGCCCCTTATCATCGAACGGGGCCGTGGCGTCTATCTGGAAGACACCGACGGTCACCGCTACCTGGACGGGGTCTCCTCCCTCTGGGTCAATCTCCACGGCCATCGCAAGGGCGAGCTGGACCGCGCGCTCGTGGCGCAGTTGAAGAAGATCGCCCACTCCACGCTGCTGGGGCTGGCCAACGTCCCCTCCATCGAGCTGGCGCGCCGGCTGGTGGCCCTGGCGCCACGCGGGCTCACGCGCGTCTTCTATTCGGACGACGGCTCGACGGCAGTGGAAGTGGCCCTGAAGATGGCCTACCAGTACTGGCAGCTACGAGGCGGCCCTGACACATCCAAGACGAGGTTCCTGCACTTGGGCCAGGCCTATCACGGCGACACGCTGGGAGCCGTCAGCGTGGGGGGCATCCCGCTCTTCCACGAGCGCTTCAAGCCGCTCCTGTTCTCGACCTACGAAGCCCACGCGCCGTACTGTTACCGCTGCCCGCTGGACCTGACCTATCCGAAGTGTCGGGTGGCTTGCGCCGACGCTGTGGAGGACGTGCTCACACGGCACCATCAGAGTATCGCGGCGTTGGTTGTCGAGCCGATGTTGCTGGCGGCCGGGGGCATGATCACGATGCCGCCGGGCTACCTGAGCAAGCTGCGCCGCTTGTGCACCCGCTACCGGGTGTTGCTGATCGCCGACGAGGTGGCGACCGGCTTCGGGCGCACGGGCCGGATGTTCGCCTGCGAACACGAGGGCGTGAAGCCGGACCTCATGACGGTCAGCAAGGGGTTGACCGGCGGCTATCTGCCGCTGGCCGCCACGTTGACCACCGAGCGCATTTACCGGGCGTTCCTCGGTCGTTACGAGGAGTTCAAGACCTTCTTCCACGGGCACAGCTACACGGGCAACCCGCTGGGCTGCGCCGTGGCGCTCGCGAACCTGGACATCTTTGCGCGGGAGCGCACGTTGCGACAACTCCAGTCGAAGATCGCGGCGCTGCGTCGCCTGCTGCGGCCGCTCGGTGAACATCCGCACGTCGGTGACATCCGCCAGCTCGGCTTTCTCGTCGGGATCGAGCTGGTGCGGGACCGGGCGACGAAGCAGCCTTACCTGCTTATCGAACGGATCGGCATGGGCGTGGCGGCGGAGGCCAGGCGGCTTGGCCTGATCATCCGTCCGCTCGGGAACGTGATCGTCCTGATGCCACCGCTGAGCACCACGATGAAGGAGTTGCGCCAGATGGTGGAGATCGTGACGACGGCGATCGGGGCGGTTACTTCAGCAAGCACTCCTGGATGAACAGCACCGACGCGTAGAAGAGGTAGTCCACGTTTTTCTTCTTCGAGAAGCCGTGCCCCTCGTCCTTGGCCAGCAAGTACCAGACCGGCGTGCCGTTCTTCCGGACGGTCGAGACCATCTGCTCGGCCTCGCTCACCGGCACGCGCGGGTCGTTTCGGCCCTGGACGACGAAGAGCGGCTTCTTCAGCTTGTCCGCGTTGTGCACCGGCGCGATCCGCTCCAGGAACGCACGGGTCTCCGGGTCGCGCTCATCGCCGTACTCCGCGCGGCGCAGGTCACGGCGGTAGCTTTCTGTGCCTTCTAGAAATGTCACGAGGTTCGAGATGCCGACGATGTCCAGCAGGCAGCGGACCCGGTCGTTGTAGAGCGTGCCCGCCACCAGAGTCACGTGCCCGCCGTAGCTCGTGCCCCACACCATCACGCGATCGACGTCCAGGTCCGGCCGGGTCCTGATCCAGTCCAGCAGCGCGCCGACGTCCTTGTAGGCGTCTTCCCGGAGCCGGCCGTTGTCCAGCTTCAGGAAGGTCTTGCCGTACCCGGCCGACCCGCGGATGTTCGGGTACAGCAGGGCGACCCCCAGCTCGTTCAGCCAGTAGGTGTGCCGCGCCAGGAAATGCGGGCGGGCCTGGCTTTCCGGGCCGCCGTGGATGTTCAGGGCGACCGGGCGCTTGCCGGAGAAGCGCGCCGGCGGACGGTACAGGAATCCGGAGATCGTGCGCCCGTCAAAACTCTTCCAGCGAACCAGTTCCGGTTCAGGCAGGTTCGCGGTGTTCAGGCCGCCTGTCTCGCTGGAAGTCCAGCGCTCGACGGTGCCCATGATGATGTTGTACGAGTACACGTCGGCCGGGGTGCGCACGGATTCGAAGGTCAGGCCGAGGTCAGTGCTGTTGGCGTGCCACTGGAGCCCGCCGATGACACCGAGGGGGAACTTCGGGACCGGACGTTCCTGTCCGGTCGCCGTCTCGAGCACATGCAACACGCTCACGCCGTCGTCGTTCGTGACGAAGGCCAGCCACTTTCCGTCCCGCGACAGGTCGAAATCCTCAACGCCCCAGGCGAGATTGCCCGTGAGATAAGTGTGCTGCTTTGTCGCGAGGTCGAGGTACGCGAGCCGGTGAAACTCCGCATCGCGGTCCGTCGTGACGTACAGCCCCTTCCCGTTCCGTGAGAACCGTCCGCCTCCGTAGGACACCGGCTCGGCGCCGCCTTTGGGCGTGAGCAGCGTGTGCTGCCCCGTCGTCGCGTCGAACACCCACAGGTAGCTTTCGTTGGCAGAGATGAACTCCAGGACGAGCAGCGCGCGGTCGTCAGGCGACCAGTCCAGGGCCCGCCACCCGCTGCCCTCCACCTGGGCCAGAAGCCGGTCGGTGGAGGGGTCGGCCGGATTGATGACGTAGAGGTCTGTGTCCTTCCCGTTCCGCCGGGTGGAACTATAGGCTAGCCGATCGCCGGAATTGGAAAAGACGGCGGCACTGTTCCGGGACTTGCCGTCGGTCAAGAGGATCACGTCGCCGGTCTCCAGGTCATAGCGGTAGAACTGATAGAACTCGTCCCCGCCGGTGTCCTTGCTGAAGATGAACCACCGCGCGTCCTTCGGCGGGTACGCGGCGCCCCGGACCGGATCGGCCAAAAAAGTCAGTTGTGTGCGGGCTCCGCCAGGGAAGCGGACCTGGTGCACCTGCACGGTCTCGGCGAAGCGCGTGCGGATGAGCATCTCGCGCTTGGTGGGGTGCCAGCTCAGGAACGCTGCCCGACGAAATTCTGTATAGCGGCTCACCGCCTGGGCGAGTGAGGCTGGCACTCTGGGAATGCCTTGGACGACCAGGTTGTCGCCGGGGAGGACCTCTGCTTCTTGGGCACGGACTGAGGTGACGAAAGAGAGGAGGAGAACAACAATGCAGGCAATGCGTCTCACGGCACGCCTGCTTATTTCTTGCTCCCCATGTATTTCTGCCGCAGCGCTTCCCTTTCGCTGTGGAGCCGGTCCTCCATGGCGCGCATGTCTTCCTTACACTTGTCATGGAGGGCGCGCCGGTCCCGCTCGTGCTTGTCCTCCAGTTGACGCATCTCGTTTTTCATCTGCTCGTGCATTTCGCGTTTGCCCTGCTCGCTCTGCTCGACGGCGGAAGACGTGCCTGGTGTGAAGGCCAGCATCGCTGCCAGCACGAACCCGCCCAACCCTAGCGTCTGCCATGTTCGTGTCATGATATCCCCTCCCCTGTTGGAATTGTTGATCAGCGTTCCTCTAGGCCGTCACACTATAAACCCGAATGAGAGAAAGGAAAAGAGGTACTCGTCAAGCACAACGTGCCGTGTGGATAAAATCAAGAATCGCCGGCGCGGAGATTTTATCGGGGCGACTCAAGGTGAGCACGATGAGCTCGTGGCTCTCTCCCGGGACGGCCACCACCCGGTTCTGGATTCCGGCATTTGCCAGCGTCTCCTGCAGCCGTTGCGATTGCCGCTGCAAGGAGGGTTTTTCGCCCTTGGCATACAGGATGAGAAACGGAGGAGCCGTGGCCCCGACGAAATAGACAGGGGAGGCGGCTTGCTTCCATTGATCGCCGCCATTCACGTCCCGAAAGCGTTTCTCATAGTACGACAGGCTCTCTCCCAGTTCGTACGTTTTCTCGTCGGTGAGATCCAGGGCCGCCCCGCTCACCGAGATGACTCCGCACACGATGCCGGGCGAGAGGCCTGTCGCTTTCAAGAGTTCCGGGTCGAGTGCCACACGGGTAACGAGCTGGGCCCCGGCGGAATGGCCTGCCAGGAACAAGCGCGAGGCATGTCCCCCATACTCGGCGATATGCGCGTGCACCCAGGCCGCGGCTCGGGCCACGTCCTGCGGCTGGTGGCGCCAAGGGACGTCCGGTAGCAACCCGTAGTTGATGACGGCCACACCCACTCCGCGCGATGCGTAAAACCGACCGATGTTTCCGTAGATATCGGCACTGCCCACCCGAAGGCTCTTGTCGCCCTCCATCCAGCCTCCTCCGTGCACAAAGACAAGGACGGGCCACTGCGTTCCTTGAGGGAGAAAGAGGTCGAGCCTGTGCCGCGCCGGATGGCGATCGACACTGTTCCAGTATGGGATATCGCGGAGGACCTGCTTTTCGGGCAGGTCTGCATTCTTGTAATACAGTTGGACGCCGATCCAATTGGCGATCGCGCAGCCGGACACGACAAGGCACAGCACCGTGCCGAGAAACAACATGCGGAGATGATTACTTCTTCGACCGGACATGGCCATGTTGACTGTCTTCTGTCCCTCTACGGATGGAGAGATGGTTTTGGATGTGGGAGACTCTCTCGCGAAGCTCGTGGGGTGAGAGGCGCTTCGGGTCGTGCTTGACCGTCCACACCGCCTCGCGGGGGGCCGGGTCATCGGCGAGTCTTGGGATGATATGCCAGTGAATGTGCGGGAGCTGGTTGCCGAGCAACTCGTAGTTGATCTTGACGGCGTCGAATACGACGGCCAGCGTGCGCGACACTTCCGTGACTTCTTCTATGAGCTGGCTGCGCTCCTCCCGCGTGAGGTCGAACAGCTCGGTCGCATGACGCTTGAGCACCAGCACGGTCCATCCGGTGAAGAACTGATCGTTGTGGAGGTATGCGACCGTGAGCCCGAGCTCAGCGATCTTGTGATTCTTGGCCGGCCACTCCCCTGCGCACACCTTACAGGTCACGGTGTCATTATAAGCCCAACCACAGATGAAGAGGATGTCCCCCTGACTTTCAGTGAGCACACGGCTTCCCGAATTCTTGGTGCCTGGGCAGGTTTTGTTGTAGAATCAGGGCGTTCGGTCCTCAGAATACGTAAGGACTGATTGGCGCATGAACATCGACCAGGATACCATCATTTTTGCTGGTGCCTTCGCCGCGTTTCTGGCCGCATGTCTTTCGATCGTGGACAAGTTTTTTGCCTTGAGAGACCGTCTCTCGACGGCTCGTCTGCGTAAGAAGGAAGCTGAGCCAGTGGCCCATCGCGCCCAGGCCGAGCAAGCGCCCCCTGGACATCGGGCACCGGCAAAGGCGTTCCAGGTCTCTGCCTATCTCCTGGTCCACGAAATCACCGTCGTTGTCGCTGCAGGGGTTCTTCTGAATTACCTCGGCCTCGTGCTGAGCCGCCAGTTGCAGAGTATTCTCTATCTCGATATGACCGGCACGGCTCTGGCCGCGTTCCTCCTGGGCCCCTGGTGGGGCATGATGGTCGGATTGCTCTCTAGTTCGGTCGTGAACTTGGTCCTCTACCCGGGGCCGGATGGCGCGCTGTCCATATTCCCCTGGTCGATCGTCAACATGACTGGCGGCGTCTTCTGGGGCCTGATGGCACGCCGAGCCTGGTTTCGGAAGTATTTGCGGTCAGCTCGAGGCTCGACCATCGCCCACGTGTGGTATTTAACGAGCTTTGGCATCCTGGGCGGATGCGTCATGAGTATTCCCGGCGCCTTCGTATCGGCTGCTGTCTCGGGACAGTCCGCGCTTGCGCTCAGCCCGCAGGTGGCCGCCGTTCTCGACCGGTTCGCCTCAGACTGGCAGCAGGTCCTGAGCGATCACCTTCAAGTATTGTTCGGCGCCGCGTTGGGGGAGAGCCTGGGACGGACGTTCGTGTACTGGATACAGAACTGCCTGTGGTATATCCCGGACAAGACCATGACCGCTGCCATTGCCCTTGCCGTCCTGAAGTATGGGTTCCCTCTGTTCGAGCGGGAGCTGGTTCACGGAGGTTCGAGCGGCAAGCCACCAGTGGATACCCGCATGGCTCCGCTGCTGGTTGGGTTGCTCTACTTGCCATCGTTCGGCACCCTCATGAGCGCAGAGCTGTACGCGGGCACGCAGTTCTGGCCACTGTGGGCTTCCCCCTGGCTGATTCTGATCGCAGGATACGTCTTCTTGTACCGGCGGGGGCCGTCTGACCCATCCGTGCGGCATGCCTGTCTGGCTCGGGCCGAGCGTTACGCCAGGGTTTTGTGGCCGATCCAGAAAGAGCCAGCCTATGAGTTCTGCCGCCGTCTGACGCTCGCCACGCTGATCGCGAGCGTGCTGTTCACGGTGTTTCTGCCGATCTTGTTGGTGGACTTTTCCCGAGCAGCGTTCAATTTCTTCTGCGTGGTGTATGGCTTTCTGCTGGCGGTGCACCTCGTCAGCGTGGCGATTTCCCAGAACCTTTCCGTGGCCCGAGCGAGCGAATAGAGGTCTCACCCAATCGTGTCCGAGACCTTCGCCTGCGAAACAGTTGAATTTCAGGCAGGTCCCAGCCTCGACTTCGTAGGCGAAATGCCTGTGCCGCGCGCTCCGCGATCTTGTGATCCTTGGCCGGCCACTTCCCTGCGCAGACCTTGCAGGTCACGTCACCCTAACTTCGACGCGCTCGCCGATCTCCGCCTTTACCAGCGCATTCGCCCGCCCCTTGTTGCAGAAGAGCTCTAATAGACCGTCGCTGTTGATCAACGCCGCCAGCGTTTTGGGCGGCGCATCAGCGTAGAAATGCCGGAGCCCCTTCACGGTCCTCTTCTTGATGCGGACCTGGACCTTGGCCCACTCCCCTGTTCCCAGAGCCTCTCGCAAAAGAGTCTGGCTGATGTTCGTGATGAGATTGCCGAAGCGGTCAATGTGGAGGACTTCGCCCACGAGCCGCCCTTCCTCCAATTGAGGCTGATGCACTTCGAAACGGACCGGATTGTCGATCTTGGGTCCGAAGGCGTCGGTCGGCTCCTCCAGCGACAGCCACGCGGCCGCCGGCGCGAAGAGGTCGCGGCCATGGAACGTCGAGCCGACCGTGCCCAGGAAGTACTGCTTGGCCGTCAGCTCGCGGACCTCGGCCTTCGGTTCCGAAGCGAGGATGTAGCTGAGGAGCCCGTTGTCGGGCGCCAGGAAGTGATAGGAGCGCGTGGCGACCAGCAGCGGACGCCGCTCGCTGCCGACGCCCGGGTCCACAACCGCCACGTGGATCGTGCCGGGGGGAAAATGGCGGGACGCGGAATGGAGCAGGTAGGCGCCGGCACGGATGTTGTGCGCGGGGATGTCGTGGGTCAAGTCGATGATCTTGGCGTGCGGGTTGATGCCGAGGATCACGCCCTTCATGCTGCCGACGAAGACGTCGGCGGCGCCGAAGTCCGTCAGCAGGGTGATGATGGGCGGTGGGACAGATTCAGGGCTGTCCGGCGACCGTGCCATGTTGGGTTCCGGAGGGCGGTTCGCGAACCGCCCCTACATGTCCTCAAAGCAGATGTTGAGCACTTCGTACTCCACAACTTTGGCCGGCGTCTTGACCTCGACGGTCTCCCCCACCCGCTTGCCGATGAGGGCGCGCCCGACCGGTGACTGGACCGAGATCTTTCCGTTTTTCAGATCGCCTTCGTCCGGGCCGACGAGCGTGTAACGCTGCTCTTTCTCAGATTGGGCGTCCTTGACCGTGACGGTTGAGCCAAAGACGACCTTGTCAGTGGAGAGGTTCGAGGTGTCGATGATCTGCGCCTCCGCCAGCTTGTGCTCCAGGTCGCGGATCCGGGCGTCAATGTGGCTCTGGCGCTCCTTGGCGGCATGGAATTCCGCATTCTCGCTCAGGTCGCCATGGCCCCTTGCCTCCTCGATTTCCTTGATGTTCTTGGGGCGCTCGACCTTCTTCAACCGTTCGAGCTCGGCCTGCAAGGCTGCGTATCCTTTCTTTGTGATCGGTATCTTCACGCTCATTCCTCGCTATGCCTTTGTTCTGACCGCGTAATACTCCTGCAAGGGCTTGACAGTCAGCTTGCGCTTCAGACCCGCCTCGATGGCCATCAAAGTCGCGCGGGCGCCGGCCATCGTGGTCTGATAGGGCACGTTCTGAACCAGCGCGGCTCGGCGGAGCGATGCGGAATCCATCTGGGAGACCTTATCCCCCACCGTATTGATGACAAGCTGGATCTCGCCATTCTTGATGTGGTCCACGCAATGCGGCCGGCCCTCTTCGACCTTGTTCACCGTGTCCACCATGACACCGCGTCCGGCCAGGTAGGCGGCGGTGCCCCGCGTGGCCGCGATGGTGAAGCCTAACTCCAGGAACCGGCGGGCCAGTGGCACGGTCGCCGGCTTGTCCTTGTCCTTGACGCTGATGAAGACCCGCCCCTGCATAGGCAGGAAAGAGCCGGCTCCGTGCTGGGACTTGAGGAAGGCCGCCCCGAAGTCATCGGCGATGCCCATGACTTCGCCGGTGGATTTCATCTCCGGGCCGAGGATCACGTCCGTGTTGGGAAATTTGGTAAAGGGAAAGACGGCTTCTTTGACGGAGATGTGGACCGGTGTCCGCTCGGCCGTGAAGCCGATCTGCTCGAGCGTCCGTCCCATCATCGCCTGCATGGCGAGCTTGGCCAGGGGGACGCCGATCGCCTTGCTGACGAAGGGGACGGTGCGCGACGCCCGTGGGTTCACCTCCAGCACGTAGACGGTTCCGTCCTTGACCGCGAACTGCACGTTCATCAGGCCAATCACGTGGAGCTCATGCGACAGGGCGATCGTCTGTCGGCGGATCTCCTCCACAATCGCCGGTGAAAGGGAGTACGGCGGGAGCGAGCAGGCCGCATCGCCGGAATGGACGCCGGCCTCTTCGATGTGCTCCATGATGCCGCCGATGACCACCCGCTGTCCGTCGGAGAGGGCGTCCACGTCGATCTCGATGGCGTCTTCCAGGTACTTGTCGATCAGGACTGGATGTTGCACCGAGGCCTTGATCGCCTGGGCGATGTAGGCGTTGAGGCTCTTCTCGTCGTAGATAATCTCCATGGCCCGGCCGCCCAGCACATAGGACGGGCGGACCATCACCGGGTAGGTGATCGAAGTCGCCACGGCCACGGCCTCCGCAACGGACCGCGCGGTGCCGCTGGCCGGCTGCTTGAGGCCTACCTTTTCCAACAGCGCCTTGAACCGCTCGCGGTCCTCGGCGCGATCGATCGCATCCGGCGACGTGCCCAGGATGGGGACGCCGGCTCGCTCCAGGGGCAAGGCCAGCTTGAGCGGAGTCTGCCCGCCGAACTGCACCACAACACCGAGCAGTTGACCCGCCCGGCGTTCCGTGTCCACGATCGCCAGGACGTCTTCCTCGGTGAGCGGCTCGAAATAGAGCCGGTCGGAGGTATCGTAGTCGGTGCTCACCGTCTCAGGGTTGCAGTTGACCATGATGGTCTCATAGCCCAGGTCCCGCAGGGCCAGCGCCGCGTGCACGCAGCAGTAGTCGAACTCGATGCCCTGACCGATCCGGTTCGGGCCCCCGCCGAGGATCATCACCTTCTGCCGGGCCTGCGGCTGGCTCTCGCATTTCGATTCGTAGGTGGAATAGAGATAGGGCGTCAGCGCTGGGAATTCGGCGGCGCACGTGTCCACCCGCTTGAAGACCGCCGTCACGCCCTCTGCGATCCGAAGCCGGCGGATCTCCCCTTCCTGGACCTTGAGCAGCTCGCCGAGCCGGTGGTCCGAGAAGCCCAGTTGCTTGGCCTCGCGGAGTCGCGGGGCCGGCAGCGGGTGTGTCCCGCGCGCGAGCTCCTCCTCGACCGCCAGGATGTCCTTCATCTGGTTGAGGAACCAGCGATCGAGCCTCGTCAGCTCGTAGATTTTGTCTACGGAGATCCCCACGCGCAGCCCATCGGCCACATGCCACAGCCGCTCCGGGTCGGGACGCCGCAGGCGCTCGCGGATCTGCGCGATGACCTCGTCCGGATCGCCTTCCGCCAGCGAGGGATGCGGCTCGAACCCATAGCGGTCCACTTCCAGCGAGCGGATGGCCTTCTGCAAGGCTTCCTTGAACGTGCGCCCGATGGCCATGACCTCCCCCACCGACTTCATCTGCGTGGTCAGAACGGAATCGGTCTGCGGGAACTTCTCGAACGCGAACCGCGGGATCTTCACCACGACATAGTCGATGCTCGGCTCGAAGGAGGCCATCGTCACGCGCGTGATGTCGTTGGGGATCTCGTCCAGGGTGTAGCCGACGGCCAGCTTGGCCGCGATCTTCGCGATGGGGAACCCCGTCGCCTTCGACGCCAAGGCGGAGCTGCGGGAGACCCGTGGGTTCATCTCGATGACGACCAGGTCGCCATCCACCGGATTCACCGCGAACTGGATGTTGGAGCCGCCCGTGTCCACGCCGATCTCGCGCATGATCATGAGCGAGGCGTCGCGCATGCGCTGGTACTCCTTGTCCGTGAGGGTCTGCGCGGGCGCGACGGTGATGCTGTCGCCGGTGTGGATCCCCATCGGGTCGAAGTTCTCGATGGGGCAGACGATCACGACGTTGTCCTTCGCGTCGCGCATGACCTCGAGCTCGAATTCCTTCCAGCCGATGATCGAGCGCTCCACCAGGATCTCCCCGACGGGGCTCGTGCTGAGCCCCCAGTCCACGTACCGTTCGAACTCCTCCCGGTTGTAGGCGATGTTGCCGCCCGTCCCGCCGAGGGTGAAGGAAGGGCGAATGATGACGGGGAAACCGCCGATCTTCTCGATCACATACGGGGCGTCGATGCGGTTCCTGATGACGATGCTATCCGGCGTCCTCAATCCGATCTTCATCATGGAATGCTTGAACGCCTCGCGGTCCTCAGCCTTGCGGATCGCCTCGTAGCTCGCGCCGATGAGCTGCACGCCGTACTTCTTCAGGATGCCCTGCTCGGCCAGGCCGACGGCGGCGTTGAGCGCGGTCTGCCCGCCCATTGTGGGCAGGAGCGCGTCCGGCCGCTCGCGCTGGATCACCTGCTCGATCACGTCGAGCGTGATCGGCTCGATGTAGGTGCGGTCGGCCAGCTCCGGATCGGTCATGATAGTGGCCGGGTTGCTGTTGATGAGGATGATGCGGTAGCCCTCCTCGCGCAAGGCCTTGCAGGCCTGGGTCCCCGAGTAGTCGAACTCGCAGGCCTGGCCGATGACGATCGGGCCTGAGCCGATCAACAGGATCGTCTGGATGTCGTGACGCTTGGGCACCGGTGTTTAGCCCATGGCCTTGGACGGTGGAGCGGCGGGTGGCGCGTCGGGAGGCGGGTTGTAATAGTGCATGGCCTCGGGAATCCAGCGCTCGATATTCTTGATCCGGGTCTCTTCCGAAGGATGCGTGCTCAGGAACTCCGGCACGCCGGCCCCCGATCGGAAGCAGAGTTTGCCGATCATGTTGCGGGGGCACCCGCTCATCCGTTCCCAGAAGGCGACGGCTTCGTGGGGATCGTAGCCGGCCTGGGCCATCAGGCGGAGCCCGATGTAATCCGCTTCACTTTCCTGGGCGCGATTGAATGGCAAGGAAGCGTTGACGCCGTACGCCATTAGGACGCCCTGGACCGCCCGGGGATCCACCTTCCCTGTTGCCGCTCCGGCGATCGCGCCGAACTGCGCGATCTGCTCGATAATGCCACGGCTGATCCGCTCGACGCCATGTCGTTGGATGGCGTGGGTCACCTCATGGCCCATCACCGTGGCGACGCCGGTCTCGTTCTGCGTGTGCTTGAGGATGCCGGTGAAGAAGGCTACCTTCCCGCCAGGCAGGCAGAAGGCGTTGATGATCTTGTCGTCTTGGATCAGGGCGAATTCCCAATCGTAGCTCGGCTTGTTGGCGGCGGCGGCGACCCGTTCGCCGACGCGGCGGATCATCGCGTTGGCCTCCGGGTTCGTGCTGAGCGGGAACTGGCGCAGGACATCGCGGTAGGCGTCGATGCCCATTTTATTTTCTGTCTCCTCGGAAAAGAAAATCAGTTGCTCGCGGCCGGTGATGGGCGCGCGCGTGCAGCCCGTCAACAGATCCAGCAGACCTCCTGTCAGGCACACTCCGCACAGCCCCGCGGTGAGCCGGAGCGCCTTGGCAAGAGCTTCGCGCCTGCCGATCAGGTTTGCGATCAAGGCATCCATAGATAGAGGAATTGGGGCGTCCCGCCGCGAACCAGCCCCATGATGTCCAGGTTCGCCAAGGCTTCGAGCGTGCTCGTACCGGGCGCCTGGGAATAGATGTTGTTCTTGTACGCTCCAGGCCGCACGTACGTCACGACGCGGGCGTCGGCGAGCCCGGCCAGTTTCTTGGCCGCCACGATCCCGTCGTCCAAATAGCCGATCTGGTCCACCAGCCCCGACTGCACGGCTTGCGGTCCTGTGAGCACGCGCCCGTCCGCGATGAGCTTGAGCTGGTCGGCCGGCAGGGTCTTCCGTCCTTTGGTGACCACCTCGAGGAAGCGCGACTGAAACCCGTTGATCATGCTTTGGAAGATCGCGCGCTCCTCCTCGCTCATCGGACGGAACGGCGAGCCGATGTCCTTTTTCGGGCCGGACTTGATCGCGCCCGCTTCCACGCCGATCTTCTGGAGCAAGCCCTCCGCGTTGACCCGCAGCATGATGACCCCCACGCTGCCGGTAACGCTCGTCGGGTGGGCGATGATCTGATCGGCGGCGACGGCGACGTAGTACCCGCCGGAGGCGCCGATGTCCATGATGACGGCCACGACGGGAATTTTTCGTTTTGACTTGAACTCGTTGATCTCGTGATGGATGACGTCCGACGCCGTGACGGTCCCGCCAGGGCTGTTGATCCGCAGCAGCAGCGCCTTGATGTGGCTGTCCTCGGCAGCCAGCGTCAGTTCCTCCTTGATGCGCGCGACCAGATCCTCCGACTCGCTCAGGGGATTGCTCGAGCCCTTCTCAGAGATGACGCCGGAGATATCCATCATCAGAATCTTGTCCGCGGCGGTGCCTTGCACCGTCTTCTCCCGCAGCGGCATGGCCTGCGGGAAGAGGGAGATGGTGATGCAGCCGGCGGTGACCAGCGCGAGCAGTGCCGTGACAATGATACTGAGCCGAGTTGACATGGGCCGCTATGCCTTTCCTTTCGTCATTAGATGAGTGAACCGATGGAACAGATAGCTCGCGTCGTGAGGGCCCGGCGAGGCTTCGGGATGGTACTGGACGGAGTACACCGGCAGATCGAGACAGCGCAGGCCCTCGACGGCGTCATCGTTCAAACTGACGTGGGTCAACTGCACACGGCCGTAAGCCGTGGTCCACGGCACCGGTTTCGTGCCGGCTTCGGCGACCTCTCCTCCCCGCACGGCAAAGTTGTGGTTCTGGGACGTGATCTCCACCTTCCGAGTCTCCAGGTCGAGCACCGGATGGTTCGCCCCGTGGTGCCCGAATTTCAACTTATACGTTTGCAATCCCAGCGCGAGACCGATGATCTGATGGCCGAGGCAGATCCCGAAGATGGGCCGCTTGCCGAAGAGGGCGCGGACCGCCGCAACCGCGTAAGGGACACCTTCCGGGTCGCCCGGGCCGTTCGAGAGGAAAATCCCGTCAGGATTCAGCGCCAGGGTGGCGTCGGCTGTGGTCGAGGCCGGGACGACCGTGACCTCGAAGCCTTCGTCGACCAGACGCCGCAAAATATTGTACTTGATCCCGAAGTCATAGGCCACGACTCTAAAATGGGAGGGGGCCCCGTCTGGTGACGCCCCTCCCGCGCCCACTTTCCAACTCCCGCTGCTCTCCGTCCATTTATAGGACTTGGCGCAGGTGACTTCTTTGACCAAGTCCCGGCCAAGGATGCTGGGGGCC
>Ga0209690_1000292_pt1 | contig 26217 bp, 26 predicted proteins | sample GraSoiAngelo_150_FD_186164 | JGI IMG/M metagenome (GOLD analysis project Ga0209690, IMG submission 186164) | Grasslands soil microbial communities from the Angelo Coastal Reserve, California, USA - 14_1009_09_40cm (SPAdes) (version 2) | ecosystem: Environmental > Terrestrial > Soil > Grasslands ... | reverse complement strand
CAGAAACGTCCGTGTAGACGTTCGGGTGTTTGTAGATGAGCTCGGCGACGTCCGCAAACCATGGATTGCCAAAGTGGCAGAGAATCATTGTCAGTCCCTCCCACTTGTTGGCTAGTCCGTCAAGTGTCAGCGGATGAGAGGCGGCAAGGTCCCCTGTACTGAACGCTGTGTCTCCGGTGTGGAAGAGCACCGGGAGCCCTTCGGACTCGGCGTAGTCGTATAGCCCGCTGAACACCGAGCTTTCCGCTGATGCCTTCACATAACCCAGCCTGACCTTGAAGGCCTTGACCTCCTTCGTGTTCTCCTTTGCGAGCTTGACTGCGGCCTTCACGTCTTTGGCAGTGGGCTCGACAGTAACCACAGGCGCGAGCATCCCCCCGCTACGTGCGCACAGCGCGATGACTTTGTCGTTTGGAAGGGCGACGGTTCCTTGTAAGGGCGGGCTAAGAAGGAGCCCGCGTGTGATCCCGTACCTCTCCATCGTTCCTAGCAACTCTTCTAGCGTGTATCTCAGTCCGTTCATACGTGCAAATCGGATTAGAGCGTCGTCTTGCCGTTCAGACAAGTGCACGTGGGCGTCGATGATTTTTTGCAATGATCTCCATTCTGCGGCTGAATCTGAATAAGGGTTGTTGCGTGAACCCTGGGGGACCCGAACAGACCACGATTGATCGACATTAATCGATACGGTTTTAGTCCGGTTAGAGACAATTGTTGATTTGGAATGTCAGCACGGTTTACTGACGAGTATTCCACGAAGGAATTGTCGAAGCGGACTTGGTCTGTTTTTGAAAAGCTCTTCCTGAAGCAAGGAGTGGTAGGGGATGGTTGGTGGTGTTGGTGCATGCATCATCACGTGTCATCCTACTCTTTGCCTGAGAACCAGCAGCCGCGGACCCGTGCCGAGAGAGCGGTGAGAAACCATCGGCAGAAAGCAGAGCTCGTGGAGAAAGGATGTGCCCACGGGATCCTTGTTTATGCAAAGGGAGAACCGGTAGGATGGTGCCAATATGGGCCCAGGGAGGAGCTTCCTCGTGTCGACAATACTCAGAACTATCGAAGACTTGCCCTCGAAGGTGGTACAGAAAGATTGTGGAGAATTACTTGCTTTGTCGTTGACAAACAGCATCGGCGACGCGGTGCAGCTAGCGTCGCGTTGAAAGCGGCGCTGGAAGCGATAAGGAAGAAGGGCGGGGGGCTCGTCGAAGCCTATCCGGTGAGTGAGACTGATCAAGGATCAAACTACATGTACTGTGGAACAGTTGGAATGTTCGAAAAGGCGGGATTCAAGACGATCGCGTCCTTGGCGACTGGCAGAACCCCTACTGTTGTAATGCGAAGGACCATCTGAAGGCTCTTACTAATCTGCCGGCGTAGCACGGCTCAATACTTATCTCATCTAACGAACCTAACAACCCATCAATGCAGTCGACGACCAGCAAGGTCGAGATTCGCGATATAGCAAATGGCTTATGGATCTGGCGCGCGGAACATCATCACTGGAAGCCAGGCGATGACTGGCAGCCGATCGTCACATCAACCTATGTCGAATCGGGAGGCGAGAGGCTGGTGGTTGACCCGCTCGTGCCGAAAGCGGCGGCTGAAGAATTGTGGAAGAGACTGGACAACCGGCCGCCGACCATGGCTGCGGTAACAATTCCTGACCACGTGCGGGACGTCGACGATTTCGTCAGTCGCTATCGAGTCCGAGCTTTCGGTCCCAGACTCTTCTGGCCCGACGACCTGCCGAAGAGCAAGCTGGAGATCCTCGAACCGGACCAAGTGCTACCGGGAGGCGTGGTCGCTCTTTACGATGGAAGGGGACGGCTTGAGACACCCCTATGGCTACCTGAACAGCGTACGATAGTCTTTGGAGATGCATTGACGGAGAGAGCAGGCGTACTCCGGGTCTGGTCTTCACCGTGGCATGAGAAGCGAGCGTTGCCAGCGCTGCGAGAGTTGCTCAAGCTCCCGTTTGAGCACGTTATCATTTCACACGGCGACCATGAACCGGTGCATGATCGCGCAGCGTATGAACGTGCATTGAAACTCCCACCTTGGACGGGCTAGCACTCCTAAAAACGCTTAGCCCGCTAACAAGAATCATCGCGATGTTCCCCTCCCGGGGGGCGGTGTGTACGGGTCGGACCAGGCTGCTTTGTCGGTGTCATGATCTCGAGTGATTACTATTTTTCCTCTGGTGCGTCCTTCTTCGAAATAGCGAATAGCCTGGGCCGTCTCTGCCAAGGGGTAGGCTCTATCAATCACAGGAATTATGTCTCCCTGCTCGATGAGCTGCTTCAGCACGACGAGGTCGTCATGGTTTGATTTTGCGATGAAAAACGTGAACTTCTTGTCGCCCCGTGACGCGAATCGGCTTCTGACTATGAAATAGAGTAGACGCCTCACGATCTTGTCTTTGAAGCCGACGAGGACAAATGTGCCCTTCGGATTCATTATGCGCTTGTAGTCAGAGATGGAATGAGAGGCACCGATTTCCACTATCAAGTCATAAGATTCTCCCTTCTTGGTGTAATCCTCCTGAATGTAATCGATCACTTGATCAGCGCCGAGCTTGCGAACCATGTCCAGATTCTCCGAGTTGGTCACGGCGGTGACTCTGGCTCCGAATGCCTTGGCAATCTGAACGGCAAAAGTTCCTACTCCACCGCCTGCACCGTTAATCAACACCTTCTGACCGGGTTTGATGTGCCCATGGTCGCGGAGAGCTTGTAGAGCCGTAAATCCGGCGATCGGTACCGCTGCACACTGTTCGAACGAAGTATTGCTCGGTTTCAAGGCTATCCTGCTCTCACGTGCAAGACCGTACTCTGCGTAAGCGGCGTTGACTACTCCGTACACTTCGTCTCCTGGTTTGAACTGAGTCACGTCGTTGCGTACCGCTTCTACTACGCCGGCGAAGTCGGTACCCAGTCCGGGCTCTTTTGGCCGGCGGACTCCCATGCTTAGTCGAAACAGTGGGCCGATAAGTCGTATCACGAGCGATGCTCCTCTCATGTCATGCTTGTCTGCGGCGTTCACCGAGGACGCATAGATCTTTACCAGTACTCCACGTACTTGGTTCGGAGTAGGTTTCTCCACTTTCTTGATCTGGAGAACGTCTGGCGATCCGAAACGTTCGCGGACGATCGCTTTCATGAGTCCTGTCTCCAGTGGCTTTGGTTCGGCTGTCATTGCTGGTTCATCAATCATATTTCGCGAGCACCTCCTCTGTCGTGGTGAGCATCTCGACGAGATCGATTGTGGTTTCTTCCATCACGTCTTTCACCTGCTTCTTCGCGGCCTGCGTAAGGAGTGCGCGTAGATGGACGAAATCGCTGGTTGTTGAGACTCCTTGGGGCTGCGATTACTACCCACCTATGTCCAACAGAGATAGAACTGCATTGGATAAAGTTGGCCACGCCTCCGACTCTGGATCGATTAGTTCGTAGTGGCCAATACCGTCAAGCTTGACCAGAGTGGGCCGGTCGCCTAGCTTCTCCGCTTTCTCGACATACGCCTTGGACTGGGAAACAGGGACGGTATCGTCGTCCGTTCCATGAACTAGGACTTGTCTTGCGCCGGTCGGGAGGAGTTCGATTGGTGAGCCGGCATTGTATCGGTCCGGGTGTTCCTCGGGTGTTCCGCCCATGAGCCGATCTACTATGCCGTGTCCCAGCTTCTGCTTCCACGCAAGACGCAGATCCGATACTCCTGCGAGCGAGACCGCGCTTGTGATGGCTTGCCTAAGGTCGCTGTGGAGAGGTGAGTCTTTGCTGATTCGGTGACTACTAACCAACCAGAGGGCTAGGTGTCCACCTGCAGAATGGCCAATTATGGCTGTTCGATCCAGGTCGAAACGTGGGTCAGGGTCCATTGTTTGGAGAATATTGCGAGTAGCGAGGCTGATGTCCAGAAAAGTTCCAGGCCAGCCGCCTCCTGGGTTGCCGATCCTCCGGTATTCTAGGTTGCACGTGATTATTCCTCTAGAGGTGAAGGCAGCGCAGAGATGCCCGATATGCAACAGATCATAACGGGACTGCCAGAAACCGCCATGGACAACAAAGAGCAGCGGAAACGGTCCTTTGCCGTTGGGAAACCGAAGTTCTGCGAACTGACTAGGATCATTGCCATAGCGGATCCGTACATCAAAAGAAGGTGAGGTTCTATCTAGGATGCTACTCAAGGTTCTCCACAGTCACGTCTTACGCAGACTGGGTTGCTCGCATTTAGAGTTCCTCGTCAAGCCGGTCCTGAAAGAGGACGCCGGCTCTCATGATGAGATGAATAATCCCTCTTCGGCGACTCTCCCCGATCTTCAAGATACTACATACATAAAAGCTTTTAAAGGCGTCAGGCGTTCACTTTGAGACCATGGTTACTTGGAGTCCTCGAAACACCATAATAGTTGCAGTATTATTGTCAGCACTGGCTGGAAGCGTCAGCGGACTCGGCGCATCATACCTTGCCCGCACTAGTCCCACGGCTCAGACTCGGAATTTCTATCTCTTCGCGGTCGACCAATCGTTCAACTCTTCACTGGCGACAGGACTCAAGGCTGACTACGATTTCTCAGCTAGCGTGATCACTGTTAACAGGGGCGACACCTTGGTGATCCACTTCTACAACCCAACTGATCAGAATCATACTTTCACCATGGGTGCCCCCTACGCGAACGATGTCTTCGTCGCGGCGCATCCTACCGACCAAAGCCCAATCCACAACGCAACTATCACAATCAACGCGGATCAAGCTGGAATATTCTCATTCTACTGCAGGTTCCACACGCCATCCATGTCAGGAAGCCTTGTAGTCCAAGGATAACCACATTACATTCTCCTCTTCGCCTAGCGCCTAGAAAATGTAAGTTCTGCGAGTGCAAGAAATTCAGGTTCTAGAATTATCCATCATGTACATTTTTGTGCATTCAGCTTCTAGCTCACGGGTCCGGGTTGTTCGAGACACCGTTCCGCAAGCCTAAATAGGCACATTGGGAAGCGTGGTCGTAACCCTGGTGTGAAGGCGATGGGTGGTCATCTTTACTGGCATAAGTGCCGCGTCGAGACCATCCTCGACGACTAGGCACAAACACCAGATCCTAACACTCCAAGACTCGCGTCCTTCTTCATCTCTCCGCCTACCGTCTTCCTCCCACCATCGACGCCGCCTGCTGATTGTCAAGTTCGGCGGCTCCAGCTTATCCAATCCGAAAAGAATCGGTCTGGCCGTAGCATCAGTGGCGCGGGAGTATGCCCGCGGAAACCGTGTCGTGGTAGTTGCTAGCGCTGTAGGTAACACTACCGATCGCCTGCTGCATCTCACGAACGGAGGTGTCGGACTGGTCGATACAGATAGAGACGATATTTTGGCGATGGGAGAGAGGACTAGCGCGAGAATATTTGCAGCTTCGTTGAAATCTCGAGGAATACAGGCACGATGCTACGACCCATCTGATCGAGACTGGCCCATAATCACCGACGATAATTTCCTGAACGCGAACCCTCTCAAGACTAGAAGCATCCAACGCATCCGACGCTACCTCAAGCCAGTCCTCGGCGATGGAGTGGTCCCGGTGATAGGAGGATTCATCGGTCGAACAACGGACGGACGCATTAGCACTCTCGGCCGAGGAGGAAGCGACACGACGGCTCTCCTGCTGGCAATGGCACTCGAAGCAGAAGAGGTCGTGCTCGTTACCAACGTGCCGGGAATCTTAAGCGCCGATCCAACCCTTGTCAGGAAAGCCCGGGTACTTCCACGAATCGATATGAAAACGTTGACCGGGATAGCCGATACCGGAACAAAATTCATCCATCGTAAAGCGTTGCGATTCAAAGATCCCAACATCAACATTCGCGTAATATCAAACACGAATGGCAGGCTAGACTCGCAAGGAACGCTCGTTACCGGAGCCTCGATTCCCGAGCTAGAAGTTACGATTAACAATCCCCACCCAGTAGCATCAGTGACAATCGTAGGAAAAGAACTGCCTCACCAACCAGAGCTAGTTCGGAAGATCTCGAAACTAGCCGGACCGAATCTAGTAGCCGTCTCTCAAGACAGCGACAGTGCCATTCTATACATCAAACAGACGCCAAAACTGCAGCAACAATTATCGAGATTGCACAACGCGGTCCTGAAAGATCCGCACGGAATTGCCCTTGCTGCCAGGACGGGAATGGCTCTCGTAAAAGTCCGAAGCATTGGATTAGAAGAGAGACCAGGAGTGGTCGCTAGAATAAGCGACGCCCTACGTTCCGCGAACATCAACATGTTCGGAATTCTCACAATAACATCTTCTGTTCTGGTTTTCGTGGACTGGAAAGTACGGCGCAAAGCCGCCAGCCTCATCAGGAGTTCGTTGGAGAACAACTGACTGACAAGTATGCTGTGATCATGATGGAATCTGGAAAAACACGCAGACTCGGACGAATATTCCGAGACGATGGCAAAACTGTCATCGTTCCGATGGACCACGGAGTATCAGTTGGTCCAATCGAAGGACTAGGCGACATGAGAAAAACTGTAAACCATGTCGCGAAAGGAGGAGCCGACGCTGTCCTCGTACACGCGGGCCCAGCCAGGACTGTCGACACTACACAACTAGGTCTCATCGTCCATCTATCAGGGGCCACACGACTGACCAAGGAACCCAACTGGAAAATGCAGCTCTGCAGCGTCAAAGAAGCCGTCCGTCTTGGTGCGGACGCAGTATCCGTCCACATCAATGTGGGATCAGAACATGAGCAGGACATGCTGGACAACTTCTCGCGAATACTGGACGAGTGCGACGACTATTCCATGCCGCTCATCGCAATGATGTATCCTCGAGGACCGAAAATCTCAGATGAACATTCCTTCGAAGTCGTGAGCCACGCAGCTCGGCTGGGGTATGAACTCGGAGCAGACATCGTAAAGACGAACTACACAGGTGACGTTGAGAGCTTCAGAAAAGTCGTCAACAGCGTAAGAGTACCCATCGTGGTCGCGGGCGGACCCAAGTCAGACCATGTAAGCGAATGTCTTCGATTAGTCTACGAATCGATCAAAGCAGGAGCCGCCGGCGTATCAATCGGCAGGAACGTCTTCCAGCACCAAGATCCAACCATCATGACCCGAGCCATCGCAGAGATCGTCCACAACAAAGCGGACCCTGGGAACGCGCTATCTACTCCGGGTGAGAAAAGTGAAACAATTCTGGCTAGAACCTAGTCACGACATATCCGAAGATCACCTTCGAAAGATGGCGGAAGAGGCCAGACCACACGCCATAATCCTGCCCAAGCCAATCGCCGGATTCCCAGTGAAAGTCGCCAGCCCGGTCGAAGGAGCAGACATCCTAGTAACTTGCGACATAACCGCTGCTTACGCCGCGAAAGACAGAGGAGTTCCTGTTGCACTTCAGATCACAGTCGAACACCGTAGCGATGTGGAGCGGGTCTCGCAGTCCCTCGAAGCAAGCCCCGAGTATCTGCTCATCGACTGCCCCAACTGGAAAATCATCCCGGTCGAGAACCTGATCGCAGAAACCAAAGGAAAATCAAAGATCCTAGCTAGGACAAGAAACTATGAGGAGAGCAAAACCGCGCTATCAATACTAGAGAAGGGAACGGACGGGATATCTCTCGCACCTGATCACCCAAGCGATATTATCAAGACCCGCGACCTGATCCTAGAACAGCTCGAGCCAGTTTCTCTCTCACTGGCAAAAGTGACAGCTATCCGACCGATCGGGACCGGTGCCCGGGTCTGCGTAGACACTTGCGAGATTCTACACGAAGGAGAGGGGTTGCTAACTGGCAGCTCGTCCCAGGGACTGTTTCTCGTCGAAGGTGAAATCCACTCCAACCCTCACATTAACTCCCGTCCTTTCAGGGTCAATGCTGGGCCAGTCGCGTTGTACCTCCTCGCGCCGAAAGGCAAAACCCAGTACCTTTCGGAACTGTCGGCAGGACAATCTGTCCTACTCGTGGACAAGGAAGGGCGGACGAGGACGGCGGATGTCGCCCGCGTCAAGATAGAACGCAGGCCGATGATGCTCATAGAAGCTTCCGTCGGGTCTGACTCCGTGAAAACGATCGTTCAGAACGCGGAAACAGTCCGACTCGTCAACCCTGCCGGATCAAAGTCCATCTCAGATATCCGACCCGGCGACGAGGTACTTGTTCGATACGAGGAGGGTGGACGACACTTCGGGACCAGGGTCCCAGACGAGATGATTATTGAAAAATGAAACCCAAAATCTGTGTATCTCTATCCTCCAAGGACCCTCACGAACTATACCGGAAGGCACAGCGCGCGGAGGCGTTGTCAGCTGACCTAGTGGAAGTTAGACTGGACGGACTCAGCAACTACAATGGATTATCGAAGCTTGCCGGCTCAATGGAGATACCTGTGATCGCCACGAACCGGCCAGCCTTGCAAAAGGGATCCTTTGCACGTTCGGAGAGCGAACGATTGAGCCTGTTAATGGACGCAGTGGAAGGAGGAGCCGACTACGTAGATATTGAGAGCTCAACCAGTCATCTTGACCAAGTCATGGACACGTTCCGGAAGACCAGCGCCAAGATCATCCTTTCACATCATAATCATTCCAGAACTCCGAAGCTATCAGAGCTGAAATCGACACTGGCCAAACTTCAAAAAAGCAAGTCAGACCTCTACAAGATTGTCACCACCGCTCGATCGTTAGAAGATAACCTAACAATCCTCAGTCTGCTAAAGACGAGCCGCAGAACCAGTCCGCTCGTGTCCTTCGCGATGGGAAAACCGGGGGTTTGGTCAAGAATACTAGCACCATTCTACGGCGCAGACTTCACCTACGCTTCACTGAGAAGAGGACTGGAAACTGCGCCTGGACAGCCCAGCATTTCTGAACTGCGAAGCATCTACGAGACAATCGATGTTGAGTAGGCGGTTAAGATAACAGGAGAAACTAGGGTGTATTCACTGTTCGGTTCACCAGTAGAGCACAGCCTCAGCCCGGTGATCTTCAACACTACCTTCCAGAAACTCTCGCTAAACCGTGCTTACCTCCCTTTCGATGTCAGGAAGAATCAGCTCAAGAGTGCTGTAGAGGCGGCTCGCACGCTGGGCTTTGACGGCTTCAATGTTACGATGCCCCACAAGACAGGGATTCTGGAGCTGGTCGACCGGCTTGATGACGTGGCGAAGAAGGGAGGCACAGCCAACACCGTCGCCAGAGTCGGGCGGAGCCTTGTCGGGTACAGCACAGACGGTGAAGGAGCACTGAGGGCGATCAAATCCTACGGATTCGAGCCCGAGGACAAGAATATACTGGTAATCGGAGCTGGCGGAGCCGCTAGGGCGGTTGTCCAGAGCCTCTCAACGCGACACAATTCGGTAAGAATCCTGAACCGTTCCCTGCACAGAGCGAAGAGGGTAGCCGAGAACCTGAACGGTCAAAGAAGAGTCTCCTACGGGAAACTGACGAGAAAGAACCTGGAGGCTTCCATACCCGGAACGAATCTTCTAGTCAACGCAACACCGCTGCAAACCGCGAAAATTCTCTCCAAGCTAGGCATTCAATCTCAAAACTTGAGACAGATTGACTGGGTCTTCGACCTGGCGTATGACGGATTCTCTGCACCGCTCCCAATCCGGAGTGGCCGGATAAGTCCGCTGGAAATGCTGGTTCAACAGGCTGCATTGTCGTTCGAAATCTGGCTCGGAAAACCCGCTCCATTCGCCCTCATGCGGTCGTCATTGACAGACCATTTGAGGCGAGACTGGAAATGAAGGGCAACGGCCAGGCAGTCGCACATGGCGCCGCCAGCATTCTCAACGCTTTCGCGACGGGCAAGGGAGGAGCGATAGGGGTTGATCTCTGGACATGGGCAAGAGTTAGCTTGAAGGACGGAGAGGGCGAAACATCCGGATTCGTAAGTTCAAACCCACAAGAATCCAGCAAGCTCGCCATCAGGGTAGTGGAGAAGGTCCTCGAACACTACGGATATGAAAGGAAGCTCCACGGAGAAGTAGTAACCTCATCCAACATTCCAACTGCTGTGGGCCTGAAGAGTAGTAGCGCAGCGGCCAACGCCGTAGCCCTAGCAACTGCTTCGGCACTTGATCGAGAGCCCAATGATGACGTTCTTGTAGAAATCGGGGTTGAGGCATCACTCGAGTGTGGAGTTAGCCTGACCGGAGCCTACGACGATTCCTTTGCGTCATGGCATGGAGGCGCTGTTCTGACTGATAATGATCGAAGAAAAGTGGAGAAAGTTCTCAAGGTTCCAGAAGACATCAGAATCATTATACTAGTTCCGCCGAGACAGACACTCACAGGCAGCCTTGACCGTCGCAGGTTTGTTCCTATCAAGAGGATCTCAGAGCTTGCATACGACGAAGCTAGGAATGGTCATGTATGGGACGCGCTCACCCTTAACGGCCTTGCCTTCTCAGCTGTTCTAGGAGAAGATCCACGCCCGGCGATCTCGGCAATCGAGGCTGGAGCACTGGGTGCAGGACTTTCCGGCAAAGGACCCGCAGTCGTGGCAGCAGTCGAAGAAAAAGTCGCAAAGAAGGTCCGTCAAGCATTCGAGAAATTCGACGGGCGTATCATTGAGACCGAGCCAAACTACTCGAGAGCGTGTGTCGAAACTTGAGAGTGACGATTAAGGGTCCACAATCGCTCCGGGGCACGGTAAGTGCTCCGGGCTCTAAGGCGTACACTCACAGAGCACTGCTAGCCTCCCTGCTCTCGCAAGGAGAGACTGTCATCCAAGGAGTCTCTGAATGCGATGATACCCGCAGTACCCTCGAAGCGATCCGATCCCTCGGCGCAAGAGCCCGGACTGAAAATAACCGGATCGTATCCTGTGGAACAAAAAAATTCGTCTCATGCACTACCCCTATAGACTGCGGCGAGTCGGGTGCGACTCTCAGATTTCTAACCGCCATCGCAGGAACGTCATCAGCCAGAACCACGCTTCGGGCTAGTGTGATGCTTGCCAAGAGACCATTGGAACCGTTACTCAAAGCAATGGAAACGCTCGGGGCCTCGACAACGATAACCGAGAACAGAGAAGGTTCTGAAGTAAAAGTTCACGGCCCACTCAAAGGGGGAGAAACATGGATTCAAGGTGATATCAGTTCACAGTTCATCTCTGGGCTCCTATTTGCAGCGCCACTAGCCGCAAATGATGTTACAATCCACGTGAAGGGCCGACTGGAATCACGCCCATACGTTGAGATGTCCCTTGATGTTTTGAAGAGACACGGAATCTCAATCGACGTAGACGATAGTGAGTTTCACATTCCCGCGCCGCAGAAGTACACTAGTGCCTTCCACGATGTTCCCGGAGACTTCTCCTCTGCTGCATTTCTCATTGCTGGTGCAGGGATCGCTGGAGAAGAGATTACTGTTTCTGGTCTAAATCCGGGATCACTGGAGCCCGACGCAGTCTTTCTGAAAGTCATCGACGGAATGGGTCTAGATGTCAGGAATACCGGTCAGACCCTCGAGGTCAGGGGAAGCAAGCTGGAACCCTTCGAGTTCGATGCGATGAACAACCCTGACCTTGTCCCTCCTCTGGAGGTCCTAGGATGTTTCGCGAGGGGAATCTCCGAGATTCGGGGCGTGGAGAGGCTGCGTTACAAGGAAACTAATCGTTTGCAAACGATCCCGGCCGAACTCGGGAAGATGGGCGCAAAGATTAGCGTCGATGACGACGTTGTTAAGATCATGGGAGGAGGGTTGGTTGGTTGCGAACTCGACTCGAAACATGATCATCGGGTGGCAATGTCTTGTGCAATCGCAAGCATCGGTGCATCAGGAGACTCATCAATTCGCAATGCAGAAGCCGTCTCGAAGTCTTACCCAGAATTCTTCCAAGACCTTATCAGACTCGGAGTGGAACTCAGTGTGGAGTAACTCCCTCGGCAAAGCCTTCACCGTCACGTGCTTCGGTGAAAGCCACGGTCCCGGCGTAGGAGCTACAATAGACGGCTGTCCAGCAGGTCTTCCTCTGACGATCGATGATGTGCAACAGGCGCTGAATCTGAGAATTCCGCAGGAGATTGAGGTTGTATCTACACGTAGAGAGCCTGACATCGTAGAAATATTTTCAGGCGTTTTTCAAAACCATACTACCGGTGCCCCAATTACGTTGAACATCAGAAACAGGGACACGAAATCCTCTGACTATGACCAGTTGAAGGATGTTGTTCGGCCCGGACACGCCGACTATCCGGCCAAGGTAAAGTACGGAGGTTTCAGCGACTACAGGGGAGGCGGAAGGCTCTCAGGCCGAATGACAGCCGCCTTCGTGGCCGCAGGAGCTATTGCTAGGAAACTACTCTCTCAGTCTGGAGTAGAAGTCTTGGCCTACACCCGCGAAATAGGCGGCATCAGACTCGAGACTTCGCCAAATCCGGGCGATGCTAGAAGTGTGACCTACCAGAACTCCATGAGGTGCCCGGACCCTGTCGCCTCGGAAAAAATGAGAGACGTTGTGCTGAGCGCGAAAGCGGACGGAGACAGTGTCGGAGGAGTGGTCGAGTGCACCGCACTAAATCTACCAGTCGGCGTTGGCGAGCCGCTGTTCGACGCTCTCGACTCAGAACTGGCAAAGATATTGTTTGGAATCCCTGCGGTCAAGGGCATAGAGTTCGGAGCCGGCTTCCAATCCTCTAGATTGCGAGGGTCTGAGAACAATGACCAGTACGAGATCAAAGAAGGTAAGATCATGACGCTTACCAACAATTCCGGAGGGGTCCTGGGGGGAATGTCGACAGGGATGCCCCTCCTCCTACGAGTCGCTTTCAAGCCACCATCATCTATAGCGAAAGCACAGAAGACCGTGGATGTATCGCGAATGGAGGAAGCAAGCCTCTCAGTTAAGGGCAGACATGACCCTTGCGTGGTGCCTAAGGCCGTCCCGGTAGTCCAGGCGATGGTGGCAATAGGACTCGCTGATCTGATGATCCGTGGCGGGATCATTCCCAGAGTGTTGAAGAGCTAGCACTATTGGACGAGATTCCGAGGATCAGAGAAAGGATCGATGAGATAGACCATAAACTAGTCTTACTACTAAAGTACAGATACGAGAACGCTCGATTACTAGGTCGGATAAAAAGAGCAAGAAGCATCGAGCCCCGCGACCCTGAACGCGAGAGGATCATCCTTCGAAAAGTGCAAGATGCCGCAGCTAGACTAGGGTTGGAGCCGAAGCTCACACTTCCAATATTCAAAGAGATTTTCAATTTCAGCGTGCAAGCTCAACGGAATCCGGGCACCAATCATACCATCGGGCTTGAGAGGAAGAAAATCCTCATCCTAGGAGGAACCGGCGGCATGGGTCGTCTCTTTGCGAATTTCGCAAATGTTCATGGCGCATCAGTGAAAATCGTCGGCCGAACCATCAGCGAACCCAGAAGACAGCTAGAGAGCTGGCAGTGGAAGCTGGTTCAATCTCAGATGCAACAGCATCCGACATTGTCGTCGTAGCCGTTCCAATGGAATCCGTAGTAGAAGCTTCGATCGAGATCGCGCAATACATGCAGGACGGAGCATTGCTCACAGACTTGTCTTCTGTTAAGACCGGAATCGCCGACAGAATTGCATCTAAAGTTCCGACGGCGGTAGAGTACGTGAGTATCCATCCACTCTTCGGACCTAGTATCGACCATGTAGAAGGACAGAACATAGTCGCCATACCTTTCAAGACTGGCTCGCAATGGAGAAGTTTCTCGCGGGCTTTGAGAAAGGCCGGTGCGAGAGTCCATCTGATGTCGAGCGAACATCATGACAGAGTGATGGGATATGTCCAAGCTCTGCATCACTTTGCTCTTCTTTCTCTAGGAGTGGCTCTAAGAAAGTGGGATGGCGAGTTCAAGACAAGCTCAATCGCTGAAACTCTAGACAGGATTGAGGGTCTCTTGGATAACTGGGGCACGATTGTCGAGATTCAGAGGTTGAACCCTTACTCTCCAGTAGTTCGTAGGGGATTCATCGAAACATGCCTACAACTGGTCGGAATGCAGCAATCGGATGTGTCAGATGTCGAGAGAACTCTGCAGTCTAATGTACATAAGTGGTCACGCAAGCTATAAATGCGACTTACATGTTAGAAAGCGTGGCGAGTCCCATGGGGTATAGCCTTTGGACAAGAGCTCTCGACGACACGGTCGTCAAAGCTCAGCTATTTTCCGATCGCGACTAGCAAGCGGCCAATCGAAATCTTCTCCTCCATCCTAGACAAGTCAGAGACAGCGTTCATTCTAGAATCAGTCGAAGGCCCACGTCGACTCGCGAGGTACACATTCCTAGGATTTGACCCGCAAAAGACCGTCCGGATAAACAATCGACACGTCGAACTGTTGGATCGGCGAAACTCGGAACGCCGGATCGAAGCCTGCAAAGCACCACTATCATATCTCGAGAATCTGAATACTCACGCGAAGGAGGGAAAGACCGGCGAGAGATATTCCGGGGGCCTGGTCGGATACGTATCCTACGACCTCGTCCGGTCTCTCGAAAAAATTCCGCGCGTCGGCCAGAAACGCGCGGCATTCTCCGATGCCGAGTTCGGACTATTCGAAGACGGCATCGTCTTCGACCACGTCAAAGGCAGATTGTACTATTTCTGCCGAGATGAAAACAGAATCGACCGAGTAAGGAACCTAGTCAAGGAGTCTGGACATGAAAGCCAGGTTGTCTTCGGCGAGCCCAAGTCGAACCTAAGCCAAGAAGAGTTTTGCGAGCGAGTTGGACGAGCGAAGGAGTACATTCAGTCAGGCGACATTTTCCAGGTAGTTCTCTCTAGGAGATACAAGATTCCTTTCAAAGGGTCCCTACTCCGCTTCTACCGGGCACTGAGAAAGGTCAACCCGTCTCCGTACATGTATTATCTCAAGTTCGGAGATAGAGAGGTAGTCGGATCCAGTCCTGAAATGCTCGTTAGGAAGACTGGAAGAACCGTCGAGACCTTTCCCATCGCCGGAACACGGCCGTTCACAAGCGATCCAGCTAGGAACAAGGCTCTAGCCGCGGAATTATTGCAAGACGAGAAAGAGAGAGCGGAACATGTCATGCTGGTGGACCTCGCACGGAATGACATTGGAAGAGTCTGCGACTACGGGACAGTCCAGGTCCCCGAGTTCATGAAAGTCCAGAACTATAGCCACGTCCAACACATCGTTTCGAGAGTCAGCGGACGTCTACAACGAGGGGCAACTGGGACGGATGTGTTCAAGGCAGTATTTCCGGCCGGAACTGTAACGGGAGCACCGAAGGTGAGAGCAATGCAGATCATAGAAGAGCTGGAGGTCGGTGCACGTGGACCATATGCTGGAGCCGTTGGCGACTTCTCATCTAACGGAAACGCGGATTTCGCGATAACTATCAGGACGCTATTCGCGCAGCACGGCTACTGCTACCTACAGTCCGGCGCGGGAATAGTAGCGGACTCTGTTCCTGACAGGGAATGGATCGAGTCTGAGAGAAAGACCGCGGCACTCTTCACGGCTATGGACCAAGCACAGAGGAACCAGGTTTGAAAGTGCTCATTCTGGACAATTACGACAGCTTCGTCTACAACCTCGCCCAGTACGCGGGAGAGGTCGCTGACGAAGTAGTTGTGAAACGGAACGATGAAGTGAACATCCCAGCGGTTCGCAGGTTTTCCCCGGACAAGATCATAATCTCTCCTGGTCCCGGAACGCCAGCAGACCCTCGATACTTCGGCATCTGTACGGAGGTCCTCCGGAAGGTAAGCATCGAAACTCCGACCCTAGGGGTATGTCTCGGTCATCAAGGGATCGTTCATTCTTTCGGAGGAAAGATAGTGAGGGCGAAGAGACTTCGCCACGGCAAAACCAGCTCGATAAGACATGATGGGAAGGGAATTTTTCGTGGACTAGAGAACCCATTCGAGGCTACAAGATACCATTCTCTCGTCGCTGATCCCAGAACCCTTCCAGACAGTCTCGAAGTGTCAGCACGATCCGAGGACGATCAAGAAGTAATGGCGGTGCGACACCGAGAATTTCCGATTGAAGGGGTCCAGTTCCACCCGGAATCCATCCTCACAGTGCACGGTCATCGTATGATCGCAAATTTCCTGGAGGCCTAGTCGGGGATGATTAGAGAGTATATTCCGGTTCTTCTCGAAAACCACGACCTAACGCCCGAACAGGCGGAGTCTGCAATGATGGACATCATGACTGGACAAGCTACGCCTTCGCAAATCTCCGCCTTTCTGATCGGCCTGAAGAAGAAGGGTGAGACAGTTGACGAAATCACTGCAATAGCCCAAGTGATGAGAAGCTTCGGTAGAACAGTAAACCCGAAGGTTGATGGCTACTTACTAGATACGTGTGGCACCGGCGGAGACAAGACAAAGACCTTCAACGTCAGCACCACCGCGGCCTTTGTAATAGCCGCAGCCGGAGTTAAAGTCGCAAAACATGGCAACCGATCCTTCACAAGCCGTTGCGGCAGCGCAGACGTCCTAGAACAGCTCGGAGTTAGGCTGGAGGTCGAGCCTGCACTGGTAGAGAAGGCGATTGAAGAGATCGGCATCGGGTTCATGTTCGCGCCCAACTTTCATCCTGCCATGAAGAACGTAGCTTCGATAAGACGGGAAATAGGAGTACGCACAATCTTCAACATTCTAGGCCCGCTGACCAACCCGGCAGGGGCAAATGCTCAGCTCATCGGAGTCTACGAGAGCGAACTCTTGGAACCGATGTGTGTCGCCGCGCACAATCTCGGAGCAAGATCTGTCATGACCGTTTACGGGGTTGATGGGGTTGACGAGATTTCCCTAACGGGAAAGACAATCATCGTCAAACAGCAGAAGGGGAAAACAGTCAGAGAAGAAATCTTACCTGAAGACCTCGGCCTAAAAGAGACCACTCCGGAAATGCTGGTAGGTGGAGACCCTGAGCAGAACGCTCGACTTACAGCCAGAATCCTTTCTGGTCATTTGAGAAGAGATGATCCCCGGGTCCAGATCGTTGCTGCAAACGCCGCGGCCGGGCTGGTCCTCTGCGAAGTAGCGGAAGATATGAGGACAGGGGTCGAACTGGCCCTCGATGCTGTAGAGAACGGAAAAGGACTTCAGATCCTTCGTAAGCTAATCGAGTTGTCTGGCGGGAATCCTGAGCGACTAGAAATCATGGCATGAGATTCGATGGTCGACTATATTGTCGGTCTGGCTCTAAAAGCACGGGCGAGGGTCGGACGCGGCTATTACGACAATGTTCGGCGAGGAGGGCATTCTAGTAAACGTCTCACAGAAACTATCCGGAAAGTTCAAGGCACGCCGATAATCACCGAAGTAAAGTTCGCCTCTCCATCAGCTGGAAAAATACGGGAACACGGAGACCCGCTCCGAATCGCAAAGGCGATGCTGAAAGGTGGAGCCTGTGCCATCTCGGTCCTCACAGACCCTGACGACTTTCAAGGCAATTTGGACACGCTTGCAACACTGAGCAGGGAAGTCGACGTCCCACTGGTAATGAAGGACATCATTGTGTCGCTCGTGCAAATCCGAGCCGCAGCTAGGGCCGGGGCGAGTGCGATCGTGTTGATTAGCGAACTATTCAGTAGACGATTAACTGAAGAGCCACTCGACAGACTGGTGCGAGAGGCGGGCAGACTCGGACTTGAGGTTCTTCTAGAGGCAAATAGCCCTGAGGAGTTTAGGAAGCTTCCCGAACACAAGCCAGACTTGTACGGAGTTAACAACCGAAATCTTTCCACGTTCCAACTGGATCTGTTGACGACGGAAAGGGTCCTTACGATGAATGGTCATGTTGATCGGCCGGTCGTGTCCGAGAGCGGCATAGAAAATCCGAGAGACATTGTGCGATTGAAAAATGCCGGGGCAAAGGCGTTCCTCGTTGGAACATCAATCATGAAGTCCTCTGCCGTGGAGTCGAAAGTGCGGGAACTGGTCAACGCTTGAAAAGTCTGGCGAAGTTGGGCTCAGTAGACTCGGCTGGCAAGTTTGGAAAGTATGGCGGACAGTACGTGCCTGAAACCCTAATGGAACCACTGAAGACATTGGCAGATGCCTATACACGCCTTTCTCGAGATCCATTATTCAAGAAGGAGTTGGCGAACTGGCTAGAGCACTACGCGGGAAGACCAACCCCGCTATATTTCGCGGGCCGGCTGACCGATGATGCTCAGGGAGCTAAGATCTATCTCAAGAGAGAAGATCTCTTGCACGGTGGCGCGCACAAGATCAACAATACTCTCGGACAAGCACTACTCGCAAAGAAGATGGGAAAGCGTAGGATCATAGCCGAGACAGGAGCGGGACAGCATGGAGTCGCGACTGCAATGGCCTGCGCGGCTCTCGGTTTGGAGGCCGAGATCTACATGGGCAGCGAGGACATGGAGCGACAGAGGCTCAACGTCTACAGGATGAAAATGCTCGGAGCCAAAGTGCTTCCCGTCGACTCAGGCTCCAAGACCCTCAAAGACGCCATAAACGAAGGCTTGAGAGACTGGGTCACGAACGTCGAGGACACCTACTACCTCCTCGGGTCCGTAGTCGGCCCACATCCATACCCGACGATGGTCCGCGACTTCCAGAGCGTCATCGGCAGAGAGGCCCGTCGACAAATCCTGAAGCAAGATGGCAAATTGCCAAGGAGCGTGGTCGCCTGTGTCGGCGGTGGAAGCAACTCGATCGGCATATTCCATGGATTCCTCAATGACGCGGACGTGGAGCTGTATGGCGTCGAAGCTGGGGGACATGATATGTCGCCGGGGAAGCATGCCGCACCTCTCGTCGCAGGCAGAGAAGGGGTCCTTCATGGGATGATGACTTACGTGCTACAGAATGCGGAGGGTCAGATCGAGACAACGGAGAGCATCTCGGCTGGGCTTGACTATCCCGCGGTTGGCCCAGAGCACTCCTACCTGATGAGCATTGGACGGACGAAATATGTTACGCAGACAGACTCGGATGCCTTGGACGCGTTCAAACAACTCTCACAACTAGAAGGAATCATGCCAGCCCTAGAACCTGCTCACGCAATCAGCTACGCGACAAAGCTGGCGAAGACACTCGAAAAAGAAGACTCGATCGTCGTAAACCTATCTGGTCGAGGAGACAAGGACGTGGACATGATTGCAAGACACTTTCCACAGTGACGACCCTATCAAACAGAAATTTCGCGAACTAGGCAATCGTGCTGAAGGAGTAATAGTTGCCTATCTCATGGGTCACGATCCAGACCCGAAAGCGTTTGTGGCAGACGCTGAATCGTTAATCGAAGGTGGAGCTGATATTCTCGAGGTAGGGATCCCCTTCTCCGACCCTGTCGCAGACGGACCAGTTATCCAGGCGGCAGGCACGCGAGCCTTGTCCGCAGGAGCCACCCCCAGGAAGATTATCGATACGATCGGAGAACTCTCATCACAGTATACAACACCTTTCGTGATCCTGACTTACTACAATCCTATTCTCGCAATGGGCATAGAGCAGTTCATGAAGAATGCCAGTGACAACGGTGTTAACGGCGTCGTTGTTCCAGACCTTCCGATGGAGGAAAGCGACAGATTCCGTGACACGGCTCTCAAACACAACATTGACAGCATCTACCTAGCCGCACCGAACACGTCGGAAAAGAGACTAGTAGGTATTCTTGAAAAGTCGAGGGGATTCGTCTATCTCGTCTCTCTGTACGGAGTTACGGGCCCACGTGACACGCTCAGTCCCCAAGCGCTGGAAACGGTCAAGAAAGTAAAATCACTTGCAAAAGGCGTGATTCCAATTTCCGCAGGGTTCGGGATCAGTCAGCCCCAGCACGTTTCATCGCTGTTACGTGCGGGGGCAGATGGAGCCATTGTCGGCAGCGCGCTGGTCAGAACAGTCGCTGAGCATCTAGACGATCCCCGAGAGGCTCCATATTATCTTAAGAAAACTATCACGGCTCTAAAGCAAGCGTCAAAGCAGCCTGGCTGCTAGGGTCAAGAGCTACTAAGAGCAACACGCGGATAAGCGTAGCTTAATTCACCTCAGTCTATCGGAAGCTCTCTTCACTCCGCAGTAGGAAGATGGTTGGTCGCACCTCAGATGATGAGATGGATGGGCATCCTGTCCTGGAGCCGGAGTCTCCCGCGCGATCTGCGCCTCCTTTTCTTCTCTCTCTTCCTTTGGACGTTCGGTCTGGGAATTTACAACTACGTCTGGTCCCTATACCTTACTCAGCTTAACGCTAACCCGGAACAGGTCGGCCTCGTCTCCTCCATCGGCTTCTTCGCAGCCGCCATATCGATGATCCCCGGAGGAATCCTGGCAAACAAGTACGACAACAGAATCCTGCTCATCATTGGATGGGCGATGAGCATCCCTGTCCCTATCCTCTTCTACTTTTCACGAGCCTGGTCCGACGTTATTCCAGGGCTGATCCTCCTTCAACTGTCAGCCTTCAACGTGCCCGCGATGAACGCGTTCATTAGCGCACTGGGCGATCAGAAGCGTATGTCATCAGCGTTTGGAGCAGTCTACTCCGCATTCCCACTGGGTCTAGTCCTCTCCCCCGCCGTCGGAAGCCTACTCCTGACCTGGTTGAGTATCCGGGATCTATTCTGGTTCACATTAGCTCTCTGGACCGTTTCTACTATCATCCTCTTCCCGCTAAAGCGTCAGCCACCGAGGGAAGTGGATTCGAAGGCTCCATTGTTGGAGCTACCAAGGTCTTCACGAGAGCTGACGATTCTTGTATTCCTTTTCGGCGGAGCAGTAGCCTTCAGCATTACGTCACCGTCATTCCTTCCATTATTCTTTCAAGATCAGCTTCATCTCACCGATGCTCAGATCCAGCTTCTGGGAACTGTCCAGTCTCTGGGTAGCGCAATCTTTGCGATCCTTCTCGGTCGATGGGCTGCCACTCGGAGTCCAGGGTCAACAATGGCGAAGGAGCTCATGCTGGTTGCGGGAGGGGCTCTTGGAATAGCCCTAGCAGGATCTCCCCTGCTAGTTGTGCCCATGGTGTTCCTGCTCGGCGGAGCTCGTGCTCCGAGTTATGTCGCATATTCTCTGCTCTCGAACATGAGAGAGGGAAAATCTAGGGCTGGCCAGTTCGGATTCTACTTGACCTTCGAACAGCTCGGACTCGTGGTAGGCTCATTCATCGGCGGATTCCTCTACGCCAGCAACCACACAAGCGTCCTTATCACCACATCTGTCCTCTTCGTCCTCCTAGCCGCGCTGGCAGGATTCCGTATTAGGAGAGGGGCGGCAACTGGTGAGGTACACAGTAAATGAGATGGGATACGGACCTGCTATGTACTCTCTGACTTCTGTAAGATTGTTAAGGTGTGGGTGGTGACGGGCTGGGACCCAAGCCTGGAGATGGTGTCGGTCCAGACGTCATTGGCATTGACGATTTTGCTGCGCGTCTCTTAGCCATGTAGAGAACAACCGCTGCAACGACAGCGATCGCTACAATCGCTTCGATGGCTATCCCTACCGGAGATACTAGGAAGGCCAGGAAGCTGTTCGGCAATGGCTGGACTTGGAATTCTACCGCTGAGAGCTTCGAGGCATCCTGGAGGTTCGTCCACGTTGCAGAGTTCGATGTCGTACTGTTAGGTTGGAGAGTGTCCGCTGGGACGACGATCTTTACTTGATTGCTCGCGTCCGAGCCACCGATCAGTGTGAAGTTCACTCCAGGCGATGAAGACTTGCCCACGGTCTGAAAGAGTCCGGGTATCGTAAAGTTCGTGCTGCTTCCCACCGTCGGGGGTTTGAGCAAGAGTCCCTTGAGACTGGTCGAAGAGGTTCCAGCGCTCAGATCGAGGTCGCTCGTCGTAGACATCTGGCTAATCGTGATCGAAGTCGCATTGAGGAATACCAACGACGCGGGGGCTGTTCCTGCCGGAAATACGGCGAGTAGTGGCTGGAGGTATTGCGTCTTCAGCTTGTTCACTTGAGCGTCTAGGTCGCTGACGTAGGTTGTGGTGGATTGAAGAGTCAGGCTGTACGTCGAGTCGTTATAGTTCAGGTTCACGGTCTCACCTGTCTGAAGGTTTAGCGCTGCCCGGATTATCGGGTCTAGTCCGATTCCTCCGAAGGGTGCTAGAATGCTGTCGAGAACCGTGACAAAGTCTGTGCCGGGCTGAGATGGTACTGCCACGAATCCAATCGAGACAGTAGCTTGGGTTGAATCTATCGATGTTAGAGTGCCGTTGAAGGCCGTAACTGTGACGTACTGTTTCGTTGCATTCTGAATTTGGCTAGCGATCTTGTCGGTCCATGCCGTGTTTCCGAATGTTGAGGTCCAATTCTTCTGGAAGATTGTCTGATTTGCCAGGAACGTTCCTCCGAAAATCGACTGGTCGAAGTAGAATTGAGCTGTGGCGTTCACCTTTACCTGTGTTGGGCTGGTCGAGTAGGTTGCCGTGATAGTGCTCGTTGGAACATTCGTTGTGATCGTTAGAGATCCAGATCCTGTGAGTCCTATCTGGGCGGCGGTGAGACTGATCGATTTGAAGATGCTTAACGCCGGGGTTGGCAATTGATACTGGATCGTCGTGGTCTGAAGTACGTCGCTTGATTGTTGCTGGAAACTGGAAGAGGAATGAATCGCATAGTCAGACGTGAATAGACTGCTAACGTTCTGCGTAAGCGTCCCCAAGGACGTTGTCGTATTCCACGCAACTCCTACGCTCTTATTCGGGTTGACAGTCAAAGCCAGCGAATCATGCAACGCCGGGAGACTGAGGGAACTAGCACCATGCCCAACGGAACCGATTGAGGAGAACACGGCCAAAAGCAATAGGCCCGACGCGAGAGGACGGGCAGTGCCGCGTTTTGGAACGTTCATCATCGCAGGGAAGCGAGGGTCAGAAGGTCGACTGTTAAGTGTTATGCAACCCGTCGCGGTCATTCCTGATTGAATACTGCAAGCGAGAGCCTCAGAATGGTTGAGGCTCGTGCACCAGTTTTAGGATTTAGCTCTTAGGGATTCGATTATGGTCTCGGCCTCGGCGGGACCATCGTGTCTCACGCCGTTAACGTAGAATGTTGGAGTGCCGTTGACGCCGCTCCGTACTCCTCCCATGAAATCATCCTTGATTCTCTTCTCATAGACGTGCTGTGATATTTCACGCTCAAATTTTTGAGTGTCGAGTCCTATCTTCTTCGCATATCCGAGTGCTACACTGTTATCTCCAAGGGTTCGTTGGTGCTCGTAGAGGAAATCGTGCATTTCCCAGAATTTTCCCTGAGCACTAGCAGCTTCAGCCGTCTCAGCCGCGACCCTGGCAAACTCGTGAACGTTGGTTAAGGGAAAGTTACGGAATACGAATCGCAGTTTTGATCCGAGGTCTTTCTGGACCTTCTTCACTTCCGGATAAGCGGCGCCGCAGAATGGACACTGATAGTCTCCATACTCCACTAGGGTGAGCAGGGCCTTCGGGTCTCCCTGGATATGGTCCCGACTAGGGTCGACTGGAATCACAAGTCTGGGAGCCTCGTATGTCTCGAGTTCTTTGCCTGTTGGTTCTAGTAGGGTCTTGCTCGTTTTTCGGCTGTGCCTGGTTGTTGTCGTGGTGGCCATTTGTTTTCGATAACCTCTTTTTCACTACTTAGGCTTGTTCAGTTGATCGAGAGCGGACAGGATGCCTTCTGCTCCGGGGTTGACGCCGTCAGGTGATAGATGGCTCCACCGGACTATGCCTTGTTCATCTATAACAAACAGCGCACGCGCAGATTCCCCGATTTTCTCCTTGAACGCGCCATACTTTCTGGATATGTCTCCTTTCGGTTCGAAGTCTGCAAGTACGGGAAAGTTGAGTTTGCGGTCTTTGGCGAACGCGAGATGTGACCAGATGTTGTCAACAGAAATGGCGAGGAGTTCCGCGTTGAACTTCTTGAACTCCGGCATCACCATAGCATACAGAGACAGCTGGTCCGTGCATACAGGGCTCCAGTCTGCAGGATAGAAGGCAAGAATCACCGGTTGGCCGCGGAAATCTTTGAGCGATACTTTCTGGTCTGGAGTGCTGTTGAGAGAGAAGTTCGGGGCCTTCTTGCCAGGCGCAAGGATGCTGGAGTTCCCCGTTTCTTTTTTCGCGTAAGGTTGCTTTAGCTTCGCTCGGCCGACTCTACGTTTACGATTCTGTTGTAAAGAAACCGTTTTCAAAAGAGGCTCGCCCTACTCGGCAAAACGTCTAACATTGCTGTTGCCAATCTCCTTTTGAAGTATTTAGACATGGCTACCTTTTCGAGCCTACTCAGGTCACCAGTTCGATCGGCACATCCGGAACCGTTGGGAGATAATCAATGTCTACCAGCTCGTAGGCTGTATCCAGCTCGGTGAGTTCCGCGTTGGTTAGCAGATGCTTGGTCGAGCCGACATTCTCTTCGGCTTGAGCCTCGTTCTTAGCGCCTGGGATCGGCACAACCATTTGGTTGGCTAGGAGCCAGCTAAGTGCTACCTGGGAGACAGAGCATGCGCGCCGTCTGGCGATGCTTCCAAGGACAGCGTTGACCTTCTCTATCTGCTCGATATTCTTCGGTGCGAAGAGTTTGTTCTCGTCTCTGATGTCGCCCTTTGGAACATGCCCTCGACTGTACTTCCCCGTTAGGGCTCCTTGAGCGAGCGGGCTATAGGCTAGAATTGTGATGTTGTTCTTCCTGCAGTAAGGGAGGACCTCCTCTTCGATTTCTCGCTGTAGAAAGTTGTACCTGACCTGGTTTGAGACAATGTCGGTCCGGGACAGGTAGGATCTGGCCTCTTCGAGGTCTCGGACCGCAAAGTTGCTGACACCAATCGCCCGGATCTTTCCCTCAGTGTAAAGCTTCTCAAGAGCCTTCATAGTCTCCTTGAGAGGGACCTGTTCCCATGGATCGGGCCAGTGGATTTGGTAGAGGTCTATCTCGTTGACGCCGAGCCGTTTCATGCTAGCCGCCGCGGCTCTCTGAAGCTCATCATATCTCAGATTGGCCCCATGGACCTTGGTTGCTACAACAAACTCTTCCCTGCCGATGTCTCTGAGAGCTCGTCCAACGACCTGTTCACTATGCCCATTGCCGTAGGCCTCGGCCGTGTCAACAAGATTCACGCCAAGTTCATGGCTTCGCGTTATTGCGCGAACGATCTGCTCGTCATCACCTTTCCACAGGTCGCTAGCCTGCCAGACCCCCATTCCGATTCTGGATACTTTCGGACCATTCTTTCCTATAGTTCTAAATTCCATTTCCAAAAATCATCCCACAAGCAGGGTTGACTCGTGCTACGTACCTTATTGATACGCTTTTTCAGAGCGTTGCTGTCAACGTCGCTAATGCCCCGGGAACAAGCCCCTGCCTCGACTATGAGAACTGGAACCTACTCAGACAAATGTCGCAACCAGCGCGATCAGGGCGCCAATGAAGACGAGTATACCGCCAAGGCTTCCAATCAATAGAAACCCCAGGACCAGCAGGATGATGCTCCATGCGGGGTTGCGGATTTGTCCCGCTCCGACCAGAGCTAGGATCCCGACAAGCACGCTGACTATTGCACTTGTGAAGATGTCCAGAGACGGGACCCGTGGTGCAAAGTCCAGAAGACCTCGAAGGTCCACGCCTAGCTGTAGAACTGCCTCAAGAATCAGTATGATTCCGCCAATCAGGAGAAGCAGACGAGCTATTGAACGCAGGGATGCTTTGGTCGACATTTGCAGTTCGGTGTTCCAGAGCTTGTCGAGTACTTAACCGATGAAGTTGAAATTGCACACCGGACTCAGTGCGCCTACGCAAGACGCTCGTATCGTCCGGATTTCATTCGGTTAGCTTGCGGCGTAGGTTATCTATACTTCAGAGATTTGAGAGATGCAAGCTGCTGAATCGGTTAATTGCCTAGCTGGGCTTTGAGCTTTGACTCGATCTGATACTTTGGCACCGCTCCAATAATTCCATCGACGGGCTGTCCGTCACGGAAGATGAGGAGTGTCGGGATGCTTTGAACTTGGAATTCACCTGAAGTCAAGGGGTTCTCGTCCACGTTCAACTTGCCGAATGCTACGCGGCCAGAGTATTCCTTGGCGAGCTGCTCAACGATAGGGGCGACCATTCTGCAGGGACCGCACCATGCGGCCCAAAAGTCCACGACCATCAGTGGATATTTTGAGATCTCTGATGAGAAGGTCGCGTCTGAGAGGATTATCGGTTTGCCATCGTATTTTTCTGCTGACTGAAGCTGGGCCCGCGTCCGACGCATCATCTCGACCAATTTTTTCTC